>Ga0326597_10004665_pt1 | contig 19218 bp, 17 predicted proteins | sample RVTome_12_FD_203789 | JGI IMG/M metagenome (GOLD analysis project Ga0326597, IMG submission 203789) | Soil microbial communities from uranium-contaminated site in the Upper Colorado River Basin, Wyoming, United States - RVT100D185 | ecosystem: Environmental > Terrestrial > Soil > Contaminated >... | reverse complement strand
AAGAAGAACGCTTTGACCAAAGCGGCTCTTGCCGCCCTACCCGTTGCCATCGATCAGCTCGTCGGAAGCGGTTCTCGTGCCATCATCCTCACCGGGACAGACACGGTCTTTACTGCCGGGGCGGATTTGTCGGAGTTCTGACGGACGGAGGCCGATCTTGAGGTCGAAGGCGGGTTGGCGGCGGCGGCCGACCGGCTTGCTTCGGCCCAGGTTCCGACTTTTGCCGCCATCGAGGGACCCTGTTTGGGAGCCGGGGTGGAATTGGCCACCGCCTGTGATGTTCGGGTCGCAGGTCAAGGAGCCACCTTCATGATCCCCGCCACCCGTCTGGGAATCCTGTACCGGCCCGACGGGGTGGCTCGATTGCTTCGGACGCTCGGCGCCGAGACAACCCGACGGCTGTTCTTGGTGAATGAGATGATCGGCCCCGACGGAATTGCCGGCGTTATCGTCCCGGATGGCAGTGCGTTGGCTAAGGCCCGCGAACTTGCCGATCAAGCCGCAGGTCTCGTCCCCGGGGCGGTCGCGGCGACCAAACAACTCATGGTGGAGATTGAAACGAGCGTCTCGGCCGGGATGGATTGGGATGAGGTCAGGCGTCGCCTTCTGGGAGAACGTTGATCTCCTGATCGAGTGGCCAGCCGTTGGGCCAGCATCCGTCGAGGCCTTTGGTTTGTTGCATCATGAGAGGTGCCAGGTCGCCGACTCCCGTACAGTCAACGTGTCCGTGCTTGAGGCCATGCCCTACCTCATGGTTGATTACATATATCTGATAGCCCCACAGGTCGTTGGCATACTCTTCTGTGCCGGTTTCCCAGCGCCAGACGTTGATCATGGCCCGATGGGCATCCCAGCAGGAATAGATTCCTGCTGTGACCAGCGGAAGGCAGTGTTCGTCGGTTGTAGCCGGCGACGCCAGAGTCACCCGGAATGAAGGCTCTCCAACGTCGACGCGTTGGACGGCGAACCCTTCGCGCCCGCCCCATGAGCGGGGATCGCTCAGTACCTGATCGACCCGATCGGCGAAGCAGGCGGCGTCGATACCGAGTCCTTCTTCGACCTCGACCATGTAGGTTTTGACGGGACCATCCGACGACGGCACGGTCGAACCTGGCACCACGATCAAAGTTCCGGTCGGTTGGTGGGGCGTGTTGGTGGAGCAGGACGCATCAACGGTCGGGGTGGGTGGGGGATCATCGGCAGACGGTTCGGCGATCACCGGTGCGGTAATTGGTGGCGTTTCCGTGGCGGCCGGGCCCGCGGTCACCGAGGTATCCAACTCCGAAGTCGACTCATCAAGGATCACGTCGGTCCCCAGCCGTGGTATTGCGAATGCGGCGATTAGGGCGATGGTTGCCAGCATGAGAAAGGCTCGGCGATGGGGAGCGGGACGGTTCACAGGACCTAGATGTTATGCAAAAGGTTTGATAGCCTCAACTCATGTCGGGAACTCTTGGTCGTCTCACAGTGGTAGCAAGTCTGTTGGTCGGGGGGTGGGGCTTGTTCTACAACGAGATCGACGTCGTCCTTTCCCAGGATTATCTCGACGACGGTTCGGTTATCGATCGAGTTGAGCTTTGTGGAACGATGTATGACGTCCTAACAGGAAAGCTCGACGAATCGATCACTGGTGGGGTCGATACCGATCTGTGTGTGAGGTCGGCCCGAGCAGATGCCTTCTTCGGAGGCCTGCTCGTCGGGTTCTTTCTGGCAGTCGGCGTCCTGATGATGAGTAGCTCATACCGGAGACCGCTTATCGGAATGGATGCGGTTCGGCCATTGCCGAGTGGTTCGGTATTTCACAGGAGGCAGGCGGCGCATCATCGGAGGGCTGCCGAGCTAGGCGGCAGCCAGGACGACGATTAGTCGGCCGCGATGACGGCCAGTACTTGCCCGGCACCGACTTGTTCGCCGACTGTCACGTTCACAGAGGTCACCCTGCCGGCCGTCGGGGCGGCGATCGTGTGCTCCATCTTCATCGCTTCGATAATGACCAGGCTTGTTCCGGCCGCCACCTGATCACCCTCGGCGACGTCCACGCGGATCACTCGGCCGGGCATGGGTGAAACCATGGAACCGACGGCCACTTCTGGTTCCGGAGACGGGAACCGGGACAATTCGATCAACGACGACGAACCATCAGGTCCATCGACGAGCCAACGGTCACCGACCTCGCGCACCTGATACCGCCAACGGTGCAATCCAAACTGAAGGTCTGCGCTCCCATCGTCGAGGGATCGGATCGTCAGTGGCATCGGTTGGTCGTCGACGGATACGCTGACTCCGTCCCGATTGAAAAGGTAGGACACGTGGACAGGGCCATGCTGCCCCATATAGGAGACGCTCTGTGGTTGAGAGGGGCTGTTTCGCCATCCGCTCGGCAGGTCCGGGACTACGTTCGAGCTTGCTCTCCGATGTGACTGGCCGACCAGGGCGGCGGCTACCGCATGACGTCGGGTAACGGAGTCGTCGGCCCGTGGCGTTCCCAACAGCCCGGCAGGATTGCGCTCCAAAAAGCGAGTGTCCGTTTCACCGGAGATGAACTCGGGGTGTCGCAGAATCCCCACCAACAGGTCCCGGTTCGTGATCACCCCGTGGATCGAAGCGTTGGCCAGCGCGGTTGTGAGGCGGCGGCTGGCGTCATGACGCGTCGCAGCATGAACGACGACCTTGGCGATCATCGGGTCGTAGAAGACCGAGACCTCGCTTCCTTCTTCAACCCCACTATCAACCCTGGCGCCGTCGATCTGGAAGCGATCGATGGTGCCGATAGAAGGGAGGTAGCCATTGCGTGGGTCTTCGGCGTAGAGGCGTGCCTCGATGGCATGTCCCGTCGTGGTCGGCATGAGTGCCGCGGTCGGTAGCGGAAGGCCCTCGGCGACTTCAATTTGAAGTCGGACCAGATCGAGTCCCGTCACGCACTCGGTCACCGGATGCTCGACCTGGAGTCGGGTGTTCATCTCGAGGAAGTAGAAGTCGCCATCCTTGAAAAGGAATTCAACGGTCCCGGCCCCAACGTAATCAACCGTCCGGCAGGCGGTCAGTGCTGCCGTTCCCATCTGAGCTCGCAACTCCGGAGTCAGCGCAGGGGACGGGGATTCCTCGATGATCTTCTGATGACGCCGCTGGATCGAGCATTCGCGCTCGAACAAGTGTGTGACGTTGCCGTGAGTATCTCCGAACACCTGGACTTCGATATGCCGGGGAGAGTCCAGATACTTTTCCAGAAATACGGTCCCATCGCCGAAGGCCGCTTCTGCCTCGCGGGCGGCACCGGCGATCGAATCAGCCAGCCGATCCTCGGATGCGACGATTCGCATACCCTTGCCGCCCCCGCCGGCCGAGGCCTTCACCAGGACCGGGTAGCCGATCGCAGTCGCTTCTGTGGCAGCCGATTCCAGGTCTTCGAGGCTGACCAGAATGCTTTTCAAGGTAGGTACCCCGGCAGCCTCCATCCTTTGTTTGGCCGACAGTTTGTCACCCATGTCGGCGATCGAAGACGGTGACGGTCCAACAAAGATCACCCCGGCGTCAGCGCAGTCGGCTGCGAATCTGGCGTTCTCGGCCAGGAAACCATAACCGGGGTGAATGGCATCTGATCCGGTCGCCAGGGCCGCCTCGATGATGGCGTCGCCCCGGAGGTATGACTCGGCAGGGGTGTTACCACCGAGTGCGAATGCCTCACCCGCCTCGTGAACAAAAGATGCGTTTGTATCGGCATTTGAAAAGACCGCCACGGTGGCGATACCCATCTCGTGACACGTGCGGATAATCCGACGGGCGATTTCTCCCCGGTTGGCGATCAGCAGCTTGGAAATCATCGTGGGCCGAGGCTAGCGGGAAGGTAGCCAACTGGAGAAGGTGACCGGATGTCAATCCCGGCCAGTGCCGTTCGGCGTAGAACTAGGCAGGAGGGCGAACCTCAAGTCTGGCCTGGATGGTCTCAAGTTCCTCGACGAGAATGAACTCCACCACCCGGACGCTGGGATAGAGAAAGTTAACCGATTCTGCGACGTGGCCCTGCCTCGTCAGCAAGATCAGCATGTCATCGTTGACCCGGACGGTGGCGGCGGTGGCAGGCAACGAGTCTTCGGCAACCGCGGTCAAGTCGCCGATGGGCACCGCCCCATCGAGGGAGTCGGCTATTGCCGTAGCGGTGTCAAACGGGATTGAGCCTGCGATGGTCAAGGTCTCGGCCTGGGGGGCGGCCAGGAGGGAGGAGTATGGATTGACTTTGGTTCCGTCCGGTCGATGCAATTCAAAATGAATGTGCGGGCTGGTTCCCTCGGCATTTCCCGAATCACCGACCCAACCGATGAGTTGTCCGGCGGCCACGCGCGTGCCCTCTTCGATGCCCGGGGCGAATCCCCAGCCCTGGCCGTCGTCGGTGCCCGGGGTGTCATTGTTCATGTGGATGTAAAACGATTCCCACCCGTCATCGTGGATGATGCCAAGCGCGCAGCAGGTTTTGCGGTTGCCATCGTGAACCCAGTCGATCACGCCGTCGGCGACGGCGACAACCGGCAGCATTTTGCCGGCCATGATGTCGGTGCCCTGGTGGCGGCGACCTCCGGATCGAGCGTTGCCCCAGCTGTCGTCGAACTGAACGTCGCCAATAACCGGGAATACCATGTCGTAGTCGGTGGAAGCGTCGGCCGGAGTCGACGTAGCCGGGATGAGGGTGAGCGCGATGAGGAGCGCAACGAAGTTGTGTTTCATGGGGGAGTGTTTGCTCAGCTAGGGGATTGGTTTTCGACCAGTAGATATCGACGTTCTCGTCTGGAATCTTGAGGCCGCAGCGAACGTGCCGACCAAACCCTATGTAGGTGCGCGAAACAACTTCAAATCGAGTCCGCCTGGACTACATCCGAAAAACGCCGAAAGCGTCCGTTCCCTTGACGGGTCCCGAGTGCACGGCTGAGAGCGCCATTCCGAATGCCTGGCGCGTCTCGCGAGGGTCGATAAGACCGTCGTCCTTCACCCGGGCGGTTGAGAAGTAGGCGATCTCCTCGCGGAGGATTTGCTGCCGGATGACATCCTTTTGTGCTTCTAGTGCTTCCTCGTTGACGTCCAGTCCACGTCGCTCCATGCCGGCTCGTGTGATGATGTCCATGACGCCGGCCAGCTGCTCGGCGCCCATTACGGCCACCTTGTGGTTCGGCCAGCCGAACACGAATCGAGGACGGAAAGCCTTGCCCGCCATGCCGTAGTTGCCGGCCCCGTAAGACGAGCCGGCCATGAGCACGATATGGGGGACTTCGGAGTTGGCGACCGCATTCACCATCTTGGCGCCGTCCTTGATGATGCCTCGCTGCTCATACTGCTTCCCGACCATGTAGCCGGTCGTGTTGTGAACAAAGATGAGAGGGAGGTCGTATCTATTGCAGAGTTGTATGAACTCCGTGGCCTTTTCTGCTTCTTCAGAAAAGAGCACCCCGGCCTGGTTGGCGAGAACCCCCACCGGGAAACCGTAAATGGTTGCCCAGCCGGTCAGCAGGGACTGCCCGTACAGCTGCTTGTACTCGTCGAATTCGGAGCCATCGACGATCCTGGCGAGGATCTCTCGCATATCGAATGGCACCCTCAGATCCGACGATACGATCCCGAGGATCTCTTCGGCGTCGTATAGGGGCGGGCGGGTTGGTCGCGACGGACCCGGACCGGCTTTGCGCCAGTTGAGGTGGCCGACGATTTCGCGACCGATTCGAATGGCGTCGTACTCGTCCTGAGCGAAATAATCGCTCAGCCCGGACACCCGCGAATGCATTTCCGCCCCGCCGAGTTCTTCATCGGTAGAAACTTCTCCCGTCGCCATCCTGACCAGCGGTGGGCCTCCGAGGAATACCTTGGCCCGTTCCTTGACCATGACCGCGTAGTCGCACATCCCCGGGACGTACGCACCGCCGGCCGTGGAGTTCCCAAAGACCAGCGCAATGGTTGGGATGCCTTGCTTCGACATGTTCGTCAGGTTGCGAAACCACTTGCCGCCGTTCAGGAATACCTCGCTCTGGTTGGGTAGGTCGGCGCCACCAGACTCGACCAGGTTGACCATTGGAAGCCGGTTCTCAAGCGCAATGTCCTGGGCCCGGAGTGACTTGGCGAGCGAGTACGGATTGGAAGCTCCCGCCTGCATGGTCGGGTCGTGGGCAGACAGAACGCATTCGACTCCGTTGATGACGCCAATCCCCGTGACGACGTTGGCCCCGGTCGGGAACTCCGTCCCCCAGGCGGCCAGCGACGAGAGTTCGAGGAACGGAGAGTCACGATCAATGAGAAGCTCGATCCGCTCGCGGACGAGCAGCTTGTCCCGGCTTCGATGGAGTTCGACGTACTTGGGGCCTCCGCCTGCCCGGGAACGGGCCATCTCGGTCTCGAATTCGAGCAAAATGTCGCGCATGGCAACCTGATTCGCCAGGTATTGATCCGAGTTCGGATCGATCTTCGACGTGATCTGCGCCATGTCGGCGAGATTAGTCGGACTACCATCGGCGGTATGGATGACCTGGTCAAGATTGCTCTCTATTTGAGTGACGCTGAGGCTGAGATTGCCAGGGCGAAGCTGGAATCGGGGGGTATGGAAGCCTTTGTGTTCGTCGAAAACTTCGGCGGTGAGGGTCCCCGGCAGGGACGGTTGATGGTTCGGCCCGCCGATGTCGCAGAGGCGTGTGAGGTATTGGACCTTGATCGGCCGACCACCCGGATGAATCCTCTGGTCGACAATGCGGTCGTGATCATCGGCCTGGTGCTTCTCGTCGCAGCCGTCGTCGGCTTTATAAGTTTCCTGTCCGATGGTCCGTGGCAGTAGCCCTGGTTCGCGAATAGCTGCTAAACATGCGGGCAATGCGAATTCTGTTTGCCGATTCTTTTCCCGAGCAATTCCGGTCTCAATTTGTGGGGCACACCGTCGACATCCGACCGGATCTCGATGGAGATAGCCTGATCGAGGCTATCGGGTCGTTCGAGGTCCTGATCGTGCGGTCCACGAGAGTTCCTGCCGAGGTGATGTCTGCCGGGCGGAGTCTCGAATTGGTCATCCGCGCTGGGGCGGGTACCAACACCATCGACGTCCAGGCGGCGGCCGACCGTGGAATATTCGTCTGCAACGTCCCCGGCAAGAACGCCATCGCGGTGGCTGAGCTCGTTATGGGTCTCATTGGTTCGATCGACCGACGAATCCCTGACAATGTGGCTGATTTGCGGGCCGGGGTATGGAACAAGAAGCGGTACTCGAAGGCCGATGGGCTCGCCGGCAAGACACTGGCGGTGGTCGGCCTTGGAGAAATCGGGCTGGCGGTCGCCGAGCGGGCCAGGGCCTTTGACATGATTGTGCTGGTTGCCGACAAGTACGGTCGTTCCAAGGCAAGTATCACCAGAGCCCGGCAGGCAGGGGTGATCTTCGTGCCTGACGATGACACATTGCTCGGATCGGCCGACATTGTCTCGCTTCATGTACCACTGATCGAGTCAACCCGGCATCTTGTCGATCGGGCGTTCCTCGACAAATGCCGCGATGGAGCCTGGATCATCAACACGTCGCGCGGGGAGGTTGTCAACGAGTCGGACCTCATTGAGGCGCTTGATACCCGGGACATGTGGGCCGGACTCGATGTGTTCGCGGATGAGCCGGTTTCGCCTGAAGGCGAGTTCGTGTCGGAACTTGCCCGCCATCCGCGGGTATATGGCACGCATCATATTGGTGCGTCTACCCAACAAGCCCAGACTGCCATTGCCGAAGAGGTCGTGTCGATTGTCGAACGCTTCGGAAACGGCGAAGTAACCAACTGCGTCAATCTCGTTGACACTCCGCTCGGAACTTGCACGGTGACGGTGCGTCACCTCGACAAGGTTGGCGTCTTGTCAGAGCTGCTTGGCGTGTTGAAGGCGGCTGATGTGAACGTTGAGCAGATGAATAATCAGATCTTCCATGGCGCCGTTGCGGCGGTGGCGACGATTCGTACCGCCAGGGCCATCAGCGACCAAATCGCCGGTCAACTTCGCCAGGTCGACCACGTGCTCGGGGTCACCGTGCAAACAGAGGAGTAGTTCCCAATGCGTAAGTTCAACTTCAGTGCCGGCCCTTGCACCCTGCCGTTCGAGGTCCTTGAGGAAGCCCAGGCCGAATTTGTCGACTATCACGGCGCCGGCATGTCACTTGTCGAGATGAGCCATCGTTCGCCCACATACGATGCCGTTCACATGGAGGCGATGGCGAACGCGAAATCGGTTTTTGGCGCTCCAGACGACTTCTCGGTCGTGTTTCTCGGTGGCGGTGCGACACTCCAGTTCGCGATGATTCCCATGAACCTTCTGGCCAAAGGGCAGCGAGGTGCCCATGTGGTGACTGGAGAATGGGCCTCGAAGGCGCTGTTGGACGGGAGCCATCATGGTGATCTCTACGCCGCCTGGGACGGCGGATCGGAAGGCTACCGGCGCGTGCCGGCTCCCGAGGAGATCGTCATCGAGCCGAACACCCGGTACCTCCATGTCACATCGAACGAAACGATCGGGGGCATCCGGTTCGATGAGTTTCCCGAGGTCGGTGTTCCGCTGGTCGGCGATATGTCGTCTGACTACATGACCCGTGCCATTGCGTGGGATCTTTTTGATCTCGTCTACGGCGGTGCCCAAAAGAACCTGGGACCGGCCGGGGTGGATATCACCTTCATTCGGAATTCGGTCCTTGAGGAGACCAATCGCAATCTTGGTGCGTACTTACGCTACGACATCCACGCCTCAAAGAATTCGATGTACAACACACCTCCGGTCTTTGCGATCTACATGGTCGGCAAGGTTCTCCGTTGGATGGAATCGCAGGGGGGCCTGGCGGTGATGGAATCCCAGGCTTCCCGGAAGTCGGGGATGGTCTATGACGCGATTGATGGGAGCGATGGCTTCTACCGCAGTCAGGTCGACCGCGGCTCCCGGTCGCACATGAATGTGGTGTTTCACCTCCCCTCCGAGGAACTCGACGCCCGGTTCCTCGCCGAGGCGAGCCGTCGGAACATGAGTGGACTCAAGGGTTATCGAACCGTCGGGGGAGTACGGGCCAGCCTCTACAACGCTCTGCCCATTGAAGCTGTTGAGGCACTCGTGGAGTTGATGTCCGACTTTCGGCCGGCCAACGCCTGATGCAACTGGAACCGATCGAGGTTTCATTGGTCAGTCCCGAGCTGGCCGATCGGGTGGCTATTCCGGCTTACGACAACTTCACGGCCCGCGAGAGTGCGGCGCTGGCGGACGATGAGCCGTTGAGCTTCCTTCATGCCGTCGGGTTGGGACCGGATCCGATCGGCGCGGCGGTGGCCGGGCTGGACCGGGTTCGGTTGGCCTTCGACGAGCCGCGCCCTAGAGCTTTCTGCTACCGATTGCAGCAGGGCGAGAGCCTTCAAACCGGTCTGGTTTGTGGGATCCCATTTGATCAGCTGGATCTGGTCAGGCCGCATGAGGCCACCAGTCCCAGCAGGGTCGAAGCGCTGGTTACCTACACCGAGAAGGTCGGGGTGGTTTCGTCACCGGTGGCAGTGGCGTACCGTCACACCGAAGCCATGGAAGCGTTGATGGCCGTTACTACGGCGGGGCTCCCGAGTCACGACTTCGTAAGTCTGGACGGACTGCGGCAGACGGTGTGGGAGGTGTCCGCCGACGACGTCAGGACCGCCGGAGGATCGATCGAGGCTGTCTATATCACCGACGGTCATCACCGGGTCGCCTCGCTCAAGGCATACGCAGAGCGCAACGATGTGAAGCCGGCCTTGTTGGCGGTTCTGTTTGCCCACGACGACATGATCGTGGCCGCATACAATCGCATCTTGCTTCGTATGGATACCGACGAGGTGGTCGCCAGGCTGGAGACCCTCGGTGCCCGGGCGACCGACCTTGAGCGACCACCCCCTGGCCACACGATCGCCTTGTTCGAGAACCAACGATGGCTGGTGCGCCTGCCGGCCGCCACCATCGACTCCGCGGCCGCCCGACTCGATTCGGCTCGTCTCGATGAGCATGTCATCGGGCCGCTGATGGGATCGGCGGTTCCGGGCGGCAATATCGTGGCGGTGCCCGGCCCGGTGCCGATTGATGCTGTCCAGGTAGCCGAGGCCCATGGCGTGGGATTTCTACTGGCCGATCCGACCATCGATCAGATGATGGCGGTGGCCGACGCCCATGAGAACATGCCGGCCAAGTCGACGTATTTCAGTCCGAAGCCTCGCTCGGGCCTTTTTCTCCGCTATTTCGGTTGACGGCCAGGGCGCCGGCCATCAGGGACGCCATCGCCATCTGTTCGACGACGGAACGATTCTGATCTTTCGAGTCGGGATGCCCGGCCGTATTGATCATGCCGATCACGGCAATGGCGACCGCCTTCAGCTGTGATTCATCCCCGCCGGGGGCGAGCTGGGACAAGAAGTCGACCCACCCATTGACGTACTCGCGTTGCTTCTGGTTCACGCGGTCCCGGGCGGTTCCGGGCAGATTGCGCTCCTCGATTACATAGACCGTGATGAGTTCCCGCGAGCTGAAGACGAACGAGGCGTGAGTTCTCACAAGCCGTTCGAGGGCCTTCATCGGATTCGCTTCCTCTTGGGCCACCCGCTCGTTGTGGGCTAACAACCGCTCGACGACCCGTTCGGACATCGCAACCAGAAGCGCATGCTTGTTTTCGAAGTGTCGATACACCCCGGGCCCAGAGATGCCGGCCGCTGCCCCGATGTCATCGATGCCGGCCCCGTGAAATCCCTGGGTTCGGAACAAAGCAACCGCCGCGTCGAGGATCATTTCTCGGCGGGACGGCTCGGTCGTTGTCATTCCGGCAAGTGTAGGCCCGGTCTGGTTCAGGCGTGGTTGCTGCCATTGGGACAACGATCGGGGCTTCGGTAGGCTGACAGGCGTGAAGATTCCGGCCAGCCTTCTCGTTGTGCTCATTTTTGCCGGACTATTTGTTGGCGCGGTCGCGGATGCGGTTCTTGCCGTCGGCGAAACCTGGCCGAACTCAAACGAATCGGACGGCTGCGGGGGCCTCCAGACGCCCACCCCACTGGCAACGAGAATCGGGTCTCTTCCCTCCAGCGAACCATTGCGAGGACCATACGGGGACATGTTTGGGCGCACCATCGGAGCCGTAAGCGCCGACCTGGTCACGTGGGTCGTGCCGATGAGTGGTGGACGAACGGTCCGGATCCACAAGCGTGCCTTGCCTGCCTTCAAGGCGGTGGCTGCCAACCTCGCCGCCGAGCAGGCCAAAGGCAGGTATTACGCCATCGGCGGCTACACCTACGCCCACTCGGCCCGCACGGTGGGCGGATCATACGGAATCTCAAGGCACGCCTTCGGGATCGCCATCGATATCAACGCCAACACCAACCCCTACCAGGAAGGGCCTTTTGAAGAGGGCGATCCCTTCACGACCGACATGCCGGCCTGGTTCGTCGAGGCGTGGACCGACGCCGGGTTCTGCTGGGGAGGCGACTGGAAGCTGTCCAAGGATCCCATGCACTTTTCGTGGCAGGGACCCGGTTTCACGGACGGGTTCGGAACTCCGGGTCCTTCCTACGCGGTGAAGACGGCGGCTGCCGATTTTTCATCCGAGGTCTTTGATGAACCCACCTTTTTTGGGGGTCTTGCGGGTGTCCACCTCATCGGTGACGTCAGCGGCGACGGAGCCCCGGATCCGATCCGAGCCTTTGACAAAAATGGAAACGTCGTAATTCAATATGTATCCACCCGGTCGGAGTACGCCGAGTGCAGCGGAGCATCGGGGGTCATACCCAACGCTTCGATCTCTACCGATGAAGTGCTCGTCGGGGACTTCGCCGGCTACCGAAGGTCCGAAGTCGGAGTGGTGGACGAGTCAGGGAGCCTGGTCACGATTGACCTGGTTTCGCAGCGTGGTGAGGCGGGCGGCACGATAAAGGTTACGACATCGATACCGGTTCGGCCCGACCAGACTTATCTCGTTGGCGATTACAACTGGGATAATTCCCCTGACATCTACGTGATCGTCAACCGCGGATCGGTGTCCGATGTCGAGGTCTGGGACGGTGCTTCTGGATTCACGATCAAATCGGTTGAATTTGTCGGACTTTTCGGCGATACGGCCGGGTGGCAGTTCTCGCTTGGTGATCGCGATCTTGATGATCGTCCCGACCTGTACGCCTTCGAACCGCACTCCGCTGGCGCCGTCGTGCACATTTACACGAATGCAGGCCAGATGCTGAACGCCGCCAGTGCGATCGATATTTCGTCAGGGGTCGTGACGGTGGCCGACTTCGACGGTGACGGTCGCGATGACATTTGGGTGAATGCCGGCGGCAGTTCCTTCTCGGCGTACCTGGGAGGCAGCGGCACGCCGACGTCGTCGTGGTTCCGGAACCCGAAATGGGAATGTCCTGACGAATGGGACCCACTTGTCTACAACGGCACGTTCTTCGACGACGACACGTCCGTATTCGAGGCCGACATCGAATGGCTATTCGCCGAAGGCCTCACCTTCGGATGTAACCCGCCCAAGAACGACAAATTCTGTGTGGGGAATGCCGTTACGCGTGGCCAGATGGCTGCCTTTCTATCGCGGGCGTTCCATCTCCCCGCCGCGCCGAGTGCCGGATTCACCGATACGAGCGGAAGTATCTTCAAGGCTGACATCGATCGGTTGGCGGCTGCCGGCATCACGCTCGGTTGCGGTGATGGCACGCGGTTCTGTCCGGATAAGCCGGTTACTCGTGAACAAATGGCCGCCTTTCTCGTCCGGGCTCTTGGGTACACCGACCGGCTTGCCAATCCATTCAGCGATGACGACGGTTCCGTCTTCGAGTCGGACATCGAGAAGCTGGCTGCAGCCGGAGTGACGATTGGCTGCAACCCGCCAGCGAACACGTTGTTCTGCCCGAAGCAGGCGGTCACCCGGGGCCAGATGGCGGCGTTTCTCAACCGGGCCCTCGGGTAGTTCTACACGATGGCCGGGATCCGCATCTGAGCGGCCAACACCTTCTCCTCCGGGTAGTCGTAGTCCTCTAGCTCGCCGGCCAGGTAGGCGTCGTACGACGCCAGGTCGAAATGTCCGTGTCCGCACAGCGCCATGAGTATGACCTTCTCTTCGCCAGAATCCTTACAGGCGTTCGCCTCCCGGATGCACTCGGCGATGGCATGAGTCGGTTCGGGGGCCGGAAGTATTCCTTCGGTCCTTGCGAACTGGATCGCGGCGGCAAAGCATTCCGTCTGGTGGATGGCGGTGGCCGTCATCAGGCCAAGTTCGTAAAGGTGTGACACCAGTGGTGCCATACCGTGATAGCGCAGGCCGCCGGCATGGATGGGATCTGGAACGAAGTCATGGCCGAGCGTGTGCATCTTGACAAGCGGCGCCAGTCCGGCTGTGTCGCCGAAATCATAGGCATAGATGCCCTTCGTAAGAGAAGGGCAGGCCGCCGGCTCAACCGCCCTGATTTCGGGATCCATGTTCCCCGCCATCTTCTCGCGAATGAACGGGAAGGACAGACCGCCGAAATTCGACCCGCCGCCCGTGCAACCGAGGAGCACGTCAGGCGTTTCGCCGGCCTTCTTCATCTGGAGAAGCGCCTCTTCACCGATGATCGTCTGGTGCATGAGCACATGATTGAGGACAGAGCCGAGGGCGTATTTGGCGTCAGGATTGCCCATGGCCATTTCCACGGCTTCAGATATGGCGATCCCAAGACTTCCGGTGCTTTCCGGGTCTGCCTCAAGGATGGCTCTTCCCGCAGAAGTGAGTGGAGACGGACTCGGATGGACGGTGGCTCCCCACACCTCCATCAGAGATCGACGGTACGGTTTGGCATCGTACGAGGCCCGTACCTGCCAGACCTCGCACTCCATGTCGAAAAGGGCACAGGCGTAGGCCAGCGCTGATCCCCATTGACCCGCCCCCGTCTCTGTGGTCAGTTTTTTCACACCTTGCTTGGCGTTGTAATAGGCCTGAGGCACAGCTGTGTTTGGTTTGTGAGAACCGGCTGGACTCACCCCCTCGTACTTGTAGTAGATCCTGGCGGGAGTGCCGAGCGCCTGTTCGAGACGCCGGGCCCTGTACAGGGGAGACGGCCTCCAGGAGCGATAGATGTTGCGAACTTCCTCGGGAATCTCGATGTAGCTCTCCTGGCTGACCTCTTGCATGATCAGCTCCATCGGGAAGAGCGGAGCCAGGTCGTCAGGACCGATCGGCTGGTGCGTTCCCGGGTGCAACGCCGGCGGTGGAGGGGACGGAAGATCGGGAACGATGTTGTACCAATGGGTTGGCATCTCGTCTTCGTCGAGCAAGATCTTTGTATGGTCGTTCATGCGCTTCGTGCTCCTTCCAGCATCCGCGGCTCAACCTACCGCACCGTCTTGGCTCGTGGTCGCCACGCGTCGGCTACATCGTGAATTCAAGAAACGCCCAGACCAGCCAGAGAACTCCGATGGCGAGAACCGCGCCGACCTGAATCAGGGCAGCAATGCCGAAACCTTTGAGGGTCCCCTTGGTTGAAACCCAAGCTGCGGCGTGGTTTTTGCTGGTTCCGAATTCGGCGAGGTACACGCCGGCCGCCCCGCCAATGACAAATCCCACCACCGGAATCGCAAAAAAACCGATGATCGCCCCTGCCAAACCGGCCCAGGTTGCTCTGCGGCCGGCCCCGGCGGCGTCCGTGGCTCGTTTGGGCACGACGATGACGAGCCCGAAGGCCGCCATTGTGATGAGGGTGATGGCGACCATAAAACCAACCGCCAGCGGTGACCATCCCGCCAGGAAACCGAACACCAACGCCACGAGCCAGGCCAATCCGACCCCGGGGAACGCCGGGAAGACGGTGCCGACCAGGGCGGCGATCATTCCGAAAGCGACCAAAACGGCCAAGAAGACATTCACTGAGGTTGGTTCCACCCGACCAGGCTACCGGGGGTAGATGTGACGCCGTCCAGGTAGCTTGGGCCGCAGAAAGGTAAGTCGCCTCCATTTGAGGCCGAACCTGGAAGATGGGGAGGGAGGTGATCCTCCCGGCAAGGTGCGCTGGTAGCGTGGGCCCTATGGCGGACCCGACGGCGGATGGAGATCAACCTGCGATGGTCTGGCCGACCTCGGCTGCGCCTCTCATCATTGGAGTAGCCGGGGGTTCGGGGTCAGGCAAGACGACGATCGCTGAGGCGATTGCGTCGAAAGTTGGCCCGGAACGGGCCGTCCGGATTCAGCATGACGCCTATTACCGGGACCTCAGTGATCTCCCTGCGGCGGAACGAGCCGCGGCCAACTTCGATCACCCGGATTCGCTGGAAACCGACCTCCTCATCGAACACCTCCGGCTACTGCGCGATGGCAAGAGCGTCGAGTGTCCCATTTATGACTTCGGCGAGCACGTTCGCTTGAAGAAATCGGAGACGGTGGCACCCCGGTCGGTTTTGATCGTTGAGGGCATCCTGGTCCTGGTCGAGCCGGCCCTTCGGGACCTCATGGATGTTCGGATTTTTGTTGATACGGACAGCGATCTGAGACTGGCTCGGCGTCTTGAGCGAGACGTAGCCGAACGAGGACGCTCAGTCCGGTCGGTCCTGAACCAGTACATGAAGACCGTGAGGCCCATGCATCTTCAGTTTGTCGAGCCATCCAAGCGTTACGCCGATGTCGTCATTCCGGAGGGCTACAACACGAATGCCGTTGGGGTGGTCACCCGAATGATAGATAGTGTGCTCGCGGAGGAGGAAACATGATCGGGGTGGTCGGAGTCGGTGCGATGGGGGCGGCCCTGGTCGAGGGTTTGTTGACAGCCGGACATTCCCCGGAGACCATTTTTCTCGTCGAGCAAGATGAGGCAAAGCTGGAGTCGTTCGGCGAGCGGGGAGTGCACGTCTCGTCGGAGATGGAGGGGATCCGGACCGCCGACTGGGTCATCGTCGCTGTCAAACCTCATGCTGTGGTGGAGGTGCTTCGTGCTATGGCTGTCGAGCTTAATCCGGCGGCGGCAGTGATCTCGATAGCAGCCGGAATCGATACCCGGTCCATCGAAGCCGAACTTCCTTCGGTGTCGGTGGTCCGGGCAATGCCCAACACGCCGGCGCTGGTTGGTCAGGCGATGATCGGGGTTGCCCCTGGCCGGTTGGTTACGCCTGAGCAGTTGCATGAGGCTTGCGATATTCTCGGAGCCGTCGGTCAGGTGGCCATCGTTGGCGAGGCGGACCTTGACGCCCTTACGGCTGTCTCTGGCAGTGGTCCTGCTTATCTCTTCTACCTGGCAGAAGCCCTCGTTGAGGCAGCGCAAGAACAGGGACTGAGCGCCGATCTGGCAGATCGATTGGTACGCCAAACGTTGCGAGGTGCCGGCCTGCTACTAGCTACGTCAGACGTTGACGCAGCGGAGTTACGTCGCAGGGTTACCTCAAAAGGCGGAACGACCGAGGCAGCCATTGAGGTTTTCGATACGGGAAACATGAAAGGTACTATCGGACGTGCGGTCCATGCGGCTACCGAACGTTCTCGACAACTGAGAGGTGACTCGTGATACAACTAACCGTCGGTTCGGAGGCGCCCGCGTTCTCGCTTCTCGATCACACCGGCGCGCCCCGCGCCATTGACCCGGGCAGCAAGGCGATACTGTTCTTCTATCCGGCTGCCTTCACTCCCGGGTGCACCGGGGAGGTGTGTGACTTTCGCGATCGTACCGATCGCCTCCAGGCCGCCGGCTACCAGCTGTTCGGCATCAGCCCCGACCCGATAGAAAAGTTGGCTGATTTTGTTGCCGAATACGATCTTCCGTACCCACTGCTGTCCGACGAGGATCACGCGGTTGCCGACGCGTATGGGGCGTGGGGAGTGAAGAAGAATTACGGCAAAGAATACGTTGGGCTGATCCGGTCAACCATCGCGGTTGGCGAGAGTGGCAAGGTGGTAGCTGCCTGGTACAACGTCAAAGCGACCGGTCACGCCGAAAGAGTAACTGCGGAGTTGCTCGGCCAGTCCTAGCGACCGACGAAAAGGCTGCCGGCTTTGATGGCAGCGGGTTTGATCGCCCATCCAAGCATGGCCAGGGCGGCGAGCGCCGCAGCCGGGAGGGCTACGAGTCCGGCGGCTTGCCTGGCAGCCTCTGTGACCGAGTCGACCCCCGCTGGGTTGACGAATCGTGTGTCCGAAGCCGCCAGGAGATCGACGAGCGCGATGCCAACGGGAGGCAAGAGCATCCGGTCGAGGGGCATGAACGAGAGCTCCGGTTCGGGCCGGGCGGGTAGCCACTGCTCGGATTCGAGTGTCAAGGCGGCGGCCACGGCCGGGCCGGTACCCTCGGCAAGCAGTACGGTCTCCAGTTCTGGCTGATCGTCCCGGATTGGAGTGAGGGTCTCAGCCTGCTGACCGATCGGTCCGGCAAGGTGAGAGGCGGATCGTCGGACGGGGGTCGGGTGGTTGTCCCTCTCTCCCGGTTCAGCTGTTGGAATGGCGACGGTGGTGGCCACGACGTCGACGATCGGGTCGGCTGCGGTGGCCGGTTCCTCGATTGGAGGCGCTTCTTTGGGGGTCAGCGGGTTGGTTGGAGCAACCTCGGGATTCATCACGTCTTTGTTCTTGTCGGCCTTATCATCGTTTCCGAAACCTCTGTCGTGGTCTGTCGCCGACTCATCGCGGTCCTTGATGGCAGCACCGTTATCGACGGCTGGTTCGACAGCATCGACAGGGTCGAGCGTGACCTCGATGATCGACGACGTGTCGGGATCGACGGTCTCGACGTCGACGAGTAATGGCCAGTCCATAACGGTGTCCAAAATAATCTCGACGAACACGGTCTCAATGGTTGGTTCTTCCGAAACGATGCCCTTTTCGGAGACAAGTTCAGGCTCTTCAACCGGTGTGTCGTCGCCTACGGTTTCCTCGTCTACGACGGGTTGTTCGACGACCGAATCGTCGACGATCGGTTCATCGTCCACCGCGATCGAATCGTCTAGGACGGGTTCGTCTAGGACGGGTTCGTCTACGACGGGTTCGTCTACGACGGGTTCGTCAATGGCGGGTTCTTCAACGGCTGGTTCTTCGTCGACGATCGGGTCGGGGGTGGTCGCGTCAGAGATTTCCGAGTTGCCTGTGTCTTTGTCCGCTTTGTCGTCGTTGCCGTATCCACGGTCGTGGTCGAGTTCCGACTCTTCCCGATCGTTGTCCCGCTGGTGACCTGACCATTCGGCCGCTGCTTTTGAGGCGTTGTCGGCCGAGGAGGCCGCCACCGGAACTCCCAACGCGAGGAGGACACCGAGGAGGGCTGTCACGAATGCCAGCGAGCGTATATGTAGGGCGATCACGGATTTCTTATCGACACGACTTCCTCTCCCGCCGAAGGATGCTTTGGAGTTCGCGCGTACGGACTAGTTATTCATCGGTTTGGAAGATCTCTCAATGTGGGCGGGCTGCCAGCCGATATTTGGAACACTGTGACGACTCGACGCGGCTACGTGATGATCTCTTCGGCCCTGGTGGCTTCGGCCTTGATTGTGGCGGTGGCTGTCGTTTTTTCGGCGTCGGTAGGTGGCTCGAATATCAGTACAGAAGCGCTGGCGTTTGCCCACACCGAATCCGCCATCGCCGCCGTGACGATGACGCAAGATGCTGTTCAGGGAGCGGTGGCTATTTCGCAGGCGGTGCCAGAACAACGGGACACTCTCGTCGAGGTTGCCCGAATTACGATTGCAACCAGCCATGACCGCTTCCTTCGGCTCGATCATCCGGCCGCCGACATTCTCCCGGCTTCGACCGACTATCTGAATACCGCATCTGAGGTCTTGATCCGTCTCGAAGACGGCGACCTTGAGTCAGCAGCCGACCTGCTGGCCGGCCCGATGGCAGGTCACTTTGAGGAGCTCGTTGGAAGGCTTGTCGAGGAACGCGACATGCGGGGTTCCAATCTGCAATCGTTGGATGAACAGGCTGTCGCCGCCGCTCAGGCCACCCGATTCGTGATCGGGTTGGCGATTCCCCTGGCGGTCGGGGTCCTCGTGCTTGGCACCTACCGGCGGCGCGAAACGCAGCGGATACTTCACAAGCAGGTGGAGTATGAACGGGAACTACGCAAATCTCGTGATGACTTCATTGCCAACGTCTCCCACGAAATCCGGACCCCTCTTACGGCGGTCTTTGGGTTCGCACAACTACTCGATTCCGGCCTCGTCGAAGAGCGAGAAGAACGTGATGACTTGATCCGGTTGATATACGGGGAGTCCGGGGAGCTCGTGCGAATGGTCGAGGAT
>Ga0326597_10004664_pt1 | contig 19218 bp, 14 predicted proteins | sample RVTome_12_FD_203789 | JGI IMG/M metagenome (GOLD analysis project Ga0326597, IMG submission 203789) | Soil microbial communities from uranium-contaminated site in the Upper Colorado River Basin, Wyoming, United States - RVT100D185 | ecosystem: Environmental > Terrestrial > Soil > Contaminated >... | reverse complement strand
CGACCACGGCATAGGCCGGTATCTGCTGCGCCAGCGTGTTGGTCTCGTCGTTCAGCAGGCGCTGCTCGCCGACCATCCGCACCGTGGTTGTCAACCGGATCTTGGGACCAGCCAGCCACGACGCGCCGATCGTGAGCGCGTTGCGGGGCACAAGCGGAACGCGATGGCCGGTCAGATCGACGCCGCCGTAGGCGCCGCTGCGGAAATGGGCGTCGACATGCGCAAGGTTGGCAAATGCTTCCAGGCGCTCCGTAAACCGCACCGAGGAGTCGATCTCGATGCCGGCGCGCCGCGTCGGCGCAAGATTGACGTTGTCGAACAGGATCGGGTTGAAGGCGATCTCATTCTCGAGATCGTAGCGGTAGAGCGACACGCGCACGCGGCCCTGCGGGGTGCGGTATTCACCTCCCACCTCCAGGTCTTGCGACGACTGCGGCTCGAGTATCGCCGGCCGAGTGAAGTTGATCTCCTCGACGCTCGGCAAGCGAAAGCTGCGGCCCACTTTGCCGTAGGCCGAGAAAGCGCTCGTGGCCTGGTAACGCAGGGCGGCTTCCGAAGCCTCCACCGTATGGGTCTTCGCGAGCGGCGCCGGGGCGGTTGCAGGATCATTGAGCATGGTCTCGGCCCGCTGGCCGCGCACCCCAAGAGTGAGCAGCAGGCGCTCGCTCAACACTGCGTTGTCTTGAAGGTAGGCCCCTTGGGTGCGTTGCTCGGCCTGCGAGCGCCCCGCAAAAAAGGTGCCGCTCACGTTGCGGTCGAGACGGCCGCGGTCGAAATCGGCGCCGCCGATCATCGTATGCGCGATGCCGCCCAGCCGGTGCGGGAGCTTGAAGCGGGGCGAAAAGGAGATGCTCTCGGTGTCGTTGTCGACGAGCGAAGAGAACGCGCTGAAGAACGCGCGGGTCTCCTGCGTGCGGTACGCGACGTTGGCCGCAAACTCGACATCGCGGGTGTCGATTGCGCCCCCGATGTCCAGGCGCGCGCCGTCGCGCGAGCTGAAGTCGAGGGGCGTCGCGGTGCCGCGCCGACTGAGCGCAAGCTCGGTGAGCGTGCGTTGCCCCGGGTTGCGCAGGTCCTGCTGGTCGATTCCGAGCTTCGCGTAGACGCTCGCCCCGCGCCCGAGCGTCCGCGCGTCGAGGAGCAGGTTGCGCTGGGTGATGCGGTTGTTGTCGCGGTAATTGTCCGAGCCAAGATCGCTTGCGTTCACCCGCAATCCCAGGTTCTCGCCGGCGACGGTGAGCGCGCCTTGAGCCTCCGTCGTGCTGTAGCTGCCGACGCTCGCCTGCGCTTCAGCCGCTCTCTCGCCGGCGCGGGGCCGGCGGGTGATGATATTGATGACGCCACCCGTCGCGCCGCTGCCGTAGACGACGGCGCCGCTGCCGCGCAGGATTTCGATGCGCTCGACCGCACCGAGCGGAATCGACGACCATTTCACCGAGCTGGTATCGATGTCGTTGTAGCGCTGTCCGTCGATCAGCACGACGGTGTTGAGGTCGCCCGTCTGGCCGAAGCCGCGCATGTCGATCTGCAGATCGGGACCGCCGGTGCCGTCGCGCACCTGGATGCCGGCCTGCTGCGATAGCAGTTCGATCGCCGTGGTCGCGGTGCTGCGCTCGATCGCCTCGCGCTCGATTACCGTGACCCCGATGGGGAACTCTTCCTGCCGCTGCTCGAAACGCGTTGCCGTGACGATGACCGGATCGGTGCGGTGCAGGGGTGGGTCGGCGGCGAGTACCGGGCAAGCCGCGGCCGACAGCGCGGCTGCGAGTTTCATCTCGAATCGCATGTGGACATTCCCTGATCGGGCGCGCCCGCCGCGCGCCGGTTGATCGATCACGACCATGCGGCGGCAGGGAAAATGGAGACGGAAAAGCCCGCAACCACCGCCACCCCGCGGCATGCCACGCCTGGGGTCCGGGCCGGTATACGGGCTCGCGAGACTTGACGCACCGCCTTCCCGGACCGAGATCCAGTGGCATCGTGATGCGTCCCCACTCGCTTACCGTTGCGGGGGCAGCGCAGGCATTGAAAGCGGTGACGGGTGACGGGTGACGAGTGACGGATGAAACCGGGTTTCCCGCGGTGTTCACCAGCACGCATCGCCGGCACTGGGTCGCTGCTGTCGCACCTGCTTCCCGTTTAACCCGGCTCTGAGAATGCGAGCACGGGCACCCGAGACCATGTCACGGCGGCCCGAGGGACGGGTTCCTGGATCCGCTGCGACGCATTGCATTCTAAACGATGCGGGCCCGCCCGCCGCTGCCGCGCCGGGTGGCACGACAGGCGCGCAGGAGCGCCGTCGCCCGGCCGGGGGGCGACAACATGGCCGCTGCCAGCGAGATTTTTCCGATGCTGCGTCAAGTGCTTAAGGCACGTCCGTCAACGCCGCCCGGGGCCAACCAGTGGTCGCGCCCAGGGCCAGCGAGGGCTGTTTCGTGGTGGTTCCGGTTGATATCAAACCACATTCAAAAATTCTCGTTACCAGTTGACTTAACAGGATTTTCGACTCTATAGTGTGCCCCATGGAAGCGGAGCTCAAGTCGCTCGAGCAAAAAATCAACCACTGCGTCGAGCTGTGTCAGCGCCTGCGTGTCAGCAACCAGGAACTGCGCCAGCAACTCGCTTCGGCGCTGAACCAGAATCGCCACCTCGAAGAGAAGATCGGCGGCGCCGCCAGCCGCCTGGAAAGCCTGCTCAACCAGATTCCCGAAGATGGTGCATGAGCGGCGATTCGAAAGGTCTGCAGATCAATATCATGGGGCGCGAATTTCGCGTCGCGTGCGCGGAGGACGAGCAGGCAGGCCTGCTCGAAGCGGTCGAGTATCTCAATCAGAAAATGGGCGAGGTGCGCGACCGCGGCAAGGTGATTGGGCTCGAACGAATCGCGATCATGGCCGCGCTCAATGTCGCGCACGAGTATCTGAACACCAAGGCCGGCGGCAGCTTTGACATCGCGGAGATAAGGCGTAGAATGACTCGCATGGAAACGGCTCTTGATCAGGCGGTTGCCGATCAAAACGAGCTGTTCTGAGATTCCCCTGCGGTGCGCGTTTGAGGCCTTAGATTCTCTGAACCAACATAAGCAATCTGGTTGCCGACTCAAGCAGCGCCGGTGAGCGCATCCGATACGGAAGCGCCTGAAGGGCTCGGAAGGCGACCACCTTGAACCGAAGGTTCAAGATGTAGGTCCGACGGCACAGGCGGGGGTCCCGTTAAGAAATGCGGCGCAGGCCGCATTTTTTTTGCGCAGTCCTCGAATTCGCGAGGCACATTCTTCTCCTTCCCCCTCCACCAAAGCATGCGTTACTGGCTGATGAAGTCCGAGCCGTCGGTATACAGTATCGACGACCTCGCCCGGGACAAGACCACCGCATGGAACGGCGTGCGTAACTTCCAGGCGCGCAACTTCATGCGCGACGAGATGCGGCTCGCCGACCGCGTCCTCTTCTACCACTCCAATTGCGACGAGCCCGGCATCGTCGGCATCGCGCAGGTTTGCAGAACGGCATACCCGGATGCGACGCAGTTCGATTGGAAGAGCGGGTATTACGACCCGGCGTCGACACGCGATGCGCCGCGTTGGCTCAACGTCGACGTCAGGTTCGTGAGCAAGACCCCTTTGATCTCCCTGCAGGAGCTGCGCAAGCACAAAGCGCTCGCCCGCATGCGCATCCTGCAGCGCGGCAACCGCCTGTCGGTCACCCCGGTCGAGCCCGCGGAGTGGAGAGCCGTCATGGGCCTCATCGGAGGCTAAGAGCCCCCAACAATGAATTTGTTCCCTGGCGTCTTGGCGCCTTGGCGGTTCAAAATAATCTGCGTTCTGCCGGAAGACCCTTAGACCACACCCTCGGCGCGCAACCGCGCGATGTCCGCGTCGCTCATTTTGAGCACAGAGCGCAGAATCTCATCGGTGTGCTGGCCGAGCGTGGGCGGGGGCAGCTTGAACTCGAGGGGCGTCGCCGAGAAGCGCATCGGGCTCGCCACCAGCGACACCTTGCCCGCGGCCGGGTGATCGAGCTCGATCTTCATCCCGCGCGCCACCACCTGCGGCTCCTCGAACACCTGCTTGATGTCGTTGATCGGGCCGCTGGGCACCCCGGCTGCTTCCAGCACCTCGACCCACTCGCGGGTGTTGCGCGTCTTGAACACCGCCGCGAGCAGCGGCGTGAGGGTGGCGCGGTTCTCGACACGCTTCCCGTTCGTTGCGAACCGCGCATCGCGTGCGACATGCTGGCAACCCGCCACTTCGCAGAACTTGTTAAACAGGTTGTCGTTTCCGCAGGCGAGGATAATATTGCCGTCGCTGGTGCGGAACGTCTGGTACGGCACGATGTTCGGATGCGCATTGCCGAACCTGCCGGGAACCTCGCCCGTGGCAAGGTAGTTCATCGCCTGGTTGGCGAGGAACGCCGCCTGCGTGTCGAGCAGCGCGAGGTCGAGGTGCTGGCCGACGCCGGTTTCGGCGCGGTGGGCGATCGCAGCGCACACGGCAATGCTGGCATACATGCCGGTCATGATGTCGACGATCGGCACGCCGACGCGCTGCGGACCGCCCCCGGGCAGGTCGTCGCGCTCGCCGGTGATGCTCATCAGGCCGCCCATGCCCTGGATCATGAAGTCGTACCCGGGCCGATCTCGGTACGGGCCGGTTTGCCCAAAGCCGGTGACGGAGCAGTAGATCAGCCGCGGATTCCCCTTCTTCAGATCATCGTACCCCAGGCCGTAGCGCGCAAGGTCGCCGAACTTGTAGTTCTCGAGCAGGACGTCGCAGCGGGCGGCGAGCTCGTGCACGATCTTCTGCCCCCCGGGCTTTGACAGATTCACCGTGATCGACTTCTTGCCGCGGTTGGCGCACGCGAAATACGCCGATTCATCGGTGTCCCTGCCGCCCGCCCCCTTCAACCAGGGCGGGCCGAAAGCGCGCGAGTCATCGCCGCTCATCGGGCGCTCGACCTTGATCACTTCGGCGCCGAGGTCTGCCAGATTCTGCCCGGTCCACGGCGCGGCCAGCACGCGGGAGAGGTCGAGCACACGGATATGCGATAGCGGGCCTGGCATGAGAACCCCTAAGTCAATTTACCGCCAAGGCGCCTTGGCAATTGTTTTATCGTCCTGCGAACCCGGGCTTCTTCTGGTTGATGAACGCATCGGAACCGATTCGATGGTCTTCGGTATTGAAGTGAGCGAAGTTCTCGACGCCCAGCGCGTTGAGCTTCCCGGAATTGCTCAGGCCCGCCGTGGCGAGCGTTGTGTCATGCTCGACGAGTACTCTTGCGCTCACAGCCGGATCCGCTGAAAGGTCGCCATTTTATACGATCGCGATCAGTCGGCGCACGTAGCCGGCCGCAATGATTGCGGTCGCGCCGGTGATGACCGCCGCGAAAAGGTTTTTCCGGGTCGCGTGGAAGGCGACCAGCGCGAGGGCGATGGCCAGCACCCGGTCGCCGAGCAGGCTCGTCCCCAGCAGGCCGGTCGGGAGCACGATGATGCGGGTGATCAGGCCGGCAATCATCGCATAAGCCACGCAGGCAACCCAGTTGAACAGTTCGCTGTCCACCTGCATGCGCCCCGACAGCAGCACACCGAGTCCGCGCCACGTGTAAGTGGCCGCCGCGGCCGCCAGCACCACTATCCACAGATCAGCGCTCGGGGTGCCGAACATAATCAAGCGCGTCCATGGCGTTTTTGAATGAGGTATGCCAGCGTGCCGCCGCCGAGTCCCGACAGCAGCACGCTCCATTGCGGACTCACGAGGTGGAACAGCGGCCCGGCGAGGGCACCGCACGCAAGCGCCCACGCAGCGAGTGCGGTGCGCACGTCGCCCGCCAGAATCACGAAAAAATAAACCGGCGTGAGGAACACGAAGCCGATCCGCATGGGCTCCGGAATCCAGCCCGCCAGCCAGTAGCCGGCCGCCGTCGCTGCGAGGCTGATCAACCAGCAGACCGCGGCGAAGCCGATGAAGTACGGCATGCGTTGCGCCTGCGGCATCGCGGGACAGCGCTGCATCGCCCACGCCCAGCCCGTCATCGCAATCAAATGGGCTACGATGTAAACGGTCCAGTGCGAGCCGCCGGGGCGGCGGATGACCGGCATGAGCGCCATCGTCATCGGCAGGAAGCGCGCCCCCGTGAGCGCTACCACGAGCACGGTGAGATAGCCGGGCGCGCCGCTCGAAAACATCTCAACAAGAACCACCTGACCCGGCAGCGCCCAGATGCCGGCGGTGCAGGCGAGCGCGAGCCAAATGTTGAAACCGTATTCGAGCGAGAACGCGCCGAACCCGATCATCCCGGCCGCCAGCACCGCGGCCGGCACGCCCGCCGCATCGCGCGCACCGGCAAGCGCGGCGCTCCCTCCGGTTGCGCCGGCGCTGTTCATCGTAAAGCACCAGGCGGCGCTCGCGTGCCACGGCGGCTGCGACTGAAAGCCGATTCAAAAGCCAGAAACGTTAGCCGCCGATGCACGCCGATAAAGATCATCTCACCGACCCGTAACGGCCGAGATGCATAGGGCGGGTGTACCCCATCCCGCGGCCCCACTCTTCTCTGTACAACGTTGAAATGCGCGAGCGGCTTCATTGGCTTTCGGGGCTTCTTGATTCAGGAGTTCGTCGAGGCTAGGCCCGACAAACTCCTAGTCGACGAGCTTGCGCGGCACCGGCCGGGTACGCGCGGCGGGCGGCATGCCGTGGTCGAGGAATTCGATCAGCCGCGCGAGCTGGGCCGAGGCTTGGCGCCGAACCGCCTCGGTGTCGCAGCCCTTCCAGTCGTAGAAGCCGCGCCCCGCATCCAGCCCGGTCTCACCGGTGGCGACCATTTTCTGCAACAGCGGATTGGGCTTGCTGTTGTGAAACAGGTGCGGAACGATCGAGAGCTGGGCGTCGGCGTGGATCTTGAGACCGCTGATGTCCTTCTGCTGGATCAGCCCGTTCAGGCACATGCGCGGCGCGAGCATGCGGCGCGCGGCATGGTCGATGTCGGCCGCCGTCGCGATGCCGGCCTCGATGAGGTAATAGGCCTCGTGCAAAATCGCATGCTGCAGGCGGTTGACCAGGAATCCCACGATGGGTTTGTACAGCATGACCGGCTCCTTCCCGGTCGCGCGCAGCGCTTCGGCGGCGGCCTCGACCGCGGTCACCGGCGCCCGGGGACCGGCCATCACCTCGACCACCAGCGCGGTGTCGGCCGGCATGAAGTAATGCAGGCCGATGAAACGCTCGGGCCGGCGCAACCCGCCGGCGAGCTGCTCGAGATCGAGACCCGAGGTGCCGGTGGCGAGCAGCAGGTCGGCATCCGGATACCGGGCCTCGATCTCCGCGTACACGGCCTGCTTCGCCGCCACGTCCTCGGGGACGAACTCGATGACGAGATCCGGCGCTTCTGCGGGCAGCTCGGCCACCGCGCGAGCGCCGGCGGGAACGTCCTTCAACTCGCGCGCGCGGCTGCTCTTGATGAGAGTCGGAAAGCCGGCCGCCGCGAACGTGCTCGCGACCCCCTTGCCCATCACGCCGTAGCCGTAGATCAGAACGTTGCGGATTTTCACTGCCTGCCTCCTGGAATTTTTCCCGCACACCCGACGGTCGAGTCCCTGCCGTGCGCGGGCAGGTCTTGCGCCGCGCGAGGGCGCCGCTGGAGTGTAACATTCCTGCGGCGACCTACCGAGCGTCGAGAAACAGGCTGAGGACGCTCGCCGCTTCCCCGAGAGGAGAGGGAAAAGGACGGCGGAAATGCTGTCCAGCCATGTTCCGAAATTCAATGACGGCGGGCATCCCGGCGAGGTTGGGGCGGGCGCATTGCCCGCGAGTTCGATGCGAATCACCGTACGGCCGCCAACGCGCGTGCGCACGCAGGTTGACATCGGCCCGTCGAGCGGGTTACGTTTCCCAGGCAACGCAGCTATTCCCAGCCTGGCGCGTCCCTGCGGGCCTTTGTCGTCGATAATTGAGGAGGAGTCACATGAAACGCCTATTGTTTGCCGCCGCAGCCGGGCTCGCCGCCGTCAGCGGCTACGCGCAGGATTACCCGTCGCGCGCCATCAACATCACGGTTCCGAATCCGCCCGGCGGGATGAACCAGATCCACGCACAGCCGTTGTCGGCGGTCCTGGAAAAGATAACCGGGCAGCCGGCACCGATCATCAACCGCCCGGGAGGCACCGCTGCGGTCGGGACCGCCTACGTCGCCAATCAACCGCCCGACGGCTACAACCTCCTGGTCACCACCCCCAACCTCTTCCTGGTGGTCGAGAAAGACAAGCTCTACGGCATCAAGACGCCGTTCTCGCTCGATAAGATCGCGCTCATCGCGCTGCTCAGCGCCGATCCGCTGATCATGGTGGTTCATCCGTCGATGCCGGTGAAGACCGCCAAGGACCTCGCCGCACTCGCGAAGAATCGGCCGGGCGAGATCGTGTTCTCGTCTTCCGGTCCGTACGGCATCACCCACACGCCGATGGAGATGTTCCTGCACGCGGCCGGGAACCTGAAGATGCGCCATCTGCCGACGACCGGTGGCGGCCCGGCGATTCTGCAAGCGCTGGGCGGGCACGCCCAGGTGACGGGCGGCGGACCGGCGGCTGTGTTCTCGCACGTCCAGGCCGGCAAGCTGAAGACCATCGGGAGTTGGGGAATCAAGCCGCATTCGGCCTTCCCCAACGTGCCCACGCTGCAGTCGATGGGCTACAAGGACGTGGAGGCCTATCTATGGGTCGGGCTGTTTACGACCGCTGGCGTGCCGGACGCGACGTTTACGAAGATGCGCGAACTGGTCCGGAAAACGGCAAACGATGCATCGTTCAAGAAGGCGCTGGCGAACGTCCACATCGAGCCCGACTACCGCGACGCGCCGGACTTCAGGCGGTTCTTCGATGCCGACTACAAGCGATTGGCGGCTGCGATCAAGAAGATCGGCAAGCTTTAGGAAATTGCGGCACGTTCGCTCCGCAATTTCCTTAACGGTACGAGATCGGGAGGGGCAGCAGCGGTCAGACCAGACGGCTGACTGTCTCTTTTTCCGTTCTTTCGTCACCCGTCACCCGTCACCCGTCATTTCGTACCCGCCAATGAAGATCAAGCGTATCGAGCCCATTGCAGTAAGTCTGCCGATGATGAAGTCGGTCAAGATGTCCCTCGAGGAGGTAAGCAGCGCGAAAAACGTGCTGGTGCGGCTCGAAACCGATGGCGGCGTCGTCGGCTGGGGCGAGGCCGCCTCGGCTCCGACGATGACCGGGGAAACCCAGCAGGGAATGGCCGCGGCCGTCCGCCACCTGGCGCCGCTGCTGGAAGGCATGCCCGTCGACGATATCCCTGCGATGATTGCCCACGCCGATCGTTACCTTTACGGCAACCACGCGGCCAAATCGACGATCGAGATGGCGCTGCACGATGCATTCGGCCGCACTACAGGGACACCCGTCTTCGAGCTGCTCGGCGCGCAACGCCGCAGCCGGGTGGCGATGCTGCGCCTGCTCGGCACCGGCAGCACTTCCGGCGACATCGAGGATGCGCGGCGCAAGCAAGCGGAGGGATACGTCGCTTTCAAGGTCAAGGTGGGCGTTGCCGCCCCGGCGCAGGACGCCGAGCGCACGCGCAAGATATGCGAAGCGCTTGGCAACGGCGATTCGCTTCTCTTGTGCGCCGACGCCAATCAGGGGTGGTCGGCGGATCAGGCGATCGCGTATGTGCGCGCCATCGAGGACTTGCCGCTCGCCTTTTTCGAGCAGCCGGTGCCGGGAGACGACCTAGAGGGAATGGCGCGTGTCGCGCGGGCAAGCCGCATCATGATCGGATTCGACGAAGGACTGCACAGCATTGAGGACCTGAAGCGCCACCATGCTGCGGGTGCAGCACAGGGTGTCAGCCTGAAGACCATCAAGCTGGGCGGCCTGGGGCCCGTCCTCGCGGCCGCCCATCTGTGCGAAAAGCTGGGCATGAAAGTCAACCTTGCCTGCAAGGTTGCGGAATCGAGCATCGCCACCGCCGCCATGCTCCACATCGCGGCGGCCGTCCCTTCGCTCGACTGGGGAGTCGCCCTCTCCAACCAGTTTCTCGCCGACGATCTGCTCAAGCAGCCGCTCGCCATCGCGCACGGCCACGCCGAAGTGCCGGCCGGCCCCGGCCTCGGGATCGAAGTCGATGAGGAGAAGGTGCGGCGCTATGCGCGGGAAGTCTGAAGGCGCGACGGCACTCGTCAAATCTTGATCTTGGGATCCAGCCAGTCCCGCAGCGAATCCCCGAACAGGTTGAAGGCGAACACCGCCAGGCTGATCGCGAGCCCGGGGAAGATGATCATCCACGGCGCCTCGCGGTAGAACTCCGCCGAAGACCCCGAGAGCATCAGCCCCCACGCCGCCGTCGGCTCGGTGACCCCCAGTCCGAGAAACGAGAGGGAAGCCTCGAGCAGGATCGCCTGCGCCATGAACGCCGTCAACATGATGAGGTACGGCGCGACCACATTGGGAACGATGTGCCGGAAGATGATGCGGGCATGGGAATAGCCGGCCGCGCGTGCCGCGTCGATGTACGGCAGCTCGCGGATCGCCAGCGCCGAGGCGCGGACCACGCGCGCCACCTTGGGCACCATCGGGATGGCGATGGCGACCACCAGGTTCAGGTCAAGCCCTCCGACGATGAACTTGCCCAGCACGGCGACCACGGTCAGCGCGAGCACGATGATCGGGAACGACAGCAGCACATCCATGAAGCGCTGGATCGCCATGTCGATACGCCCGCCGAAATACGCCGATATGACGCCGATCACGGCGCCCAGCGTCGAGCCGGCGAAGGATGACAGGAACCCGACCAGCAGCGCGGTGCGGGCGCCATAGATGATGCGGGTGAAGACGTCGCGCCCGAAGGAGTCGGTGCCGAGCAGGTGCTCCCACGAAGGTTTGGACAGCATCGCGCCGAAGTCGATGGCCAGCGGATCGTAGGGCGCCACGTAGTGGGCGAAAATGCTGGCAAACAGCATCACGACAATGACCACGAGCCCGGTCGCGCCCAGCGGCTGTTGGACGAGGAACGAGAGCGCCGGGTGCCGGCGCTTGGGCAGGTCGTAGACGATCGACTGGGTCGCGGTCCCGTTCATCAGCGGTAGCGCACGCGCGGATCGAACACGGCGTAGAGCAGGTCGACCACGAAATTGATAATGATGAAAAACGCCGCAATCAGCATCACCAGCGCCTGAACCATGGTGAAGTCGCCGCGCGTCACGGTCTCCACGAACAGCTTTCCGAGCCCGTTGAGGTTGAACACCTGCTCGGTGACGACCAGTCCGCCGATCAGGAAAGCGAATTCGAGCCCGATGACCGTGATGACCGGCAGCATCGCATTGCGCATCGCGTGCCGTGAGATCACCAGCCGCTCGAGCACGCCCTTGGCGCGCGCGGTGCGGATGTAATCCTCCTGCAGTACTTCGAGAATGGTCGAGCGCATCATGCGCGTCGCCACCGCGGAATAGCGGTAGCCGACGGCCATCGCCGGCCAGATCAGCTGCGAGAGATTGGTCCAGGGATCCTCGTAAATCGGCGTGTACGTCAACGGCGGAATCCAATTGAACGACAGCAGCAGCGTCAGGATGATGATCATGCCGAGCCAGAATGAGGGCACGGCGAGCCCGGCGATCGCGAACACGCGAATCACCTGGTCGATCCAGGTATCCTTGAACAGCGCCGAGAGGGTTCCGAGCGGCAGCGCGATCAGGATCGCGAGTATGGTGGCCATGATCGCCACCTGCATCGAGAGCTCCAGGCGGGAGCTGATCTCGTCGATCACCGGCTGCCCGGTCCACATGGAAATGCCGAAATCGAGCGTGACAAGCCCCACCATCCAGTCCCCGAACTGGCCCCACAGCGACTTGTCCAGGCCGAGCCGCGCGCGCTCGGCGTCAAGCGTGGCGAGATCGACGCTCCCGCCTTCCGCGAGCAGCTTCAGCTCGACGATGTCGCCGGGCATCATGCGCAGCATGACGAACACCAGCACCGCGACCCCGAGCAGGGTCGGGATCATCAACAGAAGGCGGTTGATCGTGTAGCGCAGCACTTTCTTGGAACAGCGTGGCTCGTGGGGTTCGTGGTCCGAGAGGCGCGGGCGCGGTGCACGCTAAACGCGGCGCCGGTGCGAAAACCCGGCGCCGCGTCTCCCGTCACTCGTTACCGCTTTACTGATCGAGCCAGACGTCCGTCAGATCCTGGTTGAGGTAGTGGCTCGGCGACATGTGCCAGCCTTTGAGCTGCTTCCACGTCACGATGATGCGATGCCACCAGATCGTGGGCACGGTATACGCCTCTTCCAGGGCGCGCTTCTCGAATTCGCGCAGCAGCTTCCTGCGCTCGGCCGTGCTGGTCGCGCGCACCTGCCTCTCGAACAGCCCGTCGAGCGTGCGGTCGTTGTAGCGCCCGTAGTTGATGGTGGACTTGTCGGCGGACAAGTACTTCTGCAGCTGCAGATTGGGCTCGTCCATGAAGTCGCAGTTGAAATCCAGCCCCGCCTCATAGTTTCCGGCCCGCAGCGCGGCCTGGTAGAGCTTGGTCTCGAGCTGCTCGTGCTCGACCGTGACGCCGATCTGCCGCCACTGGTCGATCAGGAACACGCCTACCGGCGTATACGGCATCGGAACGTTGCGATTGGTGAGCTTGAACTTGAGGTTGGGCACCCCGGCCGCCTTCAGCAGGCGCTTCGCCTCCTCGCGGGACTTATTGATGTCCTTCGAAAATCCCGGGTAGCTCGTGAGCTCTTTCTCTGTGGCCGCGAGTTCGGCCCCGGGCCGCAGCACGCCGCCCACGGAGCGCACCAGCGCGATCCTCGAGAGCGGCTGCGCACCACCCCAGCGGTCGACGGCGAGCGACAGCGCGCGCCGCACCCTGGCGTCGTCGAAGGGCTTCTTCTCCACGTTGTGGGTTACCACCAGCGCACAAATCCAGGGGCTTTCGTAGACGTTGATCTTGTCACCGACCGCCTTCACCAGCCGGTCCCGGTCCGCCGGCGAATGGCCGCGAAATTCGGCCAGCACCTCGCCCGCCTGCAGCGCGTTGACCCGCGCGGCGGTGTTCCGGATGAAGATCGCGCGGAACCCGTCGAGATACGGCTTGCCCTTCTCGAAGTAGCCCTCGAAGCGCTTGCCGACCCAGTGCGAGCCGGCAGCATGCTCGACGAACACGAACGGGCCGGTGCCCATTACGTTTTTCTCGGGGAACCTGGGGTCCTGCTTGAGCTTCGCGGCGCTGTAGATGCAGTCCCAGGGCGACGCGAAAAGCGAGAGCATCGCCGAATTCGGCGCCTTCAGCTTGAAAACCACGGTGTTTGCATCCGGTGTCTCGATCGACGAGATATCGGAGTACGCGCCCCTGCGCAACGACACCACACCGGTAGGCGGATTGGAAATCCGCTCGTAGGTCGCCTTCACGTCGGCCGAGCCAAAGCTCGAGCCGTCGTGGAACTTGACGCCTTTGCGCAGCTTGAAGCTGTAGGTCAGCCCGTCCTTCGACACCGTCCACGATTCGGCCAGGTCACCCTTGATCTTGGGATAGTTGGCCGCGTCGAATTTGAGCAGCGTCGAGTAGTGCGGCCGAACCGGATGGATGAAGGCAAACGATGAGTTGCGATGGCAGTCGTAGTTGGGTGGTTCGGCGCTCACGGCGAACTTGAGCTCGCCGCCCCGTTTCTGCGCGTGCGCGGCGCCCGATGCGGCAACCAGGGCGGAAACGATCAATAGCAATGCTTTATATTTCATCACATCCTCCTTTGTTGGTGTTCGTGTTGGTCTTCTTGACTCGTGAGTCGCGTCACGAGGGTCCGCAGGTCGGGCTTCAGCCCACCGAATCGGCCTTTCCTGGTGCGCTGAAGCCACACCCTGCGCCTCCGCGTTCATCACTCGTCAGTCGTCAGTCGTCACGCCGTTTAGACTTTTATGCAGGCCGCGTAATGCCCTGGCCGCACTTCTTTCAATTCGGGGACTCCCATCTTACACGCTTCGCCCGCGAGCGGGCAGCGCGTATGAAACACGCAGCCGGCGGGCGGGTTGAGCGGGCTCGGCACTTCGCCGCCGATCACGCGGTGCGCGCGCTGCGCCTCGAGCACGGGGTCGGGAATGGGCACCGCCTCGAGCAGCGCCTGCGTATACGGATGCAGCGGATCGGCGTACAGCGCGTCGCAATCGGCAATCTCCATGACCTTGCCCAGGTACATCACGATCACCCGGTTCGAGATGTGGCGCACCACCGCCAGGTCGTGTGCAATGAACAGATAGGTGAGCCCGAGCTTTTGCTGCAGCTCCTCCAGCAGGTTGATGATCTGCGCCTGGATCGACACGTCGAGCGCGGATACCGGCTCGTCGCATACGATGAACTCGGGCTCCAGCGCCAGCGCGCGGGCGATGCCCACGCGCTGGCGCTGGCCGCCCGAGAGCTCGTGCGGATAGCGCTCGGCCATGTACTCGAACAACCCGACCTGCGTGAGCAAATCCATGACGCGCGCCTTCGCCGCCTTGCGGTCGGGCACTAGGCGGTAGACCAGCATCGGCTCGGCGATGATCTGGCCGATGGTCATGCGCGGATTGAGCGAGCTGTACGGGTCCTGGAAAATCACCTGCATCTTGCGCCGGTAGGCTTTCAGTTCGTCGCCCTCGGCGCGGACCACGTCGATGCCGTCGAAGCGGATGTCGCCGCTGGTCGCCCGCTCGAGCCGGAGCAGCGTGCGCCCGACCGTCGTCTTGCCGCAACCCGATTCGCCGACCAGGCCCACCGTTTCGCCGCGGTAGACCTTGATGGACAGATCGTCCACCGCGCGCACGACACCCTGGCGGGAGGCGAAGGCCTTGAAGCCGGTCGTCACCTCGAAATAGGTTTTCAACCGGTCCACCTGCAGCAGCGGCCGGGTGCGGTTCACGTCTCTTGCGACGGGCCGCTCCGGCTGCGCGCTCTGCAGTCCCAGGCCGACGGCGCCGACTTCGCCCATTTCGCGCGCCCGGATGCACGCTGAATACCGGTGGGGCGCGACGTTCTCGAGCTCCGGAACCTGCGCCACGCACGCATCGCGTCTCGCCAGGCAGCGCGGCGCGAAACGGCAGCCGGGCGGCGGGTCGAGCAGGTTGGGCGGCAGGCCCTCGATCGTCTCGAGCTTGCGGCCGCGCGGCTCGTCCAGCCGCGGCACCGAGCGCAGCAGCCCGGCGGTATACGGATGGAGCGGCCGCGCGAACACGTCGGCCGCGCTTCCCGTCTCCGCCAGGCGCGCGGCGTACATGACGTTGACGCGGTCGGCGTAGCGAGCCACGACGCCGAGGTTGTGCGTGATGATCACCAGCGCGATGTTCAACTCGCGCGAAAGATTCTTCATGAGCTCGAGTATCTGCGCCTGGATCGTCACGTCGAGCGCGGTGGTCGGCTCGTCGGCGATGATCAGCTTGGGATTGCAGGCAAGTCCGATCGCGATCATCGCGCGCTGGCGCATGCCGCCGGAGAACTGGTGGGGATACTGCGTGAGACGGCGCTCCGGGTCGGGGATGCCGACCAGCTTGAGCAGCTCCGTCGCGCGCATTCGCGCCTGATCCTCGCTCATATTGAGATGGATCAGCAGCGGCTCCATGATCTGGAACCCGATGTTGAGCACCGGGTTGAGCGAGGTCATCGGCTCCTGGAAGATCATCGCGATGTCGCGGCCGCGCACCTCGCGCATCTCGTCTTCCGTGAGATCGAGCAGATTGCGGCCCTCGAACAGGATGCGGCCGGCCACCACCCGTCCGGCGGGCTTTGCCAGGAGCCGCATGATCGCCAGCGACGACACCGACTTGCCGCAGCCCGACTCGCCGACCAGCGCGACCACTTCGCCTGGCTTCACCTTGTACGAGATGCCCTCGACCGCGCGCACCACGCCGCGGCTGGTGACGAAATGGACGTGCAGGTTCTCGACTTCGAGCAGCCAGCGGCCGAGGGGCGCGGACGACCCCTGCGCCGGGCGCACTGCCGTGGGTTGATCCATCCTCCGGTGGTGCCTTTCTTTTGTCGAAAAGTCAGGCTATTGGAGCCGGCAATGGATTGTCAAGCACACCGGTCAATTAGCGCTCGCTCCCGCTATCCGGGACACGCGCCGCCTTGGCCAGCGCTCATAAAGAATCCATTCCAAAAAACCAGAATCAAGCCGCCGATAAACGCCGATGGACGCCGATAGGGTCAAACTCAACTCCCCTCAAGGCGTCAGCCACCGAGATCACAGAAGATTCTTTTCAATACCCCGTTGAGGGGTACACGGAGGGTATAAGCCCGAGGCTAAAATCAAGGGAGTCTGGTTTTTCTCCGCGAACTCTGCGCCCTCTTTGGCCTGTTTGGGCATTATCGGCGTTCATCGGCGTTCATCGGCGGTTCCATTGCTTTTAGCGTTTTCTGAGACCAATTCTCGCCGCGCCAGCGCGGATTCCAGCACGCGCGCGACGTGCAGCGCCTCTCGCCCGCTGCCATCGCGGACCTGATGCCGGCAGCTTGTGCCGTCGGCCACGATCAGCGTGCCGGCCGGGGCGGCGCGCACCTTCGGCAGCAGCGAAGCCTCCGCCATCTTCATGGAAACGTCGTAATGGTCCGCGTCGAAGCCGAAGCTTCCGGCCATTCCGCAGCAGCTCGACTCGATCACCTCCACCTCGAGGCCGGGAACGAGGCGCAGTGCGCGCTCTACCTGCGGCATCACCGCGAACGCCTTCTGGTGGCAGTGGCCGTGCAGCAGCGCCTTCTTCTGCGGCAGAGGCACGAGCTCGAGCTTGAACCGCCCGCTCTCGATCTCGCGAGCGACGAACTCCTCGAACAGGAAGGCGTTCAGCGCGAGCTCCGCCGCCTCGCCGCCGGGCAGCATGTAGAGATACTCGTCGCGCAGCCCGAACAGGCACGAGGGCTCGAGCCCGACGACCGGCACCCCGCGCTCGACGTACGGCGTCAGTGCCGCGATCGTGCGCCGCGCCTCGGCTTTTGCCTCGTCGATAAGGCCGCTCGCGAGGAAAGTGCGCCCGCAGCACAGGGGTCGCTCCCCCGCTGCCCGCGGCAGGTGCACGCGGTATCCGGCCGATTGCAGCACCGCGAGCGCGGCGCGCGCGTTCTCCGGCTCGAAGTAGCGGCTGAAGGTGTCGACCAGCAGAACGCATTCGCGTTCTGCTGTAATGGAAACCTCCTGCCTGTGCAGGTTCGGAGCGGCCGGATGCTCGCGGAAGTAATCGCGGCGCCACGCCGGCAGCCGGCGCCGGCGCGAGAGACCGATCAACCTCTCGGTGAGCCACGCGGCGCCGGGCGCGCGGTTGCGCAGGTTCATGAGCCAGGGCAGGCGCGCCGCCCACGGCGCGTAGCGCGGGAGGTACGCGATCAGCCGGTCCTTCAGATCGAGTCCGTGCCGCCGCTTGTAGTGATGGAGAAATTCCACCTTCATTTTGGCCATGTCGACGCCGGTCGGACACTCGCGCCTGCAGCCCTTGCACGAGACGCACAGGTCGAGTGCGTCGTACACCTCGTCCGAGGTGAAGGCATCGGGTCCGAGCTGGCCGGAGAGCGCGAGCCGCAGCGTGTTGGCCCGGCCGCGCGTGAGATGCTGCTCCTCGCGGGTGGCCCGGTACGAGGGGCACATCACGCCCGCGTCGAACTTGCGGCAATGCCCGTTGTTGTTGCACATCTCGACCGCCTTGTCGAGCCCGCCCCATTCCTCCCAGTCGAGCGCGGTCCTGACGGGCTCGGTCCGATAATCCGGCTTGTAGCGGAACAGCGTGCGGTCGTCCTGGCGCGGCGCGCGCACGATCTTGCCCGGGTTCATGAGCCCCTTGGGGTCGAAGATGTCCTTCACCTCCTCGAAGGCGCGCGTGAGCTTGCGCCCGAAAAACGGCTCGATCCACTGCGACCGCGCCAGCCCGTCCCCGTGCTCGCCGGAGTAGGCGCCCTTGTACTGCTTCACCAGTTCGGCCGCCTCCTCCGCGATCGCGCGCATCTTGTGCGCGCCGTCCGCGCGCATGTTGAGCACCGGCCGCACATGCAGGCACCCGACCGATGCATGCGCGTACCAGGTCCCTTTCGTGCCGTGCTTCTCGAACACGCGCGTCAAGCGATCGGTGTACTCGGCCAGGTGCTCGAGCGGCACCGCACAGTCCTCGATGAACGACACCGGCTTGCCGTCGCCTTTCATCGACATCATGATGTTGAGGCCCGCCTTGCGCACTTCCCACACCTCGCGCTGCAGAGCCGGGTCGGTGATCTCGACCACGCCCCCCGGCAGACCGAGATCGCCCATCAGCTCGGCCAGTTGCTTGAGCTTCCGAAGCTGTTCTTCGCGGTCGTCGCCGGCGAATTCCACCAGCAGGATCGCGTCCGGGTCGCCGCGGATGAACTGCTCCACCGTTGCGCGGAAGGCGGGGTTGCCGCGCGCGAGCCCGATCATGGTGCGGTCGACCAGCTCCACCGCCACCGGCTCGAGCCGCACGATGTGCTGCGGCGCTTCCATCGCCGCGTAGAACCTGGGGAAGTGGCACACGCCGAGCGTCTTGTGGCGCGGCAGCGGAGAGAGGTTGAGGTGCAGGCGCCGCGAATAGGCGAGCGTGCCCTCGGAGCCGACCAGCAGATGCGCCATGTTGACCGCCGGCCCGGCCGCCATGTCGAGGTTGTAGCCGCCGACCCTGCGCAGCAGTTTCGGGTATCGATGCTCGATTTCCTCCGCTTCGCGCTCGGCGATGGCGCGGATTTTCCGCACCAGCTCGCGGTATCCCGCCGGCCCCTGCAGCCGGGAGGGATCCTCCGGCACCGCGCCGAACTCGTAGCGCGCGCCGTCGGCCATGACGGCGTCGATGGCGCGCACGTTGTGCACCATGTTGCCGTAGCGGATCGAGCGCGAGCCGCACGAGTTGTTGCCGGCCATGCCGCCGAGCGTTGCCTGGGCGCTGGTCGAGACGTCGACCGGGTACCACAGGCCGTGCGGCTTGAGATACGCGTTCAACTGGTCGAGCACCACGCCTGGCTGCACCGTGACGCTGCGTGCGGCCTGCTCGAACGCCACCACTTCGTTCAGATACCGGGAGTCGTCGATAATCAGCGCGGCGCCGACCGTCTGCCCGCATTGCGAGGTGCCGCCGCCGCGCGCGAGCACGGGCACGCCGGCGTCGGCCGCAACCTGCAGGGCGACAAGCGCATCCTCCTCGGTGCGCGGGACCACGACGCCGACCGGCTCGATCTGGTAGATCGACGCGTCGGTCGAGTAGCGGCCGCGCG
>Ga0326597_10004663_pt1 | contig 19219 bp, 16 predicted proteins | sample RVTome_12_FD_203789 | JGI IMG/M metagenome (GOLD analysis project Ga0326597, IMG submission 203789) | Soil microbial communities from uranium-contaminated site in the Upper Colorado River Basin, Wyoming, United States - RVT100D185 | ecosystem: Environmental > Terrestrial > Soil > Contaminated >... | reverse complement strand
CGCCTGACGATCTCCTGGCCTTCCGGAACGCGGAGATCGGCGGTTACGCACCGTTTGTTGCGGGCGCACACGGTCCACCACAAGGGATAATCGCCGCGGCCCCACTCGCGCATCGGATCGCCCTTGCCGGGCGGCTCAACCTTGATGACGTCGGCCCCGAAATCGGCGAGCAACTGGCCGCAATAGGGTCCGGCGATGAGCTGGCCGAGCTCGATCACCCGAATGTCGGTCAGCGGGCCGGCGCGTTCTTCAGCGGCAGCGTTCACTTTGTTCTCCCGGACGGGCGCCGCCCGATTCTGGCTGCCATGGGTCTATCAGCTCCAAACCGGCTGCGTCGGCGCCGGCAGACCGGTTTCTTCGAGGCAGCGTAGGCGCAAAGTTTCGATGGGCGGTCCGTAGTCGAAGATCGGCATTTCATTTCGTTTGGCGCGCATCTCCGAGCGCAGGGTCTGCGTCGCCGGCAGATCAACCGAGCCCTTCGACGATACGACGACGCCATAGGCGCGGGCGCCCTCGATCGAAACGAGACCTCGGCGGATTTCCCGGGCGACCAGCTCTGGATCGCGTTCGAGCGGATCGCCCCATCCGCCGCCGCCCCAGGTGATATAGTGAAGGAGATCGCCTTTCTCGACGCGCAGATTGTCCGCCTTGGCCCCGAGCGCCGTCTTTGTTCCATCAGCGCGTTCGAGGATCTTGCGGGACCGTTTACCGGGCGCGCCGCCATTGACGCCCCAGGGCGGGATGAACCAGCGATCATCATGAATGGAGATCGTGCCTGCCTCCAGAAATCGATAGGTCATATGGATGCCGTTGCCGCCCCGGTGAAGGCCGGCGCCGCCCGAATCCCGCGCCGATTCATAGCGCTCGATGCGCAGCGGAAAATACTTTTCGAGAAATTCGTTCGGCACATTGGTGAAACCGGGCCACAGCGAATGCCCGTCCGGGCCGTCGCCGAGCGGGCGGCCGGGAATGCCGCCGAAACCGATCTGGAACAACTGGAACCACCGCCCGTCGCCGCCGACGCCCGAATACATCAGGTGCGGGCTTGACGAGAAGCCCGCCGCATTGAGGAATTGCGGAGTCTTCTGCCCGAGCAGGGCGCCGAGCACATCGAAGATGCGGCCGAGCGCATGGGTGCGGCATGAGAGCGCCGCCGGGAATTTCGGCTTCAGCAGCGAACCTTCCGGAATCCTCACGTCGACAAGATCATAAAACCCGTCGTTGAACAGGATCTGCGGGTCGAACACCATGATCATGTAGATGCCGAAGAACATCTTCAGCATGTTCTCGTTGAGATAGAAATTGATCGACGAAGGCGATTGCGGGTCGGTGCCGTTGAAATCGAGGATCACCCGGCCGCCGACGCGGCGCATCGTGCATTTGATCTTGAACGGACCGGCGCCCATGCCGTCGTCGCACACATAGTCTTCGAAGACGACCGGGTCTTCTCCGATCATCGTCGTGATCAGATGCTTCATCGCCCGGTGATTGCGGGCGAGAAGCTCCTCGGTCGCCGAATAGAACACGTCGTCGCCGAATCTCTCGCAAAGCTCGTTGACCCGCCGCTCCGCCATCCGGCAGGCGGCGACGATCGCGTGCAGGTCGGCGCGGTACCATTCCGGCATCCGCGATTGGTGGCAGGCGATATTGAGAATATCTCTCTGCAGCTCGCCCTTGCGGTAGAGCTTCACCGGCGGCAGACGCATGCCTTCTTCGAAAATCGACCGCGCATCGGTCGGCAGGGAGCCGGGGACTTTGCCGCCGATATCGGTCATGTGCCCGAACATCGCGCCCCAGGCGATCAGCCGGTTGTTGCGAAAGATCGGCATGATGACGAGCTGATCGCTGGTGTGGCTGATCGCGCCTTCGCAGGAATAAGGATCGTTGAGAAGAATGACGTCGCCTTCTTCGATGGCGCCCTCGTAGGATTTGAGGAAGCCGGCGAGGAACGAGCCGAACTGGCCGACGATCATGCGGCCCTGCGCATCGGCGATCATCGGAAACGCGTCGCCCTGCTCGCGGATTCCCGGCGACATCGCGGTGCGGAAGAGCGTCGCGTCCATTTCAGTGCGCGCGTTGCGCAGCGCGTTTTCGATGAGGTCGAGGGTCACCGGGTCGATTTCGACCCGATTGAACGGCTCGGTGTTGGCCTCGATGATTTCCGCGGTCATCAATGCGGCTCCTATTGGGGCGTAATCAGGATATTGCCGAAGGGATCGACCTCGGCTTCGAAGCCCGGATGAATGAGCGTCGTGGCGTCCATTTCGATAATGACAGCCGCGCCTGGAATCCTGTCGCCCGCTCTGAGTTTTGCCCGGTCGTAGATGACCGCCGGTTTCGATCCGCCTCCAACCCAGATTTGGTGATCACGCATTTTGGCGCGGCGAGGATCGCCGTCGCCTCTTTCGATTTCAGCGGCCGGGAGCTCAAGCTCCTTGCCGAGGGCGATCGTCCGCAGGTTCACGAGTTCAGGCTCGGCTTCCATATTGAAGGTGAAGAGACGCCGGTGCTCGGCGTCGAAGGCTTTGGTCAATTGCTCAACGCCGCGGCCGGCGAGGAAGTCGTCGAGGGCGACCGGCATCGGCACTTCGAAGGCTTGCCCGAAATACCGCATGTCGATTTCAAATCTGATCGACACGTCGCCAGCGTTCTCGCCTTCGGCGACGATCCGGGTTTTTGCAAGCCCCGCCATCTCCTGCAGCGCCGCCGCGAGCTCGGCGTCGCTGGTCTCGGATTTCCTTTTCGAAAACGACCGCGAGACCTCGGTGCGCATGCGGGTGGTCGCATCGCCCGCCGCGCACAGAACCCCCGGCGAATTCGGAATGATCACCGGATAGGCGCCCATCAGAGCGCCGACCGCGTTGGCGTGCATCGGGCCGGCGCCGCCAAAGCCCATCAGCGCGAACTGGCGCGGATCGTATCCCTGCTGCACCGAGATCATGCGAAGCGCGCCGAACATGTTTTCGTTGGCGATGTCGATGATTCCCTGCGCCGCCTCATAAAGCCCGACGCCGATCTTGTCGGCGACTGTCTGAACCGCGCGCCTCGCCCCCTCCCAGTCGAGTTTCATCGCGCCGCCGATCAGCGATTCCGGGAGATTGCCGAGGACCAGATGGGCGTCGGTGACCGTTGCCTGATCGCCGCCGCGCCCATAGGCGACCGGTCCAGGATCGGCCCCCGCCGACTGCGGTCCGACGCGCAGCGCCTTGGTCAGTTCCGGAACATGCGCGATCGAGCCGCCACCGGCGCCGACGGTTTTCACGTCGAGCGAGGAAACCCGAACCGTGAGATGGCCGACATCGGTGGTGCGCGCGAGGCGCGGCTCGCCGTTCTCGATCAGCGCGACATCGGTCGACGTGCCGCCGACGTCGAGCGTCAGGATGTTTTTGAATCCGGCATGGCGCGCCACCCACATCGCGCCGGCGACACCGCCGGCCGGACCCGACATCAGAAGATTGACCGGCGCTTCCTCGGCGCGTTCGGCGGAAATCAATCCGCCGTCGGAGCGCAGCAGTGAAATCCGCCCCGCGATGCCGAGCCCGCGCAATTCCGCGGCGAGATTTTTGACATAGCGGCCGACGACCGGGCGCATGGCTGAATTGGCGACCGTCGTCAGGGTGCGTTCATATTCCTGCATCTCAGGAAGAATCTCGTGGCTGAGAGAGATCGGAATGTCGGGACAGATTTCCTTGGCAATCTCGCCGACGCGTTTTTCGTGCGCGCCGTTGACGTATGAATTCATCAGACAGACGGTCAGCGCCCTGACGCCTTGGGCTTTGAGGGTCTTCAGCGCCCGTCCGATCTCCCCCTCGTCGAGCGGGCGCACTTCCTCGCCTTTGGCGTTCATGCGCCCGGCGATTTCGAGCGTATCCTCAAGGTCCGCCAGCGGCTCAGGCTTGGGCCAGACGATCCAGGCGGCGAGCCCGCCGGGCACGAAGGAGCGCGCGATCTGCAACACCTGGCGATAGCCTTTGGTGACGATCAGCCCGACGCGGGCCCCTTTTCCCTCAAGCACCGCATTCGTCGCAACCGTGGTGCCGTGAAGAAACGAGTCGATTTGGGCAGGGGAGATGGCGGCGGCTTCGCAGACCTTTCTCGCGCCTTCGACCACGGCGCGAGAGGGATCATCCGGAGTCGAAGGAATCTTGCCCCGCCAGTAATCCCCGGTCGCTGCGTTGAAAAGGAGGAAGTCGGTGAAAGTGCCGCCGACATCAACGCCCAATCTGTAGCTCATGCCCGCTCCCGTCTTTCATCCCATATTCCGCCGAGCGGCGGACGAACATGTAATCGGCCGACGGAATCGCAGCACGGTCAGGCGGCGTGTGACGTCGGAAATCCGCCGGCTCGGCTCACCATCGCCGGCAATGGCCGCCCCATCACGCCGGCAAGCCATTTCGAAACGGCGATGACCTCATCAAGATCAACGCCGGTGTCGACGCCGCCGCGCGACAGCATGTAAAGGAGATCTTCGGTCGGCGTGTTCCCGGTCGCCGCCGGCGCAAACGGGCAGCCACCCACGCCGCCGATGCTCGTGTCGAAAATCGAAACGCCGGCTTCGATCGCGGCGAAGGAGTTGGCAAGACCGGTATTGCGCGTGTTGTGAAAATGACCGCGCAGGGCGATTCCGGGAACGGCGGATCTGACGGCCTCAATTAGTTCTCTCACCCGCCACGGGTCTGCGACCCCAATCGTATCGGCGAGGGCGATGTCATCGGGCTCGGCGTCGGCAAGACGGCGAACCATCTCCACGATGCGTTCCGCCGGCGTCTCGCCCTCGAACGGGCACCCGAACGCCGCCGAGACGGTGACGTTCGCCCGGCGTCCGTCGGCTTTCGCCCGCCGGACGATCGCCGATGCGACGGCGACCGATTCATCGCTGGTCTGTCCCTGGTTCTTTTGGGCGAAAGTGTCCGTCGCGACAGCGACCGCGCCGAGCTCGCCCAGCTTTGTCTCAAGCGCGCGTTCGGCGCCTTTTTCGTTGAGAACGAGGCCGATATAGGTCACCCCCGCAACCTCAGGCAGCGCGGCGACGATGGCTTCGGCGTCCGCCATCTGCGGCACACGGTCCGGGTTGACGAAACTGGCGACCTCGATCCGCCGAATTCCTGCAGCAATCGCCCGCTTGATCAGTTCGACTTTAGTGGCCGTCGGAACCACCTGGTTTTCATTTTGCAGGCCGTCGCGGGGACTGACCTCGACAATCGTCGCCGTTCTCTTACCGGTCGTCGCCATGCTTCCCGCCTCAAATTGTATACAATCTAGCCTACCGACCGGCGCCCGCCGTGTCAATTCAGCGACGAACCGGCCGGCTCGGCGAGGGATTCCTCGCCGCCGGTGCGCCCGACCCGTCATAAATTTGCTTGAAGGAATTTCCCGCCGAAAGGATATGGGTCTTCATCACGGTCTCGGCGAGGTCGCCGTCGCGGGCCTCAATGGCTTCGACCATTTCCCGATGGTGAAAGTTGCTGCGCTGCAGGTCCTCGACCGAAAACCCCCTGGCGGTGCGTACGACGACCGCCTGCGCGACCAGCGCTGAAATCATGTCGGCGAGGCGGCTGTTTCCCGAGGCGTCGCAAATCACCTGATGAAACCGCGCATTGGCAGCGAGAAAGAGCTCGATGTCGGGTTTTCGCCCGGAGGCGAGCGCGTCGTCGATGCGTTTGATCTGCGCGCGTAGCTCGGCGATCTGTTCGGGGCTCGCGCGCTCGGCGGCCCGCCGCGCTGCAAACCCCTCGATAATCGCCCGAAGCTGGAAGAGGTCGGCAATATCGGCCGCGTCCCAGCCGCGCACTCGGGCGCCGCGATTGGCCCGGATCGATACGAAATAATCGCTCTCGAGACGCCGCAGCGCGTCGCGAATCGGCGTGCGGCTGACCCCGATCGCCGCAGAGAGCTGTTCCTCGCTCAACCGGTCGCCGGGGCGAACGACGCCTTCGAGGATCATGTCGCGAATGGCGAAATAGGCCTTTTCAGAGGTTTTCGACACGCGCGGTTCTCTCCTCGTTGCGCTTGAGGCGCCGACAATATAGTCATTTTAGCGGGCTTCAGCATTGGTTAGGATAGCCCTGTCCGGGCATCGGCGAAACCATCGAGCAGAGAGATGCCAACTCGCGCCGTATCAGACATCGCCCCGACGGGCGCCTTCTCCGGGAAGCTGCTCGCCGGGAAAAGATCGGCGATTGTTGTCGTCGATGTCGTGGCGGCATACCTCGAATCTGGGTCGCCGCTGTTCCTCGGACCCCGCGGCGCCGAGGCGCTGCATTCGAACCTGCGGCTTTGCCGGGCGGCCCGCGAGAACGGCGTCCCGGTGATTCTAACCGCCGTCGAATACGACGCGTCGGGACGCAATGGGGGGCTGTTCTTCAGGAAAGTGCCGGCGCTCAAATGTTTTGTGACGGGCTCGCCGCACGGCGCATTCCCGCCCGGACTGCGGGAGGACGGCGATCTCCTGGTCATCAAGCAGTACGCCAGCGCGTTCTTCGGCACGACGCTCGCCTCGACCTTGCGGGCGCTCGACGTCGATACGCTGATCATTACTGGATTTTCGACGAGCGGCTGCGTGCGGGCGACGGCCGTTGACGCCATTCAGAACGGCTTTGCGCCGTTCGTTGTGCGAGAGGCCTGCGCCGATCGGAGCGAGGCGCCGCACGAGGCCAATCTCTTCGATATCGGCGCGAAGTACGGCGAGGTGATCGACGAAGCGACGGCGTTCGAGATTCTTGCCGCCGGCGCCGCCGCTCGCGCCTAAGTCATTCTTTTAAAATCGTTTTCTTGCGGGCGAGATTCGCCGGCGCAAACCGCCGGCGCAAACCGATTGCCAAATTGCACAAATTGTATACAATCTTAAGTCCCACCATGGGCCATGCGGACTGAGACCGCACGCGAGGGGACAAGGGGCTTCCAGCGTGGCGCAGCGGGTGGGTCAAAACGGGAGCGGGAAAATCATGACACGTTCGGCGAATTTGCGAGCCTTTCTCCTCGGCGGGGCCACGGCGGCGGGCTTCATTGCGCCCTCATTTGCGCAGGACTATGACGAAATCATCGTAACGGCGCGTCAACGCCAGGAGACTTTGAAAGACGTTCCTGCGACGGTGACCGTTCTGCCGACCATCACTCTCGATCGGGCCGGCGTCGAGCGCGCGGAAGATTTCATCAGGTTGATCCCCGGCGTCACCATTGTCGACGCCGCGGAGGTCGGCGACACCCAGATCAACATTCGCGGCATCAACGGAACGCGCGATGCGGAGACGAGCTTTGCGTTTATCCTCGACGGGGTGCTCCTGACCAATCCCTCGTCCTTCAATCGGGAGTTCGGGGAGCTCCAGCAAATCGAAGTCCTCAAAGGCCCGCAGGGCGCGCTTTACGGGCGCAACGCCGCCGCCGGCGCGATTATCGTCACGACAAAAAAGCCGGGGCCGGACTTTGAAGGCGCGGCGAAGTTTTCTTACGCAAATCACCAGTCCTATTATGCGTCGGGATATGTGAGCGGGGCGGTCATCGAGGACCGCGTCTTTGCATCCCTCGCCGGCGATTATCGTTCGACCGACGGATTTTACAGAAACAGTTTCCTGAATGCGAACGTTGTCGACGATTTCGAAAACTTCAACATTCGAGGGCGAGTCGTCTGGGAGCCGGGCGAGGGAACGACGCTCGATACGAAAGTCCGCTATGGCGAAGTCAATGCGGCGGCGATCACCTTCAACGCCGTCTTCGAACTGCCGGCTCTCGCCGCTGCGTTCGGCGCTCCGGCCCTGTTTGAGGATCCCAACGAACGCGATTTCGTTTTTCAGGCGAATATCAATCCCGACAATGATCAGGACAGCCTTGAAATCTCCACCAAGCTCGACCACGAAATGCCGATCGGCACACTGACGGTTTGGGGCCTTTACAGCGATATCGATCAGAATTTCCTCGCCGACGGAACGAGCGCGGCGTTCGGCTTCTTCAATCCCGAGCCAAGCTGCCGCGCGACCACCGCCGCGCTCAACGCCGCCGGCGTCACCTTGCCGCCGCCGCAGATTCTCGGCCAGGTTCCCGAGCCGGCGTTCCTCGTGCCGAACGGCTCGTTCTTCGGCGCCTATACGCCGACCACCTGCGACGGCTATCAAGTCCAGGTGCGAAACCAGGAAGATCTGAGTTTTGAGGCGCGGCTCACCTCGCATGGAGATCAGCCATTACGCTGGCAGATCGGGGGTTATTATCTCGATATCAATCGCCAGGTCGGGGTCGCCACGCTGGTCGACGACGGCACGCCGCCGATTCCTGCGCTGATCACGCCGGGCACGGAACAGCTCGTCTTCGACGACTTCGACAGCCGCGTGCTCGCTGGCTTTGCTCAGATCGCCTACGACGTCACGCCGGATGTCGAGCTTGCCTTCGCCGGACGTTATGATTCCGAGCGGCGCAAGGTGCATAATCTGGTGCCGACAACGCAGTTGACCAACTTCATCGATTTCAATCCGGTCGACGGCAACGGCGACTTCAACCCGTTCAACGACGGCGGCTCGCCGCTCAATCCCGGTCTCGATCCGGCGCTCAATCCGGCGGGGATCTCCGACCAGCGGGAGACCTTCGACCAGTTTCAGCCGAAGGTCAGCCTGTCATGGGACGCGACCGACGCGCTGACGCTGTTTGCGAACTGGGGCATCGGCTTCAAGAGCGGCGGCTTCAACAATCAGGGCTCGCAGGCGACCATCGATTTCTTCGTCAACGGCTTTGCCGGCACCAATGTCGCGATCGAGGACCGATTCGACAAAGAGACGTCGAGCGCATTCGAGGCGGGCTTCAAGCTGAGCGCGCTCGATGGCCGCGTAACGGTCGACGGGGCGGGCTATTATACGAGCGTCGACGACATGCAGTTCTTCGAGTTTTTTGTCGGCTCGTTCGGGTTGCTGCGCGTGGTGTCGAACATCGACGACGTCGACATTTACGGCGGCGAGCTTTCGGTGTCGGTCAGGGCGAACGATTTTCTGACGCTTTATGCGGCCGGCAATGTCACCGACAGCGAGATCAAGGAAAATTCCTCGCGCCCCGAGACGGTCGGCAACAAATCGCCCTACACCGCCGATTATACGCTCAATGTCGGCGGCGAGCTGGATTTGCCGGTTTTTTCGAACCGGGCCAATCTGGTGACGCGCATCGACTACACTCTGGTCGGCCCGACCTGGTTCCATACGGTTCAGAACGAGACCCGCCCGACCATTTTCGAGCCGCTCCTGCCGACCCTTGGAACCGCTGATTTATCCCAGTCGCAAAGAGATGCGTATGGGGTGCTGAATATCCGCGCCGGCTTCGAAACCGAGCGTTTCGCCATAATCGGCTTTGTGAAGAACGCGACGAACAACCTCTATGCGGAGGAGATCATTCCGGCGCCGGAGTTCGGCGGATTGTTCGTTCATCCTGGATCGCTGCGCCTTTATGGCGTGGAGGCGAAAATCAACTTCTAGGCGTCGAGTAGGGCGCAAAAATGCTCGGTCGCCGGATCTCCGGCGGCCGAGCCTCGTAAGTCCGGTTGTCATTCAAAAATTTGGAGAACAGCAGATGAAACATTCAATGGTCGCGCTTGCAGTGTTGGTGCTCGCCCCGGTCGCTGCTTTAGCCGCGAGCGCCGGGTTTATCGGCAACACGATTGTCACGACGACTGACTTCTGGGGCGAGCTAGCATTCTACGTTGATCCTGACGGCTCTTACCAGGCGTCAAACGGCGATTCCGGCTCGTGGACCTATGACGGGTCGACGCTGTGTTTTGACGATCTGTGCGGGCCATTCGACGGCTCGAAGGGACCTGGCGACAGCTGGGAGGACACCGCATGGGATGGGAATGGCGTCGCCAAGATCTCAATCGTGAGCGGCAACGCGTTGTAGCGCATCGCAGCTGCGCCTACTGAAGACACCATCAGTGCGGCCTGCCGCACGTCGAAAGGCGCGTCCGTAACGCGTAGCGCTTTCTCCACAGGGCGCCTGAACTAATAAGCGGTGAGGCGGGTGGATTTTGGGACATCGGTGGCCCGAAGCGCCTTGCGCAGCCTTGCTGAGAGCGATCCAGTATCATGGCAGGTTGCAGTAAACAGCGCTCAGCGGATCGTAGACTCGCTTTGGCTGCGCACTCCGTGACAGAAACCGAAGGCAGTCGGTGTTTGGTCAATCGAACCATCACCCATGAGTGAAACGTGAGCAAACCGTGTTTCGTCCCCTGCGAACCCGGGGGCTCAGGATATCAACAGGTTAGCATGAGCCTTGCACCCTCCGAAGGCGGAGGCCACAGGTTCGAATCCTGTCCGGCGCTGGATGAAACGGTAAGACCGCGCCAAAGCGGGCCCACTCGTGGGCCACCCTATACAGCGGCGTTATCGCCAGGGACCGCCTGCGCGCCATTTCCGCTCGAACCCCGTGCCGGCAGCGAGGGCTTCCGCGGGCGGCAGAACGAATGTCGCCGCCTTGCCCTGCAAGTCCGCAAAGGGACCGGGCGCCATGTCAAGTGCGGCCCGGCGCAGAAACCCCTGCCATTGCGCCTGCTTCGTGGCATCTTCGGCAAAAGCGGATGTCAGGGCGATAGGCGTCTCCGTCGGAATGCCGGTGTGGCGACGGTCGAAGGTCGCGCGAATGGCCTCGGCGAGAACGACGCCGTCGAAGGAGAACGTTTCCGAGATCGCCCAGAGGTCGAAGAAATCCTTCATCCGGCTGTTGAGCATGCCGAGCGCGACCAGCGCCTGGAACTTCTCGGCCACGACCGTCTCGGGCGGATAGGCCAAGAGCCGCGGCGCCGGCATGTCGAGCAGTGAGGGATAGTCGATGTCCTGCACGCCCGGCGTTACGGCGTCGCCGAAGCCGATGTCGATCTGGATCGGCAACCGCGCGCCGGCGATTTCGGCGACCGTGGTGAGGCGGACGCCGCTATATTCGTCCTCGGCTCGAGCCCTTTCGGCCCGCAACGTCTCCGGTTTGAAGATGACGCCGTCATCCGAGACCTCGAGACTGCAGATCTCACGGAAGGCGGCGGCGATACGCTCCGGCGCCGCATCACCGTATCCCAGAAGGTCGAGATCGCCGGTCGCCCGATAGGGCGTGGGCGTCCAGAGGCTGAACAGCATGGCTCCCTTCAGGACGAATTGCCCGTGAAAGGCGGAGACGCTCAGCCGGTAGAGAAGCCGTTCGATGGCGTAGCGCGTAAGCGCAAGCTGAACGTTTTCCTTGCGCTCGCTGGCGCGCCGGGTGAGCCGCGCCCGGACGGAAGCGGCGACATTTTTCAGAGGCGGCTTCGGGGTCATAGAGTCGCCTCGATATAAGGCCGCATGACATTCTGCACGCGGTCGATGGCGGCGAAACGCCAGAGATCATCGACCGTGGCGCGGCGAGCGCGAATACAGTCCCTCAGCGCTTCGATGGCGACATCGAGCCCGACCTGACTGCGATATTTGAAGCAGTCGGTCACCGTCTTGGCCGGATTTGTGATGGGCACATCGACCTGTTCGATCTTGTGCCGTTCGACGCCGGCCGTGAGGGCTTCGCCGGTGGCGCGAATGATGCGCAGCGACACCGGCGGATTTTTCGGCGCCCACTTCTTGTGACCGATCAGCATCCAGACTTCATGCGGCAGTTGGGTGGTGAGCCCATGGAACTGGAGCGCGGAGAGGAGGCAGACGACACCATGGGGAACGGCTCGGGCGGCTTCGGCCAGGCTATGGGACTCCGACCATTCCGTATCGGCAAGCTGATAGAGGCCGCGCCCCATACGGACCAGCAGACCTTCGTCCTGCAGCCGGCGCAGATAGGCGCGCGGGACGCCTGCCGCGTCGAAATCGCGCGCGCGGGCGATGCCCCGCTCTCGCGCAATGGCGAGCGCACGATCTTTCAGCGTCGCTTCGACTGATCCGCCCATGTTTCTTATGCTCGGCAATAACATAAAAATGCCGAGATTTTGTATCATGACAATCGGTCTGTGGCAACCAGAATCGAATTGACAGGGGTTAGCCTGGCAAACTTAAGCCGGGATAGAGACCGCGCTAAAGCGGGTGCTGGAATTCAACGATGGGCAAGGCAAGAAGGGCGAGACTGTGGTTTTTCGCCAGAAACTGGAGGGTCGGCAAAGCGAATGCGCGAGCTACACCGATGCGCCAGCACGCATTTTGGCGCGATCTCCAATTCTCGCGGAATAGAAGCAACGTCCCGGCGAGCACGCCAAGCCCCGAGGCCGAGCGTCGCGACGAGCGGAAGCGCGGTCGAGCCGATGCCTGTCGGCGTTGCGATGAGCGCGATGGCGATCAGACTGAATGTGACGGCGACGAGGAAGCGCCGCCCCTCGCGCACAAGGTCGCGCTCCTCCTCCAAGGCGCGCAGCTTGCGCGGATCATGCAGCGTGTAGCCGATGTCGCGCAGCGTCTGCAGCAGCTCGGCAGGGGCGACGCGGGCCGGATCGTACTCGACCAGCGCCTGCTCGTGGGTAAGGCTCACCGCCACCTTGTTGACGCCGGGCTTGCGGCCGAGCGCCTTTTCGACGGTGCTGGTGCAAAGCGAACAGTGGAGCCCGCCGATGCGGGCCCGGAGGCGCGCCCGATCCGGCCGGCTCGCGGGTTCTTCCGTCCACAATGGAAGGGCGGCGGGTCTGTCGCGGTGGCGATGGCCATGATGACCTCCCATCGGGCTGCTGGCCAGGAAGGACGTCCTTTCGGGCCTCGATCCGGTCGATCTCGAGGGAAGTCTGCACCCCGTACCGACGTACGGAGTCAATGGGCGATGATGATCTGGGGCCGAAAGACCCGCGCTCGACTTTGCTGACGCCGCCGGTGGAGGCGATCACCGGCGCCTTTCGCAGGCACACGCTGCCGCCGCTTGACGATTGCCTCTATGCGCTTCATGCGACGATTGCGCGCCTCACGTTCAGTCTGAGAGCGGATCACGCCGCTCAATTACGAATAGAGAAAGTGCGCGCGCTGTTCATCCTGCCATGCGCGTTCATCCGGAATTGTCGCGGCGTCCAAATCTTGCGGCGTCGACGACATATCGTCGACCCATTCGCGCAATGATGGGCCGCCGTTGATCACATCTATTGGGAGTTTGCCAAGCTCATATTCGTATGGAAAGTCGCGCCATAGAGGATAATCAGGATAAAGACGACGGATCGCCTTGAAGCCGAGCGCCTGAATGCGCCATGGCCTGAACGCCGAATGATCATAGCTCGGATCTTCGGTGTGAATCTGTATGCCATTGCAAAGCTTGCCGACATGCTTGTGGAAGGTCGGTTCAAACCAGCACTCGCGCAAGCGGCATCCGAGGAGCCAATAGGGCGCGAGGGAACGCATTTCTCCCAGGACGCGCCGTGCATCGATGTCCGGCGCGCCGAACAGCTCAAGCGGGCGAGTTGTGCCGCGTCCTTCCGATAACGTCGCGCCCTCCAGCATCACGGTGCCCGCATAGGCGCGGGCCATCCACAAATTTGGCGCGTTTGGACTGGGGTTGACCCATGTGCGCTCAATCAGCGGCCAGCCATATCCGGGAGCGGCGTCGGCCGCCCATCCGTCCATCTCGATCACGCGGTATTCGACATCGATGCCGAGGGTTTTGATGAACCAGAAGCCGAGTTCGCCCAGCGTCAGACCATGCCGCATCGGCATTGGGCCGGCTCCAACGAAGCTTTCCCAGCCGGGGCGAAGCCTCAGACCTTCGACGGGCCGTCCGGTTGGATTGGGGCGATCGAGCACCCAAACGGCCTTGCCGTGCTTCGACGAGGCTTCAAGGACGTAAAGCAGCGTTGTGATGAAAGTGTAGATGCGACAACCGAGATCCTGCAAATCGACGAGCAGGACATCGAAGGCGTCCATCATCGCATCGGTTGGTCTACGCACTTCGCCATACAAGCTGAACACGGGGATGCCCTGTGTCGGATCGGTGAAGTCGGGCGACTCGATCATGTTGTCCTGCTTGTCGCCCCGCAGCCCGTGCTGCGGGCCGAATGCAGCCGTCATCTTGATGTCGCCGCTTGCAGCAAGCGCATCGAGCGAATGCGTAAGGTCGCGCGTAACGGAGGCAGGATGCGCGAGGAGCGCAACGCGCTTTCCTTTCAGCGGCGCGCGCAGAGAGGGATCGGAGAGAAGACGGTCAATGCCAAAGTTCATGATCATGACGCTCGCTGAAGATCGAGAGCAAAGCTGCTGGGATGATGGAAATCCGGGTCTCCTGGCGGATGCGCCAGCGCCCAATAGGATTTACGGCCGCTTGTCTCTTCAATGACAGCGGACAGCCCGAGTCTGCATGACCGCTCGCAAGCGGCCAGACCAGGGTGATCGAACGCCAACCTAACGCTGAGTTCAAAATGCTCGCGGCCTGCCCGCGGTTGAATACCAACAGCAACCTCCTTCTCGTCGCTTCTGCCGCTGCGATAGGCGTCAAAACGATAGGCCGCCCATTGCGACGAAGGCGAGAAGTTGAACTCCCAGTAACCATTGTCGTTGGGCGTTCGGACGAAAAGCTCAAAGCACGTGGTGCGCCAGAGCTCATCAGCGCGCCCGGAGCCGGCTTGCGGCGGAACCTGCACGTCCTCGATCGCTCCGGTGATGCTATAGGTGAGCTGCAGCTCGCCGTGGCGCGGAAACGCGATCGCCGTTTCAACACGTGAAACGGCGTCGCATCGAGAATCAGGATGTAGCATCAGGACTCGCCGCATTCGCAAAAGGATAAGCGCTTCGGAAATTTTAGACGAGCTGTTTCTATCGGCTTTGATTGCTCGCGCCCCTGGAGCGCTGGGCGGCGCCGACGCAAGAGCAGGAAGGGTCACGGCCCACATACGCCACAGGTTTGCCGCACCAGGCTGCGCCGGCGCGAGTCGCCGAACAGCAGCGCTGTCAGAATTCAACAGAGAAAGCATTGAATCCTTCGAAACGAAAAGAGCCATCGCAAAGCGAACGGCGTCTTCATCCTTGCCGAACCGGAAAAGCCGGATGTCGTGCTGGGCTATTACACTCTGTGCGCGACGACGCTGGCCCAAGGCGGCAGTCCAACGGATGCGCGCAAGCACATCCCGCGCTATCCCCTGGTCAGCGCCACGCGCGTCGGCCGCCTGGCGGTCTCGGAAGCCCGGCAGGGCGAGCGGCTGGGCGCGATGCTTCTCGCCGACGCCGTGCGACGGGCCTATAGGAGCGCGGCCACGCTTGGCTCGTCGATGCTGGTGGTGGACGCCATCAACGAGCGCGCCGCCGCCTTCTATGAAGGAAACGGCTTCGCGCGCCCGCCGGACTCGCTCCGCCCGGTGCTGCCGATGCAGGCGATCCAGCGACTGGCGGGCCCACGGCCGACGCGGCTCCCGCATCCCTTGACGCAGCGGCCGACCGTGTGCCCGATCAACGCGTCCCCGATCAACGCGTCGACGCATGTGACCGCCTGGACCCGGAATTCTGTCGCGGGGCGTTCAGCGGCGCGTGTGAAACGCTAAAGTTTCACGCTCTGGTTCGCGCGATGCCGACGTCAAAAGCGCGCCGCACAGCCTCTTCGCCGGGTCCTTCCGCATCGTCGCCGCGATCCGCCTCGGCGAGGCCACATGCCATCCGTATGCGGATCTCCACGAGTGTGGCGGCGCTGCGTTCGCGGCGGCCGATCAGCGCCGGCGAGCCGTCCCGCATCACTTCGCTCGCGCTCTTGTATTCGCCTGAGGCGACCAGTTTGTCGACCATCCTGCCGAGTTCCGGCGTCAACGCGATGCTCTTTGCGTATTGCGCAGGCCTGAGGCGCTGTCCTTCATCGATCCAGCTCTATTCCGCATCGGGTCGTAATCTTTACCGCTCCGGCATTCGCGGCTTCCTCTCAGGGTGGAATCGACCGCGCGCGCCGGCCCGCCCGGGCTACAACCTGCCAATCATGGGCGCGCGCGAGTTCCATTGTCTCCGATCTGTCCCGCGCCGGGAAGCCTTCCCGAGCGAAGGCGGGGAAGATCGCGCCCGGCCGGCGCGGGTCAAGCGCTGGCGCGCTCGGCTTCGGGGCTTCGCCCCGGCCGCCCTTCGGGTGACCCGCGCCTCGTCTCCGGGCGCGGAAAGTCCCCGCCGCTCGGGGAAAGGCCCTGGGCGCGGAGCAACAGGAGACGACACATGGAATCCGCAACCGCCCGCATCATGGCCGATCTCGCCCTCTTCGGGCCCGGCCGCATTCCGATCGAAGACGACCCTCTGCCTGAGACCCGCGATTTCGCCGACGGCGTCGCCGGCCTCATCGCGACCCTCGCCGAGGCGTTCGACGGCTCGGCCATGGAGGCGCATCTCGAGGACCTTGCCTGGGGCCTCGTCAATCTCTTCCATCGCAAGATCGACCGTCTCGAGCGCGAGCTGCGCGTTGCGGAAAGTGAATGCCGTACGCTGATCAAAGACCAGGACGGCTCCGAGGTCCGCTCGGTCGAGCTCGAACGGGCGACCGACAAGGCCAAAGCGCTCGCCGAGCACATCGCTGAATTCGAGACGATGCGCGAGCGTCTCGCCGACGAATTCGCGAACGTCACCGGCTCGACCTGGAAGCCGCGCTCGGGAACCCGCAAACGCCAGGCGGGGCTGACGTCGGCGGTCACCGACGCGCGCGCCTTCATGGCGGCGCGGCGCGAGCGCGAGCTTGACGCCCACGCGCCCAAGGGCCCGCTTATCGCCTTTTCCGGCGGCGCCGACTGGTCGGACGTGGGCGCGATCTTCCGCATTCTCGACAAGATCCGCGCCCGCCATCCCGACATGGTGCTCGCCCATACGGCCCAGGAGCGCGGGGCCGATCTCATCGCCGCGCGCTGGGCCGAAGCGCGGCAGGTCGACCAGATCGCGTTCCGGCCGGACTTCGCGCGGTACTTCAAAGCCGCGCCGTTCCGGCGCAACGACGCCATGATCGCCGCCGGCCTTGCCGGCTGCGTCATCTTCCCCGGCAGCGGCATCACCGCCAATCTCGGCCAGAAAGCCGCCAAGGCCGGCGTCAGCGTCATCGAATGCGGGCGCTCCTCCTAAGGAGCGCTTCCGCATTCTCGGCCCCTCTGCCCGCACGCGCCGGCGTCGCGCCGGCGCGTCACGGATCCATGACTTTCCATCACTCAACAATTGCGCGCCCGAGGCCTTCATCGAATACTCGCGCCCGTCATGTGGCTCGTAAGACGATCCGACCCGCGGCCCGGGGCGCAGTCGATCTCAGTTTCGGAGGCGGCGGCGCTGCGCGCCGCCTATGAGGGATCGGCGGACAGCGACCAGACGGAGAGCGCGCTCGCGCTCTTTCGCAAGGCGCGGGACGGGGGCCTCTGGCTCGCCTGCGGCTGCCGGGCCGATGAGGGCGTCTATCCCTTATCCTCGCCCGCCTATCTCACGACGGCCGGAACCTATTACTTGAGACGCCTCACCGGAGAGGCTCGCCCCAATCACGCCGAAGGCTGCCTCTTCCGGTTCGAGCGGCCGCAGCGCGGCATCGGCGTGTCGGCGCCGATGCGTTCGGCCGTCGTCACGGCGCCGAGCGGACTCTTCAGCGTGCTGACGCCTGAATACGGTTCCCATGTGGCCGGGCAGCCTCGCAGCTGTTCGGCGGCGGCGAAGATTTCGCCGGCGCCGCCGCGCCTCGCGCGCCAGCTCTGGCGCTTGATGGCGATGGCGCGATTGAACCGTCTCGGCCCCGTGCAGCGCTCTCCAAAGCCTTCGATCAAGCTTGAATTCGCGAGCCTGCGCGAGACGGCCGAGCGCGTGGACGTCTATCCGGGCACGGCGCTTGCGCGCGTCCTGGCGACCCATCCCGGCGACTATCATTCGAAACGCCTCTTCGCGCGCATTCGCGCCGCGAAAAAGCAATGGAAGGAGGAAGCGCCCCTGCAGGGTTTTCTCCTGCTCTACGCCCACGACATCAAGGGAAAGTCGCTTCTCTTCGACGGCGCCGATCCGATCGAGATAGAGGGCGAGCTCCTCCGCGGGGCGGCGGGTCCGCCGCCCGCGCGCGGGCCCTATCTCGTCCTCGCCGTCGTCGGCGATCATGGGGCGCTGCGCGGGCTCGCGGCGCTGCGCGCCTGCGCCCAGCCGGTCTATTCCGGCGGTCAGTTTGTGGCCGTCGCCGGCGAGACCGAACGGCGGGTTCTCAAGGCGATCAATTCCGCCCGCTGGTCGCTCGCCCGCTCGCGTCCCGCCCTTGAGATCAGCGTCGAAAAACCGCTCTTCGACATCGACACGCCGGACGGTCCGGCGCGGCCCGATTTTATCGTCGATGTTGTCGACGGCGAGACCGGCGAAATCCGCACAAGGATCGTCGACGTGATGGACGCCGAAGCCCGCGGCGGTCTCGCCGCCAAATCCGGCGCGCACGCCGCGATCGCCCATCTTGGCGAGGCGATGACCGTCGATCCATCCGAGATCGAGGACGCGAGCCGGCTCGCCCGCCGCGTCGGCGATTTTCTTGGGCGCGCGTGACGCCGTCAATTTCGTCATGCGCCTGCCGATCGCCGGCGGATCGTGCCACCGCATAGCGCGGCGCTTTCAATGCCGGTTGGCGGCCAATCCCGTCTTCACGGTGCGAATGTCACTCCGGCCGATCCCGGGCGCGCCTGCCGCCATCTTCTCTCCGGCGCGGCCGAGCGCGGCGCGTCTCGGGCCGCGGGGTTCGTTTCGGCCGCATCGCCGGCGAGAGGAGGCGCGCCCGAATGAAGCCTGGTTCCGCCGGCGACGGGCGACGCCGCGCCGTTCGACTGACGGGCGATTTCCGATTCGTGGAGCGGCTGATCGAAGAGCCTGATCCCTTCGTCTGACGGGTCTTGTGACGGGCGACAGAGACGGCTTCAACCGGGACCGGCCCCCCGTGTTGCTCCGCGGACGGACGCATCCGAACCTGAGCGGGGCTTCGCCCGCTCAGAACCGGTGCGCCGTCACCGCTGCGCGGCCCGCGCCGGGGCCCGGTCCTCCGGTCCTGCGCTGCGCTTCGGCCCGCGCCAGGGGTTTATCGACGGATCGCTGCCCGCGATCCGGCTTTTTCTCTCGCGCGGGTGATGCCGCCTCCTTCGCGCCCGTCCCTCATGCCCCGTCGAAGGGATCGGCCCTTCGACATATCGCTCTCAACGAAGGAAATGATCTCATGTCGAACTTAGGCTATGTCACCCAAACCGGCGAAAACCGCTTCAAAGGCGAGCTCACCGGACTTCTCACCTGGCGCGGCCGAATCGAACTGCGTCCCCTGAACGACGCGGTCTCGCCGAACGCTCCGGAGATGGAGATCGTCGCCGAGAACGGCGCCCAGATCGGCA
>Ga0326597_10004662_pt1 | contig 19226 bp, 15 predicted proteins | sample RVTome_12_FD_203789 | JGI IMG/M metagenome (GOLD analysis project Ga0326597, IMG submission 203789) | Soil microbial communities from uranium-contaminated site in the Upper Colorado River Basin, Wyoming, United States - RVT100D185 | ecosystem: Environmental > Terrestrial > Soil > Contaminated >... | reverse complement strand
CCCGTCGCCCGTCGCCCGCCCTCGGCCCGTTGGGCGCATCGGCCTCCGCCGGAGCCTGCTGGGCTCAGATCGCGCAGATCGCGTCGAATGCTTACGGACCCGTCAGGCGGGCGGCGGGTAGCGGGACGGGCGACAGAGATAGGGCCTTCTGTCCCCCTCGCGCCACGCGCCCGGCCCTAGCCGTGGGGTGGTCACCAGGGGGATGCTGCCGTCACGCGATTCGGGAGGGGCGCAGTGACGCGACCCGTCGTCATGGTCGACGGCAATGAGGCAGCGGCTCACGTTGCCCATCGTCTGAGCGAGGTCATCGCGATCTATCCGATCACCCCGGCGACCGCGATGGGCGAGCTCGCCGACGCCTGGTCCAACATCGGCACCCCCAACCTGTGGGGCAATGTGCCCGTCGTCGTCGAGATGCAGAGCGAAGCCGGAGCGGCAGGCGCCATTCACGGGGCTCTTCAGGGCGGCGCGCTCACCAGCACCTTCACCGCCTCTCAGGGTCTGCTCCTGATGCTGCCCAACATGTTCAAGATCGCCGGCGAGCTGACTCCCGGCGTGATCCACGTCGCCGCCCGCAGCATCGCCACCCATGCTCTCTCGATCTTCGGCGATCACAGCGACGTCATGGCCGCCCGAACCACCGGGTTCGCGATGCTGGCGTCGGCTTCGGTGCAGGAAGCGCAGGACCTTGCCGTGGTGGCGCACAGTGTGGCGCTCACCTCGCGCGTGCCCTTTCTGCACTTCTTCGACGGGTTCCGCACATCTCACGAGATCGCCAGGATCGAGCGGCTCACCGATGACGACCTCCTCGCCATGATCGACTCGGAGGCGATCGCCGCCCACCGCATGCGTGCGCTCGAACCGGAGCGGCCGGTGCTGCGGGGCAGCGCCCAGGACCCCGATGTCTTCTTCCAGGCGCGCGAGGCCTCCAATCCGTATTACGACGCCGTGCCCGGCCACGTCCTGGCCGCGATGGAACGTCTCGAGGGGCTGGTGGGCCGCCGCTATCGGCTCTTCGACTACTCCGGGCATCCCGAGCCCGAGCGCGTCGTGGTGCTCATGGGATCCGGCAGCGGCGCCGTTGCCGGGGCGGTCGACGCCCTGGTCGAAGCCGGGGAGCGGGTTGGCCTGGTGACGGTTCGGCTATATCGGCCGTTCCACATCCCCTCCTTTCTCGAGACGCTGCCGGGGTCGACTCGCGTCGTGGCGGTGCTCGATCGGACCAAGGAGCCGGGGGCGTCGGGGGATCCTCTCTTCCAGGACATCGTCGTCGCCCTCGCCGAAGGCGCCACCGGGGGCAGGCCCATGCCCAGGGTCATCGGAGGCCGCTACGGCCTCTCCTCGAAGGAGTTCACCCCCGCCATGGCGAAGGCGGTGTTCGACGAGGCCGGTTCCGACTCGCCTCGGGCGCGTTTCACCGTTGGGATCACCGACGACGTGACCGGACTCTCCGTCGAGGTCGACGGGTCCTTCCGCGCCGAGCCGTCGGGGTCCTACGGCGCCCTGTTCTACGGGCTGGGGAGCGACGGCACGGTCGGGGCGAACAAGAACACCGTCAAGATCGTCGGCGAGCACACCCCGCTCCACGCCCAGGGCTATTTCGTCCTGGACTCCCGGAAGGCGGGATCGCGAACCGTCTCCCATCTGCGCTTCTCGTCTGAGCCGATCAACGCGCCCTATCTGGTGTCGGACGCGGAGTTCATCGGATGCCATCAGTTCGGCTTCCTCGAGCGGATCGACGTCCTCGAGCGTGCCGCCGCGAGGGCGACACTGCTCCTCAACAGCCCCTATCCGTCCGACGAGGTGTGGGAGCGGATCCCCCTCGAGGTACAGCAGCACATCATCGACAAGGGGATCCGGCTGTTCGTGGTCGACGCCCTCTCCGTGGCACGCGATGCCGGGCTCGGGCAGCGGGTGAACACCGTTCTCCAGACCTGCTTCTTCGCCCTCACCGATCTCATCCCGACCGAGCAGGCGATCGGCTACATCAAGGAGTCGATCGAGTCGACCTACGGGAAGCGCGGCGAAGCCGTCGTGGAGCGCAATTTCCGGGCGGTCGACGGCGCCCTCGGTGGCCTCGTCGAGGTCGAGGTGCCGGCTGCGGTCTCCGGTGAAGTCCGTCTGGCTCCTCCGGTGCCCGACAATGCGCCCGAGTTCGTGCGAAGGCTGACCGGTGAGATCATCGGCGGGCGGGGCGATCTCCTCCCGGTGAGCGCCTTCCCTGTCGACGGCACCTTCCCCACCGCCACCACCCAGTGGGAGAAGCGATCGATCGCTCACGAGATCCCCATCTGGGACGCCGAGATCTGCATCGACTGCGGCCGGTGCGCCCTGGTATGCCCGCACGCCGCGATACGTGTCAAGTACGTCTCGGAGGGAGATCTCGCACAAGCCCCCGGCGGGTTCCCCCACCGAGACCCCGTTGGCAAGGACTTCCCCAATCGCCGCCTGGTGATCCAGGTGGCCCCCGATGACTGCACCGGATGCTCGGTGTGTGTCGAGGTCTGCCCGGCCAACAGCAAGGAGCTCGTCCGGCACAAGGCGATCAACATGGAGCCCAAGGCCGATCACCTCGAGCTGGAGCGAGAGAGGTTCGACTTCTTCCTGAGCTTGCCGGAGATCGATCGTCGCGAGGTGTCGGTCGCATCCGTCAAGGGGTCGCAGGCGCTTCGCCCGCTCTTCGAGTTCTCCGGGGCTTGCTCGGGCTGCGGTGAGACGCCCTACCTGAAGGTGCTCACCCAGATGTTCGGCGACCGCATGGTGATCGCCAATGCCACCGGGTGCTCCTCGATCTACGGCGGCAATCTTCCGACGACCCCATGGGCCGTCGACGACGCCGGCAGGGGCCCGGCATGGGCCAACTCGCTCTTCGAGGACAACGCGGAGTTCGGCCTCGGGATCCGCCTGGCCGCAGAGGCGCGTCGCGACGCCGCGGTGCGGGCGATCCGGGGCGTGGCAGGCATCATCGGCGACGAGCTGGTCACTCGGTTGATCGATGCGGTCCAGGACGACGAGTCGGGTCTCTTCGACCAGCGGGCCCGCGTGGCGGCGGCGCGGGAACGTCTCGAGGCGGACGGAGGACTCGACGCAGCGGCCACCCTCCCACTCCTCGATTCGCTGATCCGCAAGAGCGTCTGGATCGTCGGCGGCGACGGATGGGCGTACGACATCGGCTTCGGCGGGCTCGATCACGTCCTCGCCAGCGGGCGCAACGTCAACATGCTGGTGCTCGACACCGAGGTGTACTCCAACACCGGAGGGCAGGCCTCCAAGGCGACGCCTCGGGCGGCGGTCGCCAAGTTCGCCTCCGGCGGCAAGCCGACCGGCAAGAAGGATCTCGGGATGCTCGCCATGGCCTACGGCAACGTCTACGTCGCCCAGATTGCCATGGGGGCGAACATGACCCAGACGGTCAAGGCGTTCGCCGAGGCCGAGTCTTACGACGGCCCCTCACTCGTCATCGCCTACAGCCCCTGTATCGCCCACGGGTTCGAGCTGGGCCAGCAGATCACCCACCAGAAGGATGCTGCGGCGAGCGGCTACTGGCAGCTGTATCGATTCGATCCCCGCTTGGCCGCCTCAGACGAACACCCCTTCAAGCTCGATTCCCGGCCGCCGTCGATCCCATTTGCCGACTTCGCCCGCACCGAGGCCCGGTTCGCCATGTTGTCCGCAGCGAATCCCGACCATGCCGACGATCTGATGCAAGCCGCCCAGGAGGACATCACCGAGCGTCGGCGCTACTACGAGCAGCTCGCCGGTTTGGAACGAGGTCTTCCGGGAGACGAGGTGCCGTCGCCACCAGCCTCCAGCCACCAGCCTCCAGCCACCAGCAAGAAGGTCCGACCCCGGCCTTGAATCTTTGCTCTGCCCACCTGCTCGCCCCAGCCGCTCACAGCGACTTGGCCCACACCGTCAGCGGGTGCATCTCGAACCCGAGACGGCGTAGCTCGCGCTCCAGCCACGCGACCGCCGGGATCATCACCTCGACGGTGTCGGCCCCCGACTCGGCGGCCTTGTCGATGATGGCGAGCATCATCGCCCGGGCGTCGGAGGGGGCGGTCTCGATCCAGTGGACCGCGTAGTCGGCCCCGTCCAGCTCTGCGATCGCCCAGCCGGTACGCCCCTCGAGCAGGTTCTGGTTCTTGGCGGCGAGCACCAGATGCTCGGGAGTGAGCCGCTGCCAACGCCACCGGATCTGGAACAGGTTTCGGGCCGCCCGCGCCACCTCGCCCCCGACCCACGACATGTAGGCCGCCTCCGCTTCTGCCGAGTGGGCGGTGCGAAGACGCTCGGGGGGTGGAACCCGCTTTCCCCCGTTTCCCTCCGGCACCGGAGCGCTCTCCCCGATCGCCCGCTCGCCGTGGTGCCAGTCACAGATTGGGCGGAATCCGAGCCCGACGACCTTTCCTTGCGCGTTGGTGTTCCACTGCTCGATCGACAGTCGGATGACCTTGGCGCCCTGGTCGCCCGCCCATTCGGCCAGGGCGGCCGTGATTCCGGTCCCATATCCCCGCCGCCGATGCTCGGGATGAACCCGCATGCCCTGTGCCCATGCCTCTTCGGGAGCAAGCATGGCGACCCGGGCGAGGGCCACGACGGTGCCATCCACCTCGGTCACGAAGACACGTCCGGTGTCGTCGGCGATCCAGCCGGCGAGCACGTGTGGGATGTAGTCACCCCAGGGGAAGGTGTCCCGGGTCCATTCGGAGATCGCCGGTATGTCGTCGACCCGGGCGAAGCGAATGATGGTCATTGGCAGTCAAGGGTATGCGGGCGCCCGTTGTCAGTTGCCTGGTGCGAGCCCAGCGGGCACCAACGAGCGCGAGGCCCACGGTGATCTTGCGGGAGGCCGGAGGCTGGAGGCTCCTAGTACTCCGCCAGCTCCTTTGCCCGGGACACGATTCCCTCCACCGACGGGTACACCTGTTCCTCGAGCGCGGAGGAGTACGGGAAGGTCGGGATCTCCGGCGCGGCGTAGCGACGCACCGGGGCATCCAGCCACTCGAAGGACTTCTCGGCTATCTGCGCCGAGACCTCGGCACCGTATCCGCCGAACAGGTTGTCCTCGTAGACGATCAACACCTTGGAGGTGCGTTGTACCGCGGCCTCGACGGAAACCCAGTCGAGCGGTCGCAGAGACCTGAGGTCGAGCACCTCGGCGCCGATCCCCTCCTCGGCGAGCTGATCCGAGGCTTCTCCGGCGAAGTGGGCCATCGCCCCATACGCGATGATCGTGAGGTCGTCACCGGTGCGGCGCAAGGCGGCCCTGCCGATCGGCACGCGATGGGGCCCCTTGGGGACCGGCGCCTTTCCGAGGCGGTAGAGCTTCTTCGGTTCCAGGACCATCACCGGGTCGGGGTCCTCGACCGCCGACCACAACAGGCCCTTGGCATCGGCCGGGGTCGATGGGATGACCACCTTGAGCCCGGGCACGTGGGCGTAGAACGCCTCGATCGACTGGCTGTGATACAGCGCCCCGTGGACTCCGCCGCCGTACGGCACACGGATGACGATCGGGCAGTTCCAAGCGCCGCCCGACCGGTAGAGCAGGCGGGCCGCCTCCGAGACGATCTGATCGAAGGCCGGATGGATGTAGTCGGCGAATTGGATCTCTGCGATCGGGCGGGTTCCGGTGGCGGTCATCCCGATGGCGATCCCGACGATCGAGGATTCGGCGATGGGCACGTTGAAGCTCCGGTCGGCGCCGAATTCGTCGGTGAGCCCGACTGAGGCCTTGAAGACGCCGCCCTTCGGGTCGGCCACGTCTTCTCCGAAGAACACCGTCTCCGGCATGGCCTCCATGATCTCGCGGAGCGCCTGGTTGATTGCGGTCACCATGTTCATCTCTTCGCCGTCGTGGTCGGGTTCGACCGCAGTCACCGGGGTGGTGTTCTCGATCAGGGCGACGTACACGTTTGCCATGGGATCTGTCGGGTCGGGAGCGGCATCGGCCGTCTTGACCGCGGAACTGATCGCATTCGTCGCCTCGTCATCGATGGCGTTCTCGCGCTCCTGGTCGAGCAGGCGGCTCTCGACGAGGTACTGCTTGAGGATTCCGATGGGGTCGCGCTTCTTCCACTCCTCGATCTCTGCGGCTGGGCGGTACTTGTCGTCGTCCTCCGAGGTATGGGCGTAGTGGCGGTAGGTGTGACACTCGATGAAGGAAGGGCCGCCGCCGGCGCGCGCCCGAGCCACGGCTTCCGATGCGGCCCGGTACACCTCGAAGATGTCGTTGCCGTCGACCTCCTCGGACTCCATGGCATAGCCCTTGGCCCGGGCGGTCAGGGACCCGGCGACCTCGTGCCGCACCGGCACCGAGATGGCGTATTGGTTGTTCTCGATCACGAACACACATGGCACCTGGTGGATGCCGGCGAAGTTGAGCGCCTCGTGGAAGTCGCCCTCCGCGGTGGCCCCTTCGCCGCCCCACACCATCACCACACCGGGGTCGCCCTTCCGCTTCAGCTCGTAGGCGAGCCCGGCGGCGTGGGGGAACTGCGTCGAGATGACCGAGGAGTGGCTGAAGATCCGGAGGTCCTTGTGCGACCAGTGGTTGGGCATCTGCCGCCCGGCGCTGTTGGGGTCCCCCTCCTTCGAGAAGACTCCGAGGAACAGCTCCTCGAGGGACAGCCCGATCGTGAGCGCGACACCTGCGTCGCGGTAGTAGGGCAGAGCCCAGTCGTGGTGCTTGTCCAGCGCGGCCGCCGTCCCCACCTGGCTCGCCTCATGGCCGGACGACGACACCACGAACGGCGCCCGACCCTGCCGGTTGAGCGCCCACATCCGGTCGTCGAGGCGCCGGGTCAGCACCATGAGTCGATACATCTCGAGCAAGGCGTCGTCGCTGATCCCGAGATCCAGATGGTTGTGCATCGGGTCGATGCCGATGGCCACGGTGCCTCCTCAGTTCCGGTCGTCGCCGCTGCGGCGGAACAGCCTGAGGTTGCCGATCTCGCTGATCCTCGCCTCGGCGAGTGTCACGGCCGCCACGTTGGGCGTGACCCCTCGCTCCCGCGAGGCCTCGAGCACCCGCAGCGTATTGTCGTAGATCCGGTCGATGTGGGCCGCCGCCTTGTCGACGGTAAAGCCCGTGAGCTCTTCGCTGACGCTGATGAGCCCGCCGGCGTTCACCACGAAGTCGGGAGCGTAGAGGATGTCCCGGTCGGCGAGCCGGTCGGCGTCCTCAGGAGTGGCCAGCTGGTTGTTGGCCGATCCCACGACTGCCTCGCACCGCAGGCGGGGGATGGTCTCCTCGTTGAGGGCGCCTCCGAGGGAGCAGGGCGCGAAGATGTCGCATTCCACGGCATGGATCTCCTCGCATCCGACCACGTCGACGTCGTACTTCTCCGTGACCGCCTCGATTGCCGGGGGATACACGTCGGCGATGGTGACCGACGCCCCGGCTTCGACGAATCGGCGCACCAGGTCGGACCCCACCTTCCCCACTCCGAGGATCGCCACCCTTCGGCCGCTGACGTCTTCGGACCCGCGCAGAAACTTCGAGACGGCTCGAGTCGCCGCCATCAAACCGCGGGCGGTGGCGGGTGATGGATCGCCCGACCCGCCCTCCTCGATGGGCATCCCGACGACCCAGCGCGTCTCGCGGCGGATCAGCTCCATGTCACCGGTGTCGGTGCCGACGTCCTCGGCCGTTATGTACCGGCCCTGAAGCGAGTCGATGACCCGGCCGTAGGCGCGCCAGAGGCGCTCCGACTTCGCCTTACGCGGGTCGCCGATTATGACGGCCTTGCCGCCGCCGAGGTCGAGACCCGCCGCCGCTGCCTTGAGCGACATGGCACCCGACAGACGGAGGACGTCCTGGAGTGCATCCTCTTCGGACTCGTACGGGAAAAAGCGGGTCCCGCCGAGGGCGGGACCGAGAGCCGTCGAATGGATTGCGATGATGGCCCTGAGGCCGGAGGAGGTATCAGAACCGAATACGACCTCCTCATGGCCGCGATCACCGAGCGCGTGGAATACCCCCAACGCCGACTCCTTTCGATTCGACGGAAACCCGCCGAGTGTACCCCTGCAGGCATAGGAGGGTCCGGGGGATGAAGTCACTGTCCCGAGGTCGCCTGTCCAGCCGTGTCGATACTCCAGGCCGTCTTCGCTCCCCGAACTACCATCGCCCCCTATGGCGAAGGCCGCGTACTTGCGGGTATACCTCCCAGCGGAGCGACTCGACGAGCCGCTCGTGCATGTCGCCGAGGTCGACGCAAGGGGCCGCATGCTCACCCGGGGCGAGTACGGCGTGTGGGAGGAGTCGGTGCGCGAGGACGCCTTCGTGCTCGAAGACGAGGGCCATCGGTATGTCTGCCCGCGCTATCCGAGGTTGCGCATGCTCGAGGGGCTTCTCGCGTTCCGCAACGCCTATAGGGGCCCGACCGCTTCGATGCTCGTGCCCGAGGCGACCGCGGTCCGCGCCGCTCGCGAGCTCGACCAGATCCAGGAGAGGTTCCCCACCGCGCGAAGCCACATCCTCACCTCGCCGTTCTTCGTCCCACTCCGATGGTTTGCCGCCTTCGACTCCTCCGAGCGCCTGCTCATCGAGGACGAATCCAGCCTCACCGTCCGCTATCGAACCCGGATGCGCGACGCCCTCAAACGGATGCGCCGGTCGGCGCTCGTGCTCGAAGAGGCGGGATTCGACGATGCGATCGTCGCCCAGGTGTCGGACCTGGTCCGATGGATGGAGCCGTTCCCCCAGCGGGCGATTCTCGAGTTGGACTACGGGGAGGTCGCTTCGCTCTTCACGCCGGCCGAGCTGGCCATCGACGAGTCGGCGGCCGAGGTGGCCGCCAGCCTCACCGCTCTCGAGGAGGGCGACTACGAGGCGGCAGGCGAGCACTACTCGGCGGTGGCCTCCCGGTGGGCCCATGCCCAGTCGCTGGTGTATGCCAACTGATCCGGCAGACTCGATGCCGGTCGACCGGGTCGAACGTCAAATTCGCGAGGCGATCGATCGCGGCGAGTTCGATGCCCTGCCCGGGGCAGGCAAGCCATTGGACGACATCGACCGGCAATACGACCCGGCGTGGTGGGCCAGGCGTTGGTTGGAGCGAGCCCGTCGGGAGGATGCGGTGGCGGAGTTGCGTCGCCGGATCCGAACCGAGGTGCCCCGGCTCGAGGTGGCGCTCGACCGGGACGACGCGGAGCGGCGCATCGCGGAACTGAATGCGCTGATCGCCGAAGCAAACGAGGATCTCGGCGAAGCGGAACGAATTCCACCCATCACCTGGTGACCGCCATCCCCCTCGGGATCCATGGGCGGAACCGACCCGCCGTCTACCCTCGGGCCATGGGGCGCTGTGCAAACACCCGGCCGTCGGGCCCGCCCCCCGCTTGGTTTGACCCCTCCCGCGTCCTGGGAGGACCGCTGAGATGAGGGGAAGACCGCGGCGGTCCCCGCCGGCCCGGGGCGGGTTCGGGCGATGAGCCTGCTCCAGAAGTCGGTCGGGGTCCTGTCGCGCACGGTCAGCCGGCGAGGATTCCTGACGAAGGCGGCGATGGTGGGGACCGCCCTGGCGGTGGCTCCGCAGCGCTTCTTGTTCGAGCCGCGATCGGCATATGCGGCGGCGTCGCGTTACTTCTGTGACTCGCGGTGCGACAAGTACTCCCCGGGCGACTGCAAGTGTGGCGATCTGTGCTGCCAGGGATGGACCGAGTTCTGCTGCGCGACCCACCCCGAGTCGGGCAACACCTGTCCGCCGGGGACGTTGCCGGGTGGGTGGTGGCGAGCCGATGGCGCCGGGCTCTGCGACGTCGATGGCGTCTCCCAGCCTCGCTACTACATCGATTGCAATGCCACCTGCGAGCCGGGATGCACCAGCGTGAATGGCGCCACCTGCGGCCCGGCATGCCACGACTTCGAGTGTCAGTGCGGCCGGCAGCGCTGCGACCATCGCAAGTCGGCCTGCACGCGGTTCCGCTACGGCCAGTGCAACGACGACATCCCGTATCTCGGGGCGGTGGTCTGCCGCTACGTCACTTGCAGCCCGCCGTGGGTCTGGGATCCCGAGTGCCAGGCGTCGCCGGTGCTCTTCGCCACGCAGACGGCTCACCATGATCGGCCCTGCCTCCACACCCGCGAGCCGATACATGGGTTCTTCGCCGTGCAGCGCGGCACCACCCTTCGGCTGAGAGAGGGACATTCCGGGGGGTCGACGGTCCACAGGTTCGACTTCGGCACACCGGCCGACCTTCCCGTGTTCGGTGATTGGAATGGGGACAGGACCCGGACCATTGGGGTGGTGCGGGGCGGCGGGTCGGGCCGCATCGGCGACGAGCGGATGATCTGGCACCTGCGGAACTCGAATTCGGCGGGACCCGTCGACATCACGATCGAGTTCGGTTCTGTCGGGGAGATCCCGGTGGTGGGCGATTGGGATGGCGACGGGATCGACGAGATCGGGACGTTTCGAGGCGGCCAGTGGAAGCTGCGGCGGTCGCTGAACGGGAGCCCGAGCTTCGACACCGTCGAGTTCGGCCAGGCGGGAGACCTGCCCATCGTGGGTGATTGGAACGGGGATGGCACCGCGACCCTCGGCGTCGTGCGGGGCCAGACGTGGATTCTCAAGGAGCCCCACGGCCCGGGGTCGAACGACGTGCAATTCGTGTTTGGCCCGGCGGGAGCGCGCCCCATCGTCGGAGACTGGGACGGCGACGGTATCGATGGCCCCGGATACGTCATCGGAGACTCCTGGACCATCCGGAGGAAGTGGTGGGGCTCCGGCAGCGACACCTTCGGTTTTGGTCGGGACACCGATCGCCCCGCCGTCTGGGGAAGAAGGGTGAGCCGGGCGTGACCGCCCTCGTCGCGCTCGAGGCAGTCGTGATCTTGCTGCTGGCGGTGCTCGTCGTCGGGCTTCTACGGAGCCATGGCGAGATCCTGCGGGCTCTCCGCGACCTCGGGATAGACCTCGACGAGGCCGAGTCCGCTGCTGTGCCCCGCCCGATCCCGCGGCGAACCAACGACAGCACCCACGGTGCCGACGTCACGGGGGTGACGCCCGAGGGGGCGCAGCGGGCGGTCGGCGTCGTGGGTACGCGCCACACGACGATGCTCGCTTTCCTGTCGTCGGGGTGCCTCACGTGCGCGAACTTCTGGGAGGCATTTGCCCAGGAGGATCTGAGGCTTCCCGGCGAGGAGACCCATCTCGTGATCGTGACGAAGGGGCCCGAAGCGGAGAGCGCCGCGGCGATCGCCGCCAAGGCGCCGCGCCGGGCCACCACCGTCATGTCGACGGAGGCCTGGGACCGCTACGGCGTACCGATCACCCCGTACTTCGTGCTGGTCGACGGCCCGAGTGGCCGGATCGCCGGCGAAGGCGCCGCGGCGAATTGGCGGCAACTCGAGTCGCTCATGTCCCAGGCCGTCGCAGACAGGGGAATTCTCGATAGGCAACGCCGTGGCCGGCGCACCGTGGAGCGGCTCCGACACGCCGACGACACGCTGGCCGCTGCCGGCATCGCCCCCAACCACCCCAGTCTTCGCCCGGATCCGGATGCGATTCCCGATGAGGAGAACACATGAGCCCCGCTCTGTTGTCTGCCGGGGTGGTTGCCGTCTCCGCGGCGCTCCGAAGTCATTGGTCGCCGTGAGGAGAATCGATGCTGTCCAGCATCCATCCGCTAGGTGAGCGGACGCGAGGGAATAGTTGGGGGGTCACGGCGGCGTATTACGTGTTCGGCTCGATGGTCGGTGGTGCTGCCCTCGGAGCCGCGCTCGGTGCCGCCGGTCTTGCGCTCGGATCTGCCTTGAAGGCCTCGGAGTCGGTCATCGCCGGCGCGGTGATCGGGGTGCTCGTCGTCGCGGCGAGCCTCGACCTCTGGCATGTGCGCCTCCCATCACTCGACCGGCAGGTCGATGAGACGTGGATGACGAGATACCGCTCCTGGGTGTACGGCGGCGGATACGGGTTCCAGCTCGGCACCGGGGTCATGACCTTCGTGAAGACGGCTTCGGTGTATGCCCTCTGGGTGCTGGTCCTGCTCGGGGGCTCGATCGTCGGGGGGCTGATCGTAGGAGCTTGGTTCGGGCTGGCGCGGTCGTCCGCCCTCCTCACCGTGGCCGGGGTCGATGACCCCGGGGCCCTGCGGTCCTACTTCCGTCGCATGGCCTCTCTCGCTCCCGCCGCCCATCTGGTGGCCGTGGCCGGGCCCCTCGTCGCGGCCATCGTCGTGCTGCTCGGATGGGTGGTCACATGAGAGTCGAGAGCCACGGCATGACGTTGGAGGCCCCGCCCGGATTCGACGTCGAGATCTACTCGCGGCCCGACGTGGAGGGCCGAGTCCGGGAGGATGCTCCTGCGATCCTCCATGCCGCCAACTTCTGGCTCCCTCGGGAGCGTTCCGACTTCGGACACGAGGTCGTGGAGACGATGCGGCTGGTGGACATCTTTCTCGCCCTGGTCGAGTACGGCCCGGATGCCGCCGGCAAGCAGTTGTTCGCCGGGACCGGGGTCCCCCAGGTCGACGCCGACAGCTTGAGCCACGAGGTGGTGATGGGCACCGCATCCGGCCAGGTCGGCGCGCAGCGGTTCTTCCACGTCGGGGCCAGGGCCTTCAGCCTGTACGTGGTCATCGGGTCGCATCGCCTGAGAAGTCGCACGATGCCCATCGTCGGGGAGTTGCTCAGGACACTCCGCGTGGCGAGCCGATGAGCCGGATGGGGCGGCTGGCCGTCGGCGGCCTGCTGCTCGCTGCAGCCCTGGCTCCCGCGGTGCTGGCGCGGGCCGGGGCAGCCAATTTGAAGTGTCACGGGCAGACGCCGAGCATCGTCGGCACGAACGGTGACAATGAACTGTTCGGGACGCCGGGCCCGGACGTCATCCATGGTCGGGGCGGTTCGGACATCATCGATGGGCTTGGCGGCGACGACGTCATCTGTGGGGGCTCGGGTGCGGACATAATCATCGGCGGGCCCGGGGATGACCGCCTCGAGGGGCAGGGCGGTCGCGATGTCATCGAGGGAGGCGAGGGCGACGACGTTCTCGCCGGAGGTCCCGGCCGAGACGACCTCCGCGGCGGTGGGGGCAATGATCTCCTCAAGGGCGGGAGGCACTCCGATTGGCTCGACGGCAACCGGGGTGACGACGTTCTCGAGGGCGGGCCGGGGAGCGACTGGCTCCAAGGCAACGGCGGCGCCGACGTCTTGGAGGGCAAGCGCGGGAGCGACAGCCTGCTCGGTGGCGACGACGACGACGAGCTCGACGGAGGCGCCGGCGACGACCACCTGGATGGCGGTCCCGGCAATGACACCCTCCGCGGGGGCGGTGGCGACGACGACTTGATCGGTGGCTCGGGTAGCGACCTCCTCGATGGGCAGTCCGGAGACGACGCGCTCTTCGGCGGTTCCGAGGCCGATCAGGTCAAGGGTGGCCCCGGCGGCGATTCGGCCGATGGCGGCTCCGGCGACGACACCCTGTCGGGGGACGAGGACGATGACGTTCTCGATGGAGGGCCTGGCTTCGACGCGATCTTCGGAGGAACGGGGATCGATTATTGCTTCGGCGAGGTGTACTCGGAGGACTGCGACTTCAGCTTCGACGCGGATGTCGCGGATGCCCTCAAGCTGGTGGATCCCGAGGCCGAGTCGTGCAACCCCGCCGGGACGATCTGCGAGCAGTCACTGACTCTCGAGGCCGATCTCGACTATCCCGTGGTCGAGGGTTGGTGGGCGCACCCCGACACGAGCGCCGACGGCTTCGACGATCCCGGGACCGCCTTCGAGCTCTACCTCGATGGGATCGAATTGACTCCCTACAGCGTCGGTGTCGTGCCGGTCGAAGGTGTCGCTCGACGAGAGTACCGATTCATCGTGTCCCTCGATGGGCCTGGATCTGCGGTCGTCGAGGCACACTGGTATTGGACGGGCGAACTCGTCTACACCGTCATCGCCGAGATAACCCTCGTCGAGGGTTAGCCTCCCACCCGTGCCGGGATGGCGGCTAGTGGGCTCATCGGCAGGTGGGAAGATCGTTCAAGTTCTCGGTCGAGGCGCGCCGATGGACTCGATGTGAAGGCATTTGGCTCCTTCTCGATCTCGCTCGCCGTCTTCGCCGGGGTGCTCGTTGCCGTCCTCCCGGCGGGGCCGGCCGACTCGTCCGGTGGCGCCGGTGGCACGATCACCGGGATCGTCGACGGTGACACTCTCTGGATAGACGTCGACGGGGATGGGCAGGGGCCCATCGAGGTGCGCCTCAATGGGGTCAATACGCCCGAGTGGTATGCATGCATGGGATCAGAGGCGACGGCGCGCATGGGGGAGCTCGTGAAGGTCGGCGGCCGGGTGAAGCTCAAGGGCGATCCGCACGGCCCCCGCGATCAGTTCGGGCGCGTCCACATGCGCGTGTTCAAGGGGAAGACGGAGCTCGCCAGGAAGCTGTTGAAGGAGGGCCTGGGCGTTCCGATGCCTGAGCAGGGGTTGAAGGCCGGCGTGAATCGGAGGTACCGGACGAAGGCTCACGGGGCGCAGCTCGCCGGTATCGGAATCTGGGATCCCACGACATGTCGCGTGGGCCCCCGGCAGAACGTGCCGATCGGCCTGCGGGTCATGTGGGAAGCCGATGGCCGTGACGAAGACAATCTCGCGGGTGAGTGGATCGAGGTCCACAACGATGGGACCCAGACCCTGAGCCTCGGTGGTTGGGAGTTGCGGGACGCCACCTTGAAGAGCTTCATCTTCCCGAACGGCACCGAGCTGGAGCCCGGCTCGAGCATTCGGGTGACGGGTGGCGACGGTGGAGGTGGCCTCCGGTGGGGGAACAGCGAGCCCCTCTTCAGCCCATTCGGGGATGGCGCCTACCTGTTCGATCCGGACGGTGACATTCGAAGCTATGTCGACTTCCCCTGCCTCTTCGACTGCGGCGATCCCCTCATCGGAGAGGTGAGTGTCACGGTCCACTACGACGCCGCCGGGAAGGACGTCGACAACGTCAATGGGGAGTGGGTCGACATCACCAACGTCTCAGACGCGACCATCGACCTCTTCGACTACCTCTTGTACACCGACGGGTACGTCTATCACTTCGATCGGGAATCGAAGGTGAAGGCGGGTGAACGCATGCGTGTGAAGGTGGGTCACGGCACCGACACGAGACTCCGGCGCTATTGGGGCAAGGACGGACCGATCTTCCGCAACAGCGGCGACGAGGTCGAGTTGTGGGGACTGGATGGCCGCGTGATCGATCGCTTCGAATGGCCCTGCGACCCGTGCGGCCCCACCCCCAACGTCATCTTCACCTTTGTCAATGCGAAATCCCGGTTCGGCGACCAGACGTATCCCAACGGCGAGTTCATCGACATCGAGAATCGATCGGGGGGTGATGTCGCCCTGTCGGGCTGGTCGGTCAAGTCGAAACTGGTCAAGTACTTCTTCCCGGGCTCGTTCGTACTCCGCGCGGGGCGCACGGTGCGGCTCTTCGTGGGGTCGGGCACCGACTCGTCCGACTCCCTGTATTGGGGCCGGACCTCCGGGATCCTCCGCAACACGGATGGTTCGGTATCGCTCTGGACCCCGTTGGGCGACAAGGCGGACTGCTATGGATGGGGCGGAGCTCGGTGCCAGCCCGCCCCCGATCCGCTCCCGCTGTCGATCTCGGTCGACTACACCGGGTCGAGCCCGAACGACGAGTCGTTCGGGGTGCGCAACGACAGCTCCGGTCCGATCGACCTCGAGGACTTCAAGCTGGTGTATCGGGGATGGGTGCTGGAGTTCCCCCCACTCGTGTTGGAAGGCAAGAAGACGGTGACCGTGTTTGCGGGTTCCGGTGCCGATACCGCCTCCGAGTTCTACTGGGGTTCCACCTCCACGATCATCCTGAGCCAGGGAGAGGTTCTGCTGTACGACGCCGATGGGGCGGTGGTGGCGTCGCTGACGTGGGGTTGAGCACCGGGCGGCCTCGGTGACCGCACCGGTAACCTGCGCGCGTGACCGCGAAGAGGCCGAGCACGCTCCGCCGCAAGCTCGCGAAGGGCATTCGCCATCCCGGAGTCGCCTGGCGCTACCTCAGGCGGTCGATGCGCAACCGCCATATAGCCAAGCGCGCGCCGCACGATCACATCACGTTCTACCGGCAGGTGATGGCCGACGACATCGCCCGCAAGACGGCACGAGGCGCCGTCGGCACCGCCGACGAGAAGTCCTGGCTCTCCCTCGGGGAGCGGCAGTTCACCTACCTGTGTGACCACGGCCTGCGCGCCGATCATCGGATGTTCGAGATCGGCTGCGGGAACCTCAGGGCAGGCTGGAGGTTCATCGAATTCCTCGAGGCCGGCGCGTACACCGGTGTGGACATCTCGCCGGAGATCCTCATCGCCGCCCAGGAGACCCTGGCCGATCGAGGGCTCGAGGCGAAGCGCCCTTATCTCATGCTGGTCGGCGACATGTCGTTCAAGGCGCTGCCCGATGCCCACTTCGACGTCGTCCACGCTCACAGCGTGTTCTCCCACAGCCCGGTGGACGTCGTCGGCGCGGCCATCACCGGAGTTCGGAGAGTGATCAAGCCCGACGGGTTCTTCGATTTCACCTACAACCAGAGTGGCGACGGCCGCTACTGGGAGACCCTGCGGGAGGACTACTTCTACCCGACCGAGATGCTGGTCGGGATGGCCGGCGAACGCGGGTTCGGTGTCGAGAAGATGGAGGGCTGGGCCCACCCGCAGGCCAAGCTGCGGCTGCGGCCGGAGTAGCCGGCACCAACCAGAACCAACGCCCTGCCCAGTCGCGCTCTGGGAACCGGCGGGGCTGATGGTCGCCGGACACCGTGAACGGTCGACCTCGGGGCTGCCGCCCAGAGCCCATGGCGCCCGCTCTACCCTCGACCCCATGAGCCCTCTCCTTGTCGGCGCGTTCGCCATCGCCTGTGGGGTGCTCCTGGTGTCGGGCGCGTCCAAGGTGGCGCAGCCCGGCGGTGTCGCCGGAGCCATCGGGTCGCTCGGGCTGAACGCGCCGCGGTGGAGCGGCCGTCTCCTCGGTGTCGTCGAGATCGGCTTGGGAACGGCCGGGTTGACGAGGTCGGGCTGGGTCTGGTCGGCACTCGTCGCCACGGCATACGTCGGGTTCGGGATCGTGGTCATCGCGTTGATCCGTCGGGGCGGCGCCGAGTCCTGCGGGTGCTTCGGTGAGATCGCCAGCCCGCCGAGCGGCGTTCACGTGGTCTTCGATCTGGTGGCCGCCGGGGTGGCTTCCGGTCACGCCGCCGTCGGTGGCTGGACGGGAGCGCTCACGTTCGCCGACGGGCTGGGGAACCGCGCCATCCCCTTCTTCGGCCTCGTCGTCGTCGGCGTGGCCTGCTCGGTCGGGATCCTCACGGTGCTCCCCGGGGTCGTCGCCCAGGCCCGGTCCGCCGCCGCCGAGGCCGATGCACGTCACGAGCGTCTGCACCACCTCGACGATGGAGCGGTTCAGATCGAGAGTGCCGCCGATCGTCCATAGACGGCTGGAACGGGGTTCATCGAGGTCGCCGGCCCACCTGTCGCGCAACGAGCCTTCGGAGTCCCGAGTCGGCTACACCCCGGCGAGTGCCTCGAGCGCCGGGTCGAGCGCCGGGTCGGTGTCGAACGTGAAGTCGTGCCAATCCACTTCGACCTCGATGTCGGGGACGATCCCGTCTCGCTCCCAGTCGGCGTCCGGATCCGAGCGAGGGCGAAACACCTCGGCGGCGACCCACAACATCGATCCCCCCGGGAGCGCGAACCCGTGGAGGGTTTCGACGTTGCCCATGGTGGTCTCGCCGATCACGACGGATCGGTCGCGGGCACCGAGAATCCCGGCGACGATTTCCCCGTAACTCTCCGTGTGCTCCCCCACGAGTATCGCCAACGGGACGGTGTCGCTGTTGTGCACCGGGTCCGCCTCGAGCGAGAGGGCCCGCGTGCCGTCACGGCTGAGATAATCCCCGACGGTGCCCCCGACGAACAGGGACATGATCGGCTCGGCCACCACGCTGGAGCCGCCACCGTTCGGGCGCAGGTCGATGATGAGCCCGTCGAGCGGGCCGAATTCCTCGAGGGCATCTCGTACCTGGTCGTCGATCGTCATGTCGAAGAACGTCGGGATCAGGATGTAGGCGACGCGTCGCCCATCATCGACCGGGACCAGAGCGGCGTGGATGGCGACGTTGCCCTGGACCCGGGCCCGGACCGCCGCAACGGAACGTTCCTCCTCCCCGGGCGACCGAACCGTCATCACCACCAGGCTGCACTCGGGGCCCCGCAGGCGGTAGGCGCGCGCCGCCGGGTCGTCACCCATCGGGAGGCCGTCGACGGCCACGATGCTGTCGTGAGGTCGCAGCCCAGAACGATCCGCCGGCGATCCCGGGAAGACGGTGACGATCGTGACCAAGCCTTCATCGAAGTCGGTGACCGCGAGGATCCCGATGCCCACATAGTCGTTGTCCCCGGAGAAGATCTCGTCGAATGTGGCGACTTCCTCGGGCGTCTCGAAGCGGGAGTGCTCATCCCCCAGGGACTCGACGAGGGCGGAGATCCGCTCGTAGAGGGTGGCGGTCGTCATGCCGGCCTCGATGGCGGCGCTGAGGGTCGCCACCGCCGTGTTCCAATCGGTGCCTCCCAGGTTGGGGTCGAAGTAGTTCTCCTGCACGAGATCGTCGATCGTCTCGACGAGGAGAAACTGACTCTCGGTCGACAGCGCTTCGGGTGGGAGGGTCGTCGGCGGAGGGTCGTCGAGCGGGAGCGTGGTGATCGTGGTGCCGGCGCACTCGGGGGGGATGTAGGGGGTCACGGCGATGGTGGTCGAAGTGGTGGACCCGGTGGCGCCGCCCGTCGTCGAGGTGCCGGCGGGGGTGGTCGAGGTGGTGGAGCCGGAGGTGGCGCGGGTGCAGGCGGCCGTCGCCAGGACGACCATGCAGACGGCGGTGATCCTGCGGAGCGTCACGCGGGCCTCCCGGGACCTCGGTCCGGCGAGGGTACCGGCGGGATCGGGTTAGGCCGTGTGGTCAGGGGCAAGATCGGATCGGCGACCCAGAGCATCGGCCACACGACGCGGGGCTCATTGGAGGGCGCCACCCTCCGGCGCGGCGGGGCCTCGAGACCCCAGACCGGCGAAAGGGGACCGGGTATATACTCCGCGCCGCCTCCGGGCCTGACCGAGGGGGTGCCGGGTGTATCCTCGCCCGCGCCGCCCCCATCGTCCAGCGGCCTAGGACGCTGGCCTTTCAAGCCGGTAACACGGGTTCGAATCCCGTTGGGGGCACGGG
>Ga0326597_10004661_pt1 | contig 19228 bp, 14 predicted proteins | sample RVTome_12_FD_203789 | JGI IMG/M metagenome (GOLD analysis project Ga0326597, IMG submission 203789) | Soil microbial communities from uranium-contaminated site in the Upper Colorado River Basin, Wyoming, United States - RVT100D185 | ecosystem: Environmental > Terrestrial > Soil > Contaminated >... | reverse complement strand
GGATCCACGGCAACAAGATGTGGATCACCAACGGGACGATCGCCGACGTGGCGGTGGTCTGGGCCCAGACCGAGGAGGGCATTCGCGGCTTCCTGGTCGAGAAGGGGACGCCCGGCTTCAGCGCCCCCGAGACGAGAGGCAAGCTCTCCCTGCGAGCCTCGGTGACGTCCGAGCTGGTGCTCGACAACGTCGAGGTGCCGGAGGAGAACCTGCTGCCGGGCGGGAAGGGTCTCCCGGCTCCGTTGTCCTGCCTCAGCCAGGCCCGCTACGGGATCGCCTGGGGCGCCGTCGGGGCGGCCCAGGCCTGTCTGGATGAAGCGCTCGACTACGCAAAATCACGCACCCAGTTCGGCAAGCCGATCGCCGCCTTCCAGATCACGCAGCAGAAGTTCGCCGACATGGCGACCCAGATCACCGCGGCGCAGTTGATCTGCCACCGTCTGGGCACACTGAAGGACCAGGGCAAGGTGACCGCGCAGCAGATCTCGCTGGCCAAGCGGAACAACGTCAACATGGCGCTCGAGGCGGCTCGCACCTGCCGGCAGATCCTGGGGGCCAACGGAATCCTGTATGAGTACCAGGCCATGCGGCATGCGGCCAACCTCGAGTCGGTCCAGACGTATGAGGGGACCTACGAGGTTCATACACTGGTGCTGGGCCAGGAGCTGACCGGGATCAGCGCCTTCCGATGATGATCCTCCTTGATGAAGCGGCCCGGCACCCGTAGAAGGTGCTGGCGATGATCTCCCTCTGGTCTGGGAATGAAGCCCTGGTGAATCGACGCGTCCTGGTGCTCTGGTGGGCCGCACTGCTGCCTTTTGGCGGTTGTTCCTACGTGGCCGACCGCGGGGTGGATCTGGCCCAGGTGGTCGATCTCTCGGTGGGGTTGTCCCAAGGAATCGATCTCAACGCCCGGGCCACGAAGCTTCTGCAGATCGGTTTCGGATCGTACCGCGGGGCCTACTGGGCCGGACTGAAGGATGGCCTGTTCGACGCATGGCAGGAGGAGCGCTCCGAGCTGGGCATCGGCCCCTTCTACGTGCACGAGATCTTCCGCAGCGAGGGCAGCCGGCTGCTCGACATTCGGTATCCATTGTTCGGCGACGCCGGTTTCCGCGAACACAGCCTCGATCTGACGCACCTGTCCGACCGCGGCCTGCTCGACGTGGGGCTCACCCTGAACGCGGTCTTCTTCGGCCTGGATGGTGCGTTCAAAACCGCCGAGGCGCTCGACTTCCTGTGCGGACTGTTCGTCTTCGACCTGCTGCAGGACGATGCCTTCGGCCCCTCGTCGAAGGTCCTTTCCGACCGGCTGGGCGGAGACAACGCCAGGGTCCGGGCCGCGGCCGCCCGGGCCTTGCGGTTGCGCTACGGCGAGCGGTTCGGATACGGCCTCTACAGCGCTCCGGAACAGATGCCCGCCTCGCAGATCCAGGCCGTGCGCCGCTGGCGGGAGCGGCTGGGCACCCTCGTTCCAGCGAACGGAAGCGAACTCAGTTCCGGGGAGGCTGGGATTTCAGACTCTGCTGCTTCTGCTGGAGATCGCTGAGCACGGTCAGCAGGTAATCCGTTTCCTCCGGGTTCAGGTTCCCCCGGGTCTTCTCTTCCAGCATGCCCAGCAATCCGATCACGTGGCCGGCGCGGGGAAGATCGAGCTGTTTCGTCTTCAAGACCGGATGATCGAGATAGCCGAGGCAGACGAGCGCGCTCGACGCCAGTTCGGTCACGAAGTTCTTGAAGGTGACGGGCGGCAGGCCGTCCCCGGGCAGGTTGATCTGGGCCATCTGGTGATTCGGCTCCCGGAACGGAAAGACGCCGATCCTACCATCTGGCATTTCTGCGCCCAAGCCGCCGCCGTCTCGCGGGCGCCACCCACCGATCCTTCGAGCCCGGTTCGGTTGTTCACGTTGGAGCAGGGGCGTCATTCGAAGTAGTCGTCATAGGTCTCCAGGTACCGCCGGACCTCTTCGGCATCCTCGACCCGGCCGGATTCCGCCAGCGCCGCCACGGCCGGGATGTAGCCGGCGAGATATGCGTGCAGTTGATCGTGTGCGGCTCCGGTCATGGTGCAGCCCTGGATCAATCCCTTGAGATCCTCCTGCAGCTCCTGTCCAGCCTGCTTCCGGCCGGCCTCGGTCATGGCCGAGGGATCGGCGCGGAGGAACGAGTCGGCCATCTTGGAGAAGCTCGCCCGGGTGTGCTCGTCCATCTCCCACTTGCGCCCGTCATTCAGCTCGAGCGCAGGCGGTCCGGCCATCGCCGGGGTCGCGATGGGCTCGTCCTCTTCCGGGCCGCAGGACGCAAGCAGCGTCGCGGCGATCAAGATGCCGATGGTGGTTCGCGCAGTTCTCATGACGGTCGCCTTTCGCAATCGAGACAGACCGTGCATTCTACCCGATCCAAGGGCCGACTAGGGCGCCCAGAAGACCGGGATCAGCGCCGTGGCCACGAAGCACATGACGACATTCAAGGGCAGCCCCACCCGCAGGTAGTCCCGGAAGAGATAACCTCCCGGACCCATGACCATCAGGTTGGTCTGGTATCCGATCGGAGTCGCGAAGCTGGCGCTGGCTCCGAAGGTGACCGCGATGAGCAGCGGCTTGGGATCGATTCCGGTGGAGGCCGCGACGCCCAGGCAGATCGGCGTGAGCAGGACGGCCGCCGCGTTGTTCGACAGCAGCTCCGTCAACAGGCTGGTGAGCAGATAGAACGAGCCGATCAGGATGATGGGCCCGTGGTTCCCCGCCAGGCCGACCACGAATTCGGCGATCTCGACCGCGAGCCCCGTCTTCTGCATGGCCAGACCGACCGGGATCATGCCGGCCAGCAGAAACAGAACCGCCGAATCGAGCGCGCGGGTCGCGTGCGGCAGGGTCAGGCATCCGGTGAGCAGCATGGCTCCGACACCCGTCAGGGAGAGCAGCACGATCGGCGCGACGTTGGCCGCCGACAGAATCACGACGGCCAGGAGGATGAAGATCGCGAGGGGAGCCTTGCGCGGAGCGGTCAGCGTCCGCTCCACGCCTTCAACCAGCAGCACATCGCCTTCGTCCTGCAGTCCCCGCAATGCTTCGCGTTCGCCTTGAAGCAGCAGAACGTCGCCCGAGCGCAGCCGGAATTCGCGGAGGTTGTACTGATGATGCCGGGCCAGCCGCCGCACCGCCAGCACGTGTACTCCCTGGCGCCGGCTGAGTCCGAGGTCCTGCACCTGTGTATGGAGAAACCTCGAGTTGGGAGTCACCACGGCCTCGACCATGCGCAGGTCGCGCCGGCTGATCTTCACGCGCTCGGTGTCGGAGACGGCGGTTCCCGGCATGACTCGCTGCTGATCGATCATCTCGTGAATCGTTCGAGCGGTGCCCTCGATCAGCAGCACGTCGCCCGCCCTCACCAGCGTTTCAGGCGCCGGTCCGAGCGTGACCTGTTCATCGCGGATCAGCTCCAGGATCCTGATTTCCTTGTCCTGGCCAAAGGTCTCCCGCAGGTGCTTGCCGTCCAGCGGGCTCCCGCCGGGAACGGTGACTTCGGTCACGAACTGACCCGGAGCCTGCGCCTCCATGAGTTGAGCCAGGGCCGTGCGGCGCGGCAGGATACGTGGCACGACCAGAATCACGTACGCTCCTCCGGCCACCAGATAGAGCAGACCCAGCCCGCTGAACTCGAACATGCCGAAGCCCGGCCCGCCGGCCTTGCGATAGAGCGAATCCACCAGGATGTTGGTGCTCGTGCCGATCAGCGTGCAGGTGCCGGCCAGGATCGAGATGTAGCTGATCGGAATCAGGAGCTTGGAAGCCGAGAGCTCCGTTCTTCTTCCCAGCGTCAACGCCACGGGGATCATCAGCGCGACGATCGCCGTGTTGTTCATGAACGCGCTGAACAGCGTCGTGGGAATCGCGATCAGCAGCAGCAGCCGGGTCGCCCTGCCGCGCGCGCGCCGAACGAGCCAGGCGCCGATGTAGTCGACCACGCCGGAGCGCTCCAGCCCGGCGCTGAGCACCAGCATCGCGGCCACCGTCAACGTAGCCGAACTGGAGAACCCGGAGAGGGCTTCCTCGGGCTCGAGCAGGCCGGTCAACCCGAGCACGGCGATGAGCGCCAGCGCGACGATCTCGATCCGGATCACCTGCGTGATCAAGAGCAACAGCGCCACGACCACGATGACGGACAGCAGGATCATCGACGCTTCTCGCGCCCGCGCCGTTGCTTGCTCATGCAGCCCTCCTGCTCCACCGCCGGGACCTTGCCGGTTTGCCGGCAATCGCGGATTGTACCCTGATCCCAACGGCGTCCAGCCCGGTCCCGGCCCGGCCGAACCGAGGGCTCGTTAGCGTTCGAGCGCCCCGAGCAACTGGTCCGCGGTGAACAACCCCTGGAAGATCTCCACGGGCTCTTCCCGGCCGGGCGTGTAGATCGCCGCCAGCGGGATGCCGCCGCCGGCGCCCAACCGGCGTTGGAGCCTCCAACCCTCCGTGTTGCCGCTGCTGGTCAAGTCGACCTGGAACGCGACGTACCGCTCGTCGCTGAAGAGGGCGGCCAGGCGCCGGTCGCGATAGACCGTCAGCTCCAGCGCCTTGCAGTTGCCGCACCAGTCGGCGGTGAATTCGAGCAGGACGGTCTGCCCGGCGGCGCGGGCGTCTTCGACGGCGTCGGGCGAATACTCGCGCCAGGGAATCGGCCCGGCGGCGTTCAGCAACTGAGCCAGGGCGACCGAGGAGCCGGCCAGCACGACCGCGAGCGTCACGGTCGAGATCCGCACGCCGAGGCGCCGGCTGATTCCGAAGGTGCGGATCACCAGGAACACCATCGTCGAGACGATCAGCACGGCAATGAGCCACCACTCATAGGCCTTCGGGATCACCGGCCCGAGAAAGAACGCCGCGACCGCGAGCAGCAGCAAGCCCATCACCTGCTTGATCAATTCGCTGCCGGGGCCGGCGCGGGGCAGCCGGTCGATCCACTTCGGGTTCATGGTGAGCAGCTGGTAGGGCAGCGCCATGCCGGCGCCCATCGCCACGAACGTGCCCAGGCCGAGGCCCGGGTGCTGCTTTATCGCCCAGGCGATCGTGGCGCCCAGGAGCGGCCCGGTACACGGCGTCGAGAGCACCGCGGTGAGCACGCCCAGCAGGAAGTTGCCCGTGGCCGTGTCGTGCGACGGGCTGAACCGGTACAGGCGCTGCGGCAGGTTGATCGAGAAGAGCCCGAGCATGCCGAGCGCCATGGCGATGATCACCACGGCCAGCGTGACCGAGAACGCGGGATGGCTGAAGATCTCGCCCCATTCGAACTTTCGGACGCCGCTGACCAGGCCCGCGACCAGCGCGCCGAGTGCCACGAAGGTGGCCACGATGCCGAGGCTGAAGACGATGCCCAGGCGCAGGCACCGCGCCGGGTCGGCGGACTGCCGGTGCAGCGAGAGCACCTTGATGGGGACCACCGGCAGGACGCAGGGGGTGAAGTTCAGGAGGATCCCGGCCAAAAAAGCCACCAGGAGCACCAGCGACAGGCCGAGCCAGGTCGAGGGATCGAACCGGATCTTCCAGCCGAAGAAGTCGTTGACGAAGGCCTCCTCGCCGTTGCCTCCGATTCCCGGCAGGCTCGGAAGCGGGACCTCGCCGCGGCGCATGGCGGCGAACGCCGAGGCGTCGAACGACGCGAACAGGTCGCCGGTGTCCGCGACCTGGCCCTGACCTTTTTCCACGACCGCCAGCTCGACCGTCCATTGCCTTGTCTCGGGCAGCAGGCATTGCTCTTCATCGCAAGCCTGATACTCGAGCGAGAGTGCGAGTTCGGCCGGGCGGCCCGGGTCGGCGTCGTCGCCGGCGATCACGGGCACGTACAGCACGGTTTTCCCGGCGTACGCGTTGAGCGCCGACGGTTCACCGGTGTAATTCACCTGGACGAGTTGGGCCGCCGGGTGCTGCACCGGTCCGACCTGAAGCCAGGACGGCGACTCGGTGACTTCGAGCGACGTCGGGATCAGGTAGTCGAACTCCGGCGGAATCTGGCTGGCGCCCGGATTGACGTGGTAGGGCGGCAGGATGTCGAGCACGACGGCGAGCGCGGCCTGATCGCCCGGCCCGACCGACTCCACCGACCAGACGGTGCGAACCGTCACGGGCGAGATCCCAGCCGGTTGAGCGACCGCGGCCCCGGCAAAGAGCCACAGAATCCAGCTCACGCCCGACAAGATCCGCATGGTCCGTCCCTCTTGAAATTCGAGCCACAAACCCATCCTCCGACGATTCCGACAGAATAGCGCTCCCCGGCAATGCCGGAGAAGGCGATCCGGTCATTTCGACGCCGGACGGATGACCCTGTGATCCGCGGCTCGGAAAGCGCTACTGCGTGACTCCCAGGAGCGCGTTGCTGAGCGCCACGCCTTGAACGGCGGACGCGTCGGCGATGCCCCACTGGACCCAGAGTTCGGTCCCCGCCGGCACACCGGGGGGCAGCGTGAAGGGAAGCTGGATCGCTCCGTTCGCATCGGTCGAAACGATCACGGGCGGAATCAGGAACGGGAAGGGCAGCAGGGTGCCGCCCTTGAACGGGACGGGGTTGGCAGCCGGCGCCAGGAAGAGCGCGGCGGTCGCCGAGGGGGCGGCGTTGGTCAGGGCGACGGTGTTGCTGCTCGCGCCGGCGAGCGGTCCGCTGCCCTCGAGTGACGGGTCGCCGGAAACGCCGGCGAGTGCGCTGCCTTGGTCGGACCAGGGATGGGTCAGGTTGAAGGCGTAGGCCGCCCCGGCGCCCCACAAGCCGCTGTCGCTCTGGTCGCCGTCGACGCCGGTCGCGCTGCCGCGCTCATCTCTCGCCCCGGCGATCAGCGTGTCGGCTGCCACCGCCACGGCGCACCCGAGCCGGATCCCCGTGGCGCTGTTCGAGGCCTTGAGATACGCCTCCTGCGTCCAGGTCGCGCCGTTGCGGCCGAACAGGTAGAGCGCGCCGGACGAGAAGCCGGTGGATCCGCCGTTGCCCTGGTTCCCGTCCACTCCGCGGGCGGCGCTGTCCTCTTCCGGCGCTCCGACCGCCAGGCGATCACCCGAGATCGCGACCGACTGGCCGAAGCGGTCATCCGCGTCCGTGTTCGAGGCCTTCAGGTAGGCCGTCTGCTTCCAGGTCGTGCCGTCGCGGACGAAGACGTAGGCCGCGCCCGAACCGCGGCCGGCGAACGTGTTCCCCTGGTCCCCGTCGACCCCGGTCGCGCCGCTGCCTTCGTTGTTCGCCCCGATCACCACCGTGTCGCCCGAGATCGCCACCGACGAACCGAACCGGTCGTCTCCATCGGTGTTCGAGGCCTTCAGGTAGGCCTGCTGGGTCCAGGTCGTGCCGTTCCTGACGAACACGTACGCCGCGCCGGATTCGAGCAGGCCGTTGCCCTGCGCGCCGTTGATGCCGGTGGCGCCGCTGTCCTCATTCGGCGCTCCGATGACGATCGTGTCGCCCGAGATCGCCAGTGACTGGCCGAAGAGGTCGCCCGCGTCGGTGTTCGAAGCCTTCAAGTAGGCCTGCTGGGTCCAGGTCGCGCCGTTCCTGCTGAAGACATAAGCGGCTCCCGAGGAGCTCTGGCTGTTGTCGCCGTCGTTTCCGTTGACGCCGGTCGCGCCGCTGGCCTCGTGCCGCGCCCCGATCACCACCGTATCTCCCGAAACCGCCACCGAGCCTCCGAACTCGTCGAGCCGATCGGTGTTGGAGGCCTTGAGGTAGGCCTGCTGCGTCCAGGTCGCTCCATGGCGAACGAAGACGTAGGCCGCTCCGGACCTGAAAGCGGCGCCATCATTGCCTTGGTCCCCGTCCACGCCGGTGGCGGCGCTGCTCTCGTGCGGCGCCCCGACGACGACCGTCCTCTCCGAGACGGCCACCGAGAAACCGAGCTGGTCGTTTCCGTCGGTGTTCGAGGCCTTCAGATAGGCCTGCTGGGCGATCGGATCGATCGTCAGCGGGTAGTCCGCGAGCCGGTCATCGATCGCCAGGCGCAGGCCCCCCTGGGTCGGCTCGAATCGCGCCGCGAGCGCCCGGCCCCCGGCGTCCAGCACGCTCAGCCCGCTGTAGCGCAGCACTGTCGCGTTCCGCTCATCGACGAACAGCACGTCGCGGCCGTCACGAGAGACGTCGGCGCGCAGACCGCCCCGAATCGCCAGCGTGAAGACCAGATGATCCTCCCCGCCGGGCCGATCGCGAAGCGTGTAGCCGTGCTCCAGGCCGCGCTGGTCGTTGATGTACCATTCGGTGAGCAGGCCGTCCCACTCGTACGCCACGCGCTGCCCGCCGGCGGTCACCTCGCGCGGAACGGTGACTTTGCGCTGCTCCGCGGCCCGCCCGTAGGTCGAGAGCTCGAGACCCCAGTTCCATCCGCCGCCCCGCGGCACCGTCAGGAATCCCCGGCCGTCGAAACTCGTCGTCCACTGCTGCCCCGGGTTCTCGGCGCGAAGGCCGAAGTCCGTCTTTACCGCGGCGTAGCGGCGGGCATCGCAGGCCGCGCGGATCTTCGACCAATCCGCGAACGAAAGCTCGCCGGACACGGAAGCCGGTCCGGGCGGCGCGGCGCCAGCGATGCTCGACGAGACGAGCAGGCACGCGAGACCGAAGTGGGCGAGGGGTTGCATGATCGGCTCGTTCCAGCGAGGGTGCGGCAGCGGACGGCCCCCAATATAGCATCGCGGGAGGTGACGGCCGACTTTACCGGCCGTGGGCTTGCCGCTTCCATGCTCGACCGCCGGGTACCGGGCCGGTACGCTTCAAAGGTGTTGACAGAAGACCTGTGAGCCTGTTAAGTCGATGCACGCTCCGGTGACCCTTGGCGCGTGGAGCCTGCAGCCTGTCCAGGTCGGGATCGAGGGAGGTCGTCCATGAACTCGTCCGCGAAGAGATGGATCATCGCCGTTTGCCTGATGAACGTTCCGGGAATCGAGGCGAGGGCGCAGCACCAGGAATTTCAGCTCGGGGCATCCGACGGTGCCGCGAACGACTATCTCGGCAGTTCGGTCGCTCTATCGGGAAACCTGGCTCTCGTTGGAGCCCGGGGCGGAGGGTCGTCAGGCGCGGCCTACGTCTTCGACGTGACCACCGGCCAGCAAGTCTACAAGTTCACGGCATTGGACGGCGCGGCGGGTGAGTCTTTTGGCTTCTCGGTAGCACTGTCGGGCACGATCGCATTGATCGGGGCTCCGCAGGATGACGATCTGGGCGCGAGTTCGGGATCGGCCTACGTATTCGACATGACGAGCGGACAGCAGCAGTTCAAGCTCACGGCCTCCGATGGAGCGGCGCTCGACTCCTTCGGGTATTCGGTCGCGCTGTTTGGAAGCGTCGCTTTGATCGGGGCCCCCGACTATGCCTGGCGCACTGATTCCGGCAGCGTGTACATGTTCGACGTGGCGACGGGCCAGCAGCTCCGCAAACTCACCGCCTCCGACGGCGATCCGGGCGATCGGTTTGGTCAATCCGTTGCACTGTCGGGGTCCCGGGCGCTCGTCGGTGCCGCACTAGATGACGGTGTGGGACCTTATTCCGGCTCGGCCTACCTGTTCGACCTGACGACAGGCCAGGAACTCTTCAAACTCACGGCTTCCGACGGGGCGACCGGGGACTGGTTTGGACAATCGGTGGCGGTTTCTAAGGAGATCGCCCTGGTCGGCGCCATCAACAACGACGACTACGACACCCCGGGTGGCTCGGCCTACGTGTTCGACGTGACGACAGGCGTGCAGGTTTTCAAACTCAGGGCGGTCGATTATGTGGCGGATGACCTCTTTGGCCAAGCAGTCGCGCTGTCAGGGAACCTCGCGTTGATCGGAGCCTACGGTCGCGATGCTCTGGCCAATAGGGTCGGGAGCGCGTACGTGTTCGACGTCACGACGGGACGCCAACTGCACCAACTCTTCGCCTGGCCTCCTGAAGGAGATAATGACTTCGGCGACGCGGTCGCGCTGTCGGGAGACCGGGCGGTGATCGGCGCTCCATACGACGACGACCTGGGCAACAACTCCGGCGCTGCCTATGTGTTCTCGCTGCAGTCCGTGCCCTACAATGTCGGCTGCTCCGGCTCGGGTGGCATCACGCCCTATTATGCCATCAACGGCGACGTGACCGCGGGGAGCGTGATCACCCTCGAAATCAGCGACGCCGTGGGTGGGTCCGTCGCCTTCATTCTGCAGGCGTTTGGTCGGGCCACGGTCCCGATGGGAGCGGACTGCACTCTCAATCTCGCGCCGCCCGTTGCGCAGATCAACGGCCCGTTCATACTGAATCCGTACTTTGGCAGCGGCCCGGGAATCGGGTGGCTGAACATCCCGGTCGCCATTCCTTCAACCGCCCCGCCTGGGCTGTCGTTCACTACCCAGGTCTTCATCCCGGATGCCGGGGTACCGCGGGGTTACGCGGGCACGAACGGGCTCGAGGTGACGTTCCGGTAGGTTCCGAGAGGAGCTCAACACGTGCTGCCCTTCGGAGGGCGCGTAATGGGCCGAGGAGATCGACGATGAAACGATGGGTTCTGGCGGCGTGTCTGGGGGCCGCACTGGGGATCAGGGGGGGAGCGCAAGTCCACGAGACACACAAACTCACCGCGTCTGAGGGAGTGGACCGATTCGGCTGGTCGTCGGCGGTGTCGGAGAGCTATGCGCTGGTCGGCATGTGGACGGACGACGACTTGGGATCGTACTCCGGCTCGGTCTTCGTCTTCGACAGGACGTCTGGTCAACAACTTCGCAAGCTCACGGCATCCGACGGGGCGGATGGCCACAATTTTGGTTATTCGGTGGCGATTTCCGGAGACATCGCAGTGGTCGGTGCCCTGAAAGCTGATGGAGCGACCGGAGAATCGGGTAGTGCCTATGTGTTCGATGTGTCGACTGGCCAGCAGCTGCGGACACTCACGGCGTCCGACGGCAGGCCCCTCGACTACTTTGGTTCTTCGGTGGCCATGTCCGGCGGGCTCGCCGTGATCGGGGCCAAGTGGCACACCGTCCCTGGGGGGTTATCCACGGGCGCGGCCTACCTGTTCGACTTGGAAACGGGGCTGCAGCTTCACAAGTTCACGCCGTCCGATGGCGATACGAATGACGACTTCGGCTGCTCGGTGTCGATGGCCGGAAGTCTGGCGGTCATTGGTGCCGAGTTGGACAGTGATTCCGGTCAATGGTCAGGATCGGCGTATGTGTTCGACGTTCAGACCGGACAGCAATTGCGCAAGCTCACGGCTTCCGACGCTGAGTCGGATGACCGTTTCGGCAGCGCGGTTGCGTTGTCGGGCAACATCGCGGTGATCGGTGCTTATGGAGACGGCGATCTGGGCGCGGATTCCGGAGCGGCCTACTTGTTCGAGGTGACGACCGGCCAGGAGTTGTTCAAACTCACAGCGTCAGATGGCGCGGCGGCGGACCGGTTCGCCTGGGCGGTTGCTCGGTCGGGAACTCTTGCCGTGATCGGAAGCTTTGCATACGACGGACAGGCCGTTGATTGCGGCAAGGTCTATGTGTTCGACGTGACGACAGGTCAGGAGGTCTTCGGGCTCACGGCGTTCGACGGCACAACGTATGGTGCGCTTGGTTATTCGGTCGCGATCTGCGAAAACACGATACTGGCGGGTGCCCTTTATGACTACAGAGTTCCCAGTGGTCGGGGATCGGCCTACCTGTTCTCACTGCCCGGAAGACGATACGGCCACGGCTGCGCTGGGACAGGTGGCATCGTTCCCGTGTACGACATCACGGGGGACGCGACCCCCGGTGGCTTGATCAACCTCGAAATCAGCGACGCCGTGGGCGGATCGGTCGCGTTCATCGGTCAAGGATTGGAGCGCGCGAGCCTTCCCATGGGGCCGGACTGCACCTTGAATCTCGCTCTTCCGGCGGTCCAGTTCCTCGGCCCCTTCTACCTCTATCCGTATCATGGCAGCGGCGCGGGAAACGGCTGGCTGGAGATACAAATTGCGGTTCCGCCATCCGCGCCGCCCGGGCTCTCCTTCACCTCCCAGGTCTTCATCGTGGACAGCGGGGTTCCCAGAGGCTTCTCCAATTCGAATGGGGTGGAGGTTCCATATCAGTAGTTCTCGCGAGACGATCAGCGAGTACTGCCGACGATTGAGGGCCAATCGCTGCGTTCTCTGGCGCAAGTCGAGGCGTGGCGTGCGGTCTCCCATGAGGTCGTTCTTGCTCTTGCTCGCCGGTGCTCTGCCGGGATCGATCCTGGCGCCGTTCGTCGGCAGGCGGCTCTGGGCGGGCGGAAGTCTCGTGTTCAACGGTCACCAGGGAGCGATGATCCGGGCGCGGGACTCCGCGTTCCTCGGCGGGTACCGAGGGAATTCGGGATCGCTGGCCGAACGCCAGGCCATCCGGGAGTCGTACAGGCGCGCCCGCAAGCCGCTGACCGAGCTGTCCCCCTGGTTCGAGTAAAGGTCGTGATCAGCGTTTGACCTTCGGGGGCGAGAATCATGCGCGAAGGACGGATCGGCGCGGTTGTTCGAGCGGTCGCTCTGCTCACCCTGGCGCTGGCGCTGTACCTGTGGCTTCGGGGCCTCGAGCTTCCCCGCAATACCGGGCAGGGCGACGCGCCGGCCGCATCCACTTCCGTGAGCGATGAGTTGCTTCCTTCCTCGAGACCCGTGCCGGTCGACATCGATGCCGCCGGGACCCGGGAGATTGCGGAGTCCGTGTTCGATTCGGACGCGCAGGCCAGGCGCCACGTGCATGTCATCGTCGTCAGCCCCTCCGGAGCTCCGGTCGCGGGCGCCCGGGTCACGCTCGAAACGCTTCAGCGTCCGGCCGGCCAGGGCCTGACCGATCCCGAGGGCGTCTGCAGCGTCGAGGTGTCGCCCTTCGCGGAGCTTCCCCTGATGGTCCGCGCGTCCCAGGGCGGCGCGGAGTCGAGCGATGTGCCGGCCGTGCCCGAGGAAGACGTCACGCTCGTGCTGCGGCCCCTGCGGACGTATCGGTTCAAAGTGCTGGACGACGAGACCGGAGAGCCGATCGAGGGCTGTTTGATCGACGCCTTCGACCCGAGCCAATGGACGCATCACTCCGTGAGCCACGTCCAGCGGCGCACCTCGGCGCAGGGGACCTGCTCGCTGTCCATGCCGGCGCCCGCCGGCCGCTTCATGATCACTCATCCGTTCTATCGGTCCCGCGCGTTCCAGGACTCCTCCGGGCCGGCCGACCCGCTTTCGGAGTTCATCGTGCGGCTTTCACCGCGACCCACAGTGCGGGTCCGCGTCACCGACTCGAACCGACAGCCGATCCCGCGTCCGGAGTTCGTCCGCTGGATGTCTCCGCTGCAGTCTGAACCCATCCTCCCTCGGACGGTCATGGTCGAGGGACGGGTGGAGCATCATGTTCCCGCCACGGAGGATCTCGAGATGATCGAGGTGCGCGCCGGCGGATTCGAGGCGGTGCAGTTCCAGCAGGCCGAGGCGGGGTCGGTGGTGGAGATCGAACTTCACCCGGGCGCCGAACTGACAGGGCGTTTCGTCGGCCTGGCCGAACTCGGCGAGGTCCGTCTGCGTCTGTTCTCCCGCGGCAATGAACGGCCCTGGAAGCTGCGACCACTCTCCGCGCGGGCCGATCCAACGGGCCGCTTCCGTGTCCGGTGGCTCAGCCGGCAGATGGACTATCGAGTGATCATCGAGTCTCCTGAGATCGAGACCGTGGAGCGACGCTTGCGGGTGGAGGCCGGCGATTCCCGGATCGATTGGGGGGACGTGAATCTTCGGCAGGACGGCCCCGCTCTCAGCATCGTCGTCACCGATCCCGCCGGCCGGGCCGTGCCGCGGGCCCGGATCACCTGGGGACCGAATGAGGAGTCCTGGTTCACCGACGCATCCGGCCGGGCAACCGTCCCGCGAGCGCGACCCGGCAGGAGCGTGTGCATCTACCGGACCGGGTTCCTCGAGACCGAGCGTTCGACCGACGAACATCTCGAACTCGCGGTGGAACTCAGGCCGGCGCCGCTCGTGCGGGGAGTCGTCGTGGACGACCGCGGCGCTCCGATTCCGTTCGCGGAGGTGCGTCTGCTTCCGGCGGAAGATCGGGAATCGTCGACCTTCAATCAGCCGCACACCTGGTGTGACGCACGGGGTCGCTTCGAGCTGTCTCAGGCTCATCCGGGACGCAATTACCTTCACGCCGAGGCGCCCGGCTTCACGCTGGTCTGGCCCTTTCCCCAGCTCGGGCCGGGCGAGAACGTCGTGGTGAAGCTCGAGCGCAACGCCTGGCTGGAAGTGGAACTGATCGGCGGCGACCTGCGCGAGGAGTGGAGCGTCGAAACCAGGTATTTCGGTGAGCAGCGGAAGCGTGTGCCCCGCAATGAACGGGTCGTGCTCGTGCCGATCGAGTCGGGGGACGTCGATTACACGGTCGTGCTGCCGGACCGCCCGCCGATCCACGGGCGGGTCCAGGTCTTCCCGGGCGAGACCGGCCGCGTGCAGGTTTCGGCGGATTGAGACCCGGGTGCGCGCTTCACCTCAGAGTTCCTGCCGCTGAAAGCGGCGGATCGCGAGGCCCGCCAGCGCGAAGGCCAGAAGGACCGTCGTGACCACGGGCCAGAGCAGGTTGACCTCGGCGCCGGAAAGACATTCCGAGGGCGCCGTGGTCAGGCCGGCGGGGGTGAACCGGGCCAGGATCGGATGGATCGCCAGGAGGCGGAGGAGCAGCAGGATTCCCAGGCCCGCTCCGCAGGCCGCTCCCACCGAGGAGCAGAGCACCGAAAGCAGCGTCATCAACACGACCGTGAAGAGGGCCAGCACGAGCCAGGCGGACACCGCCGTGACGACCGTCCCGATCGGAGATTCCCCGAACAGCACCGTCGTCATCAGAACACAGAGGGCGGTGCCCAACGCGACGGCGACCAGCACCAGGGTCGATTGCGAGATCAGCTTCGCCAGGATGAACCCGGCCCGCGCGAGCGGCTTGGTGAGGACCAGGACCGCGGTGCCCGACCTCCGCTCGACGGAGACACACCCCGCGCTGGCGATCACGATCACCATCAGCACCGTGTAGAGGTTCTTCATGTGCTGCAGGTAGGCGTCGATCGCCTCGGCCGGCGGGATCTGGACGACGACTCCCGGCTTGTACTCGGCCAGCGACTCGCCCAGCGCGGGAGCCGCGAGCGCGATGAACGGGCTGGTGATCGCGAAGAAGAGGACGATCCCGGGGACCACCCAGATCCTCCAGGTGCGCGCGATCTCGAGGAACTCCTTCCGCAGGAATGCGCCCAGGCCGCTCATGGCTCGGATTCCTCCGACACGATGTCGATGAAGACCTCCTCCAGGCTCACCTCCTCGAGCGCGAATTTCCGCAGCCGGGTGCTGAGCGACCCGATCGCCGCCAGAATGGCGCGCTGCGCCTCGGCCGCATCGAGCACATGCACGCGCAGGCTCTCGCCCGTCCTGTCGATGCGGCGCAGCCACGGCTGGCCCGCGAGTGATTGCTCCAGTTCCGCGGCGCGCGATTCCAGCTCGACCACGAAGCACTGCGAGCCGCCTCTCGCCTTGAGCTCCGCGACGCTTCCGCGCGCCACGACTCTGCCGCGGTTCAGGATGACCGCGGTGTCGCAGACGCGCTCGACATCGACGAGAATGTGCGTCGAGAAGAAGACCGTGCATCGCCCGGAGAGCGAGGCGATCATCTCGAGCACGTCCTTGCGCCCGATCGGGTCGAGCGCGCTGGTCGGTTCATCGAGCAGAAGCAGGCGCGGAGCGTTGACCAGCGCCTGCGCGATCCCGAGCCGCTGCTTCATGCCGCGGGAGTAGCCGCCGATCCGCGTTTTGACGCCGTCCAATCCGGCCAGGTCGAGCAGGGCGCCGACCCGTTCCTTCAGCACGGTGCCCTTCAGGCCGAAGAGACTCCCCGCGAAGCGCAGGAACTCCTCCGCGCGCATCCAGTCATAGAAGCCGGGGACGTCGGGCAGGAAGCCGATCGACGCGCGGACCTGGTTCGTGGCCGCGACCACGTCGCACCCCAGAATCGAGGCGCGGCCGAAGGTCGGAGTCGCGAGACCGGTGATGATGCGCAAGGTGGTCGTCTTGCCCGCGCCGTTCGGCCCCAGAAAGCCGAAGATCGATCCTTCGGGAACCTCCAGGTCGACGCCGTGAAGAGCCGTGAAGCGGCCAAAGACCTTGGTCAGTCCGTGCGTCTCGATCGCGGCGCTGGTCACCGCCGGTCCTTTCGCCGGTAGAGGACGTCCAGAGCCTTCCGCGCCCGTTCGCTCACGTCACCCGTCACGTCCGGCGAGTCCAGCGACCCCGCGCCCTCATCGACGCGGCGCCCGTAGGCCAGGTAGACGATCGGCCCGATGAGCTGGCCGGCGAGGATGACGATCGCCCAGACCCATTTCCGGTCCGCGCGGACGCGTTCCCTTCGAGCGAGATCGACGAGCGCGAAGACCTGCAGCGCCACCTGACAGAAAACGAGAATGGAGAGAGCGATCAGGGCCGGGGTGGGGAGCTTCTCGAGGAACGCAGGCACGTGACACCTCCCGGAGCGGTGATCAGCCAGGGCTGATGAGTGTACCCGTCCTCTTCTCTGCCCCAGTCAGATCTTTCGCGGGTCGTGGACGGTGGCAGGATCTCCCTGCTGAGCCGTCACTGCGATGTAACGGCGTTGCCGGACCGACACCACGATCTGAGGCGCGGGCTGGAACCTGACACGAAGACGGGACGGGAGATGCGGCGTGGGGTTTGCTCTGGCGCCCTTCCGAACGGACGGCCGTGAAAGGGACAAGCCCATGGACCACTTGCCGGACTCTGCCCGGTTCGGGAGAGCAGCGGCGGCGACCTGCGCGTCGATTCTCGTCCTGACGCCGGTGCTCGCGACGTGCTTGCTCTGGCCCGCGCGGGTCCCGGAGCCGATGCGCGGCGCGCATGAGGACGAAGCGTGGACGAGACCGGCGGCGAATGCCCCGGAGCGGCACCAGGACCCGCCGGAGGAATCCGTTCCCCCGGTGCGCCTGCTCGTGGAGCCCGCTTCCGGTGACCCGGCGGTCGAGCCGTCCGGCGGCCGGCCGAATCAGGCTGCCCGGGCAGCACCCGGGCGGATCAGGATCGTGCCGATCGACGCGCGAACGGGCCGGTTGGCCGAGCCGACTCGGGTCTGGGTGCAGAGTATCCGGCGTCATCGCGACGGAGTCGCCTACTGGCCCGAAGCTCTCTTCGAGGGGCCAACAGCGGCCCGCCGATGTGCCTCCGGCACCGGTTTCACGGTCCCCCTCCCGGTCCGCTCGGGGTTGTTTCGCCTGGGTGTCGAGGCGGATGGATTGGCCCGCTCGTGGAGCGAGCCGTTTTGCGTCGAGGAGCTCCAGAACGGCGAGGCCCTCGTGATTCGCCTCGAACCGGGAGGAACCATCGAAGGCCTCGTCGTGCGAGCCGCCACGGACCTGCCGATCTTCGGCGCGCGCGTGTGCTTGCTCACGCGGTATTCCGATCAGCGGAGTCGATTCGGATCTTGGGCTGGTATGAAGTTCCGCACGGACGACGAGCCGTTCAAGTCCGTCGGAACGGCCATCGATGGCTCATTCTCCTTCGACGATCTCGCGGCGGGAGTGTACGCGCTGCGGGTGGAAGTTCCCCAACTCCCGACGATCGTCTCCGAGCCCTTCGAACTGGATCCGCTCCGGGGGGCGCCCCCGATGCAGATCCTGGTGCCGAATGGAGGAGCGATCGAGGGCCGTCTGATCCTCGCCGACCCGGCGCTGCTGCCGGACTGGACCGCGGATGTGGTCATCCGTCACTCGACCAACGGCTGGTCGCGCATGGTGTCTCCCGATGTCCAGGGCCGCTACCGCGCGGCATTCATCGCGCCAGGTCGCTACCACGTCGAGATCGGAAGGCTCGAACGAAGACACGACATCAGCACCGGCGCGGCCTGGGAAGGCGGGTCCGCGGAGGAACCCGATCACCAGCCGGGCATCGCCGTCGTCGTCCGGGATGGCCAGACAACTCATTTGGAGCATGATCTCAGGTTGGAAGAGAGTCCGTCCTTACGGTGACAGCGGGCAAGGCGGCGTCACGGCGAGGCGATGCCGGTCACTTCGACTCCGGGCGGAGGCGGCGCAACGCGGCGGTGGCCGCGGTGCGGAGCAGGTCGCGGGGCGAGTTCAGGCCGGCGGCCGCTTCGAGGAAGGGCAGGTCGGCGTCGGTTCCAGAGGTCCCCAGGGCGCGCAGGGCGGCGGCTTGCGCGACGTAGCTGTCGTCCTGGTCGAAGCGTTCGCGGAGAAAGGGCGCGAGGGTCTCATCGGCCAGCGCGCCGAGCGCGTCGAGGGCGGCGGCGCGCACCGTGGACTTCCGGTCGAGGCAGAGCTCTTTCAGGGGATCGCGCAAGGCCGGGTCGGCCAGGCGGCCGAGCGCGGCGATGGCGGTGGCGCGGACGTTCCAGAACGGGTCCTCCCGGGCCGCCTCGAGCAGGGCCTCGCGGACTTCGGGTCGCTTGAGCTCATGGCTCAGCCGCTGCACGGCAAACGCCCGGCCCTGCGAGTCGTCGTGTTGAAGCTGATCGAGCAATTCGGCCGTCGACTGCTCGATCCGGCGCTCGCCGAGCAGGTGGTTGCCCTCGTCGAAGCGGACCAGGAGCGGCGGTTCGTCACAGTCGAACGTGAATTCCGAAACGGCACCGTCGAGTTCCACTCGCGCTATGCGCCGGCCGGAAGGAGTCGTGATGCCGATCAGCACCGGAAGCTCGTAGATCGGCGTGCCGTCCTCCGTGTCCTGAACCTGCGCCACTCGCAGGTGGAGCCGGCCCGTTTCGGCCTCGAAGCGGTGTGATACCTCGAAGACCGGGTGGCCCGGCCGACTCAGCCATTGCTCGAAGAACAGGGACAGGTCGCGCCCGGTGACCTCGCGCACCATGCTCGTGAAATCGCGGGTTTCCACCGGCCGGAAGGCGTGGCGCGCGAGGAACCGGCGGCAGCTCTCGAAGAAGGCGTCGTCGCCGAGAATGAAGCGCAGCATGTGCAGGACCGCCGCTCCCTTCTCGTAGGTGTGGCGGTCGAAGTTCTGGTTGGGATGGGTCCAGCGGTCGCAGACGATCGGCCGGCGGTATCTCTCTCGCGCCTCCCTCAGGTAGGCGTCGCGCTTGCGCTCCAGGTTCAGCGCGCCCTCGTCCGGACCCAGATCGTGCTCGGAGAAGAGGTATTCGGAATAGGTCGCGAAGCTCTCGCTCAGCCAGGTGTGGGTCCAGTTGCGGTAGGTGATCAGATCGCCCCACCATTGATGGGCGGCCTCGTGGGCGACCAGCCAGGCGCTGGG
>Ga0326597_10004660_pt1 | contig 19228 bp, 15 predicted proteins | sample RVTome_12_FD_203789 | JGI IMG/M metagenome (GOLD analysis project Ga0326597, IMG submission 203789) | Soil microbial communities from uranium-contaminated site in the Upper Colorado River Basin, Wyoming, United States - RVT100D185 | ecosystem: Environmental > Terrestrial > Soil > Contaminated >... | reverse complement strand
CGAGTGGCCCCGGGCATCAGACTTGGGCAGCACAGGCCTGAAGGCCTGTGCCACAGGCAACAGCTGTGGCCCAGGTCTTCAGACCTGGGCTCTGCGGCGTGACGAAATGTAGAAACTCCAGGCACAGGCCTGAAGGCCTGTGCCACTGGCGCCCGAGTGGCCCCGGGCTTTAGACCGGGGCAGCACAGGCCTGAAGGCCTGTGCCACTGGCGCCCGAGTGGCCCGGGGCTTTAGACCGGGGCAGCACAGGCCTGAAGGCCTGTGCCACTGGCGCCCGAGTGGCCCTAGGCTTCAGACCTGGGCAGCACAGGCCTGAAGGCCTGTGCCACCGGCGGCCCGAGTGGCCCAGGTCTTCAGACCTGGGCGTCCAGCGGTTTGCGCGCGGCGATCGACGCGATGTGGTCGCCGTCCACCTCGCCCTCCCGGGCGTCGACGATCTCGAGCCCATCGACGAGGCGTGGCAACTCTCCTGGATTCAGCAGGTGGTCCGGGTTCGACGGTGTGCGGCCGGCCGCGGCGTGCGCCGTCGTGAAGGTTTCGTACAGCAGGAGACCGCCCGGACGCAGGGCGCGCACGAGCGCCAGAAACAGCGGGCGGTGCAGGTAGCGGAAGCCCAGCACGACGTCGTACTCCGCCTCGCCGAGGCGGGTACTGTCTTGCTCGAGATCCACCAGGGCAGCCTCGAGCGCGAGTCCGAGACGTCCTGCGGTGGCGGCGAGGCGCTCGATCGTCTCGGCGTCGCGGTCTACGGCCCGCACGTCGAACCCGAGCGAGGCGAGCAGCAGCGCGTGGCGCCCTGCGCCGCTCGCCACGTCGAGCACCCGGCCGCCGGCCGGCAGTCGACGGCCCTGACCGAGCAGCCAGTCGGATGGGCCGCGCAGGCGCCCGGGGGTGTGTTCCCGCGCGCCGGTCCAGGCCGCCATTCCCCCGAGCAGGTTGAGCACCTCCGGCACCCCGCCAGCCGCGAGCACCCTCGAGGCGTGCACGCTGCGGACGCCGTGCTCGCAGACGACGAGTACCGGACGCCCGTCGTACGGCAGCACGGCGAGGGCTGACACGGCGAAATCCACCGGGACGAGCGCCGCACCTGGAATGTGCCCGAGGCGCTCGTACTCGCCCGGGGTCCTGACGTCGAGCACGAAGACCGACCCGGCGCGCACGAGCGGCTCGGCCTCGGCCGCGGTCACCGAGTGGATGCCACCCGGTTCCGACGCCGCGACGTGATGGGGCATGGCTGGTAGCCTACCACCGATCGGCGGTCGATCTATGATGGGGGACCCGATTCCCGCATGGCCCGACAGCCCTCGCGCCTCGCGCTCGTCTTCTCCTGCATCGGCCACGGCTACATGCATATGTTCGCGGTGTACTTCTACCTGGTCGTGCTCCCGCTCGAGCGCGACTGGGGCCTGCCCTACTCCGACCTGATTGCGCTGTGGACGGTGGGATCGCTGCTCATCGGCGCGCTGGCGCTGCCGGCCGGCTGGATCGCGGATCGCTGGAGCGCCACCGGGATGATGCTGATCTTCTTCGTGGGGATCGGCGCCGCGTCGATCCTCTGCGGGCTGGCGGCGGGCCCACGGTCGCTCTGGGCCGGGCTTTGCCTGCTCGGCGCGTTCGCGTCGATCTACCACCCGGTCGGGCTGCCCTGGCTCGTCCGCACCGCGTCGAGCCGCGGCAAGGCGCTCGGCATCAACGGCATCTTCGGCAGCGTCGGCGTCGCCGCCGCCGGCCTCGTCGCGGGCACGCTCATCGATCTCTTCGGCTGGCGAACGGCCTTCGTCGTCCCGGGCGTGGTCTCGGTCGCGACCGGCGCCGCGATGTGGACCGCGGTGCGGGCCGGGCTGGTGACCGACGGCGAGGCCGGCGCGCGCGCCGACGAAGCGCCCGATACGCCTTCGGAGCGCCGGCGTGCGTTCGCGGTGCTGCTCGTGACGATGTTCGGCGGCGCGGTGATCTATCAGGCCACGCAGGCCGCGTTGCCGAAGCTGTTCGCGTTGCGGCTCGGCGCGCTGGTCGGCGGGGGCGCGTTCGGCGTCGGCGCGCTGGTCGCGGTCGCGTACGGCATCGCCGGCCTGACCCAGATCGCCGCCGGGCACCTCGCGGATCGCTACGCCCTCAAGCGTGTCTACGCGGCCGCCATCCTCAGCCAGGCCCCGCTGCTCTGGCTCGCCTCCACCGCGGGCGGACTGCCGCTGGTGCCGCTGGCGACCGGCCTGATCGTCGCCAACACGGCGTCGCTGCCCGCCGAGAACCTCCTGCTCGCCCGGGCCGCGCCCACCGAGCGGCAGAGCCTCGCGTTCGGCGTCAAGTTCGTGCTGAGCTTCGGCGCCGCACCGATCGGGATCTGGCTGGTCGCCTTCGTCACGGAGCGGACCGGCGGCTTCGCCTGGGTCTTCTTCGCGCTCACGAGCGTCGCCGTCGTCATCGGCGCCGCGGCGCTCGCGTTGCCGTCTACCAGCAGTCTCCGGCCCGAGTCTCGACGAGCTTCTTGACGTCGAGATCCGGTGGCACCTCCGCCACCAGGTAGAGCTCTTCCTCCCAGCCCGACCATTGCGCCACCCAGAGCAGCCGGTCGTCTGCCCGGAGGAGGCCGAGAGGAAACATGACGTTGATGCCCCAGCGCTCGCAGTCGGTGATGGTCGCCGACAGATCGAGGCTGATCTCGCCCGAGGCCCCCACCTTCATCCAGCCCCAGGCGAACGTCACCAGATCGCAGGCCGGCGCATCTTCCGTGCGACGGCCCTCGTACCGGCGGGTCGCTTCGAAGAAATACAGCATCGAGCCGGGCTCGACGTAGGGGGCGCGGTAGACGGCCTCCAGTGTGATCGGCGCGGTCGCGCGCTGCGCTTCCGGTACCGGGTGGGTCCATCGGCCAGGGCCTTGCCGCCACCAGTCCCGCCATCCGCTCTTGAGGGCCTCGTTCTCCGCCGCCGTGAACTCGGTGGCCAGTTGGACCTCGAGCCGCAGCCAGTCCCCAGAGTCTCCGGGCACGACGGTGATGGGCTCCACGACGACGTCGCCCGTGGTGGCCAGGCCGATCTTGGGGTAGGGCTGGACGAGCGGCGGCGGCACCGGGCCGGTAGGCGTGTACGTCGTGCGGAGGCCCACGACTCCCTGGCACAGCACCGGGGTCAAGAACGGCGCGGTGACCTCGACGCGGCGCGCGTCGCCGTCGGCGGTCCAGACGTTCCAGGCGAGCTCCGGCGTCCGCTCGGGCCACCACTTCGACGGCACGTCCCGGAGCGCGAGCGGCACGTCGACGCGCGAGGGCGGAAAAGGCCAGTGGGTCTTCCACCGCCGGCCGTCGAAGTGCGTGAAGGGAATGAGCACGCCATCCGCCCGGACCACGCCGAGCGAGAAAGGCGGAGTCCGTTCGATCGCAGAGGGGGATGCGCCGATCAGCACGGCCGCGAGCAAGAGGGCCGCCGAGGTCGGACGCCGCATGACGGGTTCCTCCCGAATGCCGGCAGGCTCTGGCAAACCGTACTGTGAGCTCGGGATCGCCTGGGCCATTGTGGAAGGTCTCCGGCGGCGTGTCAACGCGCCGCACCCGCCTCGCCAGTTCTCCCGCACCCTCACCGCCAGCCCCCGCACCCTCATCGTCAGCCCCCGCACCCTCACCGCTAGCACTCGCACGACACCCGTCCGACTCGCTATAATCGCTCCTCCGATGTCCCTGAACTACCTCGCGACGAGGTACACGTGTTCGTGGCCCTGGACGACGCTCGTGCTCCTGTGCGACGGGCGCCTGGTGTGCGGCTGCGCCGATCCGTACGGCCAGCGCGTGCTCGGCGACGCGCGTCGCGAGTCGGTCAGCGCGGTGTGGAGCGGCGGCACCGCCGCCGCGCTGCGCCGGGGCATCAACGCGGGCGGGACGCCCTTCTGCGGCGACTGCCCGCTCAAGCTGCCGCTTGCCGAGCGGGACGCGCCGCCCGTCCGCAACCTCGACGTGGGAGCCCTGCCGTCGCGCCTGTACGTCGAGTGCACCGCCGCGTGCAACATCTCCTGCTTCCAGGCCTGCTGCGCGCCGGAGACCGGCATCACCCGCACCCGTCAGGCCGGCATGCTCGATTTCGACCTCTTCACCCGCATCATCGACGAGGCCGGTCCGACGCTCGTCCGGGTGGACTTCTTCAACTACGGCGAGACGTTCCTCCACAAGCGCGCCGTCGAGATGTGCGAGTACATCAAGTCGCGGTTCCCGCACGTCTACCTGTACACGAGCACGAACGGACTGGCCCTGAAGGAGGATGCCGCCAGGCGTCTCGTGCGCTCCGGCATCGACGAAGTCACCTTCTCGCTCGATGGCGCCACGCAGGCGAGCTACGAGCGCTACCGCCAGCGCGGCCGGCTGGACGTCGCGCTCGCGACGCTCGCGGCCATGGTCGACGAGAAGCGGAGGGCCGGCCTCGACGTCCCGTTCCTGAACTGGCGCTACATCCTCTTCACGTGGAACGACAGCGACGAGGAGATGGCCCTGGCGCGGCGCCTCGCGGGCGAGATCGGCGTGGACCGGCTGTGCTGGGAGATCACCGACCACCCCGAGGAGGCGTTCTCACGCCGGTTCGCCCCCGGCTCGCCGGATTGGACGCGGATCCGTCACGAGATCTGGGACGACAACAACCTCGGCAACGCGATTCCGGGCGCTACGCCCCGGGCGCGCATCGAGGTCCTCGGCGACAACGGCCGCCCGGTCGCCGCCCGGCCGGGCGAGCCGGTGGTCGTCCGTACCCGCGTCCACAACCTCTCGGCCCGGCCGTTCCCGGCGCAGGCGACCTACGGGCGCCGGCTGGTGCGCCTCGGCGCCCAGCTCTGCCGGGCCGACGGCGGGCTGATCGACCGCGATCACGCCCGGGCGTGGCTGCCGGGGCCGCTCGACGGAGGCGCGGCGCTCGAGGTCCCGATCGAGGTGCCGGCGCCGGCCACGCCCGGGGCCTATCAGCTCCGGTTCGACCTGGTCAGCGAGGGGATCGACTGGTTCGAAGCCTGCGGATCGCCCGTGACGACCAGCCCCTTTCTGGTCCGCTGAGCCGGGGTCTGGCGCGCCCCTGAGGGGCTCCCGACCCCGGTTTCCGTCGGTTTCCGGGATCCCGGCAGGGTCCGGCTTGACCGGAGCTCCATATTCACCCTTAAAATACTGATATAGGCAAGTTTCCACTTGCTTATACATTTCGAAACGGCCCTTGCGAGGGCCCTTCGCGAGGTTCCGATGGCCCATGCGTCCTCCTCCGCGTCCGCGACCGCCGATGCCGCCCTCCGCGCGCTCAAGGGGCGCGACCTGCTGACGCTCCGCGACCTGACGCCGGCCGAGTTCGCCGGCCTCATCGAGCGGGCCCGGCTGATGAAGACCGACCCGCGGGGGTTCTCGGCGGCGCTGTCGGGCCGCACGCTCGCGATGATCTTCGAGAAGCCCTCGCTGCGTACCCGGGTGACCTTCGACGTCGCGATGTACCAGCTCGGCGGGCACGCGATCTACCTGTCGCCCAGCGAGATCCGCATGGGCCAGCGCGAGTCGGTCCACGACGTGGCCAAGAACCTGGAGCGCATGGTCCAGGGCATCATGATCCGGACCTTCGCGCAGGAAATGGCCGACGAGCTGGCCCGCGCGGCCGGCATCCCCGTCATCAACGCGCTCACCGATTTCAGCCATCCCTGCCAGGGTCTGGCCGACTACCTGACGATGCGCGAGAGCAAGGGGGAGCTGCAGGGCCTGCGCGTGGCGTACGTGGGCGACGGCAACAACGTGGTGCATTCGCTCGCGCACGGGGCGGCGCTCGCGGGTGCGCACCTGCTGGTGGCCACGCCGCCTGGTTACGAACCGTCCGCCGAGGTCGTGACCTGGGCTCGCGAGCACGGCGCGGCGATCACGCAGACCGCGGATCCGCGTGAAGCCGTCCGGCACGCCGACGTCGTCTACACGGACACGTGGACCAGCATGGGGCAGGAGGCGGAGGCCGACGCGCGCCGGCGCGTGTTCGCGCCGTTCCAGGTGAACGACGAGCTGTTCACGCTCGCGAAGCCGGACGCGGTGTTCATGCACTGCCTGCCGGCGCACCGCGGCGAGGAGGTGACGGACTCGGTCATCGACTCGTCGCGATCGATCGTCTTCGACCAGGCCGAGAACCGCCTGCACGTGCAAAAGGCCGTGCTGGCCGCGCTGATGGCCTGAGGCTTGAGCGGACATTGTGCTGAAACGCACGGCGCTCGTGGCAATCGGCGGCAACGCGCTGATCCGGGCGGATCAGAACGGCTCGGTCGGCGAGGAGCAGGCGCACGCCCGCGCCACGAGCCGCGCCATCGCCGGAATCGTCGCCGACGGCTGGCACGTGCTGGTCACGCACGGCAACGGGCCGCAGGTTGGCGCCGCGCTGCTCCGGTCCGAGCGGGGCGCCGACGAAGTCTATCCGCTGTCGCTCAACCTCTGCGGCGCCGCGACGCAGGGGGAGATCGGCTACGTCCTGCAGCAGGCGCTCGGCCAGGCGCTCGCGGCGCGCCAGGTCGATCGCCCGGTCGCCACCGTGCTGACGCAGGTGGTGGTGGCGCCGGACGACCCCGCGTTCGACCACCCCACGAAGCCCATCGGCCCGTTCTACACCCGCGAGCAGGCCGACGACCGGCGTTGCCGCTACGGCTGGACGCTGGTGGAGAATCGGGAGCACGGGTTCCGGCGCGTGGTGCCGTCGCCCGAGCCGATCGAGATCGTCGAAGGCGACGTCATTCGCGCGCTGCTCGACCGGGGCGTGCTGGTCGTCGCGCTGGGTGGCGGAGGCATCCCGGTGGTGCGCCGCGGCCACCGGCTGGTCGGCGTGGACGCGGTGATCGACAAGGACCGTGCCTCGGCGCTGCTCGCGACGCGGCTGCGGGTGGAGCTGTTCGTCATTCTCACCGACGTCGAGTGCGTGTACGTGGATTTCCACCGGCCGGGCGAGCGGGCGCTCGACTCGGTCACCAGCGACGCACTCGAGACCTATGCCCGCGCCGGCCAGTTTCCCGCGGGCTCGATGGGCCCGAAGGTGGAGGCAGCGCTGCGATTCCTGCGTGACGGCGGACGGCAGGCCATCATCACGTCGCCCGAGCGGCTGGAAGAGGCGGTGGCAGGCCGGGCCGGAACACGGGTCGTGCGCGGCGACCGGGCGCTCGGCGCCGCGCCGCAGCCGGCGGCGTTTGGGACCGGATCCGGACGGATCGGTTGACGAGCGACGGCGAAGGAGCATCATGACGGTCACCGAGTACCTCGAGCTCGAGGAGCAGTATGGCGCCCACAACTATCACCCGCTGGACGTCGTCATCCAGCGCGCCGAGGGCGTGTGGATGTACGACGTCGACGGCCGGCGGTACCTGGACTGCCTCGCCGCCTATTCCGCCGTCAACCAGGGCCACTGCCACCCCCGGATCGTGAAGGCCTGCACCGACCAGGCGCGGCGTCTCACGCTGACCTCGCGCGCGTTCCGCAACGACCAGCTGCCGCGCCTGTACAAACAGCTGCACGACCTGACGGGCATGGACATGGCGCTGCTGATGAACTCCGGCGCCGAAGCGGTCGAGACGGCAGTCAAGGCGGCGCGCAAGTGGGGCTATACGGTCAAGGGCATCCCGGCGGGCCAGGCCGACATCATCGTCTGCGCCAATAACTTCCACGGCCGGACCACGACCATCGTCAGTTTCTCGACCGACGAGCAGTACCGCGACGGCTTCGGACCGTTCACCCCCGGCTTCACGGTGATTCCGTTCGGCGACGCCGAGGCGCTCGAACGGGCGATCACGAAGCGCACCTGCGCGTTTCTGGTGGAGCCGATCCAGGGCGAGGCGGGCATCGTGATCCCGCCCGACGGCTATCTGGCCCGAGCGGCCGGGATGTGCCGGACGCACAAGGTCCTGTTCATCGCCGACGAGATTCAGTCGGGCCTGGGGCGCACGGGCCGGCTCTTCGCCCACGAGCACGAATCGGTCCGACCGGACGCGATCATCGTCGGCAAGGCGCTCTCGGGCGGGTTGTACCCCGTGTCGGCCGTCCTCGCCTCGCGCGAGGTGCTCGGCGTGTTCCAGCCCGGTGACCACGGGAGCACGTTCGGCGGCAACCCCTTGGCCTGCGCGATCGCCCGCGCGGCGCTCGACGTGATCGTCGACGAGGGCCTGGTGCGGCGATCGGCCACGCTCGGCGCGTACTTCCTCGATCGGCTCAAGACCATCCAGAGTCCAATCATCAAAGAGGTTCGCGGCCGCGGTCTGTGGATCGGCATCGAGCTGACGACCGCCGCGCGGCCGTACTGCGAGGCGCTCAGGGCCGAGGGCCTGCTGTGCAAGGAGACCCGCGAGTACGTCATCCGGATCGCGCCGCCGCTCGTCATCGAGGTGGACGAGATCGACTGGGCGTTCGATCGGATCGAGAAGGTGCTGACGAAGTAATGCCCACGGAATGGACGGACGGAAAGGGTGCGCGCGGAGCGGGTGATGCGGCCCCGCCGATGAAGGGATAACGCGATGCAGCGGACGAAGACGATCATCATGGGCGCGGCCGGACGGGACTTCCATGATTTCAACGTCGTCTACCGGGACAACGAGCGCTACGAGGTCGTGGCGTTCACGGCGAACCAGATCCCGAACATCGCCGGACGGCGGTATCCCGCCTCGCTCGCCGGCCGGCTCTATCCGCAGGGCATTCCGATCCATCACGAAGAGGAGATCGCCGCGTTGATCCGCCGCCACGAGGTGCGCGAGGTGCTCTTCGCGTACAGCGACGTGCCGTACACCTACGTGATGCAGCGATCGGCGCTCGTCAACGCCGCGGGCGCCGACTTCACGCTCCTCGGTGCCGCCTCGACGATGCTCAGGAGCCGGAAGCCGGTGGTGAGCGTCTGCGCCGTCCGCACCGGATGCGGCAAGAGCCAGACGACACGCCGGGTGGCGGGCATCCTCCGCCAGGCGGGGCTGTCGGTCGCCGTGGTCCGACACCCGATGCCGTACGGCGATCTGGAGAAACAGCGGGTGCAGCGGTTCGCCACGATCGCCGACACGAGGCGGCACGAGTGCACGATCGAGGAGATCGAGGAATATGAGCCGCACATCGTGAACGGCACGGTCGTGTTCGCCGGCGTGGACTACGGCGCGATCCTCGCAGAGGCCGAGCAGGAGGCGGATGTCGTGCTGTGGGACGGCGGCAACAACGACCTCCCGTTCTATCGCCCCGACCTGCATATCGTCATCACCGACCCGCTGCGCGCGGGCCATGAGCGGACCTACTACCCGGGCGAAGCCAACCTGCGCATGGCCGACGTGGTCATCATCAACAAGATCGACTCGGCGGAGCCCGCTGCCGTGGAACGGATCCACGAGAGCATCCGCGCGGTGAACCCGGCGGCGACCGTCATCGAGGCGGCGTCACCGCTCACGGTGGACCACCCGGAACGGATTGCCGGCAAACGCGTGCTCGTCATCGAAGACGGGCCGACGCTGACGCACGGCGAGATGACGATCGGCGCGGGCACTCTGGCGGCGCGCAAGCTCGGCGCGATCGAGCTCGTCGACCCGCGTGCGTGGGCCGTCGGCACGATCGCCGACACGTTCGAGAAGTACCCGGAAACCGGCAGGCTGCTGCCGGCGATGGGCTACGGTGAGCAGCAGGTGAAGGACCTGGAGGCGACCATCGACGCGGTCCCGGCCGACGTCGTGGTGATCGGCACGCCGATCGACCTCAGCCGGATCGTGAAGATCGCGAAGCCGACCGTCCGGGTGACCTACGAGCTGCAGGAGATCGGCCAGCCGACGCTCGACGCGGCGATGGCGGGGTTCATCGCGAAGGCCCGACCACGCCGCGCGGTGCCGGCATAGCCCCGGACACCGGCATGCCGCGTTCGTTGCCATCCAGGCCACCCGCCCCCGCCCCGCGCGGGCGCGAGATCTACTGCAACCGAACGCTGAACCTGCGCGCCATCAAGGCCGTCGGCTACGACATGGACTACACGCTCGTCCACTACCGGGTGGACGCGTGGGAGCAGCGGGCCTATGCCTACCTGAAGCAGAAGCTCGAGGATGCGGGCTGGCCGGTGGTCGATCTCGACTACCAGCCCGACTTCGCGATGCGCGGCCTCGTCATCGACACCGCGCACGGCAACCTCGTCAAGGCGGACCGGTTCGGCTACGTCCGGCAGGCGAGCCACGGCACCCGGCGCCTCGGCTTCGACGATCAGCGGCGGGTCTATTCGCGCGAGCTGGTCGACCTCAGCGAGCCGCGGTGGGTCTTCCTGAACACGTTCTTCTCGCTGTCCGAGGCCTGCATGTACGCGCAGCTTGTCGATCGCTTCGACGAACGGCGCTTCTCGGACATCGTCGGCTACGCCGACCTCTGGCGGCGCGTGCATCGCGCGCTCGACGAGGCGCACGCCGAGGGACGGCTGAAGGCGGAGATCGTCGCTCGGCCGGACGAGTTCGTGGAGGCCGACCCGGACGTGGCGCTCGCGCTGCTCGATCAGCGGGCGGCCGGGAAGCGGCTGCTGCTCATCACGAATTCCGACTGGGCGTACACGCGGGAGATCATGGGCCGTGTGCTCCAGCCCCAGCTGCCGCGCGGTACCACCTGGCGCGGGCTGTTCGACCTGATCGTCGTCTCGGCGAGGAAGCCCGACTTCTTCTCGCACGCCGCCCCCGCGTTCGAGGTGGTGGATGAGAACGGGCTGCTGCGTCCGGTGAACGGCCCGCTCCGGCAGGGAGGGATCTACGTCAACGGCAGCGCCGGCCTGGTCGAGCAGCTCCTGGGGCTGTCGGGCGCCGAGATCCTGTACGTCGGCGACCACCTCTACGTCGACGTCCGCGTGACCAAGGACATCCTGCGCTGGCGGACGGCGCTGCTGCTGCGCGAGCTCGAGCGCGAGGTGGCCGAGTCGGCCGCGGCTGCGGGCGACCAGGCGCGGCTGGACGAGCTCATGGCGGAGAAAGCCGCGCACGAGCACGAGCACGCGCACGCGCGGCTGGGCGTGCTGCGACGCCAGCAGGGGTACGGTCCCGCACCGGCTGCGGGCGCCGGCGCGCTCGAGGCACGGATGTCGGAGCTGCGGACGCGACTCGAACGGTTGGACCAGGAGATCGCGCCGCTGGCGACGTCGCTCGGACGCCTGTTCAACGCCACGTGGGGGCCGCTCATGCGGACCGGCGGCGAGAAGAGCCACCTGGCCTGGCAGGTGGAGCGCTTCGCCGACGTGTACACGTCACGCGTCTCGAACTTCCTGCACCAGACCCCGTTCGCCTACCTTCGATCGCCACGGGGCACGCTGCCGCACGAGGCGGGCGACTGACCGCGGGCCGGCGGACACGGCGAAGCGGGGGCGGCGGGAGCCGGCCTTGCACCACCAACCCTTGAGGCGGGGACGCGTTCGGGGGATAATCAACAGGCAATCAGCATCAGAGCCGCCTTCGCCACGGGAGGCGGACTCCCGCGATTTCCGTTCCCCTGGCCAGTGCGCGCCGGCGGGACGCCAGTCGTGCGGGGCGTGAGCCTGCCGCACGTTGAGGAGGATATTGCCATGAGCCGCATCGATGAACGTGGGTACTCGCATCCCGACGTGCTCGTCTCGACCGACTGGGTCGTCGAGCACGTGGAGGATCCGGCCGTTCGCCTGATCGAGTCGAACGAGGATACGCTGCTGTACGCGTCGGGTCACGTGCCCGGCGCGGTACACGTGGACTGGACGGCTGACCTCAACGATCAGATCCGACGGGATTACATCACCGACGGCGACTTCGAGCGACTCATGTCGCGCATCGGCGTGACACCGGAGACGACCGCGGTCTTCTACGGGGACAAGAACAACTGGTGGGCCTGCTACGCCTTCTGGGTCTTCCAGCTCTTCGGTCACACGAACGCCAGGGTGATGGACGGCGGCCGCGTCAAGTGGGAGAAAGAGGGCCGTCCGTTGACCCGTGAGGTTCCGGCCTACCCGCCGTCCCGCTACCGGGCGTCCGCGCGCCAGGACGCGCCGCACCGCGCGTTTCGGGCCGAAGTGCTCGTTCACGTGCAGGCGACAGGGCAGCTCGTCGACGTTCGCAGCCCGGAGGAATACTCGGGCCAGCGCCTGCACATGCCCGAGTACCCGAACGAGGGCGCCCTGCGGGGCGGCCACATCCCCGGCGCGAAGAGCATCCCCTGGGCCCGCGCCGTCAATCCCGAAGACGGCACGTTCAAGACGGCGGCGGAACTCCGCCGCCTCTACGTCCAGGACAACGGCCTGGATCCGTCCCGCGAGACCATCGCCTACTGCCGGATCGGGGAACGCAGCAGCCACACGTGGTTCGCGCTGAAGCACCTGCTCGGCTTCAAGAAGGTGCGCAACTACGACGGAAGCTGGACCGAATGGGGCAATCTGGTCGGCGTGCCCATCGAGAAGTAGCGCTGGGCCGGTCTGAACCTGACATGAGCGACTATCCGCCCAGGCTGGCCGAGCTGATCGACGCCCTGTCGGCCTTCACGGACCCGGCCGACCGGTCGGCCGTGTTGATCGACTTCGCCGACAAGTTCCAGGAAGTGCCACCGTCGGTGGCGTCGCGCCCGTTTCCCGCGAGACACCTGGTGCCGCAGTGCGAGTCGGAGGCCTACGCCTGGGCCGTGCCGCAGGACGACGGCACGCTGCGGCTGTACTTCGCGGTCGAGAACCCGTCGGGCGTGTCGGCCCGGGCGCTGGCGGTCATCCTCGACCGCACGCTCTCGGGCCTCCCGCCCGACGTCATCGCCCGGGTGCCGACGGAGGTGGTCGAGCGGATCTTCCGGCAGAACATCTCGATGGGCAAGGGCCTCGGGCTGATGTCCATGGTGCAGGCCGTGCAGGCGCTGGCCAGGCGGGCGGCACAGGCGGGCGGAAGAACCGCGTAAGGGCCTCGACCGCGCACGCCAGGCCGCTCCGTGGACATTCCGTGGGCATTCCGTAACGGAGCGTCAGTCGTGTCTCAGCGCGTCGGTCGGGTTGATGCGCACGGCCCGGAGCGCCGGGCCGAGACAGGCGGCCAGCCCGGTGGCCACCAGACCGAGCAGGATCACGCCGAGGACGGCCGTGTCCCAGGGCTGCACGCCGACGAGCAGGCCGGCGAGCATCGGCGCCAGCCAGCCGGCCAGGACCAGGCCGGCGATCAGGCCGACGCCGAGCTGCGCGGCCGCCTGGCCGAGCACGAGGCGCAGGACGTCCGCGACCTGCGCGCCCATGGCCATCCGCACGCCGATCTCGCGCGTCCGGCGGGCCACCGAGAACGCCATCAACCCGTAGAACCCGACGATCACCATCGCCAGGGCGACGGCGCCGAACACGACGAACACCGCGCCAAACACGCCGTAGAACCAGGTCGTGAGGCGTAGCGCGCGGGGCATGCTCTGGAGCGCGTAGACGGGCAGATCCGGATCGAGCAGCGCGACCGCCTCGCGCACGGCCGGCGCGAGCGCGTCCGGGTCGCCGTACGCCTGTGCCACGACACTCATCGCCGGCCTCGGATGCTGGGCCAGGGGCAGGTAGATCGCCTCGGGGTCGAGGTTCCTGACACCGCCGAGGCGAATGGCCGGCGCGACGCCGACGACGGTGGTGGCGACCGGCGCGCCCCCGGGCGCGACGACCAGCAAGCGGCGCCCGATCGGGCTGGTGCCGCCAAAGAGCCGCGCCGTCACCTGGTGGTTCACGATCGCCACCGGCGCCGAGTTCGCCGTGTCGCTCGCCACGAAGTCCCGACCCGCGACGACCTGCAGACCGAGCGCGTCGAAGAAACGGGGGCTGACGACCAGCAGGCGCACCCGCGTGAAGTCGTCGGGCGACCCGCTGACGGCGCCCTCCGGGCCGATCGGGATTCGGCCCGAGCCGGTCCCGGGCAGGTTCGACGTCAACGCGATCGCCCGGACTCCAGGCTGGCGTTCGAGCCGGTCGGCGAACGCGTCCCAGAACCGCAGCCGGCGCGCCGTATCGGGGTAGGCGCTGGCCGGCAGCGTGATTCCGCCGGTGAGCAGCTCGCCGGCCGAGTAACCGTAGTCGGTCCAGCCCACGGTGAGGACCGAGCGGACCATCAGCCCGGCGGCGACCAGCAGGCCGAAGGACAGGGCCACCTCGACCATGACGAGTCCCCGGCTGAACCGGCCGACGCGCCCGCCGGTGGCGCCGCGGATCTCGTCCTTGAGGACCTCGCCCGCCCGGGTCCCCGACGCACGGATGGCCGGCACCGCGCCGGCGACCACCGTCACCACCGCGACGAGCCCCGCGAGGAAGAGCGTCTCGAGAACGTCGACGCGGATATCCACCCAGAACGGCGGGTTGGTGTCCGCGATGGCGCCGCTGAAGAGCGTGATCCCCACGCGCGCCAGAGCGAACCCGATCAGGCCGCCGGCCGCGGCGAGCAGGAGCGCCTCGAGCATCATCTGCAGCATGAGGCGCCGCCGCGTGGCGCCGAGCGCCGCACGGATGGCCAGCTCGCGCGTCCGCAGCGATGCGAGCGCCAGGAGCAGATTGGTGACGTTCGTCGCCGCGATGAGGAGCACGCCGATGACCGCGACGAGCGTCGCGTAGAAGATGTCGACGGTCTGCTCGCCGAGGAACTTGGTCATGTGCGTCCGCAGCGCCAGGCCGACGCCGCGGTTCGTCTCGGGGTGGGCGTCGGCGAGCCGCGCCGCGATCGTCGTCATCTCGGCCTGGGCGTCCGCCGGTGCCGTTGCTGCCCGCAGCCGGCCGATCACCTCGACGCCGTCGTCTTCGCCTCGACGGACGCCGACCTCGATCCGCATCGGGATCCAGACGTCTTCGTCGAGCGGATAGCCGAAACGCGCCGGCATCACGCCGGCGACGGCGTGCGTCACGCCGTTGGCGCGCAGGGTGAGGCCGTCGAGCGACGTCGCGCCGGCGAAGTGGTCGCGCCAGATCTTCTCGCTGACGATGGCCACCGGCGCCGCGTCCGGCCGATCTTCTCCGGCGAGAAATCGCCGTCCGAGTCGGGGGGTCGCACCGAGCACGTCGAAGAGGTTGGCCGAGACCATCGCGCCGCTGTAGCGCTGGGGCCGGACGTCGGTCCCGCTCACGTTGACGATGACCAGCTGGAAGGCGGCAAGGTCCACGAACGATTGCTGCGCGCGCTGCAGGTCGAGGAGGTCGGCGAGCGGCACCGACGGGCTGCCGCTGCGCCCGGTCTCGAAGGTCCGCTCCAGGTACCGGAGCCGGCCCGGCGCCTCCACTGGCAGGCCCCGCAGGACCACGCCGTTGACGACCCCGAACATCGTCGCCGTCAGGCCGATGCCGAGCCCGAGCGTCGCGATCGCGACGGACACGAGCAGCCGGCGCCGCGACAGGATGCGGACGGCGTAGCGAAGCTCGTCGACGATCAGGCGCATGGGGAACCGGCGATCATCGTGCGCGCGCGCGTCGTTACCGCGGCGGCGCCAGCGCCGGGTCCTCCCGCACGGTGACGGTGCCCTGGGCGCTGCGCCGGCCCGCGGTCAGCGTGAGGCGGTAGGTTCCCGGCCCGGCCGGCTCGCCGAGCGCCTGGCGGCCGCCGCCCCCGCCGCCGAACTGGTCGGCCAGCTGCTGCCGCCGGCGTTCGGCGGCCTGGCGCTCCTCGTCGGTCGGGTCGAAGCGAAGGTTCCAATAGTAACGGTTGATGCCGGCGTGCGCGTCAATCGTCGTGGTGTGCCTGCCTTCGCCCGCGAGATCGGTCACCTCGAGCGTCACCTGGCCGGCCGTCTTCACGTAGAAATGCACCGCGGCACGGTTGATCAGCTCATTCGGCGAGTTGCCCGGGTCCTGCTGGTCGATCGTCAGCGGGTTGCGCCCCATGAACAGCTTGTGCCCGCGCGTCGCGCCGCGACTCACGCCTCGCCAGATCGTCGCGATCCGGTTGCGGAAGAGGTGCGCGTCGGAGGCCAGCACCGCGTCGGTGAGCTGCTGCAGCGGCGTGATGTCGTCGAGAATCCAGATGCTGCGGCCGTGAGTCGCGGCCACCAGGTCGCTCTCCCTCGGATGGATCACGAGGTCGTGCACCGGGACGGTCGGCAAGTCGGTCATCAGCCGTTCCCATCGCCGGCCGGCGTCGATCGACACGTAGACCGCGAATTCGGTGCCGACGAACAACAGCTTCGGGTTCCGGTGGTCCTCCGCGATCACGTACGCCGGCTCGTCGGCCGGCAGGTTCGAGGAGATCTTCGTCCAGGTCCGGCCGAAGTCGGTCGTCCTGAACACCCACGGCCGGAAGTCGTCGCTGCGGTGTCCGTCGAACGTGACGTAGCAGGTCGCCTCGTCGAAGCGCGAGGGCGCCACGCGGCTCACCCAGGTCGAGTCGGGCACCTCCGGCACGTTGGGCCGCACGTTGGTCCAGGTCCGGCCTCCGTCGCGCGTCAGCTGCACGTTGCCGTCGTCGGTGCCGGCCCAGACGATCCCCGGCGTGAGGGGCGATTCGGCGACGGTGATGAGGGTGGCGTGGGTTTCGGCGCTCGTCACGTCGCGCGTCAGCCCGCCGCTTTCCGGGTCGGTCTTCACCGGGTCGTTGTTCGACAGATCGGGGCTGATGATCGTCCACGTGTCGCCGCGGTCCGTACTCTTGAAGAGATGGTTGCCGCCGAAGTAGACGATGCGCGAGTCGTGGGGCGAGAGCGAGAGCGCAGCGCTCCAGTTGAAACGGAAGCTGTCGGGCAGGCCGTCCGCCGGCCCCTCGTCGTCCTTCACGTAGTCGCCGAAGTTGAGGACCGTCTCGGGCGTCGGCGTGACGTTCTTCCCCATCTGCCGGAACACCGCGTCGAGCCGGCGGATGTTGCCGCCTTGTGACTCGGTGTAGACCGTCCGCCAGTCGCTCGGATCGACTGTCGTATGGAACCCGTCGCCCGAGTGGAACTTGAACCAGTGGTCGTTCAGGACGCCGTTCCAGTCGCGGCTGTTGCTGGGCCCGCCCCAGTTGCCGTTGTCCTGCAGGCCGCCGTACACCCAGTAGGGATCGCGGTTGTCGAGCGTGACCGCGTAGAACTGGCCGATGGCCATGTTGTCGAACATCACGAACGCGTTGCCGCGGTCGAACGTCACGTAGGCCCCCTTGTCGTTGCCGACGTAGAACTGGTTCCGGTTGGCCGGGTTGATCCACAGCGCGTGGAAGTCACCCGAGATGCCCTGCATCGATCCGCTGAACGTCCTGCCGCCGTCATCGGAGATGTTCGCGCTGCCGGCCAGCACGTAGACCCGCTGGTCGTCGGTCGGATCGAGGTAGATGTGGCTGTAGTAGAACGGCCGGTTGTTGTAGCGGTTGATGAGCGCCCAGGTCCGGCCGCCGTCCTCGGATCGGTAGATCCCCGTCCCGAGCTTCGACATGTCCGTGTACTCGGGGTTCGGCTGGCCCCCGACGCGCGCCGGCGGCTGGAACCCGTGCTCGACGATCGCGATCACGGTGTTCGGGTTGCGGCGGGAGATGGAGAGACCGATCTTCCCCGTGTCGCCCGACGGCAGGCCTCCGGTCAGCTTGCGCCACGTCTTGCCGGCGTCGGTGGTCTTGAAGATGCCGCCGTTCGGGCCACCGCTGTCGAAGCGGTACGGCCGGCGCAGCCGCTCCCACATGCCGGCGTAGAGCACGTCCGGGTTGCGCGGGTCCATCTTCAGATCCGCTGCGCCCGTCCTCCCGTCGTCCGGAAGCCCGCCGGCGAGACGCTGCCAGCTCTTGCCGCCGTCGATCGTCTTGAAGATGCCGCGCTCGCCGGTCTGGCCCCAGAGGTGGCCCTGCGCGGCGACGTACGCGATGTCGGGATTGGTGGGATGCAGCACGACCTCGCTCACGTGGTGCGTGTCGCCGAGCCCGACGTGCGTCCACGTCTTGCCGCCGTCGGTGGACTTATAGACGCCGTCGCCCCAGCCGGCGCTGTTGCGCGTGCAGGACTCCCCCGTGCCGAGCCAGACGATGTCGGGGTTTCGCTGGAAGATGGCGACGTCGCCCGTCGCGGCCGTGCCGCCCCGATCGAAGATCGGCTCCCACGTCGTCCCGGCGTTGACCGTTTTCCAGAGACCGCCGGAAGCGGCCGCCACGTAGACGATCGACGGGTTCGCCTCGACCGCCTCGATGTCGGTGACGCGGCCGGCCATGTTGGCCGGGCCGATGTTGCGCCACGCGAAGTCCTGGAACATCGCGGCGCCCCGATCCTGAGCGCGGCCGCCGGCCGTGAGGAGCCCGGCGACGACGAGGGTGGCGAAGCCGAGGCTCAGCGGGCGAAAGGCGTTGGACAGCTGCATCGTGACCTCTCCGTGGATTGCGGGGCTCGGGGCGTGCGGTGACCGAAGCGTCGGGAGGCGAGGCGCCGCTTCGACTCGCGCGCCCGTCGCCCGGGGTCGCCCCCAGGGGCGCAGTCTACCACGAGGCCCCTGTCGTCCCAGCGGACCGGCGGCATGCGATAATCAGCATCGTCCACCCATGCCGTTCCGGTGCGTCTGTCCGCTCGTCGTGCTGCTGGCGCTTCCATCTCCCGCCACCGCGCAGGCACGCACGCGCCCGCTCGATCCGCAGGCCGCCGCCGAGGCCCGGCTGGGCTGGCGGGCGATCGAGGCCGGACGTACCGCGGACGCGTTCGGGCATTTCGACGCGGCACTCGTGCGCGATCCGGACGTGGCGACCTACCAGTTCGGCGCGGGCCTGGCGGCGTATCTGCTCGGCCGACCGGAGGTGGCGCGCGGACGTCTCGAGGAGGCGCTGCGCCTCGAGCCCGGATTGACCGCGGCCTCGGTCCTGCTCGGCGAGATCCTGCATCGGGCCGGAGACCTCGAGGGCGCCATCAGGGTGTACGACGCGGCGATCGAGCGGACGCCGGCGGATCGCCAGATCGCGCCGCGGCTCGACGCGTGGCGCACGGAAGCGTCGCTCCAGGACTCGTTTCAGCGCTCGATGAGCACCAATTTCACGGTGCTCTGGGCTCGCCAGCGTGTTCGAGCGCGGCGATCTGTCCTGGGCGGAGACGATCGTGCGTGAAGCTGAGACGCTGATTCCACTCGACCGGCTGCACGGCGCGTTCGGGGGGCTCTCGCCGGCCGCCGCGCGCCTCGTCTACGCCGAGAGCGCGCTCGCCGCGCGCGACCTGCTCGACCAGGCGGGGCCGTCACCGCTCGTGGCGCTGCTCACCGATCTCGGCAACAACGTGCCCTTCGCCGACGCCTTCTACTACTACTTTGTCACTTCGGGCGGTTTCCGAATGATTCCGCGAGTGATCTAGTTTGAGGACATTGTACTTTTTGGTCGAATTCGGTACGCTGCCGGGCGG
>Ga0326597_10004659_pt1 | contig 19229 bp, 21 predicted proteins | sample RVTome_12_FD_203789 | JGI IMG/M metagenome (GOLD analysis project Ga0326597, IMG submission 203789) | Soil microbial communities from uranium-contaminated site in the Upper Colorado River Basin, Wyoming, United States - RVT100D185 | ecosystem: Environmental > Terrestrial > Soil > Contaminated >... | reverse complement strand
TATCAGAGTGATCCACCGTCGCGAATCGCCTTGCGCACCCTGAACCGAAGCCACTGACGGAGAAAGCCGAAACGAATCTTGGTGCCACCGAATTGACATGGTCATCCATATCAGGATGGGCAAAGCGGAGCGTGCTCATCACCGGTGTCGTAGCCGTGGCGCAACCATCGACCCGGCGCGGACGGTGGTGGTGCGATCGGGCGTCGCTGCCATCGGCACGGCCCGAAATGTTGGGCACGCTGCGCTTGGCCCAACTTGCCCCGGGCGTATCGCGCGCCGCCAGCGGACTCAACCGGTCAGCCGCCCGGTGCGGTAATCCTCCAGCGCCTGCTCGATTTCGGCGCGGGTGTTCATGACGAACGGCCCGTGGTGCGCCACCGGCTCGCCCAGCGGGCGCGCCGCCAGCAGCAGCGCGCGGCCGCCCTCCGCGCCCCCTTCCAGCACGACCGCGTCGCCGTCGCCGAGGACCGCCAGCCGCTGCGCCGGCACCGGCAGGCCGGCGACAATGACCGCACCGTCGTAGACGTAGACCAGCGCGGTGTGTCCGGGGGTCACCGGCAGGGTCAGCGCCGAGTCCGCGGGCAGCTCCAGGTCGAGGTAGAGGGGCGCGGTGGCCACCTTCTCGACCGCGCCGGTCACCACCTCGCCGGCGTGCTCGAAGCGCCCGGCGATCACCTTGACCACGATCCCGCCGGCGAGGGTCCGTGTCGGGATCGCCTCCGGCGGGATGTCGCGGTAGCCGGGGTCGCCCATCTTCTCGGCCGCCGGCAGGTTGATCCAGAGCTGGAAGCCGCGCATCCGTCCCGACTCCTGCTCCGGCATCTCGGAGTGGATCACGCCGCGCCCGGCGGTCATCCACTGCACCCCGCCGGAGACCAGCCGGCCGACGTTGCCGAGGTGGTCCTCGTGGCGCATCTGCCCCTCGAGCATGTAGGTCACCGTCTCGAAGCCGCGGTGCGGGTGCGGCGGGAAGCCGCCGCTGTAGTCGTCGGCGTCGTCGGAGCCGAACTCGTCGAGCAGCAGGAACGGGTCGAGCCGGCGCATCCCGTCGGGGCTGACGATGCGGCGCAGCTTGACCCCGGCGCCGTCGGCGGTCGGGTGCGATGCGATCAGTTCTTCGACCTTGCGTGGCTGCATGACGTGACTCCCGGTCAGGCGGCGAGCGCCGCGGCGAGTTCCCCGGTCTCCCGGCTGGCGGTGTCGAGGCCGGCCGCGCGGGCCGCGTCCCCGAGGTTCAGGCCTTCAGCGTAGACGAAGCGGACCTGGTCGATGCCGAGGAAGCCGAGGATGGTGCGCAGCCACGGGCTCACGGTGTCGGTCGCCTGGTCGCGGTGCAGGCCGCCGCGGCTGGTGAAGACCACCGCGCGCTTGCCCTTGAGCAGCCCCTCGGGTCCGTTGTCGGTGTAGCGGAAGGTGGTGCCGGCACGGGCGACGTGGTCGAACCACGCCTTCAGCGGGGTCGGCACCGAGAAGTTGTACATCGGCACGCCGAGCACCAGCAGGTCGGCGGCCTGCAGTTCCGCGATCAGCGCGTCGGCCGCCGCGGCGATCGCCTGCTGCTCCGGCGTGCGCTCCGCGGCCGGGGTGGAGATCGCGCCCAGGCGCTCCGCGTCGAGGTGCGGCACCGGCTCGCGGCCGAGGTCGCGGTGGGTCACCTGCAGCCCGGGATCGCGGCTGCGCAGGGTGGCGACGAACTGGCGGGCCAGCGCCGAGGAGGCGCCGTCGGCGGAAAAGAGCGAACTGTCGATGTGCAGGAGCTGGGTCATGGCGGGTTTCCTCGCTGGATGGGTGGTGGCCGTTGAAACCATGATAGGGCTGCTTATTCGATCTTTTTATGCAATATTCAGCTCAACACCATCTAGTTTATGGATTGTTCATGGCCCATCTCCCCCCCAGGACCACGCTCGAGCAGTGGGCCGCGCTGCGCGCGGTGGTCGAACACGGCAGCTTCGAGGCGGCCGCCGAGGCGCTGCACCGCAGCCAGTCCTCGATCAGTTACGCCCTGCGCCGGCTGCGGGAGCAACTGCCGATCGCCGTGCTCGAGACGCGCGGGCGCAAGGCGGAGCTGACCCCGGCCGGGGCCGTGCTGCTGCGCCGGGCGAGCGCCCTGCTCGACGCCGCCGCCGGCATGGAGCGGCTGGCGGCAACGCTGGCGCAGGGCTGGGAGACCGAGGTGCGGCTCGCGGTCGAGATCGTCTGCCCGCCCGAGCTGCTGCTCTGCAGCCTGGCCGAGTTCAGCGCCCGCGCGCCGCAGACCCGCGTGCAGCTGCTCGAGTCGGTGCTCGCGGGCACCGCCGAGGCGCTGCTGCAGCGGCAGGTCGACCTGGCGGTGACCGGGCAGGTGCCGCCCGGGTTCCTCGGCGATCCGCTGGTGGCGGTGGAGTTCGTCGCCGTCGCCCACCGCGACCACCCGCTGCACGCCCTCGGCCGCGAACTGACCGAGGACGACCTGCGCGGCCAGCGCCAGGTGGTGATCCGCGACACCGGCGTGCACCGGCGCGTCGACTCCGGCTGGCTCGGCGCCGAACAGCGCTGGACGGTGTCGCACCTGCGCACCGCCATCGCCACCATCCGCCGCGGCCTGGCGTTCGCCTGGGTGCCGGTGGCGCACGTCGCCGACGAACTGGCGAGCGGCGAGCTGGTGCCGCTGCCGCTGCGCGCGGGCCGCAGCTACCGCGGGACGCTCTACCTGGTCTACGGCGACCGCGACGGCGCCGGCCCGGCGACCCGGGCCCTGGCCGAGGTGCTGGCGGCACAGGCGCGGCAGTCGGCCCGGGTCTTGTCGGGCTGAAGCCCGACCCACGGGAACATCACGATCAGGCGCGTTGTAGGTCGGACTTCAGTCCGACACGGCCGAATGTCGGGCTGAAGCCCGACCTACAGGAAGACCGCGGGCTGGCGCTATGTGGGTCGGACTTCAGTCCGACACGGCGCGGAGCCCTAGCGCGGATGCAGCCAGGTCGGCAGGAAGTCGTAGGGGTCGATGCCCTCGGCGTTCCTGATCGAGACCCCGGCGCGGGCGAACGCCTGCTGCAGGTCGCCCGCCTTGAAGGCGTCGAAGGTCTCGCTGCAGCCGCCGATGAACTCCCCGCCGACGAAGATCTGCGGGATGGTCGGCATGCCGGTCCGGGTGATCAGCGCGGCGCGCACCTGGCCACCCCAGTCGTGCTCCTGGTAGGCGGCGGAGTCGAGGTCGATGGAGCGGTAGTCGATGCCGAGGTGGGCGAGGAACTTGCGCACCGACCAGCAGAACTCGCACCACTCCAGGGCGAACATCACCACCGGCCGCTCGCGGTCGCCGATGGCCTCGGCGACGAAGGCGGCGGCCTCCGGGGTCGCGGCCGGTGCCTCCTCGTCGGCGGCCTCCTCGTCGGCGGCCTCCTCTTCGGCTGCCGCCGGGGCGGCGTCAAAGCGGAAGCGCGGCGTCGACCGGGAGATGGCGATCTCGTCGTCGCTCATGTCGGCCGGGATGTTCTCGAACAGCGGCGTGCTCAGGTAGCGCTCGCCGGTATCGGGCAGCATGCACAGGATGACGCTGCCGGGCGCCGACTCGCGCGCCACCTGCAGCGCCCCGGCGAAGGTGGCGCCGCCGGTGATGCCGGTGAAGATCCCCTCCTTCCGCGCCAGGTCGCGCGCGCACTGCAGGGCGTCGCTGCCCTGGATCGGCAGCAGCCGGTCGATCAGCGCCAGTCCGGTGACGTCGCCGACCAGCTTGGGGATGAAGTCGGGGGTCCAGCCCTGCATCAGGTGCGGGCGGAAGGCGGTGTGGCTCTCGGCCGGCGTGCCATCGGCGTGGCGCCGCTGACCCTGGCCGCTGCCGAGCAGTGGCGAGTTGTCCGGCTCACACACCGCGATGCAGACCTCCGGGCGCTCCTTTTTCAACACCCGCGCCACCCCCTTGAGGGTGCCGCCGGTGCCGTAGCCGGTGACCCAGCAGTCAAGCCGTTCGCCGGCGAAGGCGGCGAGGATCTCCGGCGCCGTGGTGCGCGAATGCATGTCGGCATTGGCCTCGTTCTCGAACTGATGGCAGAGGAACCAGCCGTGCTCTGCGGCCAGCTCGATCGCCTTGGCCAGCATGCCGCTGCCCATCTCCGCGGCCGGGGTCAGCACCACCTTGGCGCCGAGGAAGCGCATCAGCCGGCGCCGCTCGACGCTGAAGTTCTCGGCCATGGTCACCACCAGCGGGTAGCCCTTTTGCGCGCAGACCATGGCCAGGCCGATGCCGGTGTTGCCCGAGGTGGCCTCGATCACCGTCTGCCCCGGCTGCAGCAGACCGCGCCGCTCGGCGTCCTCGATCACGCCCAGCGCCAGGCGGTCCTTGACCGAGCCCATGGGGTTGAAGGCCTCGAGCTTGGCGTAGAGCTCGATCCCCTCCGGGGCGAGGTGGTTGATCCGCACCACCGGCGTGTCGCCGACGGTGGCGAGGATCGAGGCGAGCCTGTGCGCCATGCGGTCTCCCTGCCGCGCTACCGCGGCCGTCCGGAAAGGATGGTCCGAGTCTAGGCCGCCCCGTTGCCGCGGCCGCACCCGGCAGTTGATCCGGGTCAAGCACAGCCGATTCTTTTCCACCCGATCACATTCCGGCCGGCCGCGGCCCGGCCCGGGCTTTACTCGGGCAGGGCGCCTTGCCACCATCGCCCCAGGGCAGAGACCACCGAAGGGTAATGAGGAGCACGACGATGGCGACGGATACCGACAGCGAAACCGTCATCCGCGAGCTGGAGCTCGAGGATCTGCCGCTGGTCTACGCCCTCGGCGAGGCGGTCTTCACCGCCGACCGCTGGCCCAGCCTCTACCGCACCTGGGACGAGTACGAAGCGGTCACCCTGTTCACTTCCGACGGCGAGTTCTGCTTTGTCGCCGAACACGCCGGCACCCTGGTCGGCTTCGCCCTCGGCTCGATGATCGACAAGCGCAAGAGCGCCTGGTCGTACGGCTACCTGACCTGGCTGGCGGTGGCACCCGAGCATGCACGCAGCGGCATCGCCAGCGAACTGGTCGAGGCGATCACCGAGGCCTTCATCCGCGCCGGGGCGCGCATGATGATCGTCGACACCGACGCCGAGAACGAGGCTGCAATCCGCTTCTTCCGCCGCCACGACTTCGGCAACGACGACCGCCACGTCTACCTGAGCAAGAACCTCACCGGCCACCCCGGCTACCAGCGCCTGCGCCGACAGAAGTCGTGAGCCGCACCCCGCCGCCGCCCGACCCCGACGACCCCCTGCCGGCACTGCTGGCACGGATCGACCAGGCCGCCCTGGTCGAGTTGCTGACCGCGGCGGTGGAGCAGTACAGCCCGTCGTTCGCCGAGGAGCCGGCGATGGAGGTGTTCGCCGCGCGCCTGGCCGAATGCGGCATCCGCTATCTGCGCCAGCCGCTGCCCGAGGGCGGCGGGCCGGCCGGCGACCACCGCGCCAACCTGATCGTCGAACTGGGGCCGCAGCCGTCGGTGCTGATGTGGGTCGGCCACGTCGACACCGTGCCGCTGATCGACGAGGAGGAGCAGCGCATCCACCGCGACGGCGACATCCTGCACGGCCTCGGCACCGCCGACATGAAGTCCGGCTGCGCCGCCATCGTCGAGGCGCTGGCGGCGCTGGTGGGCGCCGGGGTCGAGTTCAAGCGCGGCCTGACCGTGGCCCTGGTGGTCGGCGAGGAGGAGTACGGCGACGGCTCCGAGGCGCTGCTCGCCTGGCGCACCGCGCCGCTGACGGTGATCGGCGAGCCGACCGGCCTGGTGCCGTGCGTCGACCACTACGGCTACTACGAGTGCCGGCTCAAGGTGCGCGGCGCGCGCGCCCACGCGGCGCTGCCGGAGATGGGCGCCAACGCCATCCACGCCATGCTGGCGTGGATGCAGGAGATCCTCGAGGCCGGACAGCAGCCCGACTTCGCCGCCGGGCTGACCATCAATCCGCGCGAGATCCGCGGCGGCGCCAGCCTGTTCATGGTCGCCGCCGAGTGCGAGGCGGCGGTCGACATCCACGCCCCGCCCGGGGTCGACAGCGGCGTCATCGACCGCCTGATCGAGACCGCCCGCGCCCGGGCCGCGACGACCCATCCGCGCTGCGAACTGGCCGCCGAACAGCTCTACTGGGCCACCGGCTACGCCCACGCCGCCGACGAGCCGCTGCTGGTGCCGCTGCAGCGCGCCTGCGCCGCCACCGGCGAGGCGTGGACAACGACCGCCTTTCGCTCCCACTCCGACGGCAGCCTGTTCCACCAGCAGGGGTCGGTGCCGGTGATCTGCGGTCCCGGGCGGCTGGAGGTGGCGCACACCCGCCACGAGCAGGTCTCGCTGGCGGAGACGCAGCGCGCGGCGCGGCTCTACGCGGCCATGATCTACGAGGTGTGCATCCGCTGACGGCCCGGTAACAGCGCATACCGGCGGGGTAACCGGGGTAGGACAGGTCCTCCTGGACAGCCCGGGGGAAGGCGACCAGAACGCGGTTTCGACGTACCTCCATTTTCGGCGGCCAATGCGCCGTCGACCATCGCGGTAGATCCCGGTACGCGCAGTCTCCGGAGCAACCGGGGTCACCTCGGGGCGCGGGCCCCGCCAGCGGCCACCCTCTTACGCGCGACCGCTCCGACGCAGTCGCGGCGCCGCCTGGCGGGCCCAATCGAGTGCACCGAGGCGCTGCCACAGGCCATGGTGGCTCATCCGGTAAGACCAGGCCTCCTCGTCACTGCCGATCAGGACGCCAAGGCTGTCGGCCGTCACCGGCGGTCGCGGATCCTTGGCCAACAGCCATTTCAGCACCTTCGGGTAATGGCGCTGGGCGTCGTCCAGCGCTCGCAGCGCCTCCCCCTTGGCGCCGATCGCGAACCAGGCCAGGGCCCGCCCGTATCGCATTTCGGCAAAATCGTCCGGATACCGCCTGGCCAGTTCCACGGCCTCGTCGTGGCGGCCGGTGGCGATGTCCAGGTGGATCAGTGGCATGCGCGCGCCCAGGTTGTCGTTCGGGTTCAGTTCCAGGAGCCAGCGGTAGAGGTCGCGGGCCTGCTCGGGCTTGCGCTCGCGCAACGCCTCGGCATGGAGCGCGACCGGGCGCAGCGCCGGCCGGTTGCCGTGCCACCCCCACTCCAGCAGACACCCCGTGGCCCGGTTGTGGGCGAGAACCGCCTCGAGAAGCCGCACGCAGCGCTCCCCCAGGCGGAGCAGGAACGGTTCCACCACCAGGGCCGGGACTGGCGCGAGCGTGCAGAGATCGTACAGATCATCGAGAATCTCGAAGCTCTGCCAGGCAGGCGAATGCCGTTGCAGCCAGTCGATCCAGCTGCCGTCGGACCACGGCGCGTCGGCCGCGGAAAGATCCGGTCTGGTCGCCTCCCACTCGTTGGCGATTCCCTGCATGACGCGGTCAGGGATCAGTTCCCCGGCGTTCCCCTGGTCGACATCGAGACGGTAGTGGACCTCCGGCCCAGGCAGTGCATCGATCCGGGTCAGCAGGCGCTTCAGCCCCTCCCCCTCGGCCGCCATCTCCAGCATCGCCCTTGCCGGATCCGCACTGACCTGGTCAAGGAACGCGATCAGCGGGGCGAGATTCTCGTCGCCCAGCCGCGCCAGGCGCGCCGACCAGAATCGCGCCCTGGTGCTCGCCTCGGCTTGGCGGCCTTCGCCGATCAGCAGGGTGACCTCGAGCTGGGCGAGAGCCGGGTGGTCCGGCTCGTGCCGCTGCGCGGCGGCGAAGGTCCGCCACGCCTCGTCGTGCCGGCCCAGGTCGGCGAGCTGCGCACACTGCCGGTGCAGCGCGGTGCTGCGTAGTTCGCGCACCGGGCTCGCGAGCATCCGTTCGAGCAGCGCCTTGCGTTTCCGGGGCCGGTCATGCAGCAGGTAGAGGTCGAACAGCACGTCGAGGGCGTGCTCGGCACGGGCATCGGGGTGCTCGACGACGCGAAAATAGGTGTCGAGCAATTCTTCGGCCGCGGCGTCCTTGCCTGCGTCGATCCAGGTCATCGCCACGTGCGCCAACTCCTCCGGGTCGAGGCGGCGGAACGGCAGCTCGACGAAGCGCTTCCTGGGCCAGTCGTCGAGCACGTAACGGAGCAGAGAGACCTCATCGAAGACACTGCGCACGTCCGGCAGGAGGGCACAGCACGCCTTGTACTTGCGTCCCGACCCGCACGGACAGGGCTGGTTGCGCTCCCACTTGGCCAGCCGGCGGCGGGCGAAGCCGAGTTCCGGATCGGGCACCTGGCACCAGAGATAGCGCGCGAAGTGCAGCTCGAATGCGCGCAAGGCCTCGGCTGAGGCCGCCAGAGAGGCGCTCAGGGTCGGGGCCAGGTGCGGCATGATCTCGCGCAACCAGGCGTGGTAGGCGACAAAGTCCGCGGTTGACAGGAGTTTGCGTACCGCAGACTCGAGCAGCAGTTCGATCTCGTCCAGGAAGGATCCATCATCTGTCATGTTCATGTCGCTCATGGATCAAGGCTCGCAGGTGGTGATCACTTATACGATGTCCGGCGTGCGCATTCGCTGGCGGTTTATCCCTATCCGTGGACAGGCTCGAGCCAACTCCCTCTCCATCGGGGAGAGGGTTGGCGTTCACTTTATGTCATCGATCTTCACGGCACGTTGCAGAATCATTGATTGACGGCGACCTGTAACTATTTGCGCTGTTAGCTGTTGGGACCCGCCGTGGTTGATTATCCAGCCTTGCCTGGCAAGCCCTCAGGCCAGCACCTTGCCCGGGTTGAGGATGCCCTGCGGGTCGAGCGCCTGCTTGAGCGTGCGCATCAGCGCCAGTTCGGTCGGGCTGCGGCTGTGGTGCAGGTGGCCGCGCTTCTCCAGGCCGATACCGTGCTCGGCCGAGACCGAACCGCCGCGCGCCGCGATGCCGCCGTAGACGATCGCCTCGACCCCGGCGCGCACCGCATCGCTGCCGTCGCCGACCGCGACCACGACATGCAGGTTGCCGTCGCCGAGGTGGCCGAAGACGATCAGCCGGTGGCCGGGCCAGCGCGCGCCCAGGCGGGCGTCGAGTTCGGCGACGTAGGCCTCCATGGCGCCGATCGCCAGGCTGACGTCGAACAGGAACACCGGGTCGAGTTGGTACAGGCACTCGATGTTGTCGCGCACCGCCCACAGGTTGCGCCGCTCCTGCTCCGAGTGGGCGACCACCGCCTCGCCGACCAGCCCCTTGGCGTGCGCCGTATCCAGCGCCCGGGCGAAGCGTTCGCCGTCGCCGTCGGCATCGCCGCCGAGCGCCTCGACCAGCACGAAAAACGGCGCCGACCCCGGCGCCAGCGGCGCGCTCCGGCCGCGCCAGGCGGTCGGCGCCGACAGGGCGTAGTAGGCGTCCCACATCACCTCGAACACGCTCAGCTGGCCGCCCAGGCTGGCCTCGAGTTCCGACAGCAGGCGGGCGACGGCGGCAAAGTCGGGCACCGCCAGCAGCGCGGTCGACTGGCTGCGCGGTTTCGGCCGCAACCGCAGCACCACGCGCGTGACCACGCCCAGCGTCCCCTCGCTGCCGACGAACAGCTGGCGCAGGTCGTAGCCGGCGTTGTTCTTGATCACCTCGTGCAGCGAGCTGACCACGCTGCCGTCGGCCAGCACCGCCTCCAGGCCGAGGACCATGTCGCGCATCATGCCGTAGCGGATCACCCGGTTGCCGCCGGCGTTGGTCGCGACCATGCCGCCGATGGTCGCCGAGCCGCGCGCGCCGAGATCCTGCGGAAACAGCAGCCCCGCGGCGTCGGCGCGTTCCTGCACCACCTGCAGCGGCACCCCGGCCTGGACGCGCATGGTGCGGTTGGCGACGTCGACCGCCTCGATGGCGGTCAGCCGCTCCAGCGACAGCGCGATCTCGTCCGCCGCGGTGACCGTGCCGCCGACCACCCCGGTGCGCCCGCCGTGGGTCACCACCGGCTGGCCGGCGGCGTGACACAGGCGCAGCACCGCGGCGACCTCGACGGGGTCGGCCGGGCGCACGATCGCGCGCGCCGCGCTCGGGCCGAGGCGCCAGCCGGCCGGGCGGGCGGCGACGTCGTCGCCCTGCAGCACATGGGCCGGGCCGACCAGGTCGATCAGCTGTGCAATCAGGTCCGCCATCGCTCGCCTCCGGTGGGTCTGTGGGGTGGTGGTCGCGGGACGCCGGCGACCGGCGAAAAACGGCAGCGCCGCCGGTCAGCCCGGCTGGGCCTCCTCCAGCGCCAGGCCGTCGGGCGGCGGGTAGCGGCGCACGATCCAGCGCGGCAGGCGGCCGTGGGCCGCCTGGTGGAGGATGTCGGATTCGACGATGATCAGCACCAGCGTGGTGACCATGGCCGGCAGCATGCCGAGGCCGCCGACCAGCGCCAGCGCTGTCTCCTTGCGCAGTCCCAGGGTGCCGTAACCGAACCAGGCGCCGGCGGCCGCCAGCGCCAGCAGCGCCAGCATGGCGATGAAGATCCAGCTCAGGCGCGCCGCGACCTGCCAGTGGGCCATGACGTACCAGCCGTCGTGGTGGCGGGAACGCCGCGCCCACCCGAGCGTGAACGCCAGGATGGCCAGCGAGATCAGCGGCACCGACAGCAGCGGCAGGAGGTTGTGGCTGGCCATGCCGAGGGTGGCGACAAAGACCAGGATGTGGTTGCCGACCAGGTTGGTCAGGAACAGTTCGTGCGGGATCTTGGCGCGGCGGCGGGCACGGGCGTCGACCGGGTAGCTGGGGGCGCGGCGGTGGTTCATCCGCTCATTGTGCCTGACGGCTGCGCGGGCGCAAATCGCCTTTTGGAAGGCCGCCGTCGATGGCGAGGGTCAGGGTTAGGGGTTATTCTTTAAACACACTAAACACGCATTTCCGGAATGTCTTCACCATGAAATCCACCCGCGCGCTGCCGCTCCTCGCCGTACTGCTGCTGCTGACCGCCTGCGCCAGCACGACCAAGCAGGCGAGCTGGACCAACCCCCAGTACAGCGGCGGCAAGGTCGGTACGGTGTTCATCATCGGCACCGCGCGCAGCGAGCTCAACCGGCGCCTGTTCGAGGACGAACTGGCGCGTCAGCTGCAGGCGCGCGGGGTCCGCGGCATCACCAGCTACCAGCACCTCGACTCAGACCAGCTCGACGACCGCGCCGCGACCGAGGCCAGGGTCAAGGCCCTCGGCGCCGATGCGGTGATCATCGCCAAGGTGGTCGGCACCCGCGTCGACACCGTGGTCAACCCGGGGCGCACCTACGTCATCGGCGGCTCGCCCTACTACCCGCGCCACTTCAACGACTACTGGTACGACTACTACCGCAGCAGCTACCGGGTGATCCACTCGCCGGCAACCATCACCGACGTCGAGGTCTACACCGTCGAGACCAACCTCTACGGCACCGACCAGGGCATGATCTGGACCATGCAGTCCGAGACCATCGCCGGTGGCCAGATCGACCGGACCATCCGCGATTTCGTCCGCATCGTCATCGACGACCTCGCCGCCAACGGCCTGATCTGACCTCCCCGCGAGACCGCCGCCGCAGGCGCGCTGGTGCTGGTGCTGATCAACGTCGCCTGGCAGGCGCCGCTGGCGTGGGCCGCGGTCGGCGTGCGCCGCTGGCTGGCGCGGCCGCGGGTGCAGTGGACCGTCAACGCCGGCACCGGCGCCTTCCTGGTCGGTTTCGCCCTGCTGCTGCTGTGGGAGCACGTGCTCGGCTGAGAGCTTGGGACGAAATCGTAGCGAGCGGCTTGAGCGCCAGGCGGACGAAGCGCAGCGACGGGACATTGCAAGTGGATCGGCGAGCAGCGAGCACCGCCCAACGCAGCGGGCGGACCGCGCAGTAGATCTCTTCTAAAGCTCTGAGGCCGACCGCCGGCACCCTTCCTTGCGCCGTGTCAGTCGCGCCGCGCGGTCCGGCTGCTACCATTTCCGGGCCGCACCCGCGCACCGCGCTGCGGCTGGAAACGGAGCCGCAACGATGTTCAGCGACCGCATCGAGGGCAAGTGGATCGACACCTTCCAGCAGGTGTTCGAGCTGTGCCGGGTCGAGTCCGGCACCCGGGTGGCGCTGCTGGCCGAGACCCAGTCGCGGGCGCTCAACGTGCAGCTCGCCGAGCTGGCGCTGGAGCGGCTCGGCGCCCAGTGGTGCCGGGTCACCGTGCCCACCCCGCGCCAGACCGCCCCGGTGCCGGTGCGCTCGACCGGCGCCAGCACCGCCCTGGCCAACCAGGCGGCGGCGCTGCAGGCGCTGGCGGCATCCGAGCTGGTGGTCGACCTGACCCTGGAGGGGCTGCTGCACGCGGCCGAGCTGCCGCAGGTGCTGGCCCACGGCGCGCGCGTGCTGATGGTCAGCAACGAACACCCGGAGTGCCTGGAGCGGCTGCTGCCCGACCCGGCGCTGACCGCCAAGGTCAAGCTCGGCCTGCGCAAGCTCAAGGCCGCGCAGTGGATGCGGGTGACCTCGGCCGCCGGCACCGACCTGGCCATCGCCGTCGCCGACGCCCCGCTCGGCGCCGCCTGGGGCTACGCCGACCGCCCCGGCCAGGTGGCCCACTGGCCGGCCGGGCTCTGCCTCTGCTTCCCGCGCCCGGACAGCGTCAACGGCACCCTGGTGCTGGCGCCGGGCGACGTCAACCTGACCTTCAAGCGCTACGTCGAGAGCCCGGTGCGGCTGACCGTCGCCGACGACTACATCACCGCCATCGACGGCGACGGCCTCGACGCCGAACTGTTCCGCGGCTACATCGCCGCCTGGGGCGAGCGCGACGCCTACGCCGTCTCCCACGTCGGCTGGGGCATGAACCCGCGCGCCCGCTGGGAGGCGCTGGCCTGCTACGACAAGGCCGACACCAACGGCACCGAGCTGCGCGCCTTCGCCGGCAACTTCCTCTACTCCACCGGCGCCAACGAACACGCCGGCCGCCACACCGCCGGCCACTTCGACCTGCCGCTGCGCGGCTGCACGGTGCGCCTGGACGACGAGCTGATCGTCGCGGACGGGGTGCTGCAGGGCGAGCTGGCGTGAGCGCGCGGGCGTGAACGCGGTGCCGTTCGCGCTGCGCGCCGGCCGCGGCGGTCCCGCGGTGGTGCTGCTGCACGGCCTCGGCGGCAACGCCGAGTCCTGGCGGCCGCAGCTCGACGCCCTGGCCGACCGCCACCGGGTGCTGGCCTGGGAGATGCCCGGCTACGGCCGCTCGGCGCCGCTGCCGGAGCTGACCTTCGCCGCCGTCAACGACGCCCTGGCGCGGCTGCTCGACGCCGAGGGGATCGCCGTCGCCCACCTGGTCGGCCACTCCCTCGGCGCCATGGTGGCGCAGGAGTTCGCCCTCGCCCACCCGGAGCGCGTGCGCTCGCTGGCGCTGCTCGCCGGCAGCGGCCGCTTCGGCCCGCCCGGCGGCAGCTGGCAGCAGCGCTTCGTCGCCGAGCGCCTGGCGCCGCTCGACGCCGGGCGCAGCATGGCCGAGATCGCCGACGACGCCCTGCCACGGCTGTTCGCCGGCCCCGTCGACCCAGCCCGGCGCGCGTTGGCGCGGGCGGCGCTGGCCGCGGTGCCGGCGGCGACCTACCGCGCCGCGCTGGCCATGCTGGCCGGCTTCGACGCCCTCGACCGGCTGCCGGCACTGCGCCTGCCGGCGCTGCTGGTCGGCGGCGAACACGACCCCATGGCGCCGCTCGAAGGGCTGCACCGGCTGCACGCCGCCCTGCCCGGCGCCCGGCTCGAGATCGTCCCCGGCGCCGGCCACTGGCTCGGCCTGGAGTGCCCGGAGCGACTGAACCCGCTGCTGCGCGACTTCCTCGCCGAGGTCGACGCCCGAGGAGACGCCGCATGAACTACGCCGAACGCTACGCCGACCTGGCGCTGGCCGAGAGCGTGCGCGACATCATCGACCTCGCCGGGCGCCTGGCCGACGAGCGCCTGGCGCCGCGCGCCGCCGACATCGACCGCGCGGCGCGCAACCCGCACGAGAACTACGCCGACCTGCGCGATTGCGGCATCCACATCATGTGCGTGCCGCCCCGCTTCGGCGGCCCGGGCCACGACTACGCCACCTACATGCTGGTCTCGGCCGAGCTCGGCCGCGGCTGCGGGGCGACGGCGCTGAGCTTCAACATGCACGCCAGCACCACGCTCTGGATCGGCGACATGCTCGACGCCCTCGACCTCGACGACGCCCAGCGCGAGGAGCTGGAACGGCTGCGCGGCCTCCACTTCGAACGCATCGTCAACGACGGCGCGCTCTACGCCCAGACCTTCTCCGAGGGCAACCTCGCCGCCTCGGGCAAGGCGCCGTTCGGCACCACGGCGCGCAAGGTCGAGGGTGGCTGGCTGCTCAACGGACGCAAGATCTTCGCCTCGCTCTCCGGCGCGGCGACCCACTACGGCATCCTCGCCACCGAGGAGGCGGTGCAGCCGACGCGCGAGAACACCCTCTACATCGCCGTGCCCGACGGCAGCGAGGGCTTTTCGGTGGTCGGCGACTGGGACCCGCTGGGCATGCGCGGCACGGTGTCGCGCACCCTGCTGCTCAAGGACGTCTTCGTCCCCGACGAGGGGCAGCTGATGCCGCGCGGCACCTACCACCTGGCCGCGCGCGACCTGCCGCACATGTTCCTGACCCTGAGTGCCACCTACATGGGCGTCGCCCAGGGCGCCTACGACTTCACCGTCGCCTACCTGCGCGGCGACCTGCCGCAGACACGGCCGTCGCGCATGCACCCGGTCAAGCAGCAGAGCGTGGCGCAGATGGCGCTGCAGCTCGAGCAGATGCGTGCCCTGTGGCTGCGCGCGGTCGGCGAGTTCGGCCCGCGGCCGTCGGCCGCCGCGCGCCAGCGCGCCTACGCCGCCCAGTACACGGTGATGGAGGGGGCGGTCGACATCTGCCGGCTGGCCATCCGCACCTGCGGCGGCCGCTCCATGCTCAAGAGCCTGCCGCTGGAGCGCATGTACCGCGACGCCCGCTGCGGCTCGCTGATGTTCCCGTGGAGCGCCGAGATCTGCCTCGAACGGCTCGGCCGCGAGGCGCTCTACCGGCCGGGCGAGAGCGACGACTGAGCGCTTGAGAAGAAATCGTAGCGAACGGTCCGTGCAGTAGATTTCTTCTCACGCCCTGAGTTTCGTAGGTTGGGCAAAGCGCAGCGTGCCCAACATCGGCGCCGTCGCTGGGCCCAATCGAGGCGTCGCCTCGTCCATCCTGCGGACTGAAGTCGGCTCACAAAGATTCGTCGGCCCCGGTCTTCGTGGGTCGGGCTTCAGCCCGACGCGGCCCCTGTCGGGCTGAAGCCCGACCCACAAGGACTCGCGCGACCCGCTCTTCGTAGGTCGGGCTTCAGTATCCTTGCAGTTTCGTAGGTTGGGCAAAGCGCAGCGTGCCCAACATCGGCACCGTCGCTGGGCCCAATTGATGGGCACGCTCTGGGCCCGCTCAGGCGAGGCGCCAGACCACCTCGCGCTCGCACACCCGGGTCAGCTTTTCGACCACGTACTCCATCAGGCCGTCGATCCGGCTCCCCTCGTTGGCGTATTCGTCGTTTTCGAAAAACTCGTCGTCTTCCTGGTAGAACTCGAAAAAGCAGATGATCTCGGCATCGCCGAACAGGCAGCGCGCCTTGCCGGCGAACAGGTTGAGGTCGACCAGGGTGTCGTCGCCGGAGACCGCGGGGTTGTAGTGCTCGGGGAACAGGTCGGCGAGATCGAAATCGGCGGGGAGATCGAAGTCGTCGGCGTCCGCCATGGTGATGCAGGCCCGTTTCATTTCGTCGCTGCGCTCCCGGTCACGGTGGGCTCTTCAGATAGCAGCATCCGCCTTCCGCGGCGGCAAGTCACCCCGCATAGCGGGGGCCGAACATGATGATGGCCATGCCGAGCAGGATGACCACGACCCCGACCACGTCGGTGACCGTCGGCCGCACGGCGTCGACCAGCCAGAGCCAGAGCAGCGCGACGCTGACGTAGACCCCGCCGTAGGCCGCGTAGACACGCCCGGCGGCATGCGGGTGCAGGGTCAGCAGCCAGACGAAGGCCGCCAGGCTGAGCGCCGCGGGCAGCAGCAGCCAGGCGCTGCGGTCCTGCTTGAGCCAGAGGTAGGGCAGGTAGCAGCCGACGATCTCGGCGACCGCGGTCAGGACGAACAGGCCGAGGACCTTGAACAGCTCCATGGCGGCGGCGGGCGCGGGGGCTGCCGCTCAGCGGGCGGCACCGGTCACGAGTCGTGGCCGTGCTGCGGCCCGCGGGCCCCGGCCGGGCCGACCGGCACCTCGACCGTCACCGCGTCCTGGTGCTCGAAGGTCAGGGTCAGCGCAATGCGCTCGCCCTGCTGCAGCGGCCGCGTGAGGCCGATCAGCATCAGGTGCAGCGCGCCCGGCTCGAACACCGTCGTGGCCCCGGGGGTGAGCGCGACGGCGGCGACCCGGCGCATGCGCACGACGCCGTCGGCGACATCGTGGGTGTGGATCTCGACCCGGTCGGCGCGCGGCGAGGCGGCGCCGACCAGCTTGTCGCTGTCGCTGCCGTCGTTGATCAGCGTCAGGTAGGCGACGCCGTGGTCGGCGGCGCCGGCCGAGGCGCGCGCCCACGGTCGTTCAACGGTGATGGCCCCAGTTTCGGCAAGCGGCACGCTCGGCAGGGCGGCCAGCGTCAAGGCGGCGAAAAGCAGGGTGCGGCGGCGCATCGGTCGTCGTCTCCGGTTCAGTTGCGGTCCAGCCGCTCGGCGATGTCCCGCGCCATCGCCTCGCTGCCGTTCGTGGACGAGAAGTGGGTGACAAAGCGGCCGTCCGGACCCATCAGGTAGAGCACCGTGCTGTGGTCCATGGTGTAGTCGTCACCCTGCGCCACCTTGGCGAAGTAGATGCGGAAGGTGCTGGCGGCGGCCGCCACCTGCGCCGGGGTGCCGGTCAGGCCGACGATGCGGTCGTCGAAGGCGGCAGTATAGGCGGCCAGCACCGCGGGGGTGTCGCGCTCGGGGTCGACGGTGACGAACAGCGGCTGGATGCGCTCGGCCCGGTCGCCCAGGCGGTCGAGGGTGCGGGCGATGTCGCCGAGCGTGGTCGGGCAGAAGTCCGGGCAGTGGGTGAAGCCGAAAAAGAGCAGCAGCCACTTGCCGCGGTAGGTGGCGTCGGTGACCGTGCGCCCGTCCTCGTCGACCAGCTCGAACGGCCCGCCGATCTGCGCCGTGCCGGTGGTGGTTTCGATGGCCGGGTCGGCCGGCGGCCGCTGCAGCAGGGCGAGCGCCAGCCCCGCCAGCATGAGGGCGAGAGCGGCGACGGACAGTGCGAGACGGCGATTCATGACGGCTTCGGGTAACGGCATCGTAGCCAACAGGGTAACGGATGGCCGCCCGATTCGAGGTGAGGAAGATCAACCCTTCCCCTCGCCCGGGGCCGCCGTGGCGGCCGGGCGGAGCGGCCGATGCCGGTCGGCCCGCTCAGCGGCAGTCTGGATCGTCCAGCAGGCACGCCCCCTGCTCCATGCCGGATTCCACCTGGATGGTCGCATGGGCGATCCGGAAGCGGTCGTGGAGCTGCTGCTGGAGGTCGCTGAGGAAGCGGTTGTCGAGCTGGCCGTCGGTCACCACCAGGTGCACCGTCAGCGCGGTCTCGGTGGTGCTCAACGGCCAGACGTGCAGGTCGTGGATGCGGCAGACCCGGTCCAGGCCGAGCAGGTAGTCGCGCAGCGTCGGCAGGTCGATGTCGGCCGGCACCGCGTCCATGGCGTAGTCCATGGAGTCGCGCAGCAGGCCCCAACTGCTGACCAGGATGACGGCGACAATCAGCAGGCTGGTGACGGCGTCGATCCACGGCCAGCCGTTGCGGACGATCAGCAGGCCGGAGACCACCACGCCGAGCGACACCCCGGCGTCCGCCGCCATGTGCAGGAAGGCGCTCCGGACGTTGAGGTCGTGCTTCTGGCCCTTGAAAAAGAGCAGCGCCGTCGCCGTGTTGATCACCACGCCGACGGCCGCGACCACGATCACCGTCACCCCGGCCACCGGCCGCGGGTCGAGCAGCCGCCCGAGCGCCTCCCAGGCAAGCCCCCCGAGCGCCACCAGCAGCAGGATCGCGCCGCCTAGCGCGGCCATCACCGTCGCCTTGCGGAAGCCGTAGGTGCGCCGCTCGGTTGCCGCCCGGGTGGCGAGCACGCTCGCGCCCCAGGCCAGCAGCAGGCTGACCACGTCGCCCAGGTTGTGCACGGCGTCGGCGACCAGCGCCAGCGACCCGGCGACGATGCCGTAGCCGGCCTCGATGGCGACAAAGACGAGATTGAGCACGACGCCGATGGCGAAGGCGCGGTTGGGGCGGTCCATGCCGTGGGAGTGGGTCATGCCGCTACCGTAGCCGCTGAGCGGCGGGGGTCAATCTCGACGGCGAGGCTGGCGATGCGCGGTGGACTTGAATCGGGTAGTCGCCTAGCGCTGAGCTTTACGGCAATTTTGGCATCCCAACGCGGTGGGAAAATTGTCTGACATCAGCGGCTGGTCGGGCACTATTCGTAGTGGCTCCACAGCCGGAGAACTTTCACTACCCGCGCGGAATCCAGCACTTGATACACAAGCCGATGCTGAATATTGATCCTGCGTGAATAGGCACCCGCGAGGTCGCCAACCAGCTTCTCAAACGGAGGCGGTTTTCGATAGGGATCTTCCGAAATCAGGGCCAGCAGTTCCTGGGCTTTGGGTTTCAGGCCGCTCGCGGCCAGTTTTTTTGCATCTCTCTGGGCTTGCTTGGTGTAAACCAACTTCCATGTCACCAGTCCAGCTCCTCATCGCATTCATCGACAGGGGTATCCATACCCTCACGAATGGACTCACGCATGCCCGGTACGGACAGGAGAAAAAGCGTCTCCTGAATGGCAGCCCAGTCTTCTTCGGACACCAACACCGCTTTGTTTCGCTTGCCCATAATGACGATTGGCTGGTGAGACTCGGCGGTTTCATCAATCAGACGATAGAGATTGGTCCGCGCCTCAGTTGCAGTAATACCGGTCATGACGTGCCTCATGCGTGGTTCAGCTTTGCGGCAGTGTACGCTTTTGTGTACGTACGTCAAGTCGTACGTTCTTCCTTGGCCATGAACTCCACCGCGTAACGTCACGTCTTACAAGGATGTACTCCGCCAAGCCGCTTATCTGGACTGAACAATTGGTGTCCGATTTATTTATCGTTCACAAGATCCAGATTGATCGCCTCGAACAATCCGCCGTCGGGAGCGGGAAAAATAAATCTGATACTGACCGCTCCCCACGAATTTAATCATCCAAAGAGACCTCGATCGATGACTGCAACCTTCGAAGTGGTTCCAGCAAGACTTGGCGAGGAAAT
>Ga0326597_10004658_pt1 | contig 19231 bp, 15 predicted proteins | sample RVTome_12_FD_203789 | JGI IMG/M metagenome (GOLD analysis project Ga0326597, IMG submission 203789) | Soil microbial communities from uranium-contaminated site in the Upper Colorado River Basin, Wyoming, United States - RVT100D185 | ecosystem: Environmental > Terrestrial > Soil > Contaminated >... | reverse complement strand
CTGCGTTTCCGGCTGTATCTCGCCAACCTGGAGCGCCGGGCGGGGAACACGCGCCAGGCGCTGGAGTACCCGTTGCGGCACGTGGTCAACAAGCTGCGCGACGAGTTGAAGGGCCGCTATGCGAGCCACTTCGATGCCTCGCCGTCGATGTCGATGAGCGACAACGAGTTGATCTACTCCTCGATGCTGGCGCGGCGGGACGGGACGGTGATGACCGGTTCGGCCATGACGCGCCGGTATCTGTTCGGCGAGCTGGAGCTCGAGGCCGAGGACACGCTCACGCTGGAGCTGCCGGTGCGCGCCGTGGTCTACCAGTGCCTTCTGGGAGTGCGCGACCTCGAGATCCGGACCGAGGTGCCGTACCGCGACAACGACGGCACGATCGTGTTCCAGCCCGAGAAGTTCCCCGCGCGCATCAGCGTCTGTTTCAGGATGTGACCGCGGCAAGTCGAGGAGCGGCGATGGTAGCCCGCGCGGCCGTGGACCGACTGCTGACGCAAGAGCGCGACACCGGTGCGGCGAGCGCGGCGGGAGCCCGCTCGGCGCACCGGCGGGCGGTGTCCCGGTTGATGCGCGCCGTCGCCGCACGGATCGCCCTTCGTCTGGGCCTCACGCCGGTCTGGGACGCCGAGCCGGGAGACGCGCCGCGGGAGCTCGAGCGGCTTTCGCCCGAAGGTCTGGGCCGGCTGTACGAACAACTGCTGTCCACCGAGGCCTGCCGGTCCGGTCCGGGCGAACGACTTCTGCTCCGGGAGGTCTCGGAACACCGCAAGCGGCGGGGCGCCTACTACACCGGCGACCGCCTGGCGCAGGCCACCAGCGAGCGCACCCTGGCGCCGCTCCTTTCGGGCGGCGGCCGGGACGCCGGTTCGCTGAGGATCTGCGACCCCGCGATGGGCTCGGGAGCCTTCCTGCTGGCGGCGTTCCGGACGGTGCGCCGCGCGACCGGCGGGCGGGTCGTCCCGGAACTGCATGGGTTCGACCTCGATCCGCTGGCGGTGGAAGTGGCCCGGCTCGCGCTCTGGATCGAAGCCGGCGACCAGCGGCTGCCCTTCGAACGGCTCGCCGGCCGACTGGTGCGGGGCGACGGCCTGCGCCGGGGCGAAACCGGGAGCTTCGACGCCGTGCTCGGCAATCCGCCCTGGGAGATCGTGAAGCCGAACTCGCGGGAGTTCTTCGGCCAGGTGGACCCGGGGCATCGCCGGCTCTCCCAGGCGGCCGCAAGGCGACGTCAGGCGGAACTGATGGACGCCGATCTGGCGCTGCGGCGGCGCTGGAACCGTCACCTCGACTGGCATCGGGTCTTCTCGAACACCGTGCGCGAGGACGGCCGTTTCCGGCTGCAGGGTCAAGGCGATCTCAATACCTACAAGCTGTTCCTGGAGCGCGGGCTCGCGCTGCTCAGGCCGGGCGGCCAACTCGGTCTGGTGCTGCCGTCCGGCCTGGCCTTCGACCTCGGCGCGGCCGAGCTGCGCGAGCACCTGCTCTCGTCTTGCGACTGGCGCTGGCTGTTCCAGTTCGAGAATCGCAACGGCCTGTTCGACATCCATCGCAGCTACAAGTTCGGGCCGGTGGTGGTCCAGAAAGGCGGCGCCACGAGACAGATCCGGACCGCGTTCATGCGCCGCGATCCCGCCGACTGGGATGCCCCCGAACCGGATTGCTTCCGCTATCCGGCGGCTTGCGTGCGCCGCTTCAGCCCGGGCGCCGGCGCGCTGCTCGAGATCGGCGGAGCGGCCGAATTCGAACTGCTCGAGAAGATCTACGGCCATTCCAGGTTGCTCGGCGACCTGCCCGGCCTGCGCTACCTGCGGGAATTCGATCTGACGAACCACGCCCGGCTGTTTCTCGATCCAAAGCGCCTGCTGCGGGACGGCTTTCGCCGGGACCGGCTGGACCGGCTGGTCCGTGGGCCGGGCGAGGTGGCCCTGCCGCTCTTCCAGGGAGTCATGCTGCGCTCATTCGATTGCGCCGCCACCGAGTACCGGGGCGGCCACGGGAGCCGGGCCGATTGGTGCGATCCTCCGACCGGGCAACGGCGGATCCGGAGCCGCTTCGCGGTTCGCATCGAGGACGTCAAGCGGCGCGCGCCCGGCGCGCTCGCGCCCCGCCTGGCCTTCCGGGACGTGCAGAACGCGTGCAACGAGCGCACCATGATCGCCTCGATGGTGGCCGGCTATCCGTGCGGCAACACCGTGCCGACGCTCACGTTTGGCGACTTCCTGCGCGACCTGGCGCTCCTGCCGATCCTCTGCTCCTATCCGCTGGATCGGGTGCTGCGGCTCAAGATGAGCCAGAATCACGTGAACTGGTTCCTGGTGCGCGAACTGCCGGTGCCGCGGGCCGCGATTCCGAAGGCGCTGCTTTGGCCGGCGGCCCGGCTGGCCCTCTCGGGACCCTGGTTCCGGCGGGAGTGGCGGCTGTTGGAACGTCACCTCGGTCTCGAGCCGGACCGCGCCCGCGGCCGGGCCGCCGCCGAGCCCGGCGAGCGCCGCCGCCTGCGGGCCGTGCTGGATGCGGTGGTGGCCCTGCTCTACGGTCTGGATCGGGATGACCTCGAACTCCTGCTGCGGGACTGCGCGCATCCGGCCAGTGATCTGAAGCGCCCGGAGTTCCGCCGGTCGCTCGACCCGAAGGGGTTCTGGCGAGAAGATCGCGAGCTGCCTCCCGAGGATCGTCAGGCCGCGCTGACGCTCGTGGCCTTCGCAAAGCTGACGCGATTGGCCGCCTCGGTCGGGCGCGATCGGGCCGTGGTCGAGCTCTGTTCGGACTCCGGAGCGTTCCATGCTTGACGCGATCTGGCCGGCCGCCCTGGCCGGACTGCTGCTTGCGCTGCTGCTCGTCCCGGGGAGCCGCCGGGTGGCGCTGGCCGCGAAGGTGGTCGATCGTCCCGGCCGGCGAAAACTGCAGGGCGAGGCCGTGCCGCTCCTGGGCGGGGCCGCCGTGTTGCTGGCGGTGGCCGGAGGTTCGTGGGCCGGTGTCTGGTGGAACGGCGCGCCGGTTCCAGCGGGAACCCTTCCGGCGGTCCTGGGCGCGCTGTGCGTATTCCTGGTCGGCCTGATCGATGACCTGCGCAAGCACCGCGGCGGACTCTCCGCGCGAAGCAAGTTCGGCCTGCAGCTCGTGGCCGTGCTGTTGCTCTGCTCGGGGCGGATCTCTGCGCTTTCCGATGGAACGGGTGGAACGGGTGGAACGGGCGAGTGGCTCGCGCTCTTCGTCCTGCTGCTGGTCCTGCTCTCGGTGATCAACGCGGCCAACGTCGTCGACAACATGAACGGCCTCTCAGCGGGGCTGGTGCTGATCAGCGCGGCCGCCCTCCTGCTGTTCGGAAACGGGTTCCTGGACGCCGGTCACCGGTTGGCCCTGGCCGCGCTGGCCGGCGCACTGCTCGGCTTCCTGCCCTTCAACTTCCCCCGGGCGCGCTCCTACCTGGGCGACGCCGGCAGCTACCTGATCGGGTACTTGATCGGGCTCTTCGCGCTCCAGCTCACGACCGGTTTTCTCGATCTCCCGGCGCGCCCGATCCGGCTGGCCGGCGCGCTGCCCGCGCTGCTGCCCGCGCTTCTCCTGGTCGGCCTGCCGCTGTTCGATCTGACCTTCGTGGTCGTGCGCCGGCTGCTCGAGCGACGGCCGATATGCTCGGGCGATGCGCGCCATCTGTCCCACCGGCTGGTGGGCGCCGGCCTGAGCCCGGTCCAGGCCGTGTCGCTGCTGCTCTTTCTGCAGCTCATGATGGTCGCCGCCGGCGGCAGCATTCTCCTGGCCGGAGCGGGAGCGAAGGCGGCGGTGACCGCGGCGGTGGCGCTCCTCTTTTCGATCGGCGCCGCCTGGTTGGTGGCGTTCGAGCGGCGCGGCCGCGGCCTCCCTTGACCCCCGAAGCCCGGAGGGCCGGGCGCGGGCGGCCGCCGATTCGCGTCCTTTGGAGTTCCGGGATGCGGATCAACGCGATTCCTGAATCGGCCCGGCCCGAAATCTGCCTGGTTTCGTTGATCTGCCGCGATCCAGGGATATTCTCCAGCAGCGCGAGGAGCCCGTGGACCCCAAGGAATTCGCAGTCCAGTACGACATCGAGGAAAGCCATTGGTGGTTCAAGGCCCGCCGGCGGCTGGTGCGGCGCTTTGCCGAACAGATCCGTGCAGAGCTCGGCCGGCCGCTCAGGATCCTGGACATGGCCTGCGCGACCGCCATGTCGTTCCGCTTCCTCTCGGATCTCGGCAGCATTCGCGGACTCGACATCTCGACCGAGACGATCCGCTTCGCCAGGCAGCGCGGCATCGACCGGATCGTCCGCGGCGACGCCCAGAAGATTCCGTTCGCCGAGGGGTCGTTCGATCTGGTCCTGGCCCTCGACGCGTTCGAACACTTCCCGGACGACGTCGCTTCGATGCGCGAAGTCCACCGCGTGCTTGCCCCGGGCGGCGCGCTGATCCTGACCGTACCGGCGTTCATGTCGCTTTGGAGTCCGCACGACGACGCCTTTCATCACCTGCGAAGGTACACCCGCTCCGAGTTGCGGCGCAGGGTCTCGGGACAGAAGCTGCGCATCGAACGGTTGTCCTACTACTCGATGTTCCTGTTCGTCCCGCTGTTCGTCTTCCGCAAACTGCGCGGCCTGTTCTCGCGGGGGAAGGAGGCGACGTCCGATTTCAACGTTTCCATCCCCCGCCCGGTCGAATGGTCGCTCGCCGGCCTGATGGCCGTGGAAGCCGCCCTGCTGAAGCGGATCAACCTCCCGGTGGGCGCGTCGCTGATCTGCCTGTCGCGCAAAGACTGAGAACACCAGCAGATCCCGTCGCACCATTTCCTCCGCTATCGATTTCCCAGCAGAACTTGTCGCACCATTTCCTCCGGTATCGATTTCCCACTTCCACTCCAGGGCACGTCGCTCACAGGTCGAATCTGGTTCAGACTGCCAGGAGCGGAGGAAATGGTGTGGCGGGACGTGCCGGTGTCATGGGCCGGCGAGGCGCTCTGCCGCGTCCAAGGCTGCGCGGACTTCCTCGGCATCATCGCTCAGCTCGGCCAGCAGGCGGTAGCCCTCCGGCTCGAACGGGTCGAGTCGGATCGAGAGCAGCGCGTTGTCGAGGGCTTGCTCCCTCCGGTCCGACAGCGCAAGGACCCGCGCCAGTCCCCGATACGCCCCGGCACAAAGCGGATCGAGCTCGGCGGCCAGCCGGAACTGAGCCTGCGCTCGGCGCAACCAATCCGTGTGCGCAGGGCTGCCCTCCGGTTCGCGCCGGGCGAGGCAGAGCGAGGCGCGGCCGTACGCCTCGTTCAGCCGGGCCCGGTCGTACGCTTCCTCGAGGCCGCGAAGGTATCTCGGAAGGCCGTAATAGAGGTAGCGACACCCATCGATCGGGCCGGTGGGCGTCTTGCGGCGGAGGTTCTGTTCCTCGGCCTGAAGATAGGCGCGGCCGAGATCGACGGCGGCATCGACCTGTTTCGGTCGCAATCGAACCGTCCGGTTGAGATGCTCGATTCCCTCCAGCACGTCGCCCCCGCGGACCAGGATGCGTCCGAGGCGATGGTGGAGATCCGCATCGTCAGGCGTGTCCGAAAGCCAGGACCGCAGCTCCTCCTGCAGCCGGGCGCGCGCCTCCATTCGCGAAAGGCGCAGGCGCCCGGCCAGTTCCGGTTCGAGCTGTCCGAGCTGGAAGAGCAGGCGCTCCTCGGTGAGTGTGTCGTCCTGCAGGATCGCGACCGCGAGCTCGGTTCTCAATCGGCCGCCCAGGCCGAAGGGCGCCGGTTGCCTCGATTGAAAGCCGGGAGCATCGGCGCGGCGTCCGAGTCGATGCAGATTGACGGCCGCCTGGCGGAACTGGCGTGAGCCCAGTCGGGTGCGCGCCCGGCGGAGCTGCAGGTTCAGGACCGGCGCACCGCTCGCTCCGCCCGCGTCGCGGATCAGCTCGAGGGTGGCACCGGCCGTGAGCAGCGGCCACAGCCCGAACGTCTTGCCGCGCGCGAACGCGAGCTCTGCATCTCCCGGTTCGCGGAGCGCGACGAACAGGCAATGGGTGCCGTGGTGCAAGGTGACCGGCGCGAACCCGGGAGCCTGGATGAGCGCCGCCGCCAGGGCGACCTCCTCGAAGGTCAACTCGCTGAGGTCCAGGCAGACGGCCAGCGGCCGGCCGGGGGCGAGCCGATCGCGGAGATCCCCGAGGGCAAAGAGCGCACCCGGAAGCGCGGGCCAGGGATGCGCGAAGAGCGAGGGCAGCAGCAGGATTCCGCCCGGGTCCTCGTGAGGTCGAAGTTCGCCGGCGCCGCAGCGGAGGTCGCCCGGATGATCCCGCGCGGGCGCCTTCAACGCGGCCGCCTCGGCGCCCAGCAGGACCAGCGGACCGGAACCGGAAAGCGAGCGCATGAGCTGGAAGACGGGCTCGAGCGGCGCACCCTCGTACGGCCAGCCGGGGATCTCGGGCGCGCGCCAGTCGCGCCCGTCGATGCCGCGCGATGGGTCGCGGCCGGCCTCCGCGCCGGTGGCCTGGCGGACGGGATCCAGGAGCAGCCAGGGTGTCTGCCAGGCCGGCGCCCGCCGCGGCGCAGCGAGCAGGATCGCGAGCAGGAGCAGCAGGCCGAGCAGACGCCAGGCGTGCAGGCAGCGGCCGAGCAGCACGGCCAGCGCGCAAATCGCCGCGCCCGACAGCCAGGGCTCTTTGATCGGCAGGCAGAGGCCGGCGAGCAGACCGGCCAGCAGCCAGAGGCCGCCGCGCCTCTTGCTTGTCGGGCGAAGCGCTCCGGCGCCCGCGCCTGAGAGCAGCAGAGTGCCGGCGCCGCCCACGATCGCCGCGGTCAGCGCGACGCCCGCGAGGTAGTGCGTGCGCGTCACGTCCGGACCATGGATGCGCGCCGCGAGTTCGAGCAATTCGGCCCGCCCGGGCGTGGCGAAGGCCAGCACGAGCCCTGACAGAAGGGCGCAGCAGGCGAACAGGTGCTCCGCCAGTCCGGGATGCCGCCGGATCAGGAATCCCGCGGCCAGGGCGCCCGAAAGCCCGGCCAGCAGCAGGGGCAGGAGCGCCGCGCCGGCCACTGCCAGATCGTGACCGGAGACCCGCGACGTATCGATCAGCGTGGCAAAGAGCTGCGTACCCAGCGCCGCACCGATCAGCAGCGGGCCGGGAATCCCTTCGATTCGGGGCCGGCCGGCGGTCGGGCCGAGCGCGTCCGGCTCAGAAACCACCGAAGATGAACGATCCCAGCGACGTGATTGGCGCCGCCTCTCGAGCGTCCTCGATGATTCCCAGGGTCGACGAGATCAGCCGATCCATCTTGAGCTTGGCGTCTTGATCGTTGATCAGGTAGCCGAGCACGCCGGTCGACTTCTCGATCGGTTCCATGACGTTGACCTTGAATGAAGCCGCCACGCTGCCGACGTCCTCGAGCACGTGGCGGGCCGTGCCGCCGAGATCGCCGTGGAACAGATTGTAGAACAGCGAATCGGAGTTGTTCCGGCTGGACTCCACGAACTCCGAAAGCGTCGTGATCATCCGGTCGGCCTTGGCGCCGACCGAATCCTCCGAGTCGTCGACCAGCCTGCCGATCATCGACTTCGGATTGCGGGCGCGCTCCGTCAGGTCCTGCAGGCCGGCCACGATGGCGTCGACGTCCTGCTTCAAGGGCGAGTCGGCCGCGACCAGCGCTCCCAACAGGGATTCCGGGCGGTTGGCCTTGTCGAGAAGTTCCCGCAGGCGGGCGCTGCTTTCGTTCAGGTTGTTGCGAAACGGGGTCTCGTAGAACAGATCGTTCATCAGGCTGCCCGGCTGCTTGACCTGGCTGGCCATCTGGTCGAGCGCGCCAAGGATGTTCTCGAACTTGTCCCGGGCGGCGGGATTGGTCAGCAGGTAGCCGATGGCGCCCCTGCGGTTGGCGTCGTCCAGACCGGCCGAGGCGCTGCGGAGGTTCTCGACGATCTCGCCGATCGAGTCCAGGTTGTTCTCGACCAGTTGGCCGATGGCCGTGATCGGGTGGGGCCGGGAGCTACCGAGGAGCTGAATCCGGGCAAGCTGGTCGCTCTCGCGAGGGTCCAGATCGGGATCGGACGGGCCGGGATCGACCCGTTCCCGATCCTCGTCGCCGGGGAGAATCGTGACCACCTTGCCGCCCAGCAGGTTGGTGTCCTCGGCATAGATCCGGTAGCCCTCATGGAGTTCGATCGGCAGCTCCAGTTCGAGCACCATCAGCACGTGGGGTTCGAAACCTGGCGGACCCAGCTTTTCCGTTTCCAGATTCCGGCCGGTGGCTTCCCAGGCGTTCCAGGGAATCGGCTCGATGCGGCTGACCCGTCCGTACCGGGTGCCGTGGACCAGGACCGAATCCTCCCGCCGCACGCCGTACACGTCTTCGAAAACCACGTTCAGCGATTGGCGCTCTCCCATGCCGGGGAGGTTGCGCAGCTGGGTGGTCACATACCCGAGCGCGAACAGCCCGCCGAAGAAGAGGAGGCCGAGAATCAGGTCCCGGGAAGTACTCGATCCTTTGGGCATCTTGGCCTCCTGAAGAACGGAGTGGTCACGGCAAATGCATACCGAGTTGGGTTTCCTCGTCCATCGAGAGAATCGGACGGCCCTCGATGAAGTCGCGGACAACGGGATTCCTGGTGCGGCGGATTTCCTCGGGCGTTCCGATTTCGATCAGGCGTCCCAGGTGCATCATGCCGATCCGATCGCCGACCTCGTAGGCGTGGGACAGGTCGTGAGTGACCACCACCGAGGTGACTCCGAAGCGGCTCTGGACGCTGGTGATCAGGTTGCTGATGGTGGACGACATGCGCGGATCGAGGCCCGCGGTCGGTTCGTCGTAGAGAATGATCTTGGGCCCGGTGACCAGCACCCGGGCCAGCGCGGCCCGTTTGCGCATGCCGCCCGAGATTTCCGCCGGAAACTTGTCCCGTTCGCTGGCCATGTTGACGGTGGCCAGCTCCTCGATCACCCGGCGCTCGATCTCGTCCGCCTTCAGCCGGTGCCGGCGCTCCCGGCTCTCTCTAAGCGGCAGCGCGACGTTGTCGCCGACGCTCATCCAGTTCAAGAGCGCCCCGCTCTGGAACAGGTAGCCGATCTCGCGGCGCATCCGCAGTAGCTCGGAGCGCGAGGCCGTGGAGACCTCGTGTCCGTTGATCACCACGGTGCCCGAGTCGGGCCGAAGGAGCCCGACCATGTGCTTCAGCGTCACGCTCTTGCCGATCCCGGAGGGCCCCATGATCACGAAGGTCTCGCCCTCCTTGACCTCGAGGTCGTAGTTGATCAGCACGCGCCGCGAGCCGAACGCCTTGTTGATGTTCTCGAGCTGGATCACGGGTAGAAGAACCAGGTCAGGATGTAGCCGAACACGATGATCAGGATGAACGAGACCACCACCGCCCGCCGGGTGGCCCGGCCCACGCCGAGCGCTCCGCCTTGCGCGCGCAGCCCCGATGAGCAGCCCACCGCCGCGATGGTCAGGCCGAAGACGACCGCCTTCAGCAGGCCGACGAACAGGTCCTTGGGCAAACCGGTGGCGCCGGCGGAACCGGAGAGCGAATCGACGACGCTGCGAATGTAGAGGTTCCAGGGGATCTGCAGCTGGCTCTCGCTGATGAACCCGCCGCCGATCACGCCGACCACGTCGCCGATGAAAGTCAGGATCGGCGCCAGCATGGCCAGCGCCAGGATGCGCGGCATGACCAGGAACTCGATCGGATCGATCGACATGCACTCGATCGCATCGATCTCCTCGGAGACCTTCATGGTGCCCAGTTCGGCGGCCATCGCGGCGCCCACGCTCGCGGTCAGGATGATCGCGGTGATGAACGGGCCCATCTCGCGGCAGAGCACGATGCCGATGATGTCGGCGATCTTCTCGCGCTGCCCGAACCGGTCCAGCTCGAGGCCGGTCTGATAGGCCAGGATGATCCCGGTGAAGACGCCGACCACGACGACCACCGGCAGGGGCTTGATGCCGCAGGTGTACATCTGGTCCAGCAGCATGCGCCCCCGCAGGAAGCCCCGCGGCAGGCGCGCCAGGGTGCTGAGCAGCAGCTGTACCGTGAACCCGGCACCGGTGATCGATTGCCGCAGAAACTGGCCTGTGAAACGAAGAAGTTCCAAACTCAATCCAGATGTATGGGAATCCAGAACAATCGTAGCGTTCGGGACGATCGCCCGTCCCGGCCATCCTCGCCCTCCCATCCGAAAAGACCGGCCAGGAAGCGGCGCGAGAAGCGGGTGACCGATTCCTCCGTCACCGTGCGCGTGGTGAACAGCAAGGGAATGCTCAAGCTGCTCTCGTGCGGATCGGAATAGGCCTTGACCAGGTTCATGAAGGCCGTGTGCCGGGTGAAGCCGCCGAGCTCGGAAGGTGCGCTCTCATACCGGTAGAGGTTCAAGAAGACGCCGAAGGCGTCGTTGAAATCCCGGACGTACTGCTCGAGCCGGAGCGGCAGCAGCGGGATCGCCTGGATGTCCCGGAAGCCGTCCTCGCGCCGCTCGTAACTGAAGACCGGCCAGAGCTTGGTGAAGCGGTCGGTGGCCCCGGTGAGGTTTCCCTCGGGGTCGAGGTAGGAGCGAAGGTGGGTCTGGAACAGCGGCGCTCCCACGAAGATCGAATCGTCCTCGTAACCGCCGTCCTGCTCGAGCCGGCGCGCGGACCGCTTCCAGAAACCGATCGGCTGCAGCACCGCCACCGAGTCGATGCGGTTCTGCCGATCTTCCGGCAGGCTCGTGTAGTCGGCATAGAGCAACAGCAGAATGCGCCGCCGCAGGTAGGTCCGGGTCCGCTCGTACTTGAACACGGCCTGCGTCAGGATGTGCATCAGCACGTTGGGTTCTTCCTCCGCCTGTTCCGTTGCGTCCGGCGTGGCATCCGGCGCGGCCGCGGTCTCCGAGGCCGCGGCCCGGCCGCTCTCGCGGCGCAACGGATACTCGACGTTGAAGCGGAAGAAGGGCCACAGGAAGGTCCAGAACTCGTGGTCATAAGCCCGCTCGTGCTTGAACAGCGGCCAGATCGCGAACAGCTCGGACGCCTTGTCCGGCCCCCGGTCGAGCTTAAGCTTCTGGTGATGCACGAAGGGCCACAGGTAGCTCTGCTTGTCGTAACGCGGCAGCGGCTTGGAAGGGTCGGCGCCCTCCGGATAGTGGGGCGCCCGGTAGGGCGGATACGTCCACAGGCTCCGGGAATAGAACGGCAGGACGTGGAAGGAACCTCCGCGCGGAGCGCCGGTCGTGTAACCGAACAGCAGCGCCAGCGAGGTGAAGTTCTCCTCCTCGTCGAAGACGCGCTTGGTCAGCCGCTGCAGGATCGGCCAGGCGAGAAACTGGAAGCGGTCATAACCCACGAAGGAGTTGACCTGTCCCGCGAGCGGGAACAGGGCGAAGTAGCTCTCCGCGCGCTCACCGGCGGCGGCCGCGCCGGGCGGCGGAGTGGACGAGCCGGTCAGCACGAACGGAAACAGCAGGAAGTCGGTGTCGACTCCGCCCGGAGCGGTCTGCTCGCGCGTGTACCAGAGCAACGGCCAGAAGCGCCACTGCGTGGTCCTCGGGTTGGTGTGGTACTTTCCGAAGGGCGCGATGAAGGAGGTCACCCGCTCGCGTTCGCCCGAAGCGCCGCCGCGCCACGGACGGAGCTGAGTCATGAACAGCGGGCGCAGTCCGAACCGCGTCGAGCGCCCGTCGGTCACGTGGGTCACGAACGGGCCCAGGATATCGGTGTCGGTGTAGCCGGAGTGGGGGTGGCGAGCCGTCCGGAACAGGGGCGCCAGGTCGACGTCCTGCTCGATCCCCGAGCAGCCAAAGCAGATCGAAAGCAGCACCCAGCCTGCGATCCTGATTGCGGGCCTGATCTCGGGACTCCTCACCACCACAGAGCCGGACTCGTTTCAGACTGCCGGAGGGTGCCCATTCACCCGGTGCAGACGCTAACGTGGTGGGAAGATATGGGCAGCCTGGAAGCAGATCAATGGAATTCCCTAGGGCCCGAAAGCGTTCGACTTTCCCCGGGGAGACGGGAGAATCGGACCGCCGTGACGAGAACCGGGAGCGTGTGATGCACTGGAATGCTGTCGATCGCCGGCCGCGAGGGCATGCGCCGCGATTCTGGACGATCTCTCTAGCGATCTCTCTGGCGGTCCTTCCGGCCTGCGTGAGCGAGGAGGATGTCGGCCCCGTCGTCATCCTGCCTCCGGAAGCCTACCGCTATGAGCGGTTCATCGAATCCCCGACCGAATTGACCGCCGACAGGGTCCTGGTCCAGGCGGTCACCGCCTACAAGCGCGACGTGGCGCCGATCGTGGACGAGAGCGCGCACATCAAGGAGATCACCCCGAACGCCGTGCGGCTCATCAACCGGAGCTCCAGCAACCGCCATCTGCCGGTTTCGCTGTCGTTTCGCAACCTGCGCATTCGCGCTCGGGAGCGGATCGAAGTGAAGTTCAGCGACGAGCCGCTCGAGGAAGCGGAGAGTCCGCCGATCCTGTTGGTGATCGCCGAGGGAGTGGCGACGTTTCGGGGCGACGGCGTTTCGGTCACCGCCGACCGGCTGGTGATCCGCAACGACGAGATCCGCGCCTTCCTGAAGAGCGGCCAGGCCATTCCGGTGGCGGGAGGGCGGCGCTGAGAATCTCGCGAGCGGTGCTCCTGTCGTTCAGCCTGTTGTGCCTTTTTCCGGGTTGCCGCCTCGGTGCGATGGATCCGGGGACCGGTCCGGACGCGTTGTCGCCGTCAATCGAGGAGCAGTTGGAATCCGCGGAACGTGCGCTTTCGCGCGAGGACGAGGCGGCTGCGCTTCACCTTTCGGAACAGGTCCTCAGCCGGGATCCCTTCAGCTATCCCGCGCTCCGGGTCCGGCAGGAGGCCCGGATCGGGCTGGGTGAACGGGAGCAGGTCCTGGAGGAGGCACTCCGCGCCGTGGCTCTAAAGCCGCGCGATCCGCTGGCCTGCGTGCTGCTTGCGCGCCTGCTCACCGAGCAGGACCGCGATCTCGCGGGGCGGCTGCTCGAGCGCGCCCTGCTGGCCGATCCGCGCCACCCTTTCGCTCTCCACGGGCTGGGCGTCATGGCGGCCCGCGAGGGCCGGTTCGAGGAGGCCGAGGCGCGCTTCAGCCAGGCCCTGGAGTCCGCTCCCGGATTCCAGCGCGCCCGGCTCCATCGCGCGCTCGTGCGCGACCAGCTGGCCGATTTCGAGGGAGCGGCGGACGATTACACGCGGTACCTGCGGGACGATGGCGACGATCGGGTGGCGCTCTACAACCTGGCCTCGATCACGCACCGCGAACTCCACCGCCCGGACCAGGCCGAGGAGTTGTATCGCGTACTGCTCGACATCGACGACGGCCTCACCGAGGCGGTGGTGGGGCTGGCGGTCTGCCTGACCGAGCAACACCGGTTCGAGGCGGCCGAGGCCCTCTACCTGTCGGTCCGGGACCGCGAACCCTCGGCGCTCTTCAACCTGGGCATGCTCTACCAGGAGCACCTGGGCCGTCCGGAGCAGGCGCGGGAGTGTTTCGAGGAATTCGTGTCGCTCGGCGGCGAGGCGCTCGCCCGGCAATCGCTGGCCGACCGGTGGATCTATGCGCCCGTTCGACTGGCCGAACTGGACCAGGTCCTGGAAGAAAAGCGGCTGCGCAGCGAGGCGCGACGTTGATCGCCGTGGTGCAGCGCGTCAGCTCGGCCTCCGTGACGGTCACGGACGAGTGTCTCGGCCGGATCGGCCGCGGGCTGGTGGCGCTGGTCGGCGCTCGCAAGGGAGATGACGCGGAGGATGCGCGGCTCCTGGCTGACAAGCTCGCGGGCCTCCGGATTTTCGAGGACGCGGGCGGCCGCATGAACTCGAGCGCGCTGGACCTCGGCGTGGAGATCCTGGTGATCTCGCAGTTCACCCTGCTGGCCGATCTGAAGAAGGGCCGGCGACCGGGATTCGATCGGGCGGAAGATCCGGATCGGGCCCGCGCTCTGCTCGACCAGTTCGTGCGAGTCTTGGAGGGTCAGGGACTTACAGTCGAACAGGGCCGATTCGGTGCGGAGATGTCGGTGCAGTTGGTCAATCACGGTCCAGCGACCTTCATCCTCGATACCGATCTGTGGCGCCCGCGGTCCCGCCGTGACGACACAAGTCATTGAGCAGTCGCTCGTTGCGATTTCCTCCCGAAACCGGCTCAAGTCCCGAGGGTGCACGAATTGGACCCGCGGCTCGATCACAAATTCTTTCTTGACAGAGTGTTATTAATAATTAGCTTCCAGCCGATAATCTGGTCTTGAAGGTTCGCTTCCCAGAACCCCCCGACAGGTGTCCTCAGGAACCCAGCTCATTCAGGAAGTCGAAAGGAGTTGCGATGGTCACGATCACGAAGAAGGAGCTCGTGAACCGCATCGCGGACCGAACCGGCCAGACCAAGGTCGTGACGAAAGAGATCATCCAGCATTTCCTGGATGAGATCATCAACGAGCTTTCCCACGGCAACCGGCTGGAATTCAGAGACTTCGGTGTCTTTGAAGTGAAGTTTCGCAAGGCGCGACGAGCTCAGAACCCCCGAACGCTCGAGAAGGTGCACGTGCCCCCCAAGAAGGTCGTCAAGTTCAAGGTGGGCCGGGTGATGCGCGAGAAGGTCGGCTCGACCGACGAGGACGGCAACGCGGGCGGCGCGTCGTCGTCGCGGATGTCGCCCTCGCGTCCTCCCGAGTCTCCGCTCGGCGGAACGGGGACCAGCCCAGACGCGTTCTGAGCGCGTTCTGAACGCGTTCAGCTCTTGAAGGCCTGTTCCAGGTCCTCGAGCAGATCCTCGGCATCTTCCACTCCCACCGAGAGCCGGATCAACCCGTCATCGATGCCGATCCTCAGGCGCTCCTCCTCGGGCACCGAGGCGTGGGTCATGGACGGCGGGTGCTCGATCAGCGACTCGACTCCGCCCAGGCTCTCCGCCAGCGCGAACAGCCGGGTCCTGCAAACGACGCGCTTGGCCTCCTCGACGCTGGCGTCGAGGACGAACGAGAGCATCCCCCCGAAGCCGCTCATCTGCCGCGCCGCGACCGCGTGGTTCGGGTGATCCGGCAGGCCGGGATAGTAGATCCGTTTCACCCGCGGATGCTCCTCGAGGAAGTCCGCCACCCGCTCCGCGTTGGCACAATGCCGTTCCATGCGCAGGTGCAGGGTCTTGATGCCGCGCAGCGTCAGGAAGCAGTCCATCGGGCCCGGCAGCGCGCCCACCGCGAGCTGTAGAAACGAGATGCGCTCGCCCAACGCCTGGCTGGAAGTGATCAGCGCGCCTCCCAGCAGATCGGAGTGCCCGCCGAGGTACTTGGTCAGCGAGTGCGCCACGATGTCGAAGCCGTGGGCGATCGGATTCTGGAGACAGGGCGTCGCGAAGGTGTTGTCGCAGGCCGTCAGGATCGATTCGTCGCGGCCGAGTTTCGCCACCGCGTCCAGATCGACGATGCTGAGCAGCGGGTTGGTCGGCGATTCCACCCAGATCAGCCGGGTCTCGTCCCGGAGCGCCTCGCGGAAGGCCTCGGGCCGCGACGGGTCGACGTAGGTGAAGCTCAATCCCTGGCGGGAATAGACCTGCTCGAACAGCCGCCTCGTGCCGCCATAGAGATCGTTGCAGGCCACGACATGGTCGCCCGCGTCCAGCAGCTGCAGCACCGTGCTGACCGCCGCGAGCCCGCTCGAGAAGGCGTGTCCGCTAGCGCCCTGCTCCAGCGCCGCCAGGTTCGCCTCGAGCGCGGTGCGGGTCGGGTTCTTGGCCCGGGTGTAGTCGTGCCCGTCCTTCGGCTGGGCCGGATACTCCTGGACGTAGGTCGAGGTGAAGTAGACCGGCGTCATCACGGCGCCGGTGGTGGGATCGGGGCTCTGCCCGGCATGAACCGCACGTGTGCCGAATCGCATCAGAGAACTCCTGGATGAACTGGATGAACTGGTGCCGGTGTGCAGGGTGCCAGTGTACAGAATGGAAACCAGGCGGTCTCGCACCGCCCCCCTGGCCCGAAGCCCCGAAGCATGGGACGTGGGTAACCGCGGACGATATTCTCTGGGGCGGCGCGACGAAAGACAGGAGCACACGTTGTCGATCCACGAAGACACCCTGAGAGTGCTGGAGTTCGACGCCTGGAATCGGCGACTGGCCGCCTTTGCGGCGAGCGACGCCGGCCGCGAGGCGGCGCTCGTGTCCCGGCCGGCGGGCGATCTGGAAACCGCGCTGCGTCTGCTCGATGAGACCGGAGAGGCGCTGTCGCTCCTTTGGGCCGAGAGTTTGCCCCGCCTCGGAGTCCAGGCCGATGGGCTCGACCTGCTGGAGCGCGCCCACGCCGACGGTTCGCCGCTCCTGGCCCGCGAGCTGGCCACGCTGCTGGCCTTCCTGCGTTCCGTCTGCGATCTGAGGCAGAGGCTGGTCGAGCTCGAAACATGTCCGGCCCTTTCGGCGATCGGCCAGTCGATCCCGGCCCTCGAACCGCTCCTGCACTCGCTCCAGCGGGCCGTGGACGTTCAGGGACTGCTGCTCGACTCGGCCACGCCCAAGCTGTACCAGCTGAGACTCGAACTCGCCGAATCGAAGGAGAGCCTGCGGCGCCACCTGGAGCGCTTCGCGAATCGCAAGGAGGTCCGCCCGCTGCTGCGCTCCAACCATGTGTCGCTCCGGGACGGACGATTCGTGCTGGCGGTGAGGGCCGGGGCCCGGGGACAGATCCGGGGGATCTACCACGACCGCTCCCAGAGCGGAAACACGGTCTACATGGAACCGGAGGAGGTCGTCGACGATCAGAATCGCATGCACGATCTGGGTATCGACGAGCAACGCGAGGTGATCCGGATCCTGTGGGGCTTCACCAGGGAGCTTCTGGCGCGCGAGTCGGAACTCAGGCGCGCGCGCGCGGCGCTGGCGCGCTTCGATCTGGCCTCTGCGCGGGCGGCGCTGGCGCGGACGCTCGGTCTGGAACGGCCCGACCTGCAGCCTTTGGGCGAACTGGCCCTCGCCGGAGCCCGCCACCCGCTGCTGCTCGGCCTGGCCCATGATCAGAGCGAAGGGGCACCGGAGGAGCGCCTCGACCTCGCGCGCCGCCGCACGATCCCGTTCGACGTGCGCCTCGGCGACCTGCACGACGTGCTGGTGTTGACCGGGCCGAACACCGGCGGCAAGACGGTCACGCTGAAGGCGATCGGCCTGCTCTCGCTCCTGCCGCGCGCGGGACATTTCCTTCCCGCGCAATCGGGCGCCCGGATTCCGTGGTTTCCGGGCGTATTCGCCGACGTCGGCGACGAACAGGACCTGACCCAGAGCCTCTCGACTTTTTCGGGCCACGTGCGGCGCATCGCGTCGATGCTGAAGACGGCCGCGCCGGGCGCCTTGATCCTGCTCGACGAGCTCGGGTCCGGCACCGATCCGCTGGAGGGCGAGGCGCTTTCCACGGCGCTCCTGGATCACCTGCTGGAGGCCGGCATGCTGGCGGTGGTGACCACCCATCTGGGCCGCCTCAAGGAATTCGCCGGGCGCAGGCCGCGGGCCGCGAACGCATCGATGGAGTTCGATCCGGAGAGTTTCCGGCCGACCTACCGGCTGGTGCTCGGGATTCCGGGCGCCTCGAACGCCCTCCGGATCGCGGCGCATCTGGGACTTCCGGGTTCGATCCTGACCAACGCGGAGCGGCTCCTGAGCCGCCAGGGCCGGCAGTCGGCGGAACTGTTCGATCAACTCGACCAGGCGCGGGCGGCGGTGGAACGGGCGCGCGGCGAAGCGGAAACGGACCGGCGCAGGGCGGCCGAGGCAAGGACCCGATCGGTGGAGAAGGAGGTTCGGCTCGACCGGGCCCGGGCCGCCTTGATGGTTCAGGCCGAGGCGGCGGCCGAGGATCGGTTGCGCCGCCTCTTGGAGGAACTCGAAGTGCCGCGGCGCGCCCTGCTGGCGCTCGGAGGCAAGGGAGCGGCGGCGGCCGGCCAGATGCTCGAGGCCATCCGCCGGGCCCAGGGCGCCTCGCCGCTCTCGGAGCGCAGGCGGCAATACGTCCGCTCCCTGCGCCCGGGCGACCGGGTGTTCCTTCCGGAGTACAACGAGATCTGCGAGATCCGCCGGATCTTGAAGAAGGAGGAACGCATCGAGGTGTCGTATCGGAGCCTCTCGCTGACGGTCGGATTCGACGAGATCGCTCCAGTGGAACAGAGCCACTTGCACCGGCCGCCCGAGACGACATAATGCGGGCGCAGACCGGTTCAAGCCGAGGACCGGCGAATGCGAAGGGAACCCACGTGATCAAGAACGCCAGTCGGACCAGGCGGATTCTCGTGATCGACGATGAACAGCCGGTGGCCGACCTGATCCGGGACGTGCTACGCCGCCACGGTTACATGGTGGACGTGCATTCGGGCGGCGAGGCGGCGCTCGAGGTAGCGAGCGGGGGCGACTACGGCCTGGTGATCAGCGACTTCGCGATTCCGGGCCTGAACGGACTCGAGTTCGCCCGTCAGTTCGGCGCGCTCCGGCCCGAGGTCGCCGTGCTGATCGTGTCGGCCTTCCTCGACCCGGAGACCGCCCGCGAGCTCGAAACCCAGCAGAACGTCCGGGGCCTCATCCGCAAGCCGTTCGACATCTTCGAACTGGTCGACCGGGTCGACGCCTGTCTAGGAATTGAACAGATTCCCGGCTCGCGCGCTGAAATGGACGCATGAGCCGATTTCCACACGGGAAGGGGCCGGCCCCTTCCGTCCAGGGACGGGAGTGTCCGTTTTCTGGACACCCGCGAGGTCGGTCCGGAATGAACTCCAGTTTGAAGCTTGACTTCCGTCGGCGCTGCTCTAGCTTGTCGGGTTTTCGTGCGTGAGGCGGATTCTGCCCGGCGAGAAGCGCCAGCGTCGCTCAGAGAAGCGCCAGCGTAGCTCAACGGTAGAGCTCCGGTTTTGTAAACCGGTGGTTGCGAGTTCGATTCCCGCCGCTGGCTCCAAGCTCTGTCGAGGGTCCCGAGAGTGCATCCGAAAAGTGCCAAGGAACGCTCGTTCGGAATTCGCCGACGGCATCGACATCAGTGGTTCAGCTTTTGACATCAGGAGTTCGTTCGGTATTCAGCGGGGAGTTGCCCGAGTGGTCAAAGGGGACGGGCTGTAAACCCGTTGCGTAATGCTTCGAAGGTTCAAATCCTTCACTCCCCACCATTCACCCTCTGGGGCCGAGTTCGAGTGTGAGAGAAACAGGAGCCGGACATCGGCTGATTGCGGGTGTAGCTCAATGGTAGAGCTCCAGCCTTCCAAGCTGGTCACGTGGGTTCGATTCCCATCACCCGCTCCAA
>Ga0326597_10004657_pt1 | contig 19231 bp, 13 predicted proteins | sample RVTome_12_FD_203789 | JGI IMG/M metagenome (GOLD analysis project Ga0326597, IMG submission 203789) | Soil microbial communities from uranium-contaminated site in the Upper Colorado River Basin, Wyoming, United States - RVT100D185 | ecosystem: Environmental > Terrestrial > Soil > Contaminated >... | reverse complement strand
CCGCCCGCCCGATCTGCAGCAGGAACCGGCCGGAGGACGTGAACTTCAGGATGTGATTGTCCTGGGCCGCGCTCCCGGTCAGCCAGACGTTGTCCCGGCTGTCGACATAGATGCCGTGCTCGCTCGCGAACCACTCGTACTCGTCACTCGGTCCGCCCCACGCCCGGACGAACCGGCCGTCGGGGTCGAACTCGAGGACCGGGGGGGCCGGGACACAGCAGTCGGCGGTCGGAGGGTCGTTCGCGGCGCCCACGGCGCTTGCTTGGATCGTTCCCGGACGATGGTGGACCCAGACGTGGTCGTGCGAGTCGACGGCCACGCCGCCCACAGGTCCGTTGGTCCAGAGGTCCGGGAGGAGCGAAAAATGCAGAGGGTCCGGCTCGTACGTCGGTACCGTCCCCCCGCTGACTCTGAAGCTCGGCACGCCATCGTCTGTCGTGACTCCATCGTCCCCGCCCGTGGCGCATGCGGGGCCGATCACGACCAGGGCGCAGGTCGCCCAGACGGTCCATTTGCTGGTCTTCTTCATGGGACATGCCTTCGTGTCACGGTGAACCACCGCGTCGAGCTGCAATGGGGAATGTATCTACCGCGCCAAGCGACGTCAACTACTTGGCGGCGTGGGTTGCCCCGTCCGCTGCCACCAGTGCGCGATCACAACCGCGAAATCTCGTGTGTCCTTCCTGAGACATAGGCCGTGATAAGTTGGCGCGCCCGGCAGGATTCGAACCTGCGACCCCCGGCTTAGAAGGCCGGTGCTCTATCCACCTGAGCTACGGGCGCACACGGTGGGAAGTGTCAGTGTAGCAAGTCTTTCGCGGCCTCGGGTCCCGCGACCGCGAGGGGGGCTAGAATGCCCGGGTGAACTCGCAGGACCGATTTGCCGACCGCGACGATCGCGGGCGCCGAGCCGTGCGTTGGGTGACCCAACGTGACGAGGCATCCGCCCGATGATCGATCAGGTCCGGGATGCCCGCGTAAGGTCGGCGGTGTTCGAGTGGCTGGCTTCTCAGGCTGCGACCTACGGCGACGTGCTTCCTCGTGTGTTGCTCGCCGAGGGGTTCCGCCTTGATGGCATTCGTGTTCCGTTGATCGGCCCGCAGGGAATCTTCAAGCCCCGCGTGCTGAGAGACGTACCGCTCTCAATCACCACGGCGCCGGAGGGACCGTACGATGACGCGTTCGGTGGCGATGGCCTGTTGCGCTACCGATACAGAGGCACGGACCCTGACCATCCAGACAACCGGGGGCTGCGTCTGGCTATGACTCACCGGTTGCCGCTGGTCTATTTCCATGGCGTAGTTCCAGGCCGCTATGTAGCCGCGTGGCCCGTCTACGTAGTGGGAGACGATCCCGCGGGCCTGACTTTCTCGATAGCTGTTGACGATGTGGCTCACGCGTGGTCTTTGCCTGCAGGTCTGGCGCGGGCAGGGCAGGTCAGCGAGGACCGGGAAAGCATCCGGCGCGCCTATGTGACAGCCGCGGTGCGCGTCCGGCTGCATCAGCGCGCCTTCCGCGAGCGAGTCCTGGAGGCCTACCGGCAGCAGTGTGCCTTCTGCCGGTTCCGCCACCCGGAGCTCCTGGACGCGGCCCACATCGTGCCGGACAGCCGGCCCGAAGGTGAGCCCGTTGTGCGGAATGGCCTCGCTCTCTGCACCCTGCATCATGCGGCGTTCGACCGAGCATTTCTCGGTTTGCGTTCGGACTATACGATCGAGGTTCGGCCGGACATCCTGCGCGAGCGGGACGGGCCGACACTGGCGCACGCCATCCAGGCGCTTCACAACACGCGGATTACCGTGCCGAGGACGATGGCGTTGCGGCCAGATCCTGCATTGGTCGAAATTCGTTATCAGCAGTTTCGGCAGGCGTTCTAGAGGTCGGCGACCAGAACCAGCCCCATCTCTGACCATCGGAGGGGGCGGTATACTCGTATGCGAAGGATCCCAATGCCTACAAAGCCTGCCGTCGTACACAGCGACCCCGACATTCTGAGCGGGACTCCTGTTTTTGTCGGCACGCGGGTCCCGGTGCAATCGCTGTTCGACTACCTCGAGGGTGGCGACACGCTCCTTACCAGTGCGCGTTCTGCTTGACGAGAATATCCCCCACGACCTCATCCCCGAGTTCCCCGGTCACATCGTTCTGACGGTGCAGGGATTGGGCTGGGCCGGCGTGAAGAATGGAGATCTGTTGACGCGGGCCTGCGGCCAGATCGACGCCCTTCTTACCATGGATAGGAAGCTCGAACGGCAGCATGATTTGTCCGTCCTTCCGCTCATCGCGGAGATGCGTGAAGCGGTCGCACGCGTTGCCCCTGGGAGTGTGGAGTACGTCGGCGCAGCACGTTAGCAGCAGGTCTCCGGCGGACGAATCCGTGGTGCCGCGACCAGGCCGTCCGACCCCGTTCTACCGGGGTCGGCTGCGATCGGCCTTCATCACGTCTCGCTTAGAAGGCCGGTGCTCTATCCACCTGAGCTACGGGCGCAATGGTGTCGACGTGCCTCAGTGTAGCGGGCTCGAGGGCGCCGGCCTGCACGTTCCGTACCCGCCCGAGGCCAACCCGCCTCCTGCGCGCCCCAGTGTAGCAAGTCCCCGGCACGCTATCATGATTTCGTGATCCGCCGGGCCCACCGGCGGCTGGCGCCATGACACCCCGAGTCACGGTCATCATCCCGACTTACAACTGGGGTACGGTACTGCCATTTTCGATCGGCAGCGTCCTCGACCAGACGTTCCGCGACTTCGAGCTGCTCGTGGTGGGGGACGGCTGCACGGACGATTCGGCCGAAGTCGTCGCCGGCATCGGCGACCCGCGCGTGCGCTGGATCGACGCGCCACGGACCGGGCACCAGTCCGGTCCGAACAACGAAGGCCTGCGGCAGGCGCGGGGCGCCCTCGTCGCATACCTCGGACACGACGACCTGTGGCTGCCGCATCATCTGGCCTCCGCGGTCCACGCGATCGAGCAGGGCGCGGACGTGACGAACTCGATCGTGCTCATGGTCAGTCCGCAAGGTGGCACGGGCGTGATGGTGCCGCTCGCGCCAGGCGAGCGGATCCCGCCGTCCGCCGTCGTGCACCGCCGCCGGATGACCGAGTCGCTCGGAGGGTGGCGGGACTACCGGGAGTTGTCGATCGATCCCGAAACGGACCTCTGGCGCCGTGCGCACGCCGCGGGATTCCGCTTCGCCGTCGTGCCGCGTCTCGGCGTCGTCAAGTTCCCGGCCGGCCATCGTCGTGACGTGTACCGGACGCGGCCCTGCCACGAGCAGGCCGCGTGGCTCGCGCGCATTCGCACCGAGCCGGACCTCGAGGTCGAGGTGCTGGCGAAGGCGGCTGTCGCAGGCGGGCAGCCGCCCGTGGACGGCCCCATCCGCGGGTTCATTCGCCGAGCCGTCCGCCCGTTCAACCCGAGGTATTGGCTCTACCGCTGGCGGACGAGCGGAGGCCGCCACATCAGAGCGGGCCAGCGCTTCAAGGGCGTGAGTCCCGCCGAGAGGACACGATGATGTTGCCAGGCGCACAGAAAGACGAACAGATCGTTTCCGAGAACTGGCAGGCGATCCGGAAGGCCATCGACGGCGTGGTCGCCCGCGAGGTGCTGCACGTGCCCCGCGACCACGGGATCATCACCGAGGCCTATCGCTCCGAGTGGGATCCGACCGGCCTGCCCGTCGTGCACATCTACCAGTCGCGCCTGTTCCCGGGCGCCATCGGCGCGTGGAGCTGCCACGCGAAGTCGATCGACCGGCTGTTCGTCAATCAGGGCCAGCTCAAGCTGGTGCTGTACGACGCGCGGGACGACAGCCCGACGAAGGGCACGCTGATGGAACTGCACGTCGGCGACGCCCGCCCCACGTTCCTGGTCGTGCCGACCGGTGTCTGGCATGGGCTGCAGAACGTCGGGACGATCGACGCGCTGATGCTGAACTTCCCGACCCACGCCTACGACTACGCCGACCCGGATCACTGGCGGCTGCCGTACGACTCGGACCAGATCCCGTACCGGTGGGTGCCGTCCGCGTCCGCACGACTGCGCAACGATCACCGTCAGGCCTGACGCCCGGCAGCGTCTACGGCCATCCGCTCTTTGTCAGGACGAGCAGGACCGACGATGGACCGGAGGGAACCGGGAGATTGCGCACGTCACCGGGCGCGGGATCGTCCTCGACCCGCTGCACGAGGTCGCCGGTCGACGCGTCGATGAACGCGCCCGACATCCGCGTGCGAAGGCGCACGCGGACGCTCGCGCCGCCTGCGTTCCGGAAATAGGCGACCAGGCGGTCGTCGCCGCAATAGTGGCGCGGTCCGCCGAGGCCGAACTGCCCGCGCTCGACCCGGCTGACCGAGACGTCGCAGATCGACATCTCCCACCACCGCAGGCGCTCGAGCAGGTCCCCTGCCGGGCCCGCCTCCTCGCGCGTCCAGACCGCCCCATCGTCGAACCGATAGTTCGCCCGGCTCGGCGTCGGCACGACGGAGAACGTGTAGCGCTGCCCACGGCGATCCGCGTAGCAGAACGCGCCGCGTGCCTGGCACTCGGCCGGAACGGGAACGGGCACGCACGGGACGGGCCAGATCGGCGTATCCAGGCCCTGGCCCATCAGCAGAATCTTCCCGCAGTCCATCGTCGCCACCGGTAGCCGCCGCGCGGTGGTTCCCGGCCGGGCACGCTCGATGAACACCTCGGGCAGCGGGCGATCGAGCCAGGGATAGTTCGTCCAGAGCCAGGACGCGAGCCACGAGGGCCCGCGCGGCCCGTACTGCGGCCACTTCGGATGAAAGGCGGCGATGCTCCAGGCCGACGAGAGGATGACCAGCACGAGAAACGACCAGCGGGCGGCCTTCGGCATCGGCATCTCGCCCGCCGTCCGCAGGAACGGGACGAGGAGCGGGATCAGCCAGAGCGCATACCGGCTCATACCCGGTGTGCCGCCGTGGTCGTAGTTGGTCGTCTGGGAGACACTGGCAAGGAAGACGACGGCCGCGACCGCCGCGAACGCGACGTCCGGCCCGATCGTCGGTCGCGGACCCCGAACGAGGCGGGCGACGATGACGCCGACAACGAGCATCGCGGCGACTGCGAACACGGGCGCATTGGGGATGAGCCCGAGATTGCTGTCGCGCACGATCGCGAGCAGCTCGTCGATGTTCGACATCCGGCCGTGCGTCGCCCGCGTCAGGGCGCTCAGTTGCCCGCGCTGCACGAAGTAGTAGAGCGGGTGCAGGGCGGCCAGCAATACGCTCGCGAGACACAGGGCGAGGAAACGCCGGTCGCCCAGGCGCACGGTCCGCGTCGAGACGAGCCAGATGATCGCCACGGGCGCGAGCAGGAGGAACGGCGGATTCTGGGTGCCGGCCGCCGCCAGGCAGAGCACAGCCACTCCAGGGTGAACGGCCTTCGCATCGCCCGGCGACCGCCGCATGGCCACGAGCGCGATCGTGAGCAGCGAAAACGAGAAGACTTCCGTATGCGCCTTGTCGACCCACCAGACGATGGGACTGACGAAGACGAGCAGGAGCGCCGGCCAGGCGAGCACCCGGGATGCGACGAGGAAGGCCGCCGCGAGTAGCATCAGGTTGAGCGGCACGAACGCGGCGAAAGGATCGAGCGGCGTCAGGCGGACCAGCGCGAGGAAGGGGACCGCGAGGAGCGGATAGAACCAGAAGTGGATGTACGGCGGGGGCGCCTCGAGCCTGAGGAACGCCTGGGCCATGTCCAGGTACTCCCGCCCGTCTCCGACCCGGCGCAGATCCGAGCCGGCGACGAGGACGAGGAGAGCGAGGAGGTAGGCGGCGAGGAGGCGCGACACGTTCCTCCAATCTACATCCGTGTAGGGTCCGGGGCAGCCGCTCGACGTCCTGCAGGATCAGGCTCGCCGGTCAGGCGGTTTGCGTCCACAGGCCGCAGGTCGCGCTGGGATACAATCCTGTCGCCATGGACTCATGCTGCTCCACGCGCGTCATCTCTCTTCTGCTGGCCGCGCTCGTCGCCGGGCAGGTCGCGGCGAGCGGATCTCCGGCCGACGCCGCCGGTGAGGCGCAGGCCGAACAGCCGATGACCGTCGCGCAGGCCGGCGGTCCGAGCGCGCAGTCGAGCGGTCCCGCGGCGCCTGAGGCGCCGGGAGATCCGGCGGTCCCGGCGGGAGGGCTCCCCGAGATCCTGGGCCCCCCGGCGCCAATCGCACCCGAGATGGTCCGCCGTGACGAAGCCGGCAACGCGACGATGCGCGCGGTCCGGATCGCGCGGCCGATCGACCTCGACGGCCGGCTCGACGACGAGGTCTACGAGACGATTCCCCCGGTCAGCGACTTCATCCAGCAGTTTCCGCGGGAAGGGGAACCGGCCTCCGAGCAGACTGAGGTCTGGATCATGTTCGACGATGACACGCTGTACATCGCGGGGCGGTGCTACGACAGCCAGCCCGAGCGGGCCATCGCCAACGAGCTGCGGCGCGATCACAACAACATCTTTCAGGGTGACAACATCACGGTCGTGTTCGACACGTTCTACGACCGCCGGAACGGCTTCTTCTTCCAGACCAACCAGCTCGGTGCGGTCCGCGACCAGGCGATCAGCGAGGGTCAGCAGCTCGTCGCCTGGAACACGGTGTGGAACGTCCGGTCCGTCCAGACCAGCGAGGGTTGGACGTTCGAGATGGCGGTGCCGTTCAAGTCGCTGCGCTACCGCCGGCCGGGCCCGCAGGTCTGGGGCATCAACTTCCGCCGCCTGGTCAAGTGGAAGAACGAGACGTCGCTGCTGACGTCGATGCCGGCGTCATACGGTGTGGGAGGCGTGAGCCAGATGCACCAGGCGGGCACGCTCGTCGGCCTCGAGACGCCCGGCCTCGCGAAGAACATCGAGATCAAGCCGTACCTCGTCACGTCGCTGACGACCGATCAGACGGCTCGCGAGCCGTTCGAGAACGATCCGAGCGGGGCGGTCGGGGTGGACATGAAGTACGGGCTCACCTCGAGCCTGACGGCCGACGTCACGGTCAACACGGATTTCGCGCAGGTCGAGGAGGATCTCCAGCAGGTCAACCTCACGCGCTTCAGCCTGCAGTTTCCCGAGAAGCGCGACTTCTTCCTCGAAGGGCAGGGCATCTTCGCGTTCGGCGACCGGGCGCGCGTGGCGGCCGGGTCGGATGTGCCGCTCCTGTTCTTCAGCCGCCGCATCGGCCTGGCCTCCGGGCAGAGCATCCCGGTCCGCGTCGGCGGCCGCGTGACCGGCAAGGTGGGCGCGTTCGACATCGGGCTGCTCAATATCCAGACCGGCAAGAAGAAGACATCGGATGACCGGGTGATTGCCGTGCCCACGAATTTCTCGGTGCTGCGCATCAAGCGGGACGTGTGGGGCCGGAGCAGCATCGGCGTGATCGCGACCCAGCGGACCGAGACGTCCGGGGGCGACGGGCGGAACTTCGCCGCGGGCTTTGACGCGCTCCTGCGGTTCTCCGACGAGGCGACGCTGACCGGCTACTACGCGCGGACGAAGACGCCCGACGTGTCGCGTGACGATGCGAGCTACCGCATGCGGTTCGATTATGTCGCCGATCGCTACGGGTTCATCGGCGAGCACCTGCTCGTCGGCGAGGAGTTCAACCCGGAGGTCGGGTTCCTCCGCCGGGAGAACTTCCGCAAGTCGTTCGTCCAGGGCCGGTTCAGCCCGCGGCCGGCGAAGCACCCGGTCATCCGCAAGCTGGGATGGATTGGCGCCATCGAGTACGTCACCGACGCAGCGGGATCGGTGACGGAGAACCGCACCTACACAGGGAACTTCGACCTCGAGTTCCACAGCAGCGATCTCGCCGGGCTCGACTTCATCCACGACACTGAGTTCCTGCCGGCGGACTTCGAGATCTCGCCCGGGATCGAGGTGCCGACCGGGCGCTACACGTCGGACACCGTGCGGGGCTCGTACACCCTGGGGCAGCAGCGGAAGGTGTCGGGCACGACGACGGCTTCGTGGGGCACGTTCTACGAGGGGACGCGCGTCGAGACGACCTACAGGGGGCGCGTCGGTTTCAGCCCGCGCCTGTCGATCGAGCCGTCAGTCACGCTGAACTGGGTGAGCCTGCCGTTCGGGGACTTCACGGCACAGATCGTCAGCTCGCGCGTCATCATCACGCCGTCGCCGCGGATGTCCATTGCGGGGCTCGTGCAGGTGAACGCGGCCAACGACACGGTGTCGTCGAGCGTGCGGCTGCGGTGGGAATATACGCCGGGCAGCGAGCTCTTCCTCGTCTACAGCGACGGCCGGGACACGGCGTCCGGCACGCCGATCGGCCTGCTCAACCGGTCGCTCGCGTTCAAGGTCACGCGACTGCTGCGGTTTTAGGCGGATGTGGCCGGCCTGAAAGGCCGGCCCCTACACCTTCACCGGCCGGCCTGAAAGGCCGGCCTCTACACCTTCACCGGCCGGCCTGAAAGGCCGGCCTCTACACCTTCACTTGTCGTTGTCCGCCTTCGACGCCGGGTCCGCGAGGAGCGGGAGCGTGGTGCCTGCCGCGGGCTTCAGGAGGCCCGTCCGCACGTAGGTCCGCAGCTTCTCGCGCGTGTCCTCGAGGTCGAGGTTCCGCATCGTCAGCTGCCCGATCCGGTCCTGGGGCGAAAACGCCGACGCGCCCTTCTCCATCGTCAGCCGCTCGGGCTTGTAGGTGAGGTGTGGACTTCTCGTGTCGAGGATCGAGTAGTCGTTGCCGCGTCGCAGTTCGAGCGTGACCTCACCCGAGATCGGCCGCGCCACCCAGCGCTGCGCGCTGTCGCGCAGCATCATCGCCTGAGAATCGAACCAGCGCCCCTGGTACAGGAGCCGGCCGAGCCGCCGGCCCTGGTCCCGGTACTGCTCGATCGTGTCCTCGTTGTGGATGCCGGTGAGCAGCCGCTCGTAGGCGATGAAGAGCAGCGCCATGCCCGGCGCCTCGTAGATGCCGCGGCTCTTGGCCTCGATGATCCGGTTCTCGATCTGATCGCTCATGCCGAGCCCATGCCGGCCGCCGATGGCGTTGGCCTCGAGCACGAGCTGCACGCCGTCGTCGTACGACGTGCCGTTCAGTGCAACGGGCCGCCCTTCGTCGAACCGCACCGTCACCGTCTCGGGCCTCACGGTCACGTCCTCGCGCCAGAACGCGACGCCCATGATCGGCTGGACGATGGCGACACTCTTGTCGAGGTGCTCGAGATCCTTCGCTTCGTGTGTGGCGCCGAGGATGTTCGAGTCGGTCGAGTACGCCTTCTCGGCGCTCATCTTGTACGCGAAGCCCGCCTGCCGCATGTACTCGGACATCTCGCGCCGCCCGCCGAGCTCGTCGATGAACGCCTGATCGAGCCAGGGCTTGTAAATGCGCAGGGAGGGATTGGCGAGCAGCCCGTACCGGTAGAACCGCTCGATATCGTTGCCCTTGAACGTGCTCCCGTCGCCCCAGATGTGCACGTCGTCGTCCTTCATCGCGAGGACGAGCATGGTGCCCGTGACGGCGCGCCCGAGGGGTGTGGTGTTGAAGTAGGGCAGGCCGGCCGTCGAGATGTGGAACGCGCCGCACTGGAGCGCCGCGAGGCCCTCGGCCACGAGCTGCTGCCGGCAGTCGACGAGCCGGGCCCGCTCGGCGCCGTACTGCAGGGCGCGCCGCGGGATCTCGTCGTAGTCGGGCTCGTCAGGCTGCCCGAGGTTCGCGGTGTACGCGTACGGCACCGCGCCCCGCGCCCGCATCCAGTGGAGGGCGGCGCTCGTATCGAGCCCGCCCGAGAACGCGATGCCGACCTTCTGGCCGGCGGGAAGTCGCTCAAGGATGTTCGACATGGTGGCGTCTGGTGCCTTTCATCATACCGGGACGCTCCCGGGCGCGCGCCCGGGCAGGTTCCGCAGGGCCAGCACCTCGGCGGCCGGCGTCCGATCGCCCGTGCAGCTGATGCGCCGCGGCGCATTCAGGAACTCGAGACGATAGCCGAGCGACGTGTACAGCGTCACGATCCGCGGCGTGGCCTGGTTCGAGAGGATGGCCGGTCCGGGATGCCGGGCGAGCCACTCCGCGACCCGCACCTGCTCGGTCCAGCCGAAGATGGTGGTCGAGTACTGGGTGAACGGGACGTCGTAGGGCGGATCGGCGTAGACGAAGTCGTCCGGCGTGAGCGGGATCTCCTCGAACGGCGCGCTCGTGAAGGTCCAGCGTGCGAACGCCGCGGCATACGGCGAAAAGTCGCGCCGATACGCAATCGACGCGTACCGCCCGAACGGCACGTTGAAGCGGCCGCTCCGGTTGAAGCGGCACAGGCCGTTGTAGCCGGTGCGATTGAGATAGTAGAAGAGGCTCGCGGCTTCCGCCGTCTCGCCGAGTCCCGCGTCGAGCAGCCCGTTGAACCGCGTGCGCGCCGCGTAGTAGCGGGGCTTCGCGTTCGCCATCGGTGCCGTGATGACGAGGCCTTGCTGCAGCCACGCGTAGAAGTTGATGACGTGCGGGTTGAGATCGTTCAGCAGGGCCCGGGATGGCCCGAGACCGATGGCCACGGCCAGGCCGCCGCAGAAGGGCTCGACGAGGCGCCGGTCGGCGTGCGGCGCCCAGTACGGCAGAAGGTGCGGCACCTGCCACCGCTTGCCTCCAGCCCACTTGAGCGGCGGGGTGATGGCCGTCGCCCGCTGAAGCATCTGGCGCGAGGAGTGTACCATTGCTAGTATCTCTCCCGAGATTCCCCACGATGCCGAGGGCAGTCCGCGTCCTTCTGCTTGCGATCGCGCTTGGCCTGCCGGCCGGGGCGCACGCGCAGACGACCCTCGACGCGGCGCTCGCGGCCCGCATCCGCCAGGAAGCCGACGGGCGCTCGGAGATCCTGCGCACGCTGCACATCCTGACCGACGTCTACGGTCCGCGCCTGACCGGATCGCCGGGTCTCAAGGCGGCGGGCGACTGGGCCGTCGAGCGCCTGCGGATGTGGGGGCTCACGAACGGACGCCTCGAGCCATGGGAGTTCGGCCGTCCCGGGTGGGTGAACGAGCGGGTGTCGGCGCACATTGTGGCGCCCGTGAAGGATCAGCTCGTCACCGAGGTGGTCGCCTGGACCCCTGGCACGCACGGCGTCGTCCGTGCCCGCGCGTTCCATCTGCGGCCGCCCGATCGGCCCACGCCCGAGGCGCTCGACCGGTTTCTCGCGTCGATGAGGCCCCACGTGCAAAAGCGTATCGTGCTCGTGGGGCAACACGTGGTCCCTCCGATTGCGTTCGACCCGCCGTCGAAGCGCCGTGACGACGATCAGGTGCGACGGCAGTTCGATCCTGACACCGTGCCGGCAACCCCCGGGGGCGGCGCGCGGCCCGAGCCCCCGCCGATGACGGCGGCCGAGATCAACAGGCGCATCGACGAGTTCCTCGTCGCCGGGGGCGCGCGGCTGCGCGTGAACGGCAGCCGGCGCGAGCACGGCCAGATCGTCGCCTTCGGCAACATGACGTTCGATGTCGCGAAGGTCCTGCCGACCGTCGTCATGCGGAACGAGGATTACGGCCGCATCGTGCGGATCCTGGCCGGCGGCACGTCCGTCGAGCTCGAGTTCGACATCGTCAACACGGTGCACCCGGAGGGGCGGACGGCGTACAACGCGATTGCGGAAATCGAGGGCACCGACAAGTGGGACGAGATCGTCATGATGGGCGGCCACCTGGACGCCTGGCATTCGGCCACCGGCGCGACCGACAACGCGATCGGGTGCGCGACGATCATGGAGGCGGCGCGGATCCTGAAAGCCGCTGGCGTCCGTCCGCGCCGTACCATCCGCGTGGCGCTCTGGAGCGGCGAGGAGCAGGGCCTGCTCGGGTCGCAGGCGTACGTCGCCCGTCACTTCGGGTCGTTCGAAAACCCGCAGAGGGAGTACGGGAAGCTCGTGGCCTACGTGAACATGGACTCGGGCACCGGCCGCATCCGCGGCGCGACCGTGTTCGGGCCGCCGGCCGCCGCGGCCGTCCTGCGCGCGGCGCTCGCCCCCTTTGCCGACCTCGGCGTGGTCGGCGCCATCGCGACGAGGAACCGCAACGTGGGCGGCACCGACAGCACGTCGTTTAACCACGCCGGCCTGCCCAGCATCAACTTCATCCAGGATCCGATCGAGTACGGCAGCCATACCCACCACACCAACCTCGACACGTACGAACGGATTCTCGAGGCCGACGCCAAGGGCGCGGCCGTCGTGATCGCGGCCACCGTCTATGAGCTGGCGATGCGGGAGGAGGCGCTCCCGCGGTTCTCGGCCGGCGACATGCCCGAGCCGGCGAGGCGCTGGGAAGGCCGACGATGAACGACGTGCCGGCAGGCGTCAGCGTCGATCGACTCGTCCGGGCGATCGAGGACGAGGTGCGCCAGGAGCGCCGCGAGCGGATGGTCGCCCGCGGTGGGCCCGACGATTATCGCGATCACCGGGTCTACGCGGAGGTCGAGCGCGTGCTCCGCCGCGCGGCCGAGCGTGAGGACGCCGGCACGAGCCCGCTCCTCCTGCCGGAGCTCGCGGCCGATGATGAGAGCCTTCGCTTGCAGACGCACCTGCGCTTTGCCAGTCACCGGAGGGTGACGGGCGGGTTCCTCGTCTTCGCGAAGCGGCGGCTGCTCCTTCCACTCACGCGGTGGCTCTACCAGTACGCCCGCGACAACTTCAAGCGCCAGGAGCGTATCAACCGGCTGCTCTTCGCCTGCGTCGAGGAACTGGCGATCGAGAACGCGAAGCTCAGGGGCGAACTGGGCGCGCGCCAGGCCGTCCCACCCCCGTCGAGCGACGCGAGTCAATGAAGCTGGCGTGCGTCATTCACCGATTCGGCCGTGATGTGGCCGGCGGATCGGAGGCGCATTGCCGCGCGATTGCCGAACGGCTCGCCGCCCGCCATACCGTGATCGTGCTCACGACCACGGCCAGGGACCACGTGACGTGGGCCGAGGCGTATCCCGCCGGCGAGTCGAGCGACGGCCGCCTCCGCGTCCATCGTTTCCCGGTGGCGCGGCAGCGGTCGCTCGCTCGCTTCTTCGAATCTAGCGAGGTCGCGTTCGGAGGCGCCGCGTCGGAAGCCGAACAGGTACAGTGGTTCCGGGAGAACGGTCCGGAGACGCCGGCCCTCGTCGAGCATCTCGAGGCGCACGGCGGCGAGTACGACCGCGTCCTGTTCTGGTCGTATCGCTACTACCAGACCTTCTTCGGCCTCCCGTCGGTCGCGGCGCGCGCCGTGCTCGTGCCGACGGCGGAAGACGATCCGGCCATCAGGCTCGATGTGCTCGACGAGTTCTTCTCGCTGCCGTCAGGCTACGTGTTCCTCACGCCCGAAGAACAGGCGCTCGTCGCGCGCCGGTGCAGCCAGCCCCTCGCGCCGTCTTGCATCGTCGGTACCGGACTCGAGCCGCCGCCGGCCACCGTCGGATCGCTCGAGTCGGTCGGCGTGACGACGCCCTACGTCCTGTACCTGGGCCGGGTCGACCCGAACAAGGGATGCGAGACGCTGTTCCGGCATTTTTTGAGGCTGCAGGACGACACGGTGCCGGACGCGGCGCGGGTGCCGCTCGTGCTCGCCGGCCCGGTCAACATGCCCGTCCCCGATCACCCGATGGTCAGGAGCCTTGGCTACGTGGCCGACGAGCCGCGCGAGGCGCTGCTCGCGCACGCCGCGGTGCTGGTGGTGCCCTCGCCGTACGAGAGCCTGAGCATCGCGCTCCTCGAGGGGTGGAACCACGGCGTGCCGGCGCTCGTGAACGGGCGCTGCCGCGTGCTCAAGGGGCAGGCACTCCGGTCGGGGGGGGCGCTCTTCTATCGTGACTTCGACGAGTTCGCGCACGCCCTGCGCTTCCTCCTCGCGCACGACGCGGATCGGCGCGAGCTCGGCCGTCAGGGCCGCGCGTACGTCGACCGCGAGTACCGCTGGCCGCACGTGATGGACACCCTCGAGCGGTTCCTGGCGTCGCTTCCTCCCGTGTCAGTCCCTCCACGACGCTAGACGCCGCGGTACCCGGCACGCGACAATGGAGCGGATGCTCCCGCGCAGGCTGTCAGTGCTCGTCTTGGCTGTGTGGGCCGTGAGCCTGACGGGCACGCGCGTGGCCGCGCAGGTTGGCCAGCCCGGCGTTTCGACGGCATCCGGGGGCGTGATCCAGGGCGTGGTCACGGCCGTGAATGGGACGGTTCCGCTCGGCGGCGTGCTCGTCTCTCTCTCGCCCCGTCGATCGTCGGACGTGATCACGGTCCTGTCGGACGGCGACGGCGCGTTCGTGTTCGAGGGCCTGGGCCCCGGCCAGTACGACGTGTCGGCCGTGCTCGAGGGCTTCGAGCGCCGGACCGTGACGGTCGACCTCCGGTGGAACCAGACCGTGCGGGTCCCCCTCGACCTGCGGCTCGCGGCCAGCGAGCGCGTGGAGGTCGTCGCCTCGACCGCGGCCGCTGTGCCGGAATCGGGCACGCTGATTCCGGGCGAAGTCATCAGCGGCGCTGATCTCGAGGAGTCGGCCCCTGGAGGGCTCGAGGCAGCGCTGCGCCTCTTCGTCGGCGTCATCGAAGTCCCCGGCGGCCTCAGCATCAAGGGCGGTCTGCCGAATCAGTCGACGGTGCAGATCGGATCCGGCGCCTTCGTCGATCCCGCGACCGGCCTTTCCCGCGCCCGCCTGCCCGACGATGCCATCGACTCGGTCCGGGTGCTGCCGAACCCCTACGCCGTGGAGTTCGGGCGCTTCTCTTCCGGGCTCGTCCTCATCGAGACGCGGCGTGCCGCCGACGCGTGGAAGGCGCGCGTGAACGGCCTCGACCCGAGTTTCCGGACCAAGCGCCACCAGCCGTTGAATATCGAGGGCATCGCGGCGTTTTCGCCGCGGATGGAGATCGGGGGCCCCCTCGTCCGCAACCGCGTATTCCTGCAGCAGGCGGCGCAGTATCGCTACCGGAGCAGCGACGTCCCGAGCCGTCCGCAGTCCGAGCTGCGGCGCTCGCACGGCCTGAGCTCCTTTTCGCGCCTGGACGCCAACCTCACGCCGACGCAGGCGCTCGTCATCGCCGGAGGACTGTTCCCGAGCGTGTCCCGCCAGTTCACGCTCGGCACCTTCACGCCGCCCGACGCGACGATCGACCTGCGCAGCAACGTCAGCACGCTGTCGGTCAGCCAGCGGTCGATCTGGAGCGACACGCTCTTCAGCGAGACCACTGTCGACATGAACCGGTACTTCTCCGACGTGCGTCCGCAGGCACTCGGCCCGATGGAGCTGCTGCCGGAGACCACGCTCGGCCCCTTCTACAACCGGCATCGCCGTACGACGATGACGTACCAGGTGGTCCACACGGTGTCGGGGTCGAACCAGCGCAGGTCCGGTCTGCACCTGTACAAGTTCGGCGCCGACGTGCTCTACAGCCGGTATCGGAGTAACAGCATCAGCCAGCCGATCCTCGTCCGTCGATCGGACGGGACCCTGTCGCGGCGGCTCGACTTCGGTCCGCGGTCGTGGCAGAGGCTGAACAGCACCGACCTCGCGGTGTTCGGCCAGGACAGGGTGCAGCCCGGCGCCCGCTGGTACATGGAGTTCGGCGGGCGCCTCGATCGCGACGGCGTCACGGGCCGCTGGAACCTGACGCCGCGGCTCGGCACGGCGGTGCTCCTCGATCCGGCCGGCACGGCGGTCCTCAGGGGCGGCTACGGCGTGTTCTTCGAGCGGACCGCATCGGCGGCGGGCGTGTTCGATCAGTACGAGCAGGTCACCGAGCGCCGGTACGCCGCCGACGGCGTGACGTTGCTCGGACCGCCCGTGCGGTTCGAGTCGGTGACGGACGGCGATCTGCGGACGTCGCGCAGCCTGACGTGGGACATGGCGTACGACCACCGCCTCTCTCCCGAATGGGCCGTGCACGCCGGCGTCATCGACCGGCGCGGATCGTCCGAACTCGTCATCGAGCCGCGCGTCACCGACGGCACCGGCGCGCTGGTGCTGCAGAGCCGGGGCCGGTCGATCTACCGCGAGGCCGAGGTCGGCGTGCACGTCACGCGCGGAACGCTCCTCGACCTGAACGTGTCCTACGTGCGATCCGTGGCACGCGCCGACCTCAATGCGTTCTCCACGTTCTACGATTCGGTGCGTCGCCCCGTTCTCGGCGGGAACGCGTACGGTCCCGCGACGTCCGACGCCCCGCACCGCCTGGTCATCCGGGGCCGGGCCATGCCGACCGATCGCTGGCTGCTTGTCGGGGCGATGGACTGGCGGAGCGGCCTGCCGTATTCGGCCGTGGACGAATCGCTCGACTTCGTCGGCGTGCGGAACGCGCGACGGTTTCCAACCTACCTCCGCGTCGAGCTGGGCGTCGAGCGCCGGTTCCGGATCTTCGGCCGGGAGCCGTGGATTGGCCTGCGCGCCGAGAACGCCTTCGACGCGTTCCTGCCGACCGACGTGCAGGCCAATATCGGCTCGCCGAATTTCGGCCGCTTCTACAACTCCGAGTACCGGCAGTTCCGCATCCAGTTTCGATTTGCGCGATGAGCGCGACGATGCGTGTCGCCACGTCCACGTCGGCGTCGGCGCGGCTCCGGGCTGCGACGGCCTTCGTCGAGGGCCTCCCCGCATCGACCGAGATCGTGGTCGTCGGCGCGTCCCGGGGAGCGGCTGACGACTTCGCGCGGTCGGTGGCCCGTCATGCGGGTGCGACGTTCGGACCAACTCGGTTTAGCCTGACAGAACTGGCGGCCCGGATCGCTGCGGCGCATGCCGGAGGCCCACGACGTGCGCCGGGCACCGCCACGAGCGGCGAGGCGTCCGCGACGCGGGCGGCGTTTGACGCCCTGTCGGCAGGAGAGCTCGAGTACTTCGGCCCCGTGGCGTCGATGCCAGGGTTTCCGCGGGCGCTGGCGCGAACGGTCCATGAGCTGCGCCTCGCGGGCGTGAGCACGGCCCGCCTGTCAGGGAGCGATGCCGACGCGTCGCGACGCGACGTCGGCCGCCTGCTGGCCCGCGTCGAGACGGAGCTCGAGCAGGCTGGGGTCAGCGATCGCGCCGGCCTGTTCCGGACGGCCGCCCTCGCGTGCGCCGCGGGCGATGCACGCTGGGCCGGGCAGCCCCTCGTGCTGCTCGACGTGCCGCTCGACTCCCGCAGCGAGCGGGAGTTCGTTGCCGCGCTCGTCGCGCGGGCGCCCGATGTCATCGCGACCGTCCCGGGCGACGACCGCGTCGCGCTCGACGCGCTCGTCGCCATGGGGGGCGAGGTGACGCGCGTCGCCGACGATGCGTCGCCGACGAGCGATCTCGCGCACCTTCGCCGGTTCGTCTTCACAGCGGATCGGCCTCCTGCACGAAAGCGGGCCGGTGACGTCGGGCTGTGCTCCGCGCCTGGTGAGGGTCGTGAGGCCGTGGAGATCGTCCGCCGCGTCCTCGACGAGGCGGCGCGAGGCGTTCCCTTCGACGAGATGGCTGTCTTCCTCAGGGCTCCGCAGCACTACCTCGGCCTGCTCGAGCACGCGTTCGACCGTGGCGACGTGCCGGCGTACTTCGAGCGTGGAACGAGCCGCCCGGATCCCTCGGGTCGGGCCTTCGTGGCCTTGTTGACCTGCGCCGTGGAAGGGTTGTCGGCGCGTCGCTTCGATGAGTACCTGTCGCTCGGGCAGGTGCCGAGGATGCCGGGTAGGCCGGGTAGGTCTGGTAGGCCGGGCAGGGCGGGTGGGCCGGGTAGGTCGGGTGAGGCGGGTGAGGCGGGTGGGGAGAGCCGAGGCGAGGTGTCGGCGTCAGTTCGCGCCGCGGGTGGGGCCCCGGCGCAGGTGAGAAGAAGCTGGCTGGCCGTACCCCGCGGCGAAGAGTTTCCCGAGTTCCCCGCCGGAGACGACTCACGCGAGCCGGGCGATGCCGTGGACGGGGAGGAAATCGACGAGGCGATCGACGACGCCGATGATGAGGCCGTGGTCGCGGGGACGCTACGGTCGCCGTGGAAGTGGGAGGAGCTCGTCGTCGAGTCGGCCGTGGTCGGCGGGCGGACGCGGCAGGATGGCCGGGCCCGGTGGCGCCGCCGGCTGGGCGGCCTGGCCGCCGACTTCCAATACCGCATCGAGGAACTGCAGCGCGCGGAGCCGGAGTCACCCCGGATTCCCAGGTATCAGCGCGACCTGAGGAATCTCGCGCACCTGCAGGCGTTCGCCCTGCCGCTCGTCGACCTCATGGCGGCGTGGCCCGAGCGCGCCACCTGGGGCGAGTGGATCGAGGCCTTCACGGCGCTCGCCTCGCACGCCCTGAGGCAGCCGCAGCGCGTGCTCGAACTGCTGGCCGAACTCCGCCCGATGGCCACCGTCGGCGCGGTCGGACTCGAGGAGGCGCGGGACGTGCTGCACCCGCGCCTGGTGACGCTCGATCGCGATCCGCCCGGTCGCCGCTACGGCCGTGTGTTCGTCGGCAGCCCGCATCAGGCGCGCGGCCGGGCCTTCCGCGTGGTCTTCGTGCCGGGGCTCGCCGAGCGCATCGTGCCGCAGCGTCCTCGCGAAGACCCGTTGCTGCTCGACGAACGCCGCCGCGGCGTGGACACCGCGCTCATCGGCCAGGACGAGCGTGCCGCGGTCGAGCGGTTGCTGCTGCGCCTCGCCATGGGCGCCGCGGGCGAACGTCTCTACCTATCCTATCCGAGGCTCGATATCGCCGAGTCACGGGCGCGCGTGCCGTCTTTCTACGCCCTCGACGTCATGCGGGCGATCACCGGCGAAGTGCCGGACCACCGGATGCTCGCGGCCGACGCGGCCGAAGAGTCCGGCGCGCACCTGGCGTGGCCGGCTCCGGCGGACGCCGATCGTGCCATCGACGACCTCGAGCACGATCTGGCGTCGCTTCGACCGCTGCTCGAGAGCCGCGATCCGGCGTCGGTCAGGGGCCACGCCCACTACCTCCTCGACCTGAACGAGGCCCTGCGCCGATCGGTCATCAGCCGCTGGTCGCGCGGCAAGCCGGCCTGGTCGCCGAGCGACGGCCTCGTCGCGGTCACGCCGGGCATTGCGCCGGCGCTGGCCTCGCAGCGACTCGGGCAGCGTCCGTACTCGTTGTCGGCGCTGCAGCGGTTCTCGGCATGCCCGTACCAGTTCCTCCTCGGGGCGATCCATCGGCTGGAGCCCTGGGACGACCCGGAGCCGATCATCCGGATGGATCCGCTCACGCGCGGGAGCCTGTTCCACACGGCGCAGACCGAGTTCTATCGCGCACTTGCCTCGGCAGGGGCGTTGCCGGTCACCGGCCGATCGCTGCCGGAGGCGCTGCGGACGCTCGAGACG
>Ga0326597_10004656_pt1 | contig 19232 bp, 20 predicted proteins | sample RVTome_12_FD_203789 | JGI IMG/M metagenome (GOLD analysis project Ga0326597, IMG submission 203789) | Soil microbial communities from uranium-contaminated site in the Upper Colorado River Basin, Wyoming, United States - RVT100D185 | ecosystem: Environmental > Terrestrial > Soil > Contaminated >... | reverse complement strand
TGCGGTGCGGGGCATTGTTGCTGCATGCTTATCCAAAAAGCTTGTAAGTTTTTGTTTATTCTTATCACCTGCATATCGCAGCAGCCACCCGGTTGCTTTGTGGATTAAATCTTCTTTATCGCTCAACAGAATTTCTGCGATTTTAAAAGTCTCTTTCAGGTCCCCCCTTTTTATAAAATACGCGGTGCTTACGATTGCAGTTCGGCGTTCCCACAGATTTTTAGATTTTGCAAGTCTAAATAAAATGCTGCGCGATTTATCAAACAAGTAGCCGCCGACAACATATATGCAGCTTACACCAACCAAATCCCAGTTATTGATTTTCTCATGCCTCCTTAAATAAAGCTCAAACAATTCTTTTCTTCGGCTTTCGGATGTTTTTTTACGCCTCGCCTGCTTGCTCATAACACTCAGCGCGGCGGCTCTTATTTCATGTATAGGGCTTTTGAGCATCTTTTCAATTTCACTCGGAGGCATTTCAATAAATTCCTGAGCAAATTTAAATACTGTTCCCATACGCACTCCGATAAACGTATCACCTTCGCCGTATTCGCCCTTGCCTGTTTTAAAGTATCGTGAAAGATTCTTACGGTCTTCCGCCGAGCTGCTGGCTTTCAGTTTTTTGATAAAACTCTCTGCGTTTATTTTCTTTTCTGCCTTCAAGCGTTTATTTATTTTTTATTTTATCACTTTATAATATATGTGTGTTACTAATGACGAATTCAGAGTCTTAATTATCTCTAATGAAACCTTTTCTTTATTTATATTATCAAACAGGCGGATACCCTTGCCAAGGATAATCGGAGCAATGTGAATGCTGAATTCATCAATATATCCAGCGTTAAGGTATTGCTGAATAACATCCGCCCCGCCCGATATTCTTATATCTTTGTTTCCCGCTGCTTCCCGTGCTTTTTCCAGCACGTCTTCAATACGGTTATTTATGAAATAAAAAGTAGTGCCTCCCGGCTTATCCACGGCTCGCGTTTTTCATGTGTCAGAACATAAACAGGTGTATGAAACGGGGCATTTTCCGGCCAGTTTACCTCACCTTCCTCAAACATTCTCTTGCCCATTATATTCGCGCCTATGCGGTTGAATATTTCTTCGATTATCTCACCGTCTCTTGTGCCTGATTCGCCTCCTTTTAGCCCCAGTTTTTCCAGGAACGCCTTCTGCTGAAACAGCCAATTGTGAATCTTTATGCCGCTTTCGCCCAAGGGGTTTTTTTGGTCCTTTGTTTAGGCCAGCCATAAACCCATCAAGTGAAAGTCCGATGCTGAAAAATACTTTGCTCATGTTACTTTTTTTTGTTCATGTCCATTATTGATATTTCATTGGTTCATAACCCATTAATCTCCGCCATAAGCCTATCTGACCGATTAAATACGCTTCACGGTGAATTGAAAATGCTATGAGGTCAAAATAAGGCATCGACATTTCGTGCATTTCAAATATGCTGTCCAGCTTTTCATTGCTTACGTTTTCGAGCAAATCTCTTAAAACGGGGGTTACAGAATCCCAGTCAGGATTAAATGACTTAAGCGCCGGGTAGGTTACATTATCCTGAATACCTTTATAATCCTTGAATAGGTCGTGAGCTGCCTGCTTTATATCGGCTCCTAAAAGATTTGCAATTTCAACTCTCTGCTGAACAAGACTTCCGGCAAGCCATGCAACATGGTTAGCTTTCGTGCCGAACCTGTTATGAGCATCCTTATCTGAAATGCCGTCTATTACATTCGGAAAAAGGTCAGTGTGTGTGTCATACAGGAACAGCAATGGCTGTATTCTTGTACTTATGGCTTTTGTTTCTATTTTAGTTTCCATTTTTGGTTTTATTTAATTCATTTTATTAAAAAATTTCACATTCAATTTTTAACTATTCCTCAATAACAGACAAGATATTTCCTGCTGGATCTTTAAACCATGCTATAAGCGGACCTCCACCTCGGAAAATTCCCTTTTCGTCTGTTTTTATGTCGGCATAATTATAATTCTCAAACTTTACACCACGACGTGCCAGTTCATCCACGGCTTCTTCAATGTTCTTTACGGAGAAGTTAAGGACGGTATAAGTTGCAGGTGTATGATTTGGTTTGGGATAAATTAATACGTTGGTTCCTTTGGCTATCTGAAGGTTTAACATGCCATTGGATTCAGAAACTTTCATCCCAAGAGTCCTGCTGTAAAATTCTTTGGCTTTTGGTATATCATTTACTGAAAAGCCGCTGAATGCATTATTATCTTTAAACATTGATTGTAATATTTAATTAATTATTGTTATCAATTTTTTAAATTTCAGTTATTACTTTGTTAGAATCAAGCTTCACCATACAAACAATATCTCTTTCGTTAGGATACACTTCAAGGCAGCAGCCGTTTTTTGTCTAAGCGCGGGTCGCTAAGCAATTTCTGAAATGTTTTTGCGATTGCAGTTTCGTCCTTTCGCCAGTCGGTCAGAGATTTACTTAAATAATCACCTTTTTTAATTACGAAAGTTTCACATCCCAGTTTTTCAGCTTCACCAGGGTAGGATTCTTCTACAGCAGCCTTATAAATAATACTGCCTGTTCTTTCAGGATAAGATATGCCAAAAAACTTTCTTCCATCGGTTGCGGGCAGCAGCGAATGCAGCTTCTGATGAGCGGCTTTTATACCTGCAGGAAAACTTTCTGCCTTTATATAAAAAACCTTGATATCGTCTTTGAGGGTCTGAATTTCCATTTTTTTTATTTTTGGATACTTTTAAGACATTTGTTGTCGCAAAAACACCTTACAAACATACGGTCAATTTACGACTTTGCAAATACGTAAATACGACATTCTAACGGGTTGATTGCGACAAAATTAAAACTTAATTTTGTATATGAAAACAGTAACAATTTTAGTGCCTGAGGGTGCAGTGCTTGCAAGCATTGCCGACCCTCGATATATGTTTACGGCTGCAAATGAGCTTTTAAAAAACTCCGGAAAAAAACCCGTGTTTAATGTTCAGCTTGCCGGGCTTTCAAAAGAAGTAAAGCTTAACGATGGTGTATTTGTTATAAACACCGATGTGCTTTTGCAGGATATAACTCACACTGACCTTATAATCATTCCCGCGCTGAGCGGCAATATGAAAGAAGCAATTGAAATTAACAAGGATTTTATACCATGGATAACAGAGCAGTATAAACAGGGCGCTGAAGCTGCAAGCCTTTGCATCGGGGCTTTTCTGTTGGCGGCTACGGGACTGCTTAAAGCGAAGCAATGCTCAACTCATTGGCTTTATGCAAATCAATTCAGAAATATGTTTCCCGATATCAGACTTGTGGATGACAAAATAGTTACCGAGCAAAACGGTTTGTATACAAGCGGTGGAGCAAACTCATACTGGAATTTGCTTCTGTACCTGGTTGAAAAATATACCGACCGTGAGACAGCTATACTTGCTTCAAAATTTTTCCTGCTTGATATAGCCCGCTCAAGCCAGTCGCCTTTTATCATGTTTATGGGACAGAAGGACCATGAGGATGAAGAAGTGAAAAAAGCGCAGGAATACATCGAGCTTAACTACAGGGATAAAATAACGGTTGACGAGCTTTGTGATATGTTCGGTATCGGGCGCAGGACTTTTGAGAGGCGTTTTAAAAAAGCCACAAGAAATACTATTGTTGAATATATTCAGCGCGTAAAAATCGAGGCCGCAAAGAAACAGCTTGAAACCGGCAGAAAGACTGTAAATGAAGTGATGTATGACGTCGGCTATACAGATACCAAGGCATTCAGGGATGTATTTAAAAAAATTGCAAGTATGTCACCGGTAGACTACAGAAATAAATACAGCAGGGGAGCCGTGGCTTAGCAGCAGGTTAATTTATGATCAAATTTTTCATTTTCCCACAATTTCCAGAATTACGTCTGCCGCTCGCTCACATTGCTGCCTGGTTACATCAAGGTGCGTGACGGCACGAATTACCCTTGGACTAAACGCAAAGATGAGTACACCATAATCTTTTGCCCGGTTCACCACTGTCGGCGCGTCAGGTGCACCTTCTTTGAGACTGAAAATCAGAATATTGGTTTGTACGGTGTTCAAATCGAGTTCGATTTTTTTGCTCGCGGAAAGTCGTTCCGCAATCAAGCGGGCATTGGTGTGGTCTTCGGCCAAACGCTCTATGTTGTTGTCGAGTGCATATAGACCGGCTGCCGCAAAGATTCCAACTTGGCGCATAGCCCCTCCCAGCATCCTCCTGTATCTAACGCTTTTCTTTATAATTTCACTTGTCCCAGCCAGTAATGAACCGCCTGGGGCACCCAATCCTTTGGAAAGAGATACTGATACCAGGTTGAAAGGAGCTGCAAGATAAGCCGGGTCTCTGCCCGATGCAATGGCGGCGTTCCAAAGCCTTGCCCCGTCAAGATATGTTGTTATGCCGTGCACCGATGATTCGTCACATATTTGCTCAACATCATCCTGATGGAAGATAATGCCGCCTGCACGGTTATGTGTATTTTCAATCTCAACCAAGGTTGTTGGAGGGTATATAATATGACCGCGGGGCTTTATGGCAGCCCGGAAATCTTCCATGGTAAAAATTCCTTTCTCACCAATACTGCTGAATTGAACTCCTGCATTTGCGGCAGATGCGCCGGTCTCGTGCCATACTGCATGACTTTCCTTACTCACTATCACATCGTCACCCGGCCGGGTCAATACCCGCAGGGCAACCTGATTGGCCATTGTTCCTGTGGGTATCCAAAGTGCTGAATCCTTCTTCAAAAGAGAAGCGATGCGTTCCTGCAATAGGTTTACAGTAGGATCTTCACCGAATTGATCATCGCCAACAGGTGCTTTGGCAATTGCCTCACGCATTGCTGAGGAGGGTTGGGTGACGGTATCTGACCGCAAATCGATTAAGGGAGCCATAAACGTTTTGCTTTATTGGTGGGGGACATTAAAACGTTTCCAGGGAGTTTAGCTTTATATTCGTTCATAAATTTTTGTAAATTCATAATATTTTTTTAGTTATTAAAATACAAACTATTTTTTAAGGTTCAAACCTTATGTCACCGTAGTTTTTACACGAGTCGCTTGATGTAAAATTCCCTGATTGAAGATACAGTCTTTGATAAGTATTTGTAAAGCTATAACCGCTGACATTAACATTAAACTGGTTACTCCCCGGCAGCACAGCTCCGTTAAAGACAACAATTGAATCGTTGTTCGGCTTTAAGAAATATATTTTAATGGTATCATTTATGGGCGAGCTATAGCTTATTGTAAACACAGGTCCAACGCATGGATTTGGATAAGAGGGTCCAAAAGATGGATTAGGACTGTTTATAAAACACCAGTCTGTGCTGTCCCCTGCAAGAATATTTCCGAACTCATCGGTTCTCAATATGCCCGGGTCGGTATCACCTGGCGGCGGGGGAGTGGATTTGTCATTACATCCTGCGGATAAGATTGTCAGAAAAAATATTGCAGAAAAATATTTTAAAAGTGGTTCAATCATTTTTAACGTAAATTTTTTTAGTCATGGATTCTTCGCTTCCTGCCTGCCGCAGGCAGGCACTCAGAATGACACGTCACTTAAACACCGGAAATTGTTTGATGTGTCATCGGGATAATTTATTTTAGTAGATGAACTTTTAGCATTACATAACTCCTCTCATAAAGATAATGTTAATAATTATTAATGAAAATATATAGATTTTGCATTGTAAAAGAAGTCTTGTCGGAAAAGATTATTTTAAATTTTACGAAAACATCTATTTATAGAGTAAAATATGATAAGCCTGTTATGCAGAAGCTCTATAAATTTATTTATGGAAAATTTAACTATCAGTACTTACCATTATTCAAACCAATTTCTGGTTAAAAGAGACGGTAATTAGTAAGTAGCAGCAAAATCATATAATTACTGAACCAGAATTGAAATCGAATAAACATCAAGAAATTTAGCATGTTAAAACCGTAATTCCAATTTTTCTTTCATCTTTTCAAGATCATGCTTAATTTCCAAGCCTAATTCTCTGTCTACATCCTGAAAATCATAATACATTTTTTCAAGTTCATTACCATCAAATAATGTTCCCGCCATCTGGAACAATTCATCATCTTCCACTGCTATATGGTCTAGAAGCATTTCGGTGTATTCGAAAAGCAGTTTATTGGTTTCTTCATAATTTTCTGAATTCACCGTAGATTCAATTGACATAACCAACTTTCTAAAATCACGGTGATTATCGAGCATTTCTTCAAATTTTTTTATTAAATTATAAACATATTTGCTAGAAATTTGGTAAAAGTAATTGTCAAAATAATGACATTTATCATTTTTTTAAAAATTCATTGAGATTATATTCGCATTAGAATTATGTCACCTGAAACCATCATAACCGTATTAAATTATTTACTTTCAGTAAGTTACATTATTGTCATAGTTTTATACGGCATTAAATTTTTTACCCGAGAATCAGAACAGCAGAAACCCTTTAAAATAACCTCAGTTGGCTTAAAATGGCTCGTATTTCTCCAGTTTAGTTATCTTGCAATCAGGAGTTTTGAATACAATCACGCTCCTATTACGAGTATTTTCGAACTAATGACGTTAATAGCATTTGGAATCACTGTGACATACATTTATATAGAATACAAGACCGGAGTCCGCCAGTCAGGTTTTTTCATATTGCTTATAGCAGGAATATTTCAAATAATTTCTACAATTTTTATAAGGGAAATTACTGAAATAAACCCTGTTTTAAGAAGCTGGCTGCTTGGGGTTCATGTTTCAACCGCACTTATTGGATATTCAGCAATTATAATTTCAGGTATATACGGATTTTTGTATCTGACAATGTATTGGCATATTAAGAGCAATAAACCTAGCAATTTTTACAGAAAACTACCCTCGCTGCAACTGCTGGAAAAGCTGACCGCTAACTCTATTAAATTCGGTTTTGTTTTCCTGACAATAACAATAATTATCGGAGCCGTTTGGCTGCTAAGCGCAATAGAAGATTTTTCATATGCAGACCCCAAACTGATTTCCACTCTGGCGGTTTGGATAATTTATTTATTGGGATACATTAGCATTAAAATTTACCGAACCCAAAGCAGAACAACTATGAAGTTAGCCGTTGTGGGATTCGTTTTCACCGTGTTTTCAATATTAGTTGTGAATTTTGTCTTTCAAAGCTTTCACAGGTTTTACTAAGAAAAATAAATGATTAAAGCTGAGGCAAATAATCACCCTCTTTTATTTTCAATAGGGATAAATCATAAAACGGCTCCGCTGGAAATCCGTGAAAAAATGGTTGTCAGCGATGAGAGACTCCCTCTTTTACTTGATAAATTCAAGGGCATTCTTGATGAATGCATGGTTATTTCAACCTGCAACAGAACAGAGCTCTACGGAGTTACTAACGGAAGCGGGCTCGATTCCGATATGATTAAGCAAATGATGATTGACTTCAACAATGTCTCAGCTTATGTTGGTATTGAGCACTTTTATGAACATCTTCTGGGCAGAGCCGCAGACCAGCTTTTTAAAGTTACATCAAGTATTGATTCGATGGTTGTAGGGGACTCCCAGGTTATGAGCCAGGTTAAAAGGTCTTACAGTATCGCCTTTGAAAACAGCTCAACGAAAAAAATCATTAACCAGCTTGTTCAGAAAGCTTTGCATGCTGCTAAAAGAGTTAAGAGCGAAACCAGATTGTTCGAAGGGGCTTTTTCAATCAGTTATGCTTCCATTGAACTTGCAGCTAAAATCTTCGGACAATTAAACGATAAAACCGCCCTTGTAATTGGAGCAGGGGAAACCGCCGAGCTTACGGTTGATAATCTTATCAAAAAAAGGATTAAGAAGGTTTACGTTACAAACCGGACTAATTCAAATGCGGAAAATCTACTGGCAAAATTTAAAAATTACGGAAAATTTGCCGGCGAAGTGCTCAATTTCGAAAGCTTCAAGGAAAAACTCGATGAAGTAGATATTATCATAAGCTCCACCGGCGCAAACAGCTACGTGCTGAATTATGATGAGTTCAAAAACGTTGCAAAAAAAAGACGCGGGGAACCGATGCTGATTATTGATATAGCCGTGCCAAGAGACATTGACCCCAAAATCGATTCCATCGGCAACGTTTTTTTAAAAAATATCGATGACCTTAACTCAATAGTAGATACAAATTATGAAAAAAGAATTGCGGTAATCCCGGATGTAAAAAATATAATTTTGGATGAAGTTTTGGAGTTTCTGATTTGGTATTATACAATTCCTATACTTCCATCCATTAAGCATATTCAGGATAATTTAAACGGAGATGCTAAAACAAAGATTTCTGAATTAAGGAGATTCCTTACCGAAAACATTACTGAATTCCACAAAAAAACCTTAGAGGCTAACCCTGATTTTAATGATGAGCTAAACAGGCACTTTGAACTGCTTTCCAGCCTTGAGCGTATGAATATAAAAAATTTTAGCGGTATTATAGATCTGTGCTTAAAAAAATTGTAATCGGTTCAAGAGGAAGCGATCTCGCCTTATGGCAGTCAAAATGGGTAATCTCACAGCTTGAAAAGATCTATCCGCAGACTGAACTGAAGCTGCAAGTTATAAAGACAGAAGGTGACAAAATTCTCGATACCGCTCTTTCAAAAATCGGGGACAAGGGATTGTTCACCAAGGCGCTTGAAGACGCGCTGATTGAGGGAAGCATCGATATTGCGGTTCACAGCCTTAAAGACGTCCCGACGCTTCTGCCAAATGGACTGGGAATTGCCGCCGTAAGCAGACGTGAAGACCCCCGCGATGTTTTTATTTCATTAAAGCATAACTCGCTTGATGAACTGCCCGAAGGTGCAACAATTGCAACAGGAAGTTTAAGGCGTAAATGCCAGCTTCTTAACTTCAGGGCTGATTTTAATATAAAAGATATAAGAGGGAATATTAACACAAGGATAAAGAAACTTGAAGAATCCGGTTGGGACGCAATGATACTTGCATTTGCAGGAATAAAAAGACTTGGACTCGATAAATATATAAAGCAAATTATACCTGAAGATATCATACTTCCTGCAGTGGGACAGGGAGTGATTGCGCTTGAAACCCGGCTGGAGGACACGGATGTTAATAAAATGGCCGAGCCGTTGAATAATTCCGAATCCATGTATCAGGCAGCAGCGGAAAGAAGCTTGCTTAAAACAGTAGAAGGCGGATGCCAGGTGCCTGTGGGTGTATTTACAAAAATCAGTGATGAGGTCTTGAGCATCGATGCAATGATAGGAAGCATTGACGGAACAAAAGTGATTAAATGCAAAATGGAAGATAATATCCGTTGCGCCGAGGAGCTTGGAAAGAGGGCGGGATTAGAGCTTTTACAGCGCGGCGGGCGGGAAATACTCCAAAAACTGCATTAAATTTAATATTTTTTTTAGTAACTTGTCTATTCGTGGTAAGAAAATTTTATGCACAAGGCCGGTTTCGGACTCGCTTGAATTCACCTCGAGCCTTGAATCAGCGGGAGCTGAAGTGATTTCGCTTCCGGTAATTGAAATTTCTCCGCCTGAAAATTTTGACGAGCTGGATTCTGCCCTAAGCGGGCTAAGCAAGTATAACGGAGTAGTTTTTTCAAGCTCTAACGCTGTGAAATATTTTTTTGACAGAATTAAGGAAAAGAATATATCATTTCAGTGTGAAATCTTTGCACTTGGAGAAAAGACAAAGAAAAAAATTCAGGAATACGGTTATAATGTCACTTTTATACCTGATACTTTCAGCTCTGAAGAGCTTGCAAAAACGTTAAAGGAAAAAGTTTCCGGTAATTTAAGATTACTTTTTCCCAGAGGCAATCTGGGGATGAATACTCTGGCAAAGGAACTTAATAATATCGAGGAAGTTATTGTTTATAAAACAGGCAAACCTTCAAAAGTTCAAAATTATGAATTTGTTGCTAAGATGCTTATAAATTCAGAAATAGACTGTATTGCCTTTTTTAGCCCCTCCGCGGTTACTAATTTCAGGCTGATGTTTCCTGATTTTACGCAGGACGTAACCTCGATAGCTGTAATTGGAAGCACTACTTTGAAAAGAGCTCAGGAAGAAGGATTCAGCGTTGATATAGTTGCCGAAAAGTTTACTTCTGAAAACCTGAGCGATGCAATCATAAACTATTACAATGCAAAATAACGATTACATATTTATTCGTGCCTGCATGAATAAGCCAACCCCCCACACTCCGATTTGGATAATGCGCCAGGCGGGCAGATACTTACCCCAGTACAGGGCAGTCAGGGAAAAGTATGATTTTATGACAATGTGCAGAACTCCCGAAATTGCTGCAGAGGTTACACTCCAGCCGGTCGAAATTTTCGGCTTTGACGCTTCTATTATTTTTTCCGATATACTTTTGATACCGGAGGCAATGGGCATGAAGCTTCAAATAGCGGATTCAGTCGGTCCCGTGTTTGATGAACCCCTTAGGAGCGCGAATTCAATAAACAATTTAACAGCCAAGTGCATCCAGGATAAGCTGAATTATGTTTACGAAGCAGTTAAAATTACAAAAGAAAAACTTGCGGACAGGGTTCCGTTAATCGGATTTTCCGGAGCGCCATGGACACTTGCAGCTTATATGGTTGAAGGAAGGGGCTCAAAAAATTTTGAAAATATAAAATCATTAATTTATAATCACCCCTCGGACGCGCATAAGCTTCTTGAAAAGATTACTGATGCGGTAATTCAGCATCTTAACGGAAAAATAAATGCAGGATGCGATGCAATTCAAATATTTGATACGTGGGGGGGAGTGCTGGCTAAAGGAGATTTTGAGGAATTTTCTTTAAGATATATTAAAAAGGTTGTGGATAGCATAAAGCAGAGAAAAGTCCCTGTTATTGTATTTGCAAAAGGTGTGAGAGATATAAAAAGGATTTCATCAGTTGATTGCGATGTAATCGGCATTGACTGGACAATTGATATTGCCGATGCAAAAAAGGAAGCGGACGGGAAAGCTCTGCAGGGCAATTTAGACCCCGCAGTAATGCTATCATCACCCGAAAAAATAAAGCTTGAAGCCCGAAAAGTGCTTGAAGGATTCGGGAAAGGCAGCGGGCATATATTCAACCTTGGGCATGGAATACTTCCCTCTACACCTGTTGAAAATGTTAGAGAGCTTGTTGAGTTCGTCAAATCCGAAAGCAAAGAATTTCATTAATTTAAAGATATACCATTGCCGCAATTCAGCAAAATAGAACTTGATTTTCTTAAAAAATACGATAAGCCGGGTCCGCGTTATACATCTTATCCGACAACTCCGCTATTTTCCGGTGAATTTACTGAAAACGAGTACGAGGAAGAAATAATCAATACCAATGCAAAGGAAAATTTTCCCGACCTCTCGCTTTACTTCCACTTTCCGTACTGCGATACCTTGTGTTACTTCTGCGGATGCACAATGCTTGTTACCCATGACAGGGAAAAAATCAAAAAATACAATAAGCATATAAAAAAGGAAGTTGACCTGATACTTCCCCGGATTTCCCGAAGCAGGAAAGTCTCGCAGCTCCACTGGGGCGGAGGTACTCCCTCGTATCTTACCCCCGATGAAATAAGAGAGGTCGGCGTTTACGTAAAGGAGCGCTTCAATTTTGCCCCGGATATTGAAGCAAGCGTTGAAATTGACCCGCGTGACCTGACTTTTGAGCATATGCAGGCTTTTGCTGAATCAGGGTTTAACAGAGTAAGCATGGGCGTTCAGGATGTAAACCCTGTCGTGCAAAAAGCTATTAACAGAATACAGCCTATGGAGCTGACTCAAAGTGCCGTGGACTGGTCGAGGAAATTAGGTTTCAAAAGCATTAATATAGATTTAATTTATGGGCTCCCTTACCAGACAAAAGATACTTTTTCCAAAACTCTTGATGCGGTAATAGAATTATCGCCGGACAGATTTGCAGTTTTTAATTATGCGCATGTGCCCTGGATGAAGAAACATCAGCAGGTTATTCCATCCGAAGCGCTTCCTGGACCCGAAGAAAAGCTTAAGACACTCACAATGACAATTGAGAAGCTGACAAGCGCCGGTTACTGGTATATCGGAATGGACCACTTTGCAAAACCTGATGATGAGTTGTCAATGGCACAGAAGGAAAAAACATTATACAGAAACTTTCAGGGTTATTCAACAAAAGCAGGATGCGACGTATATGCCTTTGGCATGTCTGCAATAAGCCAGTTTACTGATATTTATGCGCAGAACGTTAAAACCGTAAAAGAATACTCCCAGCGGATTGAGGAAGGCAGGCTTGCAACACATGTGGGCTACAGAATGACTCCTGACGACCACATAAGAAAGCAAACCATAATGTCTTTAATGTGCCATCTTGAAATTGATAAACACTTAGTTTCGCAAATGTTTAATATTGATTTTGACGATTATTTTGCCGAATCAATTGAAAAGCTTAAAGCTTTTGAACAGGACGGACTTGTTACTATAAAGGCGGATAAAATCGAAGTCGCTGAGCTTGGCAAACTGGTTATAAGAAACATTGCAATGTGCTTTGACGCATACATCGATAGAATACCCTCTACGAAACCTGTATTTTCTCGTACTGTTTAAAAATAGAAAGCTTTTATATAGAATGACTAAAGACTCAAGAACCGCCGTCGTATTATTGAATCTCGGAGGGCCTGACTCGCTAAGCGCTGTTGAACCTTTTTTATTTAATTTATTCAGGGACCCTGATATAATTAATTTCCCTCTGAGTTTTTTATTCCGCAGACGCCTTGCAAAGATAATTTCTGCAAAAAGAGCTCCGAGAATTCAGGAGCAGTATAAGGCGCTTGGCGGAAAATCGCCAATTTTAGAAACAACCTTAAGGCAGGCGGAATTGCTTGAAGCAAGGCTCAAGAAAAATCTCGACGCGAGGGTATTTATTGCAATGAGATACTGGAAGCCCTTTACTTCGGATGCACTTGATGCAATAGAAAATTATAAGCCCTCAAAAATAATTCTCCTGCCGCTTTACCCCCATTATTCCATTGCGACCACCGGTTCAAGTGTTAATGAATGGAACCGGGAAATTAAAAAAAGGGGTACCCTTAAAGATATTCCGGTGGAGCTTATTGGAGTATATTATTTACAGCCAATGTATATTCAGTCTTTTATTGAACGAATAAATGAGGGTCTTGGGAAATTCCCCGAAAATGTTAGAAACAGCGTTACAATTTTATTTAGCGCGCACGGAACGCCTGTTAAGCTTGTAAAGCAGGGTGACCCGTATTCATTTCAAATCAGGGAAACCGTTGACGAGATAATTAAAGCCTGGTCATTTAAACAGCCGTACAGTTTATGTTTTCAGTCCAAAGTCGGTCCTCAGAAATGGCTGACTCCTTCGACCCCCGATGTAATAACCGAAAATGCTGCAATAGGCGTGAAATACATTTTAATGGTTCCGGTTGCATTTACATCAGACCATCTTGAAACATTGTATGAAGTTAACATTGAATACAGGCATCTTGCAATGGAAAAAGGAATTGAACAATATGAAATGACCAGGGGGCTGAATGATTCCCCTGCATTCATCTCCGCTTTGGAGCAGCTTGTACTTGAAAGGCTGAGTATAACTGAAAAGGAAACCGTACAGTTATGAAAACGGCAGTAATTGGAGGAGGAATTTCCGGGTTAACTGCAGCTTTTTTAGCAAAAAAAAAGGGAATCAGTGTGACTCTTTTTGAAAAAAATTCGTTTCTGGGGGGAAATATAAAGACCGAAAACATAAACGGATTTCTTTTGGAGCACGGTCCAAGCAGCACTCTTGAAACTTCTCCGCTTATAAATGAGCTCCTTAAATCGCTTAATATAATTGACCGGAAAATCTATGCATCTCCAAGTGCTAAGAAAAGATATATATTAAAAAAAGGACGCCTGGTAAAGCTGCCGATGAATCCCCCGGCATTTATTATGACAAAATTATTCTCGCCTTCGGCGAAGCTCCGCTTGTTTAAGGAGCCGTTTATAAAATCAAAGTCAACCGAACTTGAAACCATTGAGGAATTTACACGTCGAAGGCTCGGGCAGGAATTTTTGGATTATGCGATAAATCCGTTTGTTGCGGGAGTATTTGCAGGAAGCCCTGCAAATCTTAATGTTAAGGCAGCCTTTCCAAAACTTTTTGACCTGGAGCAAAAATACGGGAGCCTTATTAGAGGCCAACTTAAATCCAGAAAAGAAAGAAAAAACAGAAATGAAAAGTCAAAGCAATCAGCAAAGACTTTTTCATTTGCATGCGGGTTAATTGAAATCGTTAATGCACTGTATTCCAGAATCAAAGATTCCGTTTGTCTGAATTCGGAAGTTACTGAAATCTCAAGAATAGGAAAATCATACGAAGTTACTTTTAAAAATGGCAGCTTTAACGCAAAAGATAATTTTGATGCTGTAGTTATCGCTTCTCCGGCTTATATTGCCACTTCCTTGCTTTCTAGATTAAATGCTGAAATATCTGAACAGCTCAGAGGTTTGTTTTACCCTCCCGTTGCGGTAATTTTAACCGGATTCAGAAAAGATAACTTTGCCTTTAAACCCGACGGGTTCGGGTTCCTGGTACCTGAAGTAGAAAACAGAAAAATTTTGGGCTCATTGTGGAATTCAGTGATTTTCCCGATGAGAGCTCCCGAAGGATTTGAGCTATTAACAAACTTCATCGGCGGCTCAAGGCAGCCGGAGCTTGTGCAAAGAAGTGATGATGAGCTTATTGAAATCACTCTCGGAGAGCTAGGGTCAATAATGGGAATTAAGGGGCATCCTGATTTTGTGAAAATAATAAGATGGGAAAAATCAATTCCCCAATACTCAAGGAATCATTCCGTATTGACCGATAAAATTGACAAACTCCAGCTGGAAACACCCGGTTTGTTTATTTGCAGTAATTTCTATAAAGGAATTTCAATCTGCGACTGCGTTAAAAATGCATTTTATACAGCTGACAAATTGCAAGAATATAAAAGAAATTTAGTTTAAACTATGAATAAAAAAATAGCTTTACCCGGATTTCCGGTCTCACGACTCAGAAGATTGAGGCAGAATGAATCTATCAGAGAAATGGTCAGCGAAACATCACTTTTCCCGTCTGATTTCATTTATCCTCTTTTTATAGCTGAAGGAAAAAATGTAAAAAATGAAATTAAATCAATGCCGGGGATTTACCAGCTATCTGTTGATAATTCCGTTAAAGAATGCGAAGAAGCTTTCGGGCTCGGGGTTCCTTCGGTCATATTATTCGGAATCCCGCGTTCAAAAGATGAACTCGGCTCGGGGGCATACAGCAAAAAGGGTATTATCCAAAAAGCAGTGAAGGAAATCAAAAAAGAAATCCCCAAGCTTGTAGTTATTACAGACGTTTGTCTTTGCGAATACACTTCTCATGGCCACTGCGGCGTAATAAAAAAAGGTAAAGTTGATAATGACGCAACAATCGCGCTTCTGGCAAGGGAAGCAGTTTCACACGCGGAGGCAGGAGCTGATATAATTGCCCCAAGCGATATGATGGACGGAAGAATTGCAGCCGTCAGAGGTGAGCTTGATAAAAAAGGATTTTCGGATGTTCCCATACTTGCATATTCAGCCAAATACTCTTCATCATTTTACGGTCCGTTCAGGGAGGCAACTGAATCTTCTCCGAAATTCGGTGACAGGAAAACTTACCAGATGGATTTCCGTAACCAAAAAGAGGCGCTAAGGGAAATATATCTTGATATTAAAGAGGGTGCGGATATTATTATGGTAAAACCCGCTTTAGCATACCTTGATGTTATAAAAGCTGCAAAAGACAGCTTTAACATTCCAATAGCTGCATATAACGTGAGCGGGGAATACAGCATGCTCAAAGCAGCTTCACTAAAAGGATGGATTGACGGCAAGAAAGCAATGTTTGAAATACTGTACTCCATTAAGCGCTCTGGCGCTGATATTATAATAACTTATTTTGCAAAAGAAGCATCTAAACTGCTGAATAACGCGAGAAAATGAAATTTACCAGAAGCAATAGGCTGTTTAAAAAAGCGCTGAAATTAATGCCGGGCGGTGTGAATTCACCTGTCAGGGCGTTCAGAGCTGTGGATGCAAATCCGCTTTTCATCAAGAAGGCAAAGGGTTCAAAGATTTATGATGAAGACGGCAATCAGTTCATTGATTATATCGGCTCATGGGGACCGATGATACTTGGGCATGCAAATAAAAAAGTAATTAAAAGCATAAATAATGCGGCAAGAAACGGAACAAGCTTTGGGACAAGTTCGGCATACGAAATAAAGCTTGCTGAACTTATAAAAAAATTTTTTCCGTCGGTTGAAACCGTAAGAATGGTTAACTCAGGCACAGAGGCAACAATGAGCGCTATAAGACTTGCCAGAGCTTATACAGGCATTGATAAGATAATCAAATTCGAAGGGTGCTATCACGGTCACGGTGATTCGTTTTTAATCAAAGCTGGCTCGGGTGTTGCAACACTTGGTCTGCCGGACAGCCCCGGAGTTACAATATCGAATGCACAGGATACCTTAAGCGCAAGATATAATGATATCAATTCGGTTTACGAACTTACAGAAAAAAATAAAAATAATATTGCTGCTGTAATAATAGAGCCTGTTGCAGGGAATATGGGCGTTGTTCCTGCGCAAAGGGAATTTCTTTCGAAGCTCAGGGAGCTTTGCACAAATGAAAATATTATATTAATCTTTGATGAGGTAATGTCAGGTTTCCGCCTTGCAAAAGGCGGCGCGCAGGAAATTTACGGAATAAAACCCGACCTCACAACTCTCGGTAAAATTATCGGCGGTGGTTTGCCTGTTGGGGCTTACGGTGGGAAAAAAGAAATTATGGATATGGTTGCCCCTTCAGGACCTGTCTACCAGGCAGGAACTCTTTCGGGCAACTCGGTTGCGATGGCAGCCGGATTCTCAACCTTAAGTATAATTAAAACCGACAAGGAATTTTATAAGAAACTTAATGAAAAATCAAATATACTATATAACGGCATAAATGACGTATTGAAAAAGCTTAAACTGAATTATGTGCTGAACTTTTCGGGTTCAATGTTCACTTTATTTTTCACTGACAAGCCAGTTTATGATTATGAAAGTGCCAAAAAATCCGATACTAAAAAATTTTCAACGTTTTATAATTTATTGATAAATGAGAGTGTTTTTCTTCCTCCTTCGCAATTTGAGGCGTGCTTTGTTTCGGCTGCACATTCATCGGAAGATATTTCTAAGACAATAGAATCGATTTATAATGCATTAAAAAAATAACTCATTCAGTCACGCTTAGACAAATAAGAGTTTTCTTATCTTTAATGGAGTGGATCCCAGTATATTGGATAAAAAATAGAGTTTAATAAATCATAAAAAATCCTCATAATTATACAATAATATTCAAAGATCGTCTGGTTTTAGCACAGACGCCCTGATATGTAACTTAAACTAAGTTCTTATTATTTAATGGTTTCGGGGTGTGGCTCAGCCCGGTTAGAGCGCCTGGTTCGGGATGAGGCGAAAATGCTCTTTTTAGCTTAAAATCAACAAAAACCTTTCAAAATCTTATCCCAAATTGTCCATTTTTACCCTGTTTTCGCTAGTGTTACTGACACTTTTTTGGTGCCAGTTATGTCACAATTGATTATATTTGGGGAAGCATAGGAGGTTTAAAATGAAAAACAAATTATTCTTACTCTTAATGCTCTTGCTATTTACAGGAGTTTCTCAAGCCCAATGGCAGCCCGATGTTCGGCTGACAAATGACACTGCTTATTCTTATACATCTTGGAATAATGCCTGGTGTATAGCAGCAAGCGGTCTGGTTGTGCATGTTGTATGGAGTGACAATCGTGACGCGAACTATGAAATATACTACAAACGCTCAACGGACGGGGGCATAAGCTGGGGTGCAGATACACGGCTGACGAATAATAACACTGCTGGTTCATACTCTCCTTCTGTTGCAGTATCCGGTCAAGTTGTGCATGTTGTATGGTATGACAATCGTGATGTGAACCCAGAGATATACTGCAAACGCTCTATAGACGGAGGTGTAAGCTGGGGAGCAGATACACGGCTGACGAATAACACTGCTGATTCATGGTTTTCTTCTGTTGCAGTATTCGGTTCAGTTGTGCATGTTGTATGGTATGACAATCGTGATGTGAACCATGAGATATACTACAAACGCTCGGCAGACGGAGGCGTAAGCTGGGGAGCAGATATGCGTTTAACAAATAACACTGCTGGTTCATACATTCCTTCCGTATCAGTATCCGGTTTAGTTGTGCATGTTGTATGGGAAGACGAGCGTGACGGGAACAAAGAGATATATTACAAACGCTCGGCAGACGGAGGCGTAAGCTGGGGAGCAGATACACGGTTAACAAATAACTCTGCTTCTTCAACCATTCCTTCCGTAGCAGTATTCGGTCAAGTTGTGCATGTTGTATGGTGTGACTATCGTGACGGGAACCCGGAGATGTATTACAAACGCTCAACGGACGGAGGCATAAGCTGGGGTGCAGATACACGGCTAACGAATAACCCTTATGCTTCAGTCTTTCCTTCCGTATCAGTATCCGGTTTAGTTGTGCATGTTGTATGGGATGACAATCGTGATGGGAACAGGGAGATATACTGCAAACGCTCAATAGATGGTGGCATAAGTTGGGGAGCAGATACACGCTTGACGAATAACTCTGCTGCTTCAAACCATCCTTCGGTATCAGTATCCGGTCAAGTTGTGCATGTTGTATGGTCTGACTATCGTGATGGGAACGCTGAGATATATTATAAACGCGACCCAACGGGTAATGTTTTAGAAATAATAAATATTAATTCGGAGATACCCAATCAATTTTCTCTTTCGCAAAACTATCCTAATCCCTTTAACCCTACAACAAAGATAAAATTTACTTTGCCGAAGAGCTCATTTGTTAAGCTTGTAGTTTACGATGCAATTGGCAAGGAAATAGAAACTCTCGTCAACAAGCAGTTAAACGCAGGAACTTACGAAACGGAATGGAACTCAGGTAAGTTTTCGAGCGGTGTCTATTTTTATAAATTAACTACGAATGAATTTACAGATATTAAAAAGATGGTTTTGTTAAAATAATTTATATTGAATATAACCGCATAGTTATTTTTGAAGAGCTTGGAAAATTTATTAATTCCAAGCTCTTTTTGTATTATTTATGGATC
>Ga0326597_10004655_pt1 | contig 19234 bp, 19 predicted proteins | sample RVTome_12_FD_203789 | JGI IMG/M metagenome (GOLD analysis project Ga0326597, IMG submission 203789) | Soil microbial communities from uranium-contaminated site in the Upper Colorado River Basin, Wyoming, United States - RVT100D185 | ecosystem: Environmental > Terrestrial > Soil > Contaminated >... | reverse complement strand
GATGCGGTACTGGACGATCCACTGAACGTCGAGCACGTTGAGGTCGCCGCTGAGCATGAGCGACTCCCCCTTGAACTGCTTGCTGTCCGTGTATTGCGTCCGCCGGCCGGGGGCGGTGGCCAGGCTGCGGAAGCCGAACTCCTCCTTGAGGACCCGGGCCGTGGGGACCAGCCAGACCGTCTCGACGCCGTAGGGGAGCTTGAAGTGGAGGCCCGGCCCCACCGTGCGGACGACCGCCCCGAAGCGCTGGACCACGGCCGTCTCTTCCGGCTGCACCGTGAACCAGCTCGACCAGAGCAGGATCAGCAGCAGCGCCACGGCGGCGAGCCCGGCGGTCCGCCCCCCGCCGAGTTGGCGCAGGCGGTTCTGGAGCTCGCGGAGGACGCTTTCCAGGTCCGGCGGGGGCCGGCGGCCCCAGCCGGGACTTTCCGGATCGGACTGGTGCATGGGTGGTCTCCTTTCCGAGGGATCGGGGGTTTCGTCACGCCCCGGCGGCTACCTGCGCCCGCCCGCGCACATAGGCAGGCAGCCAGGCCGGCCGCCGGTCGAACCGCGCCAGGGTGCGGACGACGCGTTCCGGATCCCCCCAGTCGCTCCAGGTGATCCCCCGGGCGGCCAGCACGAGCGAGGCTTCCGGGTAGCGGGCGAGGAGCGCCTGGGAGAAATTCGTGGCCGGGATCCGGCGATAGACGTCTCTCAGCGCCGCCTGCTCCGCCGGGGTCCCCACGTGGCCTTCAGCCTCGCGGAGCAACGCCATGACGTGCGGGAGCGCCGCGTCGGCCAGGGCGATGACGGCGGCCGCGCGCCCGGCCATGATGAAGGTGTTCCAGAGATATCCCCAGGCGTAGAGGCGGGCGGCGGCCCGCCGGTCCGGCTTCTCCCAGAACCGCTGCACCGCGTACAGCTCGCCCGGCGCGTCGGGGTCCGGCGAGGTCCCCGGCCCGATCCAGCCGTAGCCGGTCTCGGGCCCGTCGGACTCCACGCCCAGGAGCGTGAGGCGATCCGCGAACCGCTCCGCGGCGCCCAGGGCGGCCTCCATGTGGTCCGCGAACCGTTCCTCCTCCCAGATGAAATGGTCCGCCGGGAAGACGCCCACCGTCGCGCCGGGGGAGCGCCGGGCGATCCACAGGAGGGGGAGCAGGATGCCCGGGGCCGTCTCCTTGTTCTCCGGCTGCACGAAGACCGTGCCGGGGACGCCGCGGCGCCCCTCCTCGGCCAGGTACCGTTCCTGCCCCGCCGTGATCACGGTGACGATCCGTTCGGGCGCCACCAGGCGCAGGGCCCGGTCCCACGTGTGTCGCAACATCGAACGCGTGCCGATGATCCGGCAGAACTGCTTGGGCCCTTCCGCCCCCAGGACCTGGCGCACGAACCGCTCCAGGCGCCGCCCGTTCCCGCCGGCCAGGACGACCGCCCAGCGGTCACCCGCGGGCACCGCCGGTGCCCGCACGGACGGGGGGGCGGTCTCATCGAATGGGTCCGCGGGCGCCGTCCCGGCGACCGCGTCCGAGAGGAGCGAGGGGCGGGCCATGGCTTTCGCGTGGTCCATCATCATCGTCCCTCCCCGGATTCGTGCCCTGCGTGCATCCGGTATCCGTGCCTGGTGCCCGTCACCAGCGCCGCGGCGGGCGCCCGCCCCAGGGCGGACGCCCGGCGGCCCCACCGACGCAGATCAGTTGCCCACGGTGACCTGGATGTTGATGGTCTCCTCCTTGTAGGGGGTCGGGATGTAGGTCAGTTCCAGGCGGATATCCCGGAGCTTCTTGTCTTTGAGGGCGGCCGCCGGGAAGGGGACCTCGATACGGGCGGTGGTCTCCATGCCGGGGTCCAGGCGCTCCGTCTGGTACGAGTAGAACTTGAAGCTGGTGTCCCCCCGCCCCTCGGCCAGCGGGATCACCTTCCCCTCGGCGTCCGCGTACTCGATCTTGCCGACGATCAGGCGGGTCGCCTGGCTCTCCGACGTGTTCTTGAGCTTCAGCGTGGCCCAGAGCTTGGGCGGATCCACCACCTTGCCGCTGCCCTTCTCCACGCGCTCCGTGACCTTCATATCCTGCAGTTCCCCGGTCAGGAACGAGGCCTTGACGCTGGCCGTCGCTGGGGTCACCGCGATCGTCCTCTCCTCCACCTGTGGCGCCGAGGCCTGTTCGTCCTTCTGGCCACACGCCGCCAGGCCGGCGGCTAGGAGTCCCGCGCCCACCCACCAGATGATCGAGGCACTGCCTCGGATCCTCATGATGTCACCTCTCTGCGGGCCGCAGCGTCCCCGACGGCCGGGGCCGAGCGTCCGCCATCCCCGTTCCGCATGTGGACCACCCGCTGCGGGAACGGGATCTCGATGCCCTCTTCGCGGAAGCGACGGAAGATCCGTTTCCGCAGCTCGTGCTGCGCCAGGTACTGGTCCACGAACTCGCGCACCTGGCAGATCAAGGTGAAGTCCAGGGACGAATCGCCGAAGCCAGGGATGAAGCGCACGAAGGGCGGTGGGTCGGCCAGCAGGCCGGGGACCACCCCGGCCGCCCGCGTGGCCTCGTCCACCAGGACCTTCTCGACCTGTTCCGGGTCCGACCCGTAGCTGACGGAGATCGGGATCAGGAGGGCCATCCGTTGCTCCGGCAGGTAGTAGTTGGTGACGACGCTCTGGGCCAACTTGCCGTTCGGGACGATCACCATATTGTTTGGCAGCATCCGGATGCGGGTCGTGCGCCAGCCGATGTCGGTCACGTAGCCTTCCTGTCCCGTCTCCAGCTTGATGAAGTCGCCCACCCGCACCGGTTTCTCCACGAGGATATGGACCCCCGCGAAGAGGTTGGCCAGGGTGTCCTGGAGGGCCAGGCCGATGGCGATACCGCCGACCCCCAGGGCGGCCAGCAGCGGGGTGACGGAGATCCCCAGAGAGCTGAGGACGAGGAGGCCGCCCAGGGTGAACACCAGGACCCGCAGGAGCGTGGTCCCCAGCCCCGTGACGGCCGTCACCATCTGGATCCGCTGCCCGAAGTGCTGCAGGCCCTTGGCCAGGACGTTGGCGACCACGATGGTGATGGACAGGACCACCAATGCCACCACGAAGCTGGTGCCCCACGCCGCCAGACGCCTGGGGAGGGGCGCCGCCTCCAGGCCCGCCGCCAGGGCCAGCGCCAGGCTCCACAGCAGGGTGGGGGCCCGCAACGAAGTGACCAGCAGATCGTCGAGCTGGGTGGCGGTCCGCCCGGCCAGCCGCTCGAGCCAGCGCAGGGCGTAGCGCCGGACGAAGAGCAGGACGAGGGCCACCGCGAGCGAGGTCCCCACCGGGACCGTCAGATCGAGCAGCAAGCCCTGGAGCCAGTCGAGGTTCAGGGGTCGCACGGTCTGCTATCTTCCTCCATGGTGCCGAACGCCGCCGGCCTTCCGGGCGGGCCGGCGCCACGTTCTGTCAGGACACATCGACATACGAGTTCTCGGTGCCCCAGAGGTTCGGCAGCTTGGGGGCCTCGGCGTCGTTCCACCAGTCCCGCCCGTCCACGAAGAACTTGTATTCGTGACGCCCCGGCGGCAGGTCCACGTCCAGGGTCCAGAGGGTGTCGCCGGACCGCTGCATGGGATGCGTGGTGGTGCTCCATCCGTTGAAATCGCCGGCAAGCGCCACGCTCACGGCCCGGGCGTTCCGATACCGAAATCGTACAAGGGCCATGGCGTCCCCCTCCTTTCTCCGAAAGAGAGTTCCATGCCCCCGCGACGAGGCCAACCGTCGTCCACCCCGGGGCGCGAAGGGCGCGGCGGGCCGCCGGCTGCCGGCCACCCGGGCCGCCGCCTCCCCTAGTGGAACCGCCCTCCGACGCGGTCGTAGACCTCCATCAGCACCAGGCGCGCGTGCCGTGCGGCGGCGCTGAATCCCTCGCACGTCTCCGCGCACGCCCGCTCGAGCTCGTCCAGTTTCCCGAGGAGAACCTCCCTGGTGGCCAGCAGCGCCTCGAGATGCTCGGCATGCCGTTCCCGCGCCTCCGGGGTCATCCCGTCCCATTCGGCCATCAAGTCGGCGATGCGGCTCTCGCATGCCTCGAGGCGCGCCTCCATCGGCTCCCAGTGCGCTCGGGTTGTGTCCACGGTTCCCTCCCCGGGCGAAGGTCATTTCCAGAGTTTCTCCCGCCGGATCACCTCTTCGGCGATGCGGCGTTGCTCGGCCTCCATCTGGGCCCGCCGTTCGGCCTCCTGGAGGCGCCGCCGCAGGTCCGCCACCTCGCCCTCGCGCCGGGCGAACTCGCGCAGAGCCCGCTCCCCGGCCTCGCGGGCCCGGCCGGGATTGAACATCCAATAATCCACCGCCAAGCCGGCGGCGAAGGCCAGGCCGATGAACACCGCGATCAGCCAGGCCCGCATCAGCCCGTCACGGCGCTCGGGAGCCCTCGGCGCTCGATGAGCCCCAGCAATTGGGCCAGGTGGAACGGCTTGGGCAGGAACGCCGTGGCGCCCCCCTCGCGGGCCCGTGCCTCCATATCAGTTGATCCGGTACGCATCCCGCAACTCCTCCTCGGCCGTCTCCAGCGCGAGGGGCCGGTCTTTCGCGCAGGTGCAGGTTCCGCGGCGGCACCCCTCGCAGCAGAAGAAGGGACCCTTGCGGGACCCGATCCACCCGAGGAACATCCCACAGGCTGCACAGAACCGCGCGACGGGTCTTGGGTCGGCGCGAGGCTTCGATTCCATGGGGCTGTGGTATGCCAGAGCAAGGGATGTTCCGCATGACCCATATGACCGCCCCGAAAGGTCTCGAGGCCTGCAACGGCAGGATGTTATGGGCCACCAGGGAACACCAGGCCGCACAGGAAGCCCGTGAATTCCCGTGACATCCTGGCACGTATCGAGCTGGAATGCGGCGAGTAAGATAAGCGGAAGTGGTGAGAAACGCGGGCGGGCGCCAGCTTGACCCGGCCCGCGACAGCATGTCACAGGAAACCGGGGCTCACGTAAGACGGCATAGGGTGGGCCTGGTGATGCTATGTGCGCCGGGATCTCATTGACCCCACGCTCCGGGGGCCTGCGGGATCAAGCGACCGACCCGCCCCAGCGATCCGGGAGCGCACGCCCCCCGCCAGAAGATCGGGTTTTCCCGCCGGGGCGCCCGTCGCCTCGTGCCGCCGTGGCCCCGCCGGCGGGGCAGGGTCCCGGGGGTCTGCCGGGGGCCCCGCGCGATTTCCCGCCGGGGCGGCGGCTACCAGTCGTCGGGAGCGGCCTGGGGCTCCCGGCCCGTCATCTCCGCAAACGCCTTCAGGATATCCACCTCGCTGATGATCCCCACCACGCGTCCCCGCAGGACGACGGGGAGGGCGCCGATCTTCCGCTCGTACATCGTGGTGGCGGCATCGGCCAGGTCGTCCAGGGGCGCGGTTGTCACCACCGGGGAAGACATGACTTCTCCCACCCGGAGCTGATCGAGGAGCGAGGGCTCCTCGGCCAGCCGGGTGCGCATCGCCGGGGCGAACCGGACCTGGCGGATGTCCCGATCCGTCAGGAGGCCAACCAGGTTGTCCTGCGTATCCACAACCGGCAGGTGGCGGATGCTGTGCGTCCGCATCAGCTCGGCGGCCGCCTTGACGGTCTGGTCCGCCCGAACGGTCACGGGATCCTTCGTCATCCGATCCTCGACGCGCATAGACGCTCCTTTCGCCTGCCGGAAACTCGGGTTTCCGATGGTCTTGCCATTCCGTTCGCCGTGGATCCTCTTGGGAAAGGGAGGGCCCGGCAGCACCCTCACCTCCCGGGGCGATCACCTCGATGGGAACCGCCTCGTGGGGCGTCCGCCCCGACAAGAGTTCAGGGGCCCTCTCGATCGCCTGCGCGATGGTGGTCTTCCGTGCTTCGCTCCGCCGCGCCCGGCGCCTCAAGCACTTCCCGCAGCGCCTCCCGGTCCACGACCTCTTTTTCCATCAGGAGTTTTGCCAGGCCGTCCAGGGCTGCCCGCCGGGCCGTGAGCGTCTCCCGCACGCGTCCGTGAGCCGCCTCCAGTATCCTGCGGATCTCCGCGTCGATCAGGCGGCCCGTCTCTCCGCTGTACTCCTTCGGGGCGGCCCCGGGCACCTGCAGGAACACCGGGTGCCGGGGGTTCTCGAATGTGGCGAGGCCCAGCGCTTCCCCCATCCCGTAGCGCGCCACCATGTGACGGACCAGGTCCGTGGCGCGCGGGAGGTCGTCCTGGGCTCCGGTGGAGACGCCGCCGAAAACGATCTCCTCCGCCACGCGACCGCCCAGGAGAACGTTCAGGCGGCCGAGCCAGGCCACGCGATTCCGGGTCGCCGCGGATCCGGGCGCAGATGCCCGGCGTGTTCCCGCCGATGCCCCCGCCGGCCACCCGGGTGGAGCTGGATGCAATGCGTGGCGCGCGGCCCAGGAGACGTGGCGCCGAGCGGGGATCGAGCAACGCGGGCCGCCGGGTGGGGGTAGGCGGGGGGGGTGGAGGGAAGCCGCGATGAGGGGGGAGGTCGCCGGGACATGGGCGAGACCTTCCTACCGACCGGCTGGATCATCGGCGGATGCCTGGGCCACGCAGTGGACGGTATCGCGGGCGATCATCAGTTCCTCGTTGGTGGGGATCACGTAGGCGTGGAGCCGCGAGCCCTCGGCGCTGATGCGGGCCTCGCTCCCCATGGAGGCGGCGTTGCGCCCGGGGTCCAGGGTCAGGCCGCACCACTCCAGGCCGCCGCAGATCCGGGCCCGGACGGCCGGCGCGTTCTCGCCGATCCCCCCGGTGAACACGATGGCCTCGGCGCCCCCCAGGGCCGCCAGGTAGGCCCCGATGTACTTGCGCGCCCGATAGCAGAACACCTCGATGGCCAGCCGCGGGCGCTCCCCGCCGGGGCGGTCCGCCGCCGCCAGCAGGGTGCGCATGTCGTGGCTCAGCCCGGAGAGCCCCAACAGTCCGGAGGCGGTGTTGAGCATGGTGACGATCTGGCCCACCGTCATCCCCTCGTTCCGGGCCAGGAATTCCAGCAGCGCCGGGTCGAGGTCTCCGGAACGCGTGCCCATCACCAGGCCCTCCAGCGGCGTGAAGCCCATGGACGTGTCCACGGCCCCCCCCGACCGGATCGCCGCCGCGGAGCAGCCATTGCCCAGGTGGAGCGTGATGATGTTCACCCGGTCGCGCTGCGTCCCCGTGATCTCGCCGTACCGCTCGGTGACGTAGCGGTGGGAGGTGCCGTGGAAACCGTACCGGCGCAGGGTGTGCCGGCGGGCCAGTTCGTACGGGAGGGCATAGGCGTGCGCATGTTCGGGGAGCGTGTGGAAGAAGGCGGTGTCGAAGGCGGCGACCATGGGGGTGGCCGGCCCCAGCACGGCGCGGGCCGCCCGCATGCCGCTGGCGGCCGCCGGATTGTGGAGCGGGGCCAGGTCCGCCAGCGCCTCGATGGCGTCCAGCACCCCGTCATCCACCAGCACGGAGCGGGCGAACCGGGCGCCCCCATGGACCACCCGATGGCCCACGGCGCCGAGGTCCTGCGGGCCGCGGACCTCCGGGCTCCCGACATCGGCGGCGCAGACCCACTCGACGATGCGGTCGACCGCCGCGCGATGATCCGGGAGGGCCGCACGCCGGCGCCACGGGGAGCCGCCGTCCGCCTCGAAGTGCAGCGCCGCCTCGGGCCCGAGGCCATCCACGATCCCGTGGGCGAGGCGGCGCTCGGCGCGCACGCCGGCCTCGGGGTCGCCCACGGCGATCACCTGGAACTTGACGGTGGCGCTGCCGCAGTTCAGGACCAACACCCGCATCGAGACCCCCGGCCCGGGCACCCTCAGAGGATATCCTTGACCAGTTGCAGCTCGTCCCGGACCAGCCGGGGGGTCAAGAAGGCCTGGCGCACCCGCTCGCGGCCCGCCCGCCCGAAGGCACCGCGCTCACCGGGGTGCCGGAGCAGATGCGCGATCCGCTCGGCGCATTCCTCGACGGTGTGCACCAGGTATCGCTCGAAGCCCTGCGGGAATTGCATGGGGATGCCCCCCGCCCGTCCCGCCACCACCGGCTTCTCCTTCCAGAACGCCTCCGAGACCACCAGGCCGAAGCCCTCGCGCAGCGACTTCTGGATGACGACGTCGCACCCGCGCTGGAAGACGTTCACCTCCATGCTCCCCACCCCCGCCATGTTGGTGAACACGAACATGTCGGGGTCTGCCGCCGATTCCTCCTCGACCTGCTTGAGCAGTTCCCATCCCTCGGGATCGTCGCCCGCCATGGTCCCGATGAGGGCCAGTTGCACGCCCGGGACCTCCTGCTTGACCAGCCGATAGGCCCGGATGACCCCCAGGGGATCCTTCCAGGGGTCGAAGCGCGAGACCTGGACCAGGAGAGGCCGGCCGGGGTCAATCCCGGCGTCCGCGATGGCGCGCCGGCACAGATCCAGGGGGATCTCCATGTTCTTGGTGGCCAGCGGGTCGATGGCCGGGGCGATGAAGGCGAGCCGCCTGGCCTGGAGGTCCGGGAGGAGGAACTCGGACATGGTGAAGACCACCGCGTCGTATTCCCCGATGAAGGGGCGCAGGAAGCGGCTCACCTGCGGGTTCGGGGCCGAGGTGTCGATGTGGCACCGCCAGATCCACTTCGCGTTCCGCGGGCCGCTGAAATGGCGGAGGGCGGCCGGCTGCGGGTCGTGGACGATGACGACGTCGTAGTCGTCCTCGAGGAGTTTGGCGCTCTCCTCGTTCACCTGGAGATACAGGTCCTGCTCGGGCCGCCGCAGATCGTAGTCCGCCCCCTGAAGGGCGTTGTGAAACGCTTTGGTCACGGTGAAGAACTCCGGCTGCCCGTGGATCAGCCGCCAGTCGGCCTGAATCCCCAGCGCCTGCAGGATCGGCACGTGCCGCGCGAGCAGCTCCGCCACCCCCCCGCCGGAGGCCGTGGAGTTGATATGGCAGATCCGCACCCCCCGCAGGGCCCGCGCCAGGGCGACCCCGTCCTCGTAGACCTCGTCGCTAATCAACAGGCGGTAGCTCTCCAGGTTGGCCAGGATGTTCCCGTGACTTCGTCCGATGCTCACCCTGGGCAGCATGGTATTCTCCTCGGCTCGCCGTCCCGCGTTGCCCCGTCCCGCCCGCCACCGGTCCGAACCGGGCCAGGAAATCCGCCTCGGGCATGCGGCCCGCCGCCGCCAGAGACCGGACACGTTCGGGGTCGGCCAGATCCTCCGGCTTCAGGCGGATCATGTAGGCCGCCAGGGTCCGGTACATCTCGGAGCCCACGTCCACGTAGCGCACGCGGATGCGCCCGGTGGTGGCGTCCACGATCTCGCGGAACGCCATGGGGACGAGGCGCCCCCCCTGGATGGTCACCATGGCCTCGGTCCCGCCGTCGAGGAGGAAGTGGACGGCCCAGTAACCCAGGCTGCGGCAGTACTGGATGTCGAACCCGTCCGGCGGGGCGCAGCGAAGTTCGTACCCGAGGTCCTTGGCCACGATGCCCACCGTCAGGCCCCGGGCGGCGAGGCTGGCCGTCACGCGCGATTTCAGCATCCGGCCGAGCTCCAGCTCCGCCAGGCGCACATTGCCGTAGCTGTCGCGCTCCACCGGGCCCAGGGTCGCCGGGTCGAGCTTCTCCAGCAGTCCCTCCGCCAGGATTGCCACCCCATCCTCGTGCCCGAGGAGGCGGTGCTTGATGATGGCCCCCTCGAGGATGTCCGCCAGGCGGTCCAGCGGCACCCGGCCCGCGGGGAATTCCTCCGCGATGACCGCCAGGGTGGCGCCGGCCGCGCCGGCGATCCCCAGGGCCAGGTGCCCGGCGTGCCGCCCCATCACGGTGACGAAGAACCACCGGCCCATGGTCGTGGCATCCCGCATCAGGTTCTGGACCAGGTCCTTCCCCAGGTTCACGGCGGTGGTGTAGCCGAAGGTGGGCACCTCGGGGGGCAGGGGCAGGTCATTGTCGATGGTCTTCGGCACGTGGACGACCGCCAGTTCCCCGGGCATGGCCCCGGCCACCCGGGAGGCGGCGAAGGCCGTGTCGTCTCCGCCGATGGTCAAAAGGTACGAGACCCCGAGGCGCCGGAGCGCCTCCACGACGGCCCGAAGGTCCTCCGGGGTCCGCGCCGGGTTGACGCGCGAGGTCCCGAGGATGGAGCCCCCCTCGAAGTGGATGCGGGAGACATCCCCGATCTCCAGCTCCCGGGCCGCCTCCGCGTCGCCCCGCACCAGGGCCCGGAAGCCGGTGCGGACGCCCAGGACCCGGAGGTCGCTGTTGCGGGCCTCGATGGTCGCGGCGGCGATGACGGCGTTGATGCCCGGGGAGGGGCCTCCGCCCACGACGATGGCCAGGGTCTTCATGAGCGCCTTCCGCCGGCGGGCCCGCCGGCCGCCGTCATGACCGCCCACGGCCCCGGCGGGTGTCCCGCCGGTCCCGCATGGTCGTGTCCGCTCATGGCAACCTCCCGCGATTCATGAGATCGGCCGACCCTGCCCCGGGTCGGCGTCTCAGGTGATGATGGTCGGCCGGTCCCGGCCGCAGCGCGCCTTGAGCTCCAGCAGGTCGGTGGCGGCGCGCGCCAGGGGGGCGAGCACCGCGCCCGCCTCCTGGTCTCCCCCGTCGGCGCGATGGCGCTCCAGGTAGACCCGGAGTGTGGCGCCGGCCGTGCCGGTGCCCGAGAGGCGGCAGACGATGCGGGACCCGTCCTCCAGGAGGAAGCGGAGGCCCTGGCGGTCGCTCACGCTGCCGTCCACCGGATCCGTGTAGCTGAAATCGTCGGCCTGCCGCACGCGGCCGCCGGCCAGGGGCGTGCCGGGGAGGGACGACAGCCGCCCATGCAGTGCCTCCACCATCTCGGTGGCGGCCGCGCGGTCCAGGTCCTCGTAGTCGTGGCGCTGGTAGTAGCTCCGCCCGAAGCGCCGCCAGTGCTCGCGCACCGCGTCGGCGACGCCGCCGCCGCGGGCGGCGAGGATGGACAGCCAGCAGAGGACCGCCCACAGCCCGTCCTTCTCGCGCACGTGGCTGGACCCGGTGCCGAAGCTCTCCTCCCCGCAGATGGTGCACAGGCCCGCGTCCATCAGGTTGCCGAAGAACTTCCACCCGGTGGGGGTCTCGTGGCAGGGGATGCCCAGCGACCGGGCCACGCGATCCACGGCGGTGCTGGTCGGCATGGAGCGGGCCACCCCGACCAGTCCGGCGCGGTAGCCGGGGATGCACCGCGGGGCGGCCTCGGTGATGATGGCCAGGGAATCCCCGGGGGAGACGAAGAGCCCCCGCCCCAGGATCAGGTTCCGGTCGCCGTCGCCGTCACACGCCGCGCCCAGGTCCGGGGCGTCCCCGGCCCGCATGCGGGCCACCAGGTCCGCGGCATGGACCAGGTTCGGATCGGGGTGGAGGCCGCCGAAGTCTTCCCGGGGGTCGCCGCGAACGACCGTGCCGGGAGCCGCGCCCAGACGACCCTCCAGGAGGTGGTGGGCGTAGGGCCCCGTCACCCCGTGCATGGCATCGAACACCATGCGGAAGCCGCCCCGGAAGAGGGCGCGCAGCGCCTGGTAGTCGAACAGCTCCTCCATGAGGGCCGCAGAGTCGGCCAGGGGATCGAAGACCGTGACGCGCGTGGCCCCGTAGCCGTGGTCGCCGTCCCGATCCAGGTCCAGATCGCCGCGGTCGAGGATGCGGTAGCTGTCAATGACCCGCGTGCGCTGGAAGATCCGCTCGGTCACGGGCTCGGGGGCCGGGCCGCCGTTGTGCACGTTGTACTTGATGCCGAAGTCGGCGTCGAGGCCGCCGGGGTTGTGGCTGGCGGACAGGATCAGGCCGCCCCGCGCGCCGCGCCGGCGGATCACCGCGGACATGGCGGGGGTCGAGAGGAGCCCGCCGCGTCCGACCAGCACTCGCCCGAACCCGTTGGCGGCCGCCATGCGGAGGATCTGCTGGATGGCCGCGCGGTTGTGGAAGCGGCCGTCCCCCCCCACCACCAGCGTCTCCCCGGTCAGGTCCCCGCCGGCGTCCTCGCGCACCACGTCGAACACCGCCTGCACGAAGGTCTCCAGATAGTGCGGCCGCATGAAGACCCGGGTCTTCTTGCGCAGCCCCGACGTGCCCGGCCGCTGATCCGGGAACGGCGTCGTCGCGATGGTCCGGATGTCGGTGGAGCCCATGGGGTCGCTCATCCTGTGGCCTCTGGCGCGCGGGCGGTCACCCCGGCGCGCCGGGGCTCACGTGTCGGACCAGACCCAGTCCCGCACCTCGGGCAGGTCGTCCCCATGCTCGGCGATGTACTCCTTGTGCTCGATCAGCCTGTCCCGGATCGCCTGCTTGGCGTAGGCCGCGATGGACCCGAGGCGCGGCACGCGGTCGATGACGTCGACCACCAGGTGGAACCGGTCCAGGTCGTTGCGGACCGCCATGTCGAAGGGCGTGGTGGTCGTTCCCTCCTCCTTGTACCCGCGGACGTGCAGGTTCTTGTGGTTCGTCCGGCGGTAGGTCAGGCGGTGGATCAGCCAGGGGTAGCCGTGGAAGGCGAAGATGATGGGCCGGTCGGTGGTGAAGAGGGAGTCGAAGTCCTTGTCCGACAGCCCGTGGGGATGCTCGCTGGGCGGCTGGAGCTTCATGAGGTTGACGACGTTCACGACCCGCACCTTCAGGTCGGGCACGTAGCCGCGCAGCAGCGAGACCGCGGCCAGCGTCTCCAGGGTGGGGACGTCGCCCGCACAGGCCATCACCACCTCGGGCTCCGCGCCGCGGTCGTTGCTGGCCCACTCCCAGATTCCGATGCCGGCCGTGCAGTGCTTGATGGCCGCCTCCATGTCCAGGTACTGCAGCGCGGGCTGCTTGCCCGCCACGACGACGTTGACGTAGTCGCGGCTGCGGAGGCAATGATCCGCCACCGAGAGCAGCGTGTTGGCATCGGGCGGGAGATACACCCGGATCACCTCGGCCTTCTTGTTGACCACGTGGTCGATGAACCCGGGGTCCTGGTGCGAGAACCCATTATGGTCCTGCCGCCACACGTGGGAGGTCAAGAGGTAGTTGAGGGAGGCGATGGGCCGGCGCCACGGGATCCCCTGTTTCGTCACCTTGAGCCACTTGGCGTGTTGGTTGAACATCGAACCGACCAGATGGATGAAGGCTTCGTAAGAGGAAAAGAACCCGTGGCGGCCGGTGAGGAGATATCCTTCCAGCCAGCCCTGGCAGGTGTGCTCGCTCAGGATCTCCATGACCCGACCCTCGGGGGCCAGGTGGTCATCGTCGGGGGTACGCTCGGCCATCCAGGTCCGATCCGTGACCTCGAAGAGGGCCCCCAGGCGGTTCGACGCCGTCTCGTCCGGGCCGAACACCCGGAAGTTCCTGCTCTCCAAGTTGCGCTTCATGACGTCGCGCAGGAAGACCCCCAGGACCCGCGTCGCCTCCGCCACCACGCATCCCGGCTTCGGGACGTCCACCGCATAGGTCCGGAAATCCGGCATCCGCAGGTCCTTGAGGAGGATGCCCCCGTTGGCGTGTGGATTGGCCCCCATGCGCCGGGGGCCCCGGGGCGCCAGGTCCCTGAGGGGCGGGATGAGACTGCCCGTCTCGTCGAACAGTTCCTCGGGCCGGTAGCTCTTCATCCACTCCTCGAGCAGCGTGACGTGCGCGGGCTTGGTGGCCATGTCGGCCAACGGCACCTGGTGCGACCGCCAGTGGCCCTCCGTCCTGCGGCCGTCCACCTCCTTGGGGCCCGTCCATCCCTTGGGCGTCCGCAGGATGATCATGGGCCAGCGGGGGCGCGTGGTGTCGCCGGCGCCGCGGGCGGCCTGCCGGAGGCGCCGGATCTCGGTGATGACCCGGTCCAGAGTATCCGCCATCTGCCGGTGCATGGTGTCAGGGTCCTCGCCCTCCACGAAATGCGGCACGTAGCCGTAGCCGACGAACAGGCTCTGGAGTTCCTCGCGGCCGATGCGCGCCAGGATCGTGGGGCTGGCGATCTTGTAGCCGTTGAGGTGCAGGATGGGGAGGACGGCGCCATCGTGGACGGGGTTGAGGAACTTGTTGGAATGCCAGCTCGTCGCCAGCGGGCCGGTCTCCGCCTCCCCGTCCCCCACCACGCAGGCGACGATGAGGTCGGGGTTGTCGAAGGCCGCCCCGAAGGCATGGGAGAGGGCATACCCGAGCTCACCCCCCTCGTGGATCGACCCGGGCGTCTCGGGTGCGACGTGGCTCGGGATCCCCCCCGGAAACGAGAACTGGGTGAAGAGGCGCCGCATGCCCTCCTCGTCCTGGGAGACGTTCGGGTACACCTCGCTGTAGGTGCCCTCCAGGTAGGTATTCGCCACCAGGCCGGGCCCGCCGTGACCGGGGCCGGCGATGTAGATCATGTCGAGATCGAACGCCTTGATCACGCGATTGAGGTGGACGTAGATGAAGTTCAGGCCCGGGGTGGTGCCCCAGTGCCCCAGGAGCCGGGGCTTGACGTGCTCCAGTCGCAGCCGTTCCTTCAGCAGGGGATTGTCGTACAGGTAGATCTGTCCCACCGACAGGTAATTGGCCGCCCGCCAGTAGGCGTCCATGGCCCTCAGCTCCGCCGGCGAGAGCGGGCTCTTCATGGTCTTCTCCTTCTCTCTCTGGCTCTCTCTGGCTCTCTCTGGCCCGATCTGCGTGTGCCCTGCCGAGGAGACCCGGACCCGCCGTCCCGCAGGGCATCGCAGAGCTCGCGCGGCCCGCGGGGGGCGCGCCGCGGCCGCGGTGGCTCCGTGCTCGAGGGCGCCTCCTCCCCGACCCCTCAGGAGCGGAACTTGGGCGGCCGTACCGTGAGGACGGGGCAGGGGGCGCGGCGCACCACGTTCTCCGCGACGCTGCCCATGAGGACGTGGCGCAGTCCCGTGCGCCCGTGCGTGGCCAGGACGATGAGGTCGCAGCGAAGGCGCCGCGCCACGCGCAGGATCTGGTCGAACGTCACCCCCTTGGCCACGACGGTGCGCGTGCGGAGCCCGGGATGCTTCCCCCCGGCCGCCAGCTTTCGCAGTTCAGCCGCGGCCTTGGAGCGGGTCTCCCGATCGAGCCGGTCCAGGAACGCACCCGATATCTCCGCGACGGCGTATGGCGGGACGCTGGGGAGCACATGGAGCAGGACGAGGTCTGCCCCGCGTTCGGTCGCCATATCGGCCGCGTAGGGGAGCGCGGCCTTGGCGATCGGTGAGAAGTCCGTGGGCCACAGGATCCGGCGGTACCGCGGCGGTTTCGGCATGATGTCTCCTCCGATCTCCGGCCTTTCCCTCGACGTCGGTCGGCGGACCGGGCTAGCGATCTCGCTCCCAGCCGCGGTCTTTCCCCCAGCCGGGACCCATCATGCCGTAACCGCCTCCGCAGCCGGGGCCCATGGGCATGTAGCTGCCGGTGAGATCGGTCACATACTCGCAAACTCCTCGCGCCTCTCAGCCTGCTCGGCGTAGAGGTCGCTCGGCTCCCGGGTGAGCGTTTCGACCTTCGCCTTGTCCCCGGCGCGCCGGGCCGTCGCCAGCTCATTCCGCTTTGCCCGGATCTGGCCCCAGAGCCGGCGCATCTCCTTCCAGTGTTCCTGGCGCACCCTGTCCGGCTCGGCGCGCTGCGCGCCCTTGCCCGGCTTGCGGGGAGCTGGGCTACCCGCGGCGCGGGGCCGGGGGCCGGAAGCGATCAGGCCGACACCTCCGGTGGATCGGCGCCACCGGCGGCGAGCGGCTTCTCCCAGCGGTAGAGGGTGCGCTTGCTGATGCCGAGGATCTCGGCGGCCTTGCTCTTGTCGCCCCCGACCTCGCGCAGGACGAGGCCCACATATTCTCCCGTCAGATCCTTGAGGGTGGGGCGGTGCGCCGCCCGCGCCAGGAGCGCCGTGGGGGACGGGGCGGCGGATGCGTCCAGCAGGAGGGCCTCGGCCGACACCTGCGGGCCGGCGGTGAGCGTGACCACGCGTTCCACCACGTTCTCCAGTTCCCGGACGTTGCCCGGCCAGGGATGGCGCAGCAGGGCGGCCATCGCCTCGGGCGTGAAGCCCTGCATACCCTTCTCCGCCGCGCCCGCCGCGCGCCGCATGAAGCGTTCGGCCAGGAGCGGGATGTCCTCGCGGCGCTCGCGGAGCGGGGGGAGATGGATGGGAATCACGGCGAGCCGGTAATAGAGGTCCTCGCGGAAGGCACCGTCCTGGATCCGCGTCCGCAGGTCCTGGTTCGTGGCCGCCACCAGGCGGAGGTCCACGGGGATCGCCTCGTCACCCCCCACGGGACGCACCGCCCAACCCTCGATGACCCGCAGGAGCTTGGCCTGGAGTTCCGGCGCCATGTCGCCGATCTCGTCCAGGAAGAGGGTGCCGCCCTCCGCCTCGCGGAAGAGGCCACGGCGGGCCACCACGGCGCCCGTGAAGGCGCCCTTCACGTGACCGAAGAGTTCGCTCTCCAGGAGGTTGGCCGGGATGGCCGCGCAGTTCACGGGGACGAAGGGGTGCTCGGCCCGCGGGCTGTTGTAGTGGAGGGCCTTGGCCACCAGCTCCTTGCCCGTGCCGCTCTCCCCGGTGATGAGCACGTTGCTGTCGCCCGGGGCGGCCTGGCGGATCAGGGCGAAGACCGCCTGCATGGCCGGGCTGGCGCCCAGCAGGCTGCCCAGCCGGTAGCGGCCCTCCACCTCCTCCCGCAGCCGCCGGTTCTCCTCCCGCAGCCGCCGGTCCTCCAGGGCCTTTTCCACCGCCAGGGAGATCTCGGGGAGGGTGAAGGGCTTGGGGACGTAGTGAAACGCGCCCGCCCGCATGGCCGCGATGGCCGAATCGATGCTGCCGAAGGCCGTGATGATGATCACCCGGGCCTCGGGCCGGATGCCCCGGGCCCGCTCGAGCAGCTCCAGCCCGTCCATCCCCTGCATGCGCAGGTCCGCCACGACCACGTCGTAGTCGGCGTCCCGCAGGGCCGCCAGCGCCGCCGGCCCGTGGGGGGCCAGGGCAGTCGCGTACCCCTCGCCCCGCAGATGGTCCCGCAGCAGGGCGCGCATCTCGGCATCGTCGTCCACGATCAGGATCCGACCCTTGCCCATGGTCCGCGCCGTCCTTGAGCGGGCTGCTGAAAAAGGGCCATCTGCGGGGTTGGCGCGCGCGGACATGTTCCCGCTGCCGACGCAGCGGCTGCGGCGGGCCGCGACGTGCACACCCCGCACGCCTCCGCCTCACCTTCGGTGGGTACCCCGCGCATCGCGCGCCGCCTTGCATCCGAACTTTTTTGGGCAGCCTCCGAGAAGGAGCGTTCCAGCAACATGCGGGGGAGCGGTTCGGCCGGGGCGCGCGCACCCCCCCGCGGGGGGCGCCGGGACGCCGGGCTCAGGTCGGCGGCTCCAGGGGGAGGCGGATGGTGACGGTGGTCCCCTCCCCGGGCGCGCTGGCGATGGCCATGTCTCCCCCGTGGGCGCGCACCAGGTCGCGCGAGATGGCGAGCCCGAGCCCGGTTCCCCGCCCGCTTCCCTTGGTTGTGACGAAGGGCTCGAAGACGCGCGGGAGCACCTCGGGGGGGACCCCCGGCCCCGTGTCGGCTACCGCCACGACGGCCCACGAGGGGTCCACGGGATCGGCCCGGGCATCCACGCGGACGGACCCGCCGGACGGCGTTGCCTCCAGCGCGTTGACCAGGACGTTGACCAGCACTTGCTGGAGCTGGTCCGGGTCCACGGAGATCTTGAGGGAATCGTCCGCCGCGGCCTCCAGCAGGACCCCCTTGGCCGCGGCCTCGCGCCGGAGGAACTCGGCCACGGTCCGCACCACCTCGCGCATGGCCACGAGACGCCGCTGGGGCTCGGGGGAACGCGCGAAGGCCAGGACGCGCCGGACCGTCTCCGTGATCCGGTCGATCTGCGTCCGGATGATCTGCAGGTCGCGGGCGCGCGGGTCGGCCGGGTCCATCCGGGCCTGGAGGTATTCGGCGCGCCCCGCGATGACGTTCAGCGGCGTGCCGACCTCATGGGCCAGCTCGCCGGTCACCTTCCCCAGGGCGGCCAGTTTTTCCTGCCGCCGGATCTGGCGCTCGAGCTCGACCCGCCGCTCCCCTTCCCGGAGGAGTTCGTCGCGCGCCTCCCGGAGCCGGTCGGCCATGGCGTCGAACTGCGCACCCAGGCGGCCGATCTCATCCCGCCGCGCCAGGACCACCCGCGAGGCCAGGTCCCCGGCGCCCAGCGCCTCCATGGCGGAGACCAGGCGGCGGATGGGGCGACCCACGTGGATGCGCATGATCAGCCAGAACGCCACCCCCATGGCCAGCAGGATGGCGCCGCGGGTGACCAGGAGGGCCCGCTTGCGGTCCCAGATCTGTGCCTCCACCAGCGCCCACGGGTAGACGATCTCAATGAAGCCCGTCCGCCGCCCGATGGCCACAGGGAGGACGTACTGGTACACCTGCGCGCGGCCCGTACCGTAGAACTCCCCGACGGCCGCGCCCCGCTGGGCGGCGCGGCCGAGCAACTCGCCCTCGGTCTCGCCCTCCGGCGCCCGCGGCAGCAGGGCGGTGGCCACAGCGGCACGGTCGGCGTCGTAGACGGTCACGCGGGAGAATTCGGGAAAGGTCACGACACGCTCCACGAGCACGCGCACCTCATCCAAGCGGCGCCGGGCCAGCAGGGGCCGCACCGCCGCGGCCAGCGTTTCGGCCACGATCCGCACCTCGACCTGCATGCGGTCCACGAGCTGGGCCCGCTGGGCGCGCAGGCGCGAGAGGTCGTAGGCGCCCGTCACCGCCACCACCGCCAGCAGCAGCAGGGCGATCAGACGCGCCGTGAGGGTCCCGAACATTCCCTGTCCCCCCAATCCCTCTAAGGTTGCACGGCCAGCCCACCCGGCGCAAGGTGTCCGGCGCGTTCCCGCGCGCCGCCGCCCGCACGGCCCGCCGGGTGTTTGCGAGGATGCCGCCGGCGATCAGGCCGCCGCCGGTCCCCCCCGGAGCAGGGACTCGTACAGGGCGATGGTCCGATCGGCGATGGCGCGCCAACTGAAGTGGGCTTCGGCCCGCTTCCGTCCCTCGGCCCCCATGGCCCGGCGCAGGTCCTCGTCGGCCAGCAGGGCGTTGATGGGCGCGGCCAGGTCGCGGGCGAACCGGTCGGGCTCGACGGGCTCGAAGGGGGGCTCGCCCTGCTGCTCCAGGGGGACCAGGAACCCGGTCTCGCCGGGGACGACAATCTCCGGGATGCCCCCCACGGCGCTGGCCACCACCGGCGTCCCGCAGGCCATGGCCTCCAGGTTGATGATGCCGAAGGGTTCGTAGATGGAGGGGCAGCAGAAGACGGCGGCGTGGGAGTACAGCTCGATGGCCGTGGGCCGGTCCACCATCTCGCGGATCCAGACCA
>Ga0326597_10004654_pt1 | contig 19245 bp, 14 predicted proteins | sample RVTome_12_FD_203789 | JGI IMG/M metagenome (GOLD analysis project Ga0326597, IMG submission 203789) | Soil microbial communities from uranium-contaminated site in the Upper Colorado River Basin, Wyoming, United States - RVT100D185 | ecosystem: Environmental > Terrestrial > Soil > Contaminated >... | reverse complement strand
TACGTGATCGGCATCGTCGGCTTCAGAACCAAGGACCTGGTCTTCTGGGAAGACAAGTTCAGGGCAACCTGTGACGAGTTCATAATCTGCACCGATGACGGATCGGTCGGACGCAAGGGCCTGGTAACCCAGGGTATCGAGGCGGTGGTGGCCAGGCACGGCGATATCGATGAACTCATTGCCATCGGTCCGCCGATCATGATGAAGGCCTGCGTCGAGACGACGCGTCCCCGGCACATCAGGACGACGGTCAGCCTGAACCCCGTCATGGTCGACGGCACGGGCATGTGCGGCGGCTGCCGGGTCAAGGTCGGCGGGGAGTTGCGGTTTGCCTGTGTCGACGGCCCCGATTTTGACGGCCATCAGGTCGATTTCAACGATCTGATGAACAGGCTGCGGCGATTTTCCGGAGAGGAAAAGCTGGCCGTCGCGAAATGGTCGGCTAGCTGCCAGGCGCCTGGTGCAGGCCTTCAGCTTCCGCAAAGACCCCGAGCCGCCGGACCGGCGCCAGGGTAATTTACCGTCGTGAGTCGGGAAAAGGGGCTCCAGGATGGCCAGAAAGACCATAAGGACGATCCCTCAGGAACGAACTTCCATGCCGCAGCAGGAACCGGACGCGCGTGTCCGGAACTTTGCCGAGGTCGCGCATGGATACACGCTTGAAGACGCACTGCGGGAATGCGAACGCTGCCTGGTGTGTCCGGAGCCGTCGTGCGTTCAACACTGTCCGGTCGGGATCGACATTCCCGGTTTCATCACCAGGATCAGCGAGAAGGACTACCGCGGTGCCTACGATATCCTGAGCGAGGCCAATCTTCTGCCCGCGATTTGCGGCCGCGTGTGTCCTCAGGAGGACCAGTGCGAGGGCGTCTGCCCCGTGGGGGACACGCTTGAGCCTGTGGCGATCGGCCGTCTCGAACGATGGGTCGGGGACAAGGCCATCGAAGAGGGATGGACAAACCGGCCGTATATCGAACCAACCGGTTTCAGGATCGGTATCATCGGATCGGGCCCCGCCGGGATGGCTTGTGCCGCCGACATGGCGAAGGCGGGCTGCGAGGTCACGATTTACGAAGCCCTGCATCTGGCGGGCGGCGTATTGCGCTACGGGATTCCCGAATTCCGTCTTCCCAATGCGGTCGTTGATACCGAGATCGAAAACCTGAAGCGGCTGGGCGTGAAGATCGAGTGCAACACGCTTGTCGGGCGTCTGTTCACGATCGAACAGATGCGCCGGGAGATGGGCTTCGATGCGGTGTTCATCGGCACCGGTGCCGGCTCGCCCAAATTCATGGGCATTCCCGGCGAATCGCTCAACGGGGTGCTTTCCGCCAACGAGCTGTTAACGCGTTGCAATCTGATGCACGCTGGCGAGTTCCCCAGCTACGACACGCCGCTGGGTCTGGGCAAGAGGGTCGCTGTCATCGGATCGGGGAACACGGCGATGGACGCCATGCGCGTCTCGCTCAGGCTCGGGGCGGAGAAGGTCTACTGCATCTACCGTCGCACGCGCGAGGAAAGCCCTGCCCGGCAGGAAGAGATCGAGCATGCCGAGGAGGAAGGAGTCGAATTCCGCTGGCTCACCACGCCAGTCGAGATTCTGGATGACGGCAAAGGAAATGTACGCGGCATGCGGTGCGTTTCCATGGAACTCGGCGAGCCGGACAGTTCTGGGCGCCGGCGTCCGGTTCCCGTCGAGGGCAGCGACCATGAATTCGAAGCCGACATGATCGTCTATGCGATCGGAACCAACGCCAATCCCATCATCGGCCAGACATCGAAGATTGGGCTGAACAAGTGGGGATACGTGGCCACCGACGATAATCTCGCGACATCCATGGCAGGGGTTTTCGCCGGAGGCGATATCGTCACCGGCGCGGCGACCGTCATTCTGGCGATGGGCCTCGGCAGAAAGGCGGCGCGCAGCATGAAGGCCTATCTGGGAATTCGCGATACGGAGGACGTCTACCTTTCGGAGCGCCGGCCCGGCGAAAATACGCTGTTCGGAATTGACGCGAAGGAAAGGAATTTTACCCGTATTCGCCTGGCGGGCTGATCGGCGCATGTCGTATGGCCGGGCACGGGCTTCTCCTGAATGGTGAACGGAAGCAGACAATGACGGAGATCCAAGAGATGAACGCCGTTCTGGAGCGGCGATCCCGTTCGGACGCAACGATACCCCCGCGGAAGATGGAACGACCGGCTATCACGGTAAGTGAGCAGATCGTTGAAATCGTCAGCGATTCGGGTGAGGGAGCCCAGCGCTGCGGCCAGTCGTTCGCCGGCATCGCCGCCAGAATGGGCAACGGCGTGTGGACGGTTGAAATCATCCCGGCGGAGATTCAACCCCCGGCACGGAGCATCGAGGGAGCGAGCGGCAACCGGATCCGTGTCGCGGCTCATCCGGTGGCCAATGGCGGCGACGAGGCCGATCTGGTGGTGGCTTTCAATGAACAGGTCCTGCTCGGCCGGGTCCGCAACGACGAGTTGAAGCCGGGTTGCACCATACTGCTTGAAAGCAAGTGGCGGACCGATCGCGATCCAAAAGTTGCTTCCGACTACGTCGCGACTTATGACGCGCTCGCAGCCGACGGATACCGGATCATCGAAATTCCGATGGAGGAGGAATGCCTCAAGCACTTGCCCGACCCGCGGCGGGGCAAGAACATGTTCGTTCTGGGCATGCTGTGCAACATTTATAGCCTGAATCTCGATCGTGCGCGCGAGCAGATCGCATTCATTTTCACCAAGAAGAACGACAGTATCATCAGGCTGAACGTCGTGCTGCTGGAAGCCGGCTATGAATGGGCCGAGGCGAATCTCGATTTCAAATTCTCGATCCCCTCATCGAGACCACGGGAACCCCAGGTCGTCGTGAACGGCAACACCGCAATTGCCCTCGGAGTCATGGCATCGGGCATGCAGGTCTGTTCCATGTATCCGATCACGCCGGCGACATCGGTTTCGCATTACCTGAGCGAAGCCTTCGAAAGGGTTGGCGGCGTGGTCCACCAGGCCGAGGACGAGATCGCCGCCTGTGCGTTCGCCGTCGGCGCGTCATACGCGGGAAAATGCGCGATGACGGTCACTTCCGGCCCCGGCGTTTCCCTCAAACAGGAGGCGATCGGACTCGCGGTCATGGGCGAGATTCCGCTGGTGGTCGTGGATGTCCAGCGCGGCGGCCCCAGCACGGGGCAACCGACAAAGGTGGAGCAGGGCGACCTTCTGGCCGCCTGTTTCGGCGGTCACGGAGATGCGCCCAAGGTGGTCATGGCGCCGGCCAATATCGAGGATTGCTTTTACTCGATAATCACCGCACGCAAGATCGCCGAAGCCTTCAATACAGTGGTGGTCGTGCTGTCCGACGCCAACCTGGCGACGGCGCAGCAACCCTTCACGCGGCCGCGATTCAGCGAAGACTGGCTGGCGCCGCCGGTCGACCAGAGCGCCGTTCCTGAGAATATCATGCCGTATGACTGGGACGACCGTACCGGCATTGCCCGGCGAATTGTGCCGGGCCAGCCGAATGGCATGCACACGCTCACCGGACTTGCGCACGACCGTGCCAGCCACGTGGTCTATGATCCGCTGAAGAACGAGGAGGCCATCCGTTATCGCAGCCTAAAGCTGGCGGCATTTCAGAAAACGTTGAGGACGCCGAGGGTGTTCGGCGACGAGGAGGGGGAACTCCTGATTATCGGCTGGGGCAGTACCAGAGGCGCCATTGAAGAAGCGGTGGAACGCGTACGCGGCGAAGGCGGCAGGGTGTCTTCGCTTCACCTCAAGTTCCTCCAGCCCATGGCGTCGGGCATCGACGACATCATGCGCCGGTTCAACAAGGTCATGACCGTGGAAAACAACTGGTGTGACAGCCTGGATGACGCAGTCATCGACAACGACAACCGCCGATACTCGACCTTGGCATTCTTTTTGCGCGCCAGGTACCTGATCGACGTCGACTGCTGGAGCGAAGTCAAGGGACAGCCGAGCAAGCCGGGCACCATTGCGCAGGTTATCCGGCAGAAGCTGGATTGAAAGGTTGCGGCCGATGACTCTGATCAAGACTGAAGATTTTGCGATCTTCGATACCGAGATGACCGCCGCCCAGGATTTTCGCAGCGATGTCTTGCCGCGCTGGTGCAGCGGATGCGGCGATAACGCCATCCTCGCTGCGGTGCAGCGCTTGTGCCGGGACGAAAATCTTCCGGCGGAAAAGACTGTCTTCGTTTCCGGTATAGGCTGTTCGAGCAGGTTCCCCCACTACATGAACGCCTACGGGTTCCACGGCATCCACGGCCGGGCGTTGCCTGTCGCCGAGGGGATCAAGATTTCGCGGCCCGACCTCCATGTTTTTGTCACTACGGGCGACGGCGATTGCTGCAGCATCGGCGCCGGGCACTGGATTCACGCCATCCGCTACAACATCGATATGACGGTCCTGATGCACGATAACGGCGTTTATGGGCTAACCAAGAAACAGGCATCTCCGACCTCGCCGCGCGGGCTGACGACGAATACCACCCCGCGGGGCGTTTTTCTGCCGCCGCTCAATCCGTTGAGCACGACTCTCGGGGTCGAAAACGTTTCGTTCGTAGCGCAGGCCGTCGACTGGATACCCGATCTGTTGCACGACATCATCGCTGCAGCCTACCGGCATCGCGGGTTTTCCTTCGTCCGCATATTGCAACGGTGCCCCGAATTCCTGCCGAACGCGTTCGATCCCTGGCTAAAGGATCCGAAAAGAATGTTGCTGCTGTCTCATGAAGCGGGCGTGCAGCTGAGTCCGAGCCTTGCCAAGGCGTATCCCAACCAGGAACAGCATGATCCCGCCAATCTGAACCGGGCGAGGGAGATCGCTTCGGTCACCGATCCGATACCGGTCGGCATTCTCTACCGAAATGACGGAATGGTGCGCTACGACGAGATGCGGCGGACTGGTGGGGCGTTGACGTCCGATACAGTCAGGGCCGGCATCGAAAGGGAACTCGACAAGTTCACCATCTGGCCCGCGGAAATGAATTGATCGTCTGGCAATTCTCCTCCCGACGGAGAGGGGCACGACCGTAAGAGTGACGCAGCCATGGAAAATACGGGATGTGATGACGCCATGGACATGAGCTTTCAGAAAACAGGGGCAGCAGATCCGGGGCGGGCAACATCGCGTGATGATCCGGACGGGTGTGCCGATCTGGATCTCCTCCCGGTTCTGTTCAGCGGATACCGGGACCTGTCGAAGCTACGGCATGATTTTCCGCTGGTTCTGGTCGAAGATGACGCCGAGGGCGCTTACGTCAGGTCGCTCTCGGGCATCATTAATGGCCTGCTTCGGGAAATCGCTCCTGCGGGCGTCGCGGGCGAGCGGCTGCGGAAACATGTCCTGCGGCTCGAAGAAGAGGTTCGGACGCTCGTTTCGGGCGGCTCCGGCAGATCGTTGTCCGATCTATGGACCGCCGGCGAAAATAACATGCTGTCGCGGGTCGACGATCCGGGAAGGGAAAATCTCGTGGAGTCCCTGCGCCTGGCTCGAGGCGCTCTGCGCTGCGACGGCGTCGTGATCGAGTGCGACCAGGAAACGGCATACAGGCTGGTTTTACGCGCCCGGGCCGTGGCCGAACGGGAAAAGACCCGCAAATTCGGTGACAGGATCAGCCGGCTCGTCCTTCAGCTTTCCGACATACTGAAGGCGGACTTCATGAAATCCGACGGCGCGCGCGACCCCGAGCGGCTCAGGCGATCGGTCGGAGCCGCATTCGAGACCGAGTTCGACTTCGAGGCAATGTCCCGCGTACTGTCTTCGGCGGACCCGGGGACCCCGCTGTCGGAAAGCCGGCGGCAACGAATTCAGGCCGTCCTTTCAACACTGAGAACGCAGCGATTCTTTCCGCTGCCTGACGTTCGCGCGGCCGACGGGAAATTCCAGAAACCGCATTCGTTCGTCTTCACGCGTTGTGCGCACGCTCTTAAGGCGTTCCGGGCGCACCTCCCGGAAATGGCCGACCTCGTGAAGGCCGTATCGATCGCACAGCTCGAAATCAAAAACCGTTATGTCGAATCGAGGCACGATGCCTATTTCGGTTCCTTCGGCGAAGACGCCCTGAGCGCCGAGGACCTGGCGTCCTTTCCGTCATATTTCGTGCATCTAGCTGCCGGCAGGCTGAGCGCTGCGGAGCGGGAGCACGTTTTCCAGATATTGTCGTCAGACGTTCCGATAAAGATCCTGCGTCAGACAGACGACATCCTCGCGGAGATTCTCGACAACCCGGTCCCATTTTTCTCCGGCGGTGCTGACGCGATGCTTGCCACGATGGCTGCGGGACTCACCAGCGCCTTTGTCCTGCAATCGGGTACCGCCGGCCTTTACGGCGTTCGTGACCGGATTGTGGATGGCATGGCCTTCCACGGGCCCGCGCTTATCAACGTGTATGCGGGCGCGACCGCCAATGTCTCCGGCCTGCCGGCCTATATCCTCTCTGCGGCGGCGGTCGAGTCCCGTGCATTCCCGACCTTCGTATACGATCCGTCGGCGGGACCGGACTGGGCGTCCCGATTCTGCATTGATCACAACCCGCAACAGCACGCCGCCTGGCCGGGACATCACATCGGTTACGAAGACGAAGAACTGCAGACCGTCTCCGCCGACATTCCCTTCACCGTCGCAGATTTCGCTGCCTGCGATGAACGCACAGCAGGGCTGTTGACGCGGGTTTCCCGCGCCGAGTGGACCGAAAATATGGTTCCGCTGGGAGAATATCTGGTGCAGGACGCGAAGCCGGAGAACCGGAATTCGCCTTATATCCTCATGATCGATCGGCATGACCGGCTGCACCGTGTGGTGGTCGACGCAAAACTTATTTCCGCCGCACGCCGTTATGGCGAGCGGTGGCGCAGCCTGCAGGAGCTGGGCGGAATCGACAATTCGCATGCGACCAGGCTGCTCGCCAGTCGGCGGAATGAGTGGGAGGAGCAGGAGAGGAAGCTTCAGCCAGTCACGGTGCCGGACGTCCGGGAGGAAACGCCGCCGGAATCCGCCGACACGACGCCGAATATCGAATCGAGCGAGGGCGCGAGGCCAGCCGAAGAACCGTTCATCGAAACCGCCCGCTGCACGACCTGCAACGAATGTACGCAACTCAACAACAGGATGTTCGCATATAACGAGAACATGCAGGCCTATATCGCGGATCCCGACGCCGGCAGTTTCAAGGAACTCGTCGAAGCGGCCGAGCACTGCCAAGTCTGCATCATCCATCCCGGAAAGCCGAGGAATCCCGACGAGGCAGACCTCGAAGAGCTGATCGAACGGGCGATGCCCTTCAATTAGGCGGAAATTTCCCAAATCGATCGGTTGATGGCGTTTCGTCGCCGCGCGGGCGCGTTGTTTTTGCGTGAACGTCGGGAAGCGGCGGTATCGGCTCGCGACGGGTTTTTCGCAAAGCTGCCGGAATCGGGTTGCCGAATAACCATAATTATATTAGTATTTCTTGGGCGGCATAATCACGAGGAGGTTTTCCATGACTCGCGTGATGATAGAATGCCCTGATACTGGCAGGCCCGTTTACACCCATATGAACTTCGACTGGCTGGGTTACGATGCCGTTCAAATCGGCACCAGGTCGGTACCATGCCCGGTTTGCGGCAAGGTTCACGAATGGACCCGTAACGACAGCTATCTGGAGGAAGACGGCATCAGCGGCTGAGCGTGGGCGGGTGCAAATTGCCCGGCAATGCTTGTGCATGGCGCAAGCAATGCAATCGATACGCCGTTCGTCTTCTTAGAGCGGGCATCCTCGTGATCTTCGAGGCGGATTTCGCCGGTTCCGGTTTCGCACGGCTCATGAAGGTTGTGTAAACCAAACTTCGCAGAATTTTCTCCAGCACCTGTTCCGCTGACCTGTACCCCGGAGCCCCTCTGTGTGCTACGGACTTAAAATCCGTTTTGCCGCAAGGCGAGCGCCGGTTCGGGTCCGGCAGCGGGCATCTTCCGCTTTTGCGGTCCGCTGCTGGCATGGAGGGCCGCTTCCGCCGGAGCGGGGACATCCGGCCGGATACGGCCCCCGGTGGCCCCGCTTCCCCGGACTAAATGCCGCAATTGGCCCGGCCGGCGAAATCAGTAGGATGGCAGAAATCCCGTGGCGCCATCGGAGGGGAGTCGATGGATCTGACCGAAGACGAAGTGCTGGAAATCCTCAAGCTGATCGAGCAATCGGAATTCGACTATTTCCAGCTTGAGCAGGGCGAGTTGAAGCTGACCGTGGCCAGGAACGGCTACGTGCCGGCGGGCGACGCGCCCGCCACCGTTACTGCGCCGGCCGCGCGGCCAGCCGCGGCGTTCCCGGCCACGGAACCGGTCGCCCCGCCGCCCGCCGCGCCCGGGGCAGCCGCGGCGCCGGAGTCTGCCGCCGACGAGGGGCTGGTGCCGGTCGCCGCACCCATGGTGGGCACGTTCTACGCCGCCCCGTCGCCCGAGGACCCGCCCTATGTGACCGTCGGCGCGCGGGTCGAAGCGGGGGCCACGCTTGGGTTGATCGAGGTGATGAAGGTTTTCACCTCGATCAAGGCCGAGGCGTCCGGGGTAGTGGAGCAGATTCTCATCAACAATGCCCAGTTCGTCGAGTACGGCCAGACGCTGTTCCGTATCCGTCCGGACTGAGCGCCATGGACGAGATCCGCTTCGTCGACACCACGCTGCGCGATGGGCACCAGAGCCTGTGGGCGGAACGGATGACGACGGGCATGATGCTGCCCGTTGCCGAGCGCATCGACAACGCCGGGTACGAGGCCATCGAGATCCTGTCCGGCTCGCACATCAAGAAGAGCGTGCGCGAGCTGCGCGAGGACCCGTGGGAACGGGTACGCCGGGTGGCCAAGCGCATCACCAGGACGCCGCTGCGCGTCATCGCTGGCCGGGTCAACACCTTCGGCTTCGACCCGCCGGTGATGTACCAGCTCTTTCTCGACCGCATGGCCGCAAATGGGGTGCGCCAGGGGCGCATCTCCGAGCCGTGGAACGACCTGCCCGGCTGGACCCGGCGGACGGACGCGGTGCGCAAGGCAGGGCTGGAGCCCATCATCAACCTGATCTACTCGGTCTCGCCGCGCCATACCGACGAATACTACGCCAGGTGTACTCGCGACGCGGTGAGCCTGAAGGTGCCCCGGCTGTGCCTCAAGGATCCCGGCGGGCTGCTGACGCCGGCGCGCATGCGCACGCTGGTGCCCACCATTTTCGCCAATGCCGGTGGCACGCCGGTGGAGCTGCACAGCCACTGCACCACCGGGCTCGGGCCGCTGAATGCGCTGGAGGCGATGAAACTCGGCATCCGCACGGTCAACACGGCGATCCCGCCGCTGTCGGATTCCGCCTCGCTGCCGTCTGTTTTCAATGTGGCGCGCAACGCCCGCGCGCTTGGCTATGCGCCCCGTGTCGACGAGGACATGATCCGCCCTGTCTCCGACCATTTCATGTTTGTCGCGCGACACGAGGGGCTGCCGGTCGGTGCGCCGGTGGAATACGACGAGGCACAGTACCGCCACCAGATCCCCGGCGGCATGATCTCCAACCTGGGTCACCAGCTCGCACTGGTGGGGCTGGCGGATCGGTTCGCCGAGGCGCTGGAGGAAACGGTGCGGGTGCGCGCCGATCTGGGCTATCCCATCATGGTAACGCCGCTTTCCCAGTTTGTCGGCAGCCAGGCGGCGATCAACGTCATCCTTGGCGAACGCTACCGCGAAGTCTCCGACCAGGTCATCCGCTACGCGCTGGGCCAGTACGGCGCGGAAGGGGCCGAGGGCATGGACCAGGACGTGCGCGCGCGCATTCTCGACCGGCCACGCACCAGGGATCTCGCCGGATGGGAAGAGCCCGATCCGTCCCTGACCGAGATGCGGCGCGAACTGGGCGCCGGTAATGTCTCGGACGAGGAACTGCTGCTGCGCTGGCTGCTCGGCCCCGAGGAGATCGCCGCCATGCGCGCCGCCGGCAAGGCCACGCCCTATCTGAGCGCCCGCCAGCCGCTGGTGGCGCTGGTGGCGGAGATCGCAAAACGGACCGGTTTCTCCCAGCTGCGGCTGCAACGGCCCGGATTTTCGCTGATAATGGAAAAACGCGCGGCGCCACAGGGCTGAAGCGAAGGCCCGTGCCGGCAACAGGGAGGTGGAACCATGAAAGAGATCCGCTTCGTCGACACCACGCTACGCGATGGCCACCAGAGCCTGTGGGCCGAGGCCATGACCACCGGCATGATGCTGCCTGCGGCGGAGCGGCTGGACAATGCCGGCTTCCTGGCCATGGAGCTGATTTCCGGCTCGCACGTGAAGAAGTCCGTGCGCGAACTGGGCGAGAGCCCTTGGGAGCGTATCCGCCTGATGCGCCAGCGTATCACCAGGACACCGCTGCGCACCATTGCCGGCAAGGTCAACACCTTCGGCTACGATCCGCCGGGGCTATACCGGCTGTTTCTCAAAAGCATGGCCGACTGCGGCATCCGCCAGGCGCGTATCCTCGATGCGTGGAACGACCCGGAAGGGTGGGAGCGGCGGGTGACCATCGCCCGGGGCGTGGGGCTCGACGTCATCCTCGACGTCACCTATTCGGTTTCGGACAAGCACACCGACGAGTACTACGCCGAGCGGACCCGGGCCGCCGCCGCGCTGCCCGTGATGCGCCTGTGCCTGAAGGACCCCGGCGGGCTGCTGACGCCCGAGCGCGTGCGCACGCTGGTGCCGACCATGATGGCGAACTCCAACGGCATTCCCATCGAGCTGCACAGCCATTGCACCACGGGGCTCGGGCCGCTCAACGCGCTTGAGGCCATCAGGCTCGGCATCGACATCGTCAACACGGCGATCCCGCCGCTGGCCGACTCTTCCTCGTTGCCCTCGGTCTTCAATGTGGCGCGCAATGCCCGCGCGCTCGGCTATGCGCCGACGGTAGATGAAGACCTGATCCGCCCGGTTTCCGAGCATTTCATGTACGTCGCCAAACGCGAGGGGCTGCCCATCGGGGTGCCGGCGGAATACGACTACGCCCAGTATCTGCACCAGGTGCCGGGTGGCATGATCTCCAACCTGGGTCACCAGCTCCGTCTGGTCGGGCTGGCCGACCGGTTGCCCGAAACACTGGAAGAGTCGGTGCGCGTGCGCGCAGAGTTCGGTTATCCGATCATGGTGACGCCACTCAGCCAGTTCGTCGGCACCCAGGCGGCACTCAACATCATCAGCGGCGAGCGCTACAAGCTGATATCCGACCAGACCATCGAATACGCCCTGGGCCGGCACGGCAAGGAAGCCTGTGCGGTGATGGACCCGGACATCCGCGACCGGGTGCTTGGCACGCCGCGGGCGAAGGAACTGGCGCGGTGGGTGGCGCCCGATCCGTCGCTCGACGATCTGCGCCGCATCCACGGCGGTCCTGGCGTGCCGGACGAGGAGGTGCTGCTGCGCATCCTGCTGCGCCGCGACGAGATATCAGCCATGCGCGCGACGCCGCCCACCGAGTATGTCAGCGCGCATCAGCCGCTGGTGGCGCTGGTCGATGCGCTCAGCCGTCGCACCGACTGCTCGCGGGTGCAGGTGCGCAAGTCCGGATTCTCGCTGGTGATGGAGAAACGGGCCGCGTCGTGAACCGCATCCGCTTCGTCGACACCACGCTGCGCGATGGCCACCAGAGTCTGTGGGCGCTGCGCATGCGCACGGGCATGATGCTGCCCATTGCGGAGCGCATGGATGCCGCCGGGTTCGAGTCCATAGAGCTGACCACGGCGGTCTATTTCCGCATTGCCATCCGCGACCTGAAGGAAGATCCGTTCGCCATGATCCGGCTGATGGCCGGGCGCATCACGAAGACGCCGCTGCGGCTCATCGCCAGCCGCATCAATGTGTTCGGCTATGATCCGCCCTCCATGTACCGGTTGTTTCTGGAGCGGTGCGTTGCCAACGGGCTGAAGGAAATCCGCATTTCTGACCCGTGGAACGACCTGGAGGGATGGCGCCGGCGTGCCGCGCTGGCGCGCTCGGTAGGGCTGACGCCGCTGCTCAACATCATCTATTCCGTCTCGCCGCGCCACGGCGACGACTACTATGCCGAGCGTACCCGCCAGGCGGCGTCGGTAGGCGTCTTCCGCCTGTGTCTCAAGGACCCGGGCGGGCTGCTGACGCCTGAGCGGGCGCGCACGCTGGTGCCCATCGTGCTGGCGAATGCCGGCGACACGCCGGTGGAACTGCACACCCACTGCACCACGGGGCTGGGGCCGCTGGTGGCCCTCGAGGCCATCAAGGCGGGGGTGCGCATCGTCAACACGGGTCTGCCGCCGCTGGCCGACGGATCGGCGCTCCCGTCGCTGTTCAACGTGGCACGCAACGCCCGCGCGCTCGGCTTCGAGCCGGACATCGACGAGGAAGTGCTGCGCCCGGTGTCCGAGCATTTCAACACCATCGCGCGGCGCGAGGGACTGCCCATCGGTGCGCCGGTGGAATACGATTACGCCCAGTATCTGCACCAGGTGCCGGGCGGCATGATCTCCAACCTCGCCAACCAGCTTCGCCTCGTTGGGCTCGATCACCGGCTGGCGGAGGCGCTGGAGGAAACCATCCGCGTCCGTGCCGAATGGGGCTATCCGGTGATGGTGACGCCGCTTTCCCAGTTCGTCGGCAGCCAGGCGGCGATCAACGTCATCCTCGGCGAGCGCTACAAGGAAGTGACCGACCAGACCATCGGCTACGCGCTGGGCTATCACGGCGCGGAGGGGGCGGCCACAATGGACCCGGCGGTGAAGGCGAAGATCCTCGACCGGCCGCGGGCGAAGCAGCTCGCCGCGCTGGAATTTCCCGACCAGTCGGTGGAACAGACGCGCGCGAAGCTGGGCGGACCCGATACCGGCGACGACGAGTTGCTGATGCGCTGGTTCACCAGCCCGCAGGACGTGGCGGCCATGCGCGCCGCCGGGCCGCCGTGCGACTACGCCAATGCCGTCCGGCCGCTGTCGGCGCTGATCGACGCTTTAAGCCGGCGTACCGACTGTTCCAGCATCCGGGTGCAGAAGCCCGGCTTCACGCTGACGCTTGAAAAAAGGACCGTTCCGTGACCGAGATCCGTTTCGTCGATACCACGCTGCGCGACGGGCATCTGAGCCTGTGGGCGTCCAACATGACCACTGGCATGATGCTGCCGGTGGCGGAGCGCATCGACCGGGCCGGGTTCGTCGCCATGGAGCTGATCTCCGGCGCCCATTTCAAGAAGGCGATTCGCGAGCTGAAGGACGATCCGTTCGAGCGCGTCCGCCTTGTGGCCAAACGGACACCCAACACGCCGCTGCGCCTGATCGCCGGCGCGGTGAACATTTTCGGCATCGATCCGCCGTCCATGTACCGGCTGTTTCTCGAGCGCCTTGCCGCCGCCGGCATCAGCCAGGCCCGCATCTCCGATCCGTGGAACAATCCCGAGGGCTGGCGCCGGCGGGTGGAGATGAACGCCGCCGCGGGGATCGAACCCATCATCAACCTGATCTACTCGGTCTCGCCGCGCCACACCGACGAGCATTTCGTCGAACGGGTCGAGGCGGCGGCCAGGCTGCCGGTGAAATACCTGTGCTTCAAGGATCCGGGCGGGTTGCTGACGCCCGAGTCCACAGCGCGGCTGGCGCCGCTGGTGCTCAGGCACGCGGGCAAAATGCAGGTGGAATTTCATACCCACTGCACCACGGGGCTGGGACCGCTTTGTGCGATCGAGGCCATCAAGGCCGGCATCACCGTCATCAACACGGCCATCCCGCCGCTTGCCAACGGGGCGTCCAATCCGTCGGTCTACAATGTGGCGGCCAATGCGCGTGCACTCGGCTATCGGACGGCAGTGGACGAGGATCTCCTGCATGCCGTCACCGATCATTTTACCAGCATCGCCCGGCACGAGGGCTTCCCCATCGGCCGGCCGCTGGAATACGACGTGGCCCAGTACCACCACCAGGTGCCCGGCGGCATGATCTCAAATCTCGGCCACCAGCTTCGCCTGGTGGGCAAGGGCGACCGTATCGAAGAAGCGCTGGAGGAAACCGCGCGCGTGCGCGCCGAGCTCGGCTATCCGATCATGGTGACGCCGCTTTCCCAGTTCGTCGGCAGCCAGGCCGCCATCAACATCATCACTGGCGAACGCTACCGGGAAGTGACCGATCAGACCATCGACTATGCGCTGGGTCGCTTCGGCAAAGAGGCGGTGGAGGCCATGGACCCGGAGGTACGGGCAAAAATCCTCGACCGGCCGCGCGCGCGCGAACTGGAAAGGACCGAGCCGCATCTGCCGACGCTGCAGGAGATGCGCGACAAGTACGGCGGCGCGGGGGTGTCGGACGAGGAGATGCTGCTGCGCTGGATCACCAGCAAGGCGGAGGTGGACGCCATGCACGCCGCCGGCGCGCCGAAGGAATACCGCTCTGCCCGCCAGCCCCTGGTGGCGATGGTGGAATCGCTGTCGAAACGCACCGGTACGGAGCGCATCCACGTCGGCAAGCCGGGCTTCTCGCTGACCATGGAGAAGCGGGCAAGGTGATCCGGCGCGGTGCCGCATCCGCCCATTGCGTCGCCCGATTTCGCCTCGGTGAGCGCGACCGATGTCCGGGGCGCAGGATCGACCATTGGGTGGCTGGGTGGGGGAGCGGGGCGGGTCAAGCTCAACGACCCTTGGTATGATCGGCCCGTTGGCACGGTTTCCCATCGGACGGCGACAGTCTGGACTTCCGCGCGATCGGCCAGACGCGATGACCGTTCGCAGACGGTGCAGCCGCGATTTCATTGCAGTCGTGCGTCGGCTGCGTCCCGCGGCGGAACGGTGCGGGCCGGCCTCGGTGGCCGACCGTACTACGCCGCGCGGACGTCGGCGAGGAAGCGGTCGACCTCGCCCCGCAGCACATCGCCCTGGCGGGCAAGCTCGTCGACCGCCGACAGGATCTTGTCGGAAGCGCTCTGGCTCTGCATCGCCGCTTCGGTGACCTGGGAAATGTTGCTCGAGACGTCCTGGGTACCGGCGGCGGCCTGTTGCACCGAGCTTGCGATATCTCGGGTAGCCGACCCCTGCTGGGTGACGGCGGTTGCGACCGAGGTCGCAATCTCGCCGAGCTGGCCGATTGTCGAGCCGATATCCTTGATCGCCTGAACCGCGTCCGTGGTCGCCGCCTGGATCGACGCGATCTGCGCGCCGATTTCCTCGGTCGCCTTGCCGGTCTGGGTGGCGAGCGACTTGACCTCCGACGCAACGACCGCAAAACCCTTGCCGGCCTCGCCGGCGCGCGCCGCCTCGATGGTGGCGTTCAGCGCCAGCAGGTTGGTCTGGCTCGCGATGTCGTTGATAAGGTTGACCACCTCGCCGATCTTCTGCGCCGCATCGGCCAGCCCCTCGACCTTTTCGTTGGTCTGCCTGGCCTTTTCCACGGCATTCTGGGCGATCTGGTTGCTCTGGGTGACCTGGCGGCTGATTTCCTGGATGGAGGCGTAAAGATCTTCCGCCGAGGAGGCCGTGGTCTGTACATTGGCGGTGGCTTCCTCCGACGCGGCGGCGACTGCGGTGGCCAGATGGTTGGCCTGGCTCGTGGTCGCCGACATGGTCTCGGCCGAGGACTTCATCATGGTCGTGGCGGATGCAAGGGTCTGGATGACGCCGTTGATCGTCTTGTCGAACGCGGCGATGATCTCGTCCTTGCGCGCCACCCGCTCGCGCTGCTCGTTTTCCTCGAACGTCCGCTGCTGAAGCTCCATCTGTTCGACTTCGCGTTCCTTCTGCTGGCGCCGCGCCTCGGCTTCGCGAGCGGCCTCGCGTTCCCTGCGGCCCTGCTCCTCGAGCTGTTCGGCCCTGACGAGGCTGTCCTTGAATACGCCCATGGCGCGCGCCATGTCGCCCACCTCGTCGCGCCGGTTTACGCCCGGAATGTCGACGGTCTTGTCGCCCTCGGCGAGGACGTTCATCGCCTTGCGCATCCGGTTCAGCGGACGGCTGATACCCGTGCCGAGCAGGCCGGCGATGATCAGCCCCAGCATGGCCACAGCACCGGAAGCGGCGAGGTTGAGGCGAACCGTCCTTTCCACCTGGTTCCGCGCGGTCATGCTGAAGGTGTAGCCATCCTCGGACGCGTATTCCACCAGCAGCACCAGCGCCTCCAGGATGGCCTTCGACTGCGCGGACAGATCCTTGCGCAGCACCGCTGCTTCCCCGGCCGGATCGGGCAGCGTCGCCAGCTTCTTCAGCCCGTCCGATGCCGTCTTGATCCATGCCCTGTTCAGCGCCATGACCTTGTCGATGAGTTGCACCGAGCGCGCCCTGAGGGAACGCTCCTTGGCGACATCGAGATCCTCAAGGACAAGTTCGTTCGTCTTGACGATCTCGTCTACTGTGACGGACCGGAGTGCGGCCGCCGTGCCCTGGAGCGCCGGTGCCAGCTTGCGGTCGACCATGAGGAAATTCGATTGCGCCGAGCGCACGAAATTGATCGACATCAGCGACTTGTCATAGGTCCGGGTGACCAGCTTGCCGGCTTCCTGTGAACTGCGGACCGCCAGCCCGCCCTGCAGGATGGCGAGCACGACAAGAATACCGAAACCCAGGAACAATTTGTGGCGTATGGACATGTCAGACCTTCGGTGTGCGCTGGACCATTACCGGACCCGGTGTCGCTGCTGCGGTGACTGCAGCCGCTCCGCCCGATGTCGCAGGCGTCTCGGTACGAACTTGAATTCATCCTCGTCGAAGAACTCGGCCAGCCTGTCGGAATACCGCTTCATCTCCTGCCTGGACGGGACGTGAAATTCGCTTTCGGTCGAGGGACGCGAAACGATGACGGTTCCGTGCATGCCCATGGGCAGGTGCGGAACGCAGTGGTATTCGTAGGTGCCCCCGACGCGGAACGTATGCGACCAGCGCTGGTTCTTGTGTCTCATGTGGGTACTCAGCAGGGGCTCGGCACCTTTCGGGTAACCGTCCGGATAGCTGACGACATTGTGATCCTCGTTCTCCTGATTGACCCATGTCACGCGGTCGCCGGGCTCGATGATGATCGTCTTCGGCTTGAAGTACATGCGCAGATTGTCGTAGTCGCTTATCACCTGGACGATATGCTCCATCGGTTCCCTGGCGCGGGCGGGATACGCCACGCCAAGGCACAGGAACGCGACCAGAATCGCCCGCACCATTTGAGCCGTCCCTCCGTCCCCGATTACCGCCTGTTCGGGGGAGCGCTCACTTGACCGTCACCGTGAGCTTCATCTTGGGGTGAATGGCACAACGCACCCTGAAGGTTCCATCGCTCGCGAAGGTGTGGCTCGACGAGGTGCCCGGCTTCTGCACGCCCAGATCGAACGCGCCGCCCGAACTGCGGGAGTGGACATTGTGGGCGACCGAATCGTCGTTGACGAATTTGACGCTGTCGCCCTTGTTGATGGCGACCGAGTCCTTGTCGAACGATTTGCCCTTCTGGTGGACGACCGCTTCCGCAGCCGTGGCAGGGACCCCGGTCGCGAAGACCAGGGCCGCCACGACGCCGGCGAATGCCAATTGACGCATGTTCCGTTGTCCTTCCGTATTTACCTACTGTGCGCAGGAACGCCAGTGCTGCAGGAAGCCGTTACAGGAACGGGCTTGCTGCGGTGCAGTGCTCGCCATGCCCTCGTTCGCGGGGCCGGCCGCCGGGCTTGTGCCCGACACGCTTCCCGCCACCGTCTGGTCGTAGGCGGGCAGGCGCGGCAGCTTCATCGGTTCATCCTCGCTGCTGAGCGTCTTCATGAAGGCGACCAGATCCGCCTGCTCATCGTCCGACAGCTTGAGCTCGACGACGTCAGTGGACAGGCTGGGCCGCTTGACGAAGCCGTTGTTGTAATGCGCAACCACCGAGAACAGGTTCTTGAGCGAGCCGTCATGCATGTAGGGCGCCCGCTCCACGACATTGCGCAGCGTCGGTGTCTTGAAGGCGTGCTGCATGGCCACGACGCCGGGCACCTGCTTGCCGCGGCCGATGTCGTTGTCCGCCAGACCGATGTCGTGGAAGCTTCCGTCCGTGAAGTTCCAGCCGGCGTGGCAGGCAGCGCACCTGGCCTTGTTGTTGAACAGGTCGAAGCCACGTTTCGCCGCATCGGAGATCGCCGTTTCGTCGCCGGCGATCCAGCGGTCGAAGGGCGCTACGCCGCTGACGACGGTACGCTCGAACGTGGCAATCGCCTTCGCGATATTCGCCACCGTGATTCCCTTGCCCGGGAAGGCCACGTTGAACAGGGTCCGGTATTCGGGGATCGCCTGCAGCTCGGTGACGATGGTCTGCATGTCCTGGTTCATCTCGACCGGCGCGGACATGGGCCCGAGAGCCTGCTGTTCCAGGCTTTCGAAGCGACCGTCCCACATGAGCAGCTCGCCGAACGCCGCGTTGAGAATGGTGGGGGTCCGCCGCCCCAGCTGCGTCATGGCGTGGCCGATGCCCCTGGGCAGCCCGTCGCCCCAGGCGAAGCTGGGGTTGTGGCAGGTGCCGCACGAGATGTAGTTGGCGCCGGACAGCCGCGGATCGAAGAACAGCTTGCGGCCGAGATCGGCCTTTGCGGGGGTGTAGGCGTTATCCTTGGGGAACGGGATCGCGCTTGGCCGTTCATAGGCCTTCTTCCACTCCTCGCGCGATTTCCTTTCGGCGCTGTAAGCCGACGTGGAGGCAATCGTTGCGAGACCGACGATGGCCGCTGCCATCTGAATCGCAATTTTCGGAAAGGTTGCTCTGTTGGCCACGGGAAACCCTCTCGTATTGTAGGATATTTTACGGATAACTAAAAAAACGCTTATTTATTAATTTAAATTTAAAATGCGTCATTTTCCTTTGGCCGTTTAAAGGATACCCGTCGAACGGGCAAAGCGTTCCCAGTGTAAAACTCGAATAACCTGAAAATTATTAAGGATACACAGAATGTTATCTTTGCCCGGGTAAAGTATCCGGAACGTCCGCAAGCCGACGTTTGTGTAATGTGTAAGCTGTTGGTCGGGGGACGTGGGGCAATTATCACCTTGACTCAGCAGAACGGCTAACCCATATTCTCATTCAGTGGGTTAGGGGATCGCTGCGATGACGGACGAAAACTCATCCAAACCAGCCGAGGTTGAGGCTGCCGTGAGGTGGTCCCGGAAAATCGGACAGGAGGTTAAGGTGTATTCCGCCGGCTAACGGAGGGATGCGCGATGAGGACGCGACGGCGGTTCACGGCGGAGTTCAAGGCGAAGGTGGCGCTGGAAGCGCT
>Ga0326597_10004653_pt1 | contig 19245 bp, 16 predicted proteins | sample RVTome_12_FD_203789 | JGI IMG/M metagenome (GOLD analysis project Ga0326597, IMG submission 203789) | Soil microbial communities from uranium-contaminated site in the Upper Colorado River Basin, Wyoming, United States - RVT100D185 | ecosystem: Environmental > Terrestrial > Soil > Contaminated >... | reverse complement strand
GCGCTGAGATAGTCTTCGGACTCCTCCTCGGAGACACCGAGGACGGCCAGGGAGTTTTCGATCGAGCCGAGGGCGGTCCGCCCGGAGTCGCGGTCCTCTGAGACTAGACGCGGGAGCGTTCGGGCCCAATGCCCGCATTGGGCCGCCAGCGATGTGCGGTAGATCTCCAAAAAACACCCGTGGATGCCTCGGTTCCTCTCCGGCATGGACCAATGCGCAAGGCCTTGATCGAGATAGCCGGCCAGAAATCGGATGAGAGGCGGATGAAACCAAGCATCGGTGTCGAGGCCGCAGACTGCCAGGAGCCAGTCGCGATGGCGAACCGGGGTGGGCGGCGAAGCAACAGGCATCTCGCCTGCTCGGCTGGCCGCCTCCAGGCACGCGGCCCAGAGCCGCAGTACCGCCCGCCGCTCCTCCCCTGCGCGATCCTGCAGCTCGCTGAGGGCAGCCAAGGAGACACGGGCGTTGGCCGGAACATCGGTGCGAAACCTCCACAACACCGCCGTTTCTTCCAGAATCCACGACAATTCCCGGCCCGTTGCGGGAGGGATGCCGTGCAGCACAATGGCTCTCCAGAGATCGAAGCGGGAGGCAATGCCAGCCACGCTGCCCGCGCCTCGGTCGCCTAGCTGTTCGTGGAGTATCGCTTCCACGTCCTTGGCGAGTATGCGGCCCGACGCGAGCTTGTCGCGATAGCGCGATTCGGCCAGAAAGGGTTCGCCCCCGAGCCGCTCGGCGGCGGCTTCTACCGCATCCTCGAATGGCATGTGCTCGAACGCGTGCAGCGTATTGTGGTGAATGAAGATGCTGATGGGACCCTGTGCCGGCAGCAGGTGTGCCAGTTGATGGATCAGGCGTGCGAGCGGATGGTTTGACGAGTTATCGCGTGCGCTGGAAGCGTGCAGCATGGAAAGCTTATATCATAGCAATATTACTATATAATAGTCTAGCCATGCCACAGAAGCGAGACCGGAACGCTGCCGAGCCGATTATCGCCGGGGAGCTCCAGGGATTTAAGGCCCAGTTCTTCCGCGCCTTGGCACATCCCACCCGGATTAGAATCCTGGAGATCCTCGTGCGAGGGGGCCACACGGTACAGGAGCTGCAAGAGGCTTTGGCGCTCGACCAGCCGAGTGTCTCGCAGCAGTTGGCCGTGTTGCGGAATCAGAATATCGTTTCGTCGCAGAAAGAAGGGTTGTCTGTCCGGTACACGCTGCGGGACCCGCTCGTCGGAGAACTGCTCAATGTCGCCCGCCGGATCTTCAACAATCATCTTGCCAGCACGCAGGAGTTGCTTCAAGAACTGCAGCGTGAGACCCGCCAAGGATAACTTCACGGGTTTGTGATGCACACCGTGTCGACACAGGCGTATGGACGGGCGGAACCGGATGCCGCGCGGTGATAGCGAAACAGATAAGATTCCCGGCACCCATCGGGTGAGCCTGGGAGGCGACCGGGATACGACCACGCTGATGTGGTGCAGGGGTTGCGCGTCAACTCCCAGGCCAGTGCCCCCCAGCTGCCTTACGCTGCAGCACGCCCCAAAGCGAACGGGAAGACCTTTGGCTGAGCCAGGCGGGCGAAATCAGCGTAACGCATGCGGATCGTATCCTGGTGCGTTCCGGCGTTGAAGATGATCTCTTCGTCCTCCGCGAGAGCCTCATCCACATAAACGGGAATCCCATAGAGATTGCCGAAGGGCGGCATTGCGCCGACGTCGCAGTCCGGGAACAGGCCCGTAAATTCGAGCTCCGTGGCCAGGCGAATTTCCTTCACCCCCAAGGCTGATTTCAATTTCCCGAAATCCGCGCGGGCCGTAGCGGGCATGACCGCCATGGCAAAACCGTCGTCGGCCTTCACTACAATGGTCTTAGCGATCAGCTTGCCCGGGACATGCTCCTCTTGCGCCAGCTCCTGCGCTGTGTATGCGGTCCGGTGAGTCTCATGCACATACCGGACATTCTCCAGATAGTTTCTCAGACGGATATTCATAACTGCCTCCTTTCGTCCTCACGCTCTCTTCAGGTCGCTGCAGGCCCTTGGGGAATCCGATAGGTCTTTCCATGCGACGTGATCTCGCTGCCCGCAATTACAGGGGTCCCCGTCATCACGCAAACAACCTCCCCCTCCACACGGATCTTCTCGCCGACCTTGGCATCGAATCCCGCACGCTGCAACTCAGCGAACATGCCGAAAGGAACCTGAATCCGGTACGCCTTGCCTTCCGCCGTCTTCATCTCCAGGATCGCCGGTCCTTTGGTCTGAACGTAGGTCAGTTCTCCTTCCACCGTTACCCGATCCCCCCGTTGGGGGAGCGGGCGCACAGCCTGGGCCGAACCGGCCAGCACCCAGACCAGGCTTAAAACTACCGCCCAGAATGTGGTTCTCCAATTCCTGTTCATGACGCCCTCCTTCACGCGGCAAGCTTTTCGGTGCGCGAGGATCGGCCGGCTTCCCTCCTGTGTCTCGCGACTGCCTTGAGGCCCCAAAGGACACGGTTGAGGTCAGCCATCGTGTGCAAATCCGCGAGACTCCGCAAACCAAGTCCCGCGTAGTGCCGACGAATGAAACGGTCGAGATCAGGCCGCTCCATGCCGAGCGCCTTCGCCAGGCCCCAGAGGGCGCTCCAGGCCGCTACCCCCGGCCGTACCGCGGGGTACTCTGGATAGCCCCGGCGGCCCGCCGTTCCCGCCGCGAAATTTTGCGCAACCTCGGCATGGCGCACCCGTTCCCGCAACCACTGGATGACCTCATCGGCGTCGGTCCCGCCCAACTCCAGGGTCTTGCTAGCCCGGCCCCGCGTGATGATCTCAATGTAGTAATGGCGCAGTTGCCGGTCCGCTTCCGGGAGGAGTCCGAGACTGCCCCCCCAGCGGCGCCAAAGCGCCTGTAAACGCCGCAGTTGCCTGGGCTGCATGGGGTCAATGTGTGCCTCCCACTTTGTTGGGTGCAGCCTCAGCGGGACGGGAGGCTTTCTGGTTGGATGGACGAGATACATTCCACATGCCTCTTCGCACACCTAGAAACAGAGGCTGCACTTGCCATGCCACGCCGCGAGACGGCAAGGCATTTAATGCCAACAGATTTCCATTGGAGGATCAGAGCCAATAGCGGGATTTTTCCCAGAAGTGTGTGGAAAACCACAAGCGCAGGTCCCGGCAAGCCGGGATGACGGCCGAAAAACAGGAACAGTGTAAAAATAAGAAGGGTGGCTTGCGCCACCCTCCGATCCTGTCCCGAATTGTTCGAATCCCGAAAACCCGCCTGGGTTCCCGAGGACTTCCCGAATGCTTAGGAGACGCTCGCCGCAACCCATCCTGCGCTTCGTCTCAACTCCTCGCCGAACCCTCTCGATCTGTGGAATGGACCAGCGGGCTTTCGGGGAACCCAACCGTCATCCATTCTCACCCCCCTTCTACAGCTATATTATACCACTTTCACGCAGAAATTTCTCCATGCCGGGACAGGCTGATGCAAATCTAAGAGTTTATATTTCAATTGGATACAGAAAGAGACCCGGTGACTAGCGAATGAGCAGCAAGGGGCTGCGGGTAAGCTCAAGCAGCGACCGAATTCCCGCCTCTTGCGCCAGCGCGCTGCTGCCCGGAAGCACCAGCAGTCTGCCGTGTTCTGTCCGCAGTACTTGGGCCAACTCGCGAGGCGTGGCGGCTGGCACACGACGGACTCGAAACTCTTTCACACGCCTTCCGATGATCTCTCTGGCATTCTGTCGGATGGCGTCGCAGGCTTCCGGAGTGGAGCCGGAAACAAGCACCAACAGCGCAGCCTGGTGCGCAACCCCCAGCCGGATGGCGGCTTCGAGCGCGCGCCGGGAATCGCCCGGGGAGTCGATGGAACCATCGTAGAGCACGGCGATGGGACCGGTCTGGGGAGCTTCCTGCGGCACGAGAAGGAAAGCGCCCGGCGAGGCCGCGATCAGAGCCAGTGCCGTGGAGCCGACCGCCCGCGCGGGAGACCAACCCGATTGGCCAAGCAGCACAAGGTCCGTCTGCGAGGCGGCGGCCAGGATTTCGCCGGTTACCTGGCCGCGCACGGTTCGGAATGACCACCGCGTATGTCGGCGTCCGGCGGCTGACGCAAGGGCTTGTCTAGCCAATTCAGCCTGGGCCTTCAACTCGCGGTCGATGCGCTCGCTGCTCATGCGCTCTTCAGCTCCGTAAGGAAAAGAGATCTGGCGAACAAAGGGCAGCCCGGCGATACGGACGAGATTGATGTCTTCGACAAAAAGACCAAGCAGCTCGGCTTGCATGGCGGAGGCGAGGGCAGCCGCCTCCTCGAGCGCAGCCAGACTGGGCGTTGAGGCATCCAGGGCAACGAGGATGCGGTGGATGACGAATTCCGCAATGTCGTTCATGCGTTCGATTTTGACGCGCCGGCCGGGCCGGATTGTCCGAACTGGCGGCGTTTCTCGGCCAGCTCGCTCAAGCGGGCTTCCACGCGATGATTGACGGTTCCATCGGGAAAGCGTCCCGAAGAATCGCGCTCGCCTGCGGGCAGTCCGGTCAAAACCTCGATGCCCTGGTCAATGGTTTCGACCGCGTAGATGTGAAACTTGCCGTCCTTGGCAGCCTCGACGACGTCGCGGCGCAGCATGAGGTGCTTGACGTTCGATGCCGGGATCAGCACGCCGTGCTTGCCGGTCAATCCACGGGCCTTGCACAGGTTGAAGAACCCTTCAATCTTCTCGTTAGCTCCGCCAATGGCCTGCACCTGCCCCTGCTGATCGACCGATCCGGTTACGGCAAACCACTGACGGATCGGCGCCTCCGCCAGCGCGGAGATCAAGGCATAGAGTTCCGCCGAAGAGGCACTATCCCCCTCGATCCCGCCGTAGGATTGCTCGAAGACCAGACTAGCGGAGAGCGAGAGCGGACGGTCGGCGGCATAACGGGCGCCCAGGAAACTCGCAAGAATCAGCACTCCCTTCGAGTGGATCGGGCCGCCGAGCTCGACCTCGCGCTCAATGTCGACAACTTCTCCCCTGCCGAGCCGAACCCGGGCGGTGATGCGGCTGGGATGTCCGAAGGCAAATTGCCCGAGCTGGATGACGGAAAGGCCGTTCACCTGCCCGACCTTTTCCTGGTCGGTTTCGATCCGGATGGTTTCGCGGACGACCTCTTCCTGAAGGCGTTCGCGGATGCGGTCCGAGCGGCGAATCTGGGCCTCGATGGCCTGGGTGACATCGTCGGCGGTGACGGCGGGGCGCTCGCTCGACCGGGCCCAATAGTCGGCCTCGCGCAACAGGTCGAGAAGCGCCCGGCTGTGAGTGGAGAGCTTCTGCGAGTCGCCGGCCTGACGGGCGCTTTGTTCCATGACGCGAGCCACGGCGGAGCGGTCGAGCGGCAGCAGGTGGTCCTTCCTAGCCAAGGTGCCGAGCAGGCGGGCGTAGAGCAGGCTCGATTCCGGCGTGCGGTCCATGCGCTCTTCAAAGTCAGCCGCGACCTTGAACAACTCGCTGAAATCCGGATCGTACTGCGAGAGCAGGTAATAGAGCAGCCGCTCCCCGAGCAGAACCACCTTGACGCGCAGCGGAATGCGCTGCGGCTGGAGCGTCACGGTGCTGGCCCAACCAAGCATCTCGCCGAGCGATTCGATGCGGATTTCGGCGGACTGCAAGGCGCGTTTGAGGCCTTCCCAGGCGTAGGGGTGCTGCAAGAGCTTACGGGCTTCCAGAATGAGATAGCCGCCGTTGGCGCGGTGCAGCGCACCGGCGCGGATCAGGTTGAAATCCGTGACCAAAGCGCCGAATTGGGCCGTGTACTCCACCTGCCCGGCAAGGTTCTGGAACGTGGGATTATCCTCAAAGACGACCGGCGCGCCGTGATTACTGCTGTGGTCCACCAGGAGGTTTACTTCGTAACGGCGAAAGAAGGGTGAGCCTTTGGGAACGTGGCGCTGCGGGGCTCCGATCAGCGCCGCCAGGGGATTTTCCGGAGGCTTCAGAAATTCATCCACATTTTCGATCACATCCTGCTCAACGGCGTCGAAATGCTTTCGAATCTCAGGCTGGTCGGAATACTTCGTGCGCAGGGCGTCGATCAGGTGGCCGACGGCGAATTGGGTAACTTCGTGGCTCAGCTCCTTGATCTTTTCGCGCCCCTCTTTTTCCCATTGCGGGGCTTCACGCATGGCCGCCTGCAACTCCTTCTGCAATGCCTCGACGTCGGATTCAAGGCGCCGGCGCTCCGGCTCCGGCAATCGCTCAAACTCCTCGGGGCCAAGCACCTCGCCGTTTTTGATGGGCGCGAAGACAAATCCGGTTGGCGTCCGCAAAAGAGTGATTTCCTGTTTTTCGGCTTTACGGCGCATCTCCTCGAATGCTTTTTCGTGGCGTTCCTTGAGTTCGGTCTCAATCACCTGCTTGCGCGTCCGATAGTCTTCGCTTTCAAAGGCGGCGGGAATCGCGGAGCGCAACTCTTCGACCAGTTGCTCGCAATCCCGGCGAAGGACGGTTCCCTGGCCGGCCGGGAGGCGCAGAGCCAGCGGTTTCTGGGGCTGCTCGAAATTGTTGACGTAGCACCAGTCGGACGGAGCGGGTTGGCCGACGGCGCGGCGTTCAAGAAACTGGCGGGCAATGAAGTGCTTTCCCACGCCGGCCGGTCCGAGACAAAAAAGATTATAGCCATCGCGCGCGATGCCGATGCCGAACTCGACGGCTTCGATGGCTCTGGCCTGGCCGATGACCTCCGTGAGCTCGTCAAGCTCCGCCGTGGTTTCGAACGGGAATTGGGCGGGATCGCACCCGCGGCAGAGTTGTTCCGGCATCAGCGGCTTGGCGGCTTCCATGCTCGATCCCCTTCGAGTGTGCTTGCAATTCGAGGCTGTCTAAGAGTATCGAGTCTATCACGGCTTCTATCACGGGTTGGATTTCAAAACGTAGGAGCTGAGCACGGCCATGTAGTTGACCCGTTCCAATGCGGAGGGGTCGGGCACGGACCGGCGGGCCATACTGCCCTGCATCTGCCGGATGGATTCGTATTCGTGCTCCTCCATCCAGGAGCGGACGCCAGCGAGGAGCTTCGCAATCTGCCCGATGCCGTCTTTCAGGAGCGCCGAGGTAGTCATGGCGACGCGCGCGCCCGCCATCATGCATTTCAGGACGTCCGTCGAGCTATGAACGCCGCCGGTGACGGCCAGGTCGGCCTGAATGTGGCCGTAGAGAATGGCAACCCAGCTCAACCGCGGCAGCAGTTCCTCGAAGTGGCTGAGCGTCAGGTGCGGCACGATGTCGAGCGCTTCAAGATCAAAATCCGGCTGATAGAAACGGTTGAACAGAACCAGGGCGTTCGCTCCGGCGAGGTCGAGCTGCCGCGCCATGTTGGCCATCGAGCTGAACGATGGGCTCAGCTTGACGGCCAATGGAACGCGCACCGAGGACTTGACCTGCCGGACGACGTCGCAATACATCCGCTCGATCGCCGAACCGGGAACCTCGGGGTCGGTGGCAAGATAATAAATATTCAGCTCGATGGCGTCCGCGCCGGCCTCCTCCATCATGCGGGCATAGTTCGTCCAACCGCCGGTCGAGACGCCGTTCAGGCTACCGATGATCGGGATGCCGACCGCGCGCTTGGCGCGAGCGAGGTGTTCGAGATAGCCCTCCGGCCCCAGGCTATAGGTTTGCAGGTCGGGGAAAAAGCTCAATGACTCGGCAAAGCTCTCGGTGCCTTGCTCTAGGCGGCGGTCGAGCTCGTGGCTTTCCATGCGAATCTGCTCTTCGAAGAGCGAATGCAGGACCACTGCAGCGGCACCGGCATCCTCCATGCGGCGGATGTTGTCGAGGTCTTTCTGGAGCGGCGAAGAGGAGACCACGACGGGGTTCTTCAGGTTCATCCCGAGATAGGTTGTGGACAAGTCCGGCATGGCTTATTTCTCCCCCCTGGCCCCCGGCGCTGCTGCGGTCACTTCCGCGCCGTTGGCGGGGAGAGTGGCGAGTTTCTCATAGAGCCGCCAGCGGCTGTCGGCGTCGTGCTGGGCCAGGTCAAGCAACTTCCTGGCGGCGGCGGAATCACTGTGGTTCAAAATCGTGAAGCGCATTTCATTGTGCATGTACTTGCGAAGGGGGATCGTGGGTGCGTGAGAATCGAGTTCGAGCGGGGGATGCCCCTCCTCGGCGCGCACGGGATTGTAGCGGAACAGCGGCCAGTAGCCCGACTGCACGGCCGCTTTCTGCTGCTCCATGCCATACATCAGATCGTAGCCGTGCGCGATGCACGGGCTGAAGGCGATGATGAGCGAAGTCCCGGGATAGGCTTCGGCTTCCCGGAACGCCTTCAGGGTCTGAGTGTCCGAGCCTCCCATGGCTACGCGGGCCACGTAGACGCTGCCGTAGCTCATCGCCATCAGGGCCAGATCCTTCTTCTGCCGCTGTTTGCCGCTGAACGCGAACTTGGCGACTGCGCCGCGCGGAGTGGCTTTGGAGCACTGCCCGCCGGTGTTCGAATAGACTTCGGTGTCGAGCACCAGGATGTTGACGTTGCTCCCGGAGGACAGAACGTGATCGAGACCGCCGTAGCCGATGTCGTAGGCCCAGCCGTCCCCGCCGACAATCCAGACGCTTTTCGAGACCAGATTGTCGGCCAGCGAAAGCAGGTTCCGCGCCTCCGGGGTTTGGATGTCGGCGAGCTTCTTCGTGAGCAAAGCCACCCGCTCGCGCTGCTCGGCGATGGCGGCTTCAGTGGATTGCGAAGAATCCAGAATCGCCCGGGCCAGCTCATCGCCTACCTGCGAAGCCACTTGCCCGAGCAGGAATCTCGCATAATCCCTCTGCTGGTCAAGCGCCAGGCGGATGCCCAACCCGAACTCGGCGTTGTCCTCGAAGAGCGAGTTCGACCAGGCGGGGCCGCGGCCGTGCTCGTTCGAACAATAGGGGGTGGTGGGCAGGTTGCCGCCGTAGATCGACGAGCAGCCCGTGGCGTTGGCGATGACGGTGCGGTCGCCGAACAACTGGGTGACGAGCTTGATGTAAGGTGTCTCGCCGCATCCCGCGCACGCGCCGGAGAATTCAAACAGGGGCCGCAGCAATTGCACGTCCTTGACGTGGCCGGTGTTCAATTGTTCCCGGCTCGCTTCGGGAAGCTCGAGGAAGTATTCCCAGTTGTGGCGCTCGGGCTCGCGGAGCGGCGCTTGCGGTTCCATGTTGATCGCCTTGTGCTTGACCTCGCTCTTGCTCTTGACCGGGCATACCTGAACGCAGAGGCTGCAGCCGGTGCAGTCTTCGGGGGCAACCTGGAGGCTGTAGCGCAGCGTCTCGAACTCCTTCCAGCGCGCCGGCGCGGACTTGAACGTAGGGGGAGGATCGGCCAGGCTCGCTGGGTCATATAGCTTGCCCCGAATGACCGAGTGCGGGCAGACCATGACGCATTTGCCGCACTGGATGCACAGGTCGGGATCCCAGACGGGGATTTCGAGCGCAATGTTGCGCCGCTCCCACTGCGAGGTTCCGGTGGGGAAAGTGCCGTCGGGCGGAAAGGCGCTGACCGGCAGCAGGTCGCCTTCGCCAGCAAGAATGCGGGCGGTCACTTTCTGAACGAAGTCCGGGGCGGCAGCGGGAACTGGAGGACGCAGATCAAAATCGCTCGTGACCTGATCCGGGACTGAAACCTCATGCAGGTCCGCCAGGGTCTCGTCCACGGCCTGGAAATTCTTCTGGACGACCGACTCTCCTCTCTTGCTGTAGGACTTCCGGATGGACCTCTTGATCGCAGTGATGGCCTCGTCGCGGGGCAGAACGCCGCTGATGGCGAAGAAGCAGGTCTGCATAATGGTGTTGATGCGCTTGCCCATGCCTGTGGCTTGCGCCACCTGATCGGCGTCGATGACGAACAGCTTCAGCTTCTTCGCGACGATCTCCCGTTGCACGCTCACCGGCAGATGATCCCAGACCTCCTCCGGACCGTACGGGCTGTTCAGCAGAAACGTGGCGCCCGGCTGCGCCAGTTTCAGGACATCCATGCGCTCAAGAAAGGAAAACTGGTGGCAGGCGACGAAACTCGCCCGGGCAATGAGGTATGTGGAGTGAATCGGTCGGGGGCCGAAGCGTAAATGCGAAACCGTCATCGCACCGGATTTCTTGGAGTCGTAGACGAAATAGCCCTGCGCGTAAAAGTCCGTGTCCTCGCCAATGATCTTGATGGAATTCTTGTTAGCGCCGACGGTTCCGTCCGAGCCCAGTCCGTAGAAAACCGCTCGTACTGTTTTCGGGTCTTCGGCAGAAAAATCGGGATCATAGTCCAGGCTGGTGCGCGTGACGTCGTCAATAATGCCGACGGTGAAATGATTTTTGGGGCGGTCTTTCCGTAGTTCCGCAAAGACGGCTTTCGCCATTGCGGGCGTGAACTCCTTGGAGGAGAGGCCGTAACGGCCGCCGATGACTCGGGGAGCTGAAGCGAAGGGAGTGATGCCTAACGTTTCCGCCTCCGTCCTCAACTCATTCACGGCCGTCACCACGTCCAGATACAAAGGCTCGCCCGAGGCTCCGGGTTCTTTGGTCCGATCCAGCACGGCGATGGACTTCACTGTTGCGGGGAGGCTCCTTGCGAAGTGCTCAACGGAAAACGGCCGGAAGAGACGCACTTTCAACAGGCCGACTTTCTCACCCGCCGCGCGCAGATGTTCCACCGTTTCCTCGACAGCCTCCGCGCCGGAACCCATCATCACGATGACGCGATCCGCGTCCGGCGCTCCCACGTAATCAAACAGCCGGTACTGGCGCCCGACGAGCGCGGAAAACTTATCCATGAGACGCTGAACGATCCCCGGGCATCTCTCGTAATAGGAATTCACAGCTTCCCGGGCCTGGAAGAACACGTCGGGATTCTGCGCCGTCCCGCGTACGACTGGACGCTCAGGAGAAAGCGCCCGCAAGCGGTTCTCGCGAACCAGTCCGTCATCGAGCATCGAGCGGATGTCGTCGAGGGTCAGTTGCTCGATCTTGGCGATCTCGTGCGAGGTGCGAAAACCATCCATGAATTGCAGAAACGGAATACGCGATTCCAGAGTCGCGGCGTGCGCGATCAAGGCAAGGTCCATCGCTTCCTGGACGGAGTTTGCGGCCAGCATAGCGAAGCCCGTAGCGCGGCAGGCCATGACGTCGCTGTGATCGGCGAAGATCGAAAGCGCGTGCGTGGCGACCGTGCGGGCGGCTACGTGAATGACCGCCGGTGTCAGCTCCCCGGCGATCTTGTACATCTCGGGGATCATCAGCAGCAGGCCCTGCGAGGCCGTGAAGGTAGTGCCGAGCGAGCCGCCCTGCAACCCGCCATGGAGCGCGCCGGCGGCGCCCGCCTCGCTTTGCATCTCGACGACGGTGGGCACGGCGCCCCAAACGTTCGGGCGCCCCTTTGCGGCCCATTCATCGGCGAGCTCTCCCATTGGGGAAGCAGGTGTGATGGGATAGATGGAAATGAACTCGCTGGCGTGATAGGCGATGTAGGCGGTCGCTTCGTTTCCGTCTATCGTGACCTTGGGCCTCATTTACCCTCACCTCCTGGCATTGGGAAGCGCTGCTATCTCTAGGCTTCACTCGCTGAGCCATCACCAAGAGACGCCGCTGAGTTATATATGCACTTGGTGTTCCACTACGAGGTGAGAATCTTCCAGGGAGTAACTCTTTTCTATTCATGGGGAGATGGTTTCTCTAAATGTTTTCGTAGGGTCATTTTTCTCAAACGATGGGGGATTTGCCTAGCTGGCTTTGGGCGTCCGTGCAGTTGCTGGGGGAGATTGTCGCCGTCGGCGCCTTACATACCGATGAGGAAGAATCGGGCTCATCGGGTGTGCCAGAATTACCCCGCCCTAGAGTGAAATCACCCAGCAGGATCAGCCCAACCCCCGGGGACGGACTCGAAAAACCCCTAAAGTGCTGCTCTAACAAGAATTCCAACCAGCGCCCTTCCCTGGACACTTGCCCCGGCATTGGGCCTTTGATTGCCTATCTGTATTGTTGGGTGGTATGTCAGGAGGTTACTATGAAGTTCGGAAACCTTCTTCTGTGCGCCATCTTTCTGATCGGGGTGAGCATCTCTGCCTCCGCGCAGGTAGACCGAGTTGTCGCGGAGGCTCGGGGAATTACCTGAGCGGCTTGCGCAGCGGTGATGGAAATCACCCTCCGGCGCCTGGATGGCGTCGACAAAGTGGCGATCAGTATCGAAAAGCAATTGTTCGCTGTAACGTACAAGGCCGGAGCAAGCTTTGAGCCCGTAGCGCTGCGCGAGGCAGTCGCGGCGGCTGACGTGGAGGTTGTCCGATTTCACGTTTCAGCCCACGGCCAGGTACAGAAGAAAGAACGCCAGAGCTTCTTCGTTGCGGGAAAAGACCGGTTCCTGCTGGTGGCATCCCCACAAGTCCCTGTGAACGTCCCGATTGGGATCATGGGGACAGTGAACGATTCCGTGACGCCGATGGAGATTCAGATCGACGACTTCAAGCCTCTGGCGGAGGACTAGATGGATAGGTACAGAACCAGAGTAGGGCTTCACTATAAAACGCCGACGGCGACGTCCGGAAGGAGATTATTGAGAGCTGGCCACGATGATGGAACGGGGAGACCTGGCTGCAGGCCGGTTTACTCCTTACGCGTTGTATCGCCAGCGTTGAATCAAATCTCGGGCAGAAAAGAGGACCCGAATGTTTCGTTCCGGTTTGATTTCGATTCGGGGAGGAAGGAGGCAAAGCCATGAAAATTCTCCTGACCATTGACGATTCCAAGTTCTCGCAAGCCGCGGTGCGGATGCTCGTGGAGCAGAACAACCCGCGCAAAACGGCCGTGCGAGTGCTGCATGTTGTTGAGCCCCTGGAAGCACCCTATTATCCCGAACTGTCCACGCCTTACCCCACCAATCTAAACGAGATCAACAAGGGCCGAATGAAGGCTGGCCGGGACCTGGTGGAGGGTGTCCTCAAAAAGTTGCGCGCAGCGGGCTTCAAGGCGGAAAGCACCGTGCGGTCCGGACATGTCAGAACCGTGGCGGTTGATGTTGCCAAGAAGTGGCCTGCCGATCTGATTGTTGTCGGGTCCCATGGCAGGCAGGGCCTGAAAAGAATCCTGCTCGGAAGTGTTTCCGACCATATTGCCCGTCACGCTCACTGCTCGGTCGAAATCGTTCGGGCGAAGCGGTAGTGGAGGTCGGGAGGCAGGCAGTTCTCCGAGATCCGCGCGGAGGCAAAAATCCGGCTCAGCCGCACAGATCGGGCGTGCGGTTCATTTGGGCAACTCGTTTAACATTCCGGTAATCTCGAAGGGACTTTTACTCTGAGGAGATTGAGTGGGCCGAATGCGGCCCACTCAGCGCTCGTGCGTTCAGGTCGTGTTGATTCTCCCATCAGCATTCCGGATCCGGGTTCCCTTCCTTCGCCTGGATCGGAACTTTCTTTGCGGGTGAGGCCTTCGGCATATTGACCTCGAGCATGCCGTTTTTGATTGTCGCCGACGCCTTTTCTCCATCCACTGCGACCGGCAGGTCAATCACCCGCATGATTTGGTCTGAACAGTTTTCCTGGTAAATGACCTTCTTGTCCTTCCGCTCCTCCTTGGTCTCTCTCTTGCCAGAGATGGTGACCCGACGGGGCTCAATGCTGATCTCAAGGTCCTTCGCCGTGAACCCAGGCACTTCCGCCCGAACGGCAAGGCCTGCATCTGATTCCGCAAGGTCGACATGAACGGGATGGAGCAATTCCGCCTCGGCCCGGAGCCAATTTTCGAGGTCTCTGCCGAAGCTCCGCCCATTGCCCTCAAAGATTTCAAAGGCTCGGCGGGCGACCGAATCATAGACCCTTGCCATCCGATCGAAAATGTCAGCCGGCGGCACCAGTTTCAGAGAAGCAGTCGCCTCTACCTTCTTGGCCGGAACTGCGGTTTTTGCTTGTTCTGGCATGGCTTTGTCCTCCTTTCCATGCAGCATACCCTTTAGAACCTTCCCCGCTTACCCTGCCATCGCCGGCGCCGCCACTTGCACTTGCGGCTCCATGACGATCTGGCCTTTCAGAGAGCGGGAAACCAGGCAGGAGTGCTCCGCTTTTTCCAGCAAGCGCACGCCTCGTTCCTGGTCTGTCTCTCGTGCAACGGTCAGGACGGGTCTCAGAGTAATGCGAGTAAACTGGAAACCTCCCTCTCCCTTTTCGATTGTTCCCTCAGCCGAGACCTCCAGTCCCAGCGGCTCGAACTTGGAAATCTCCGTGACCGCGCGAAACGTGGTTATAAAACAGGAAGCAGCGGCGGCCACCAGGAAGTGTTCCGGTGTCCAAAGGCCGCTTTCCCCTTGGAATTGCAGTGGGGCTGCGAAGTGAATTTTGGGGATCTGTGTTTCACTTTCTACGAAACCCCTTCGCCCTCCGCTCCACTGAGCGTCTACCTTGAAACTGTAGCTGGGTGTCATCATCCGACTCCTTTCCGTGTCGGGTTTGCTTCTCGCCAGCCCCGGCCACTTGCCGAAACGGACCGGGGCGAAGCCCTCTTACGTTAATTCGCATAGCGAGCAGAGGGTTCCTCCGCCCCTGCCAATCGGGCGATCGTTTCCTGCAGCCAAGCCCGTAGTGCTTCCTGCACGGCGGTCTCATTCCCCGGGCGGTCCAGGGAAGCAACCGTATCGCCCTGCCCATTCAGAGGAATGTAGTGACAGGCATTTTCCTTTTCACGGTGCGCCACCGGGACGAACTCCATCAGGAAGCAATGGGCGCACGGCTCAATCTTGATTTCCAGCCCCACGTTCGGACAGCTGACCGAATCCCGGAACACCCGCGGCATCCGATACGGTTTGTAGGTCGAAGCCTCGTATCCTCCCTTGTTTAGGATTTCCAGTTCCTGCTTCAGCTTCTCGATCATTTCTTTTTTGTCGAATATCATGGCTCCCTCCTCCCACGTTCCGCAGCCGAGTTCGCCCGGCTTAATAGGGGTGGTCCCTGTACTTTTCGTATGCGTCTCTGTATCCAATGTCATAGCCTTCAAAGTAGATGGTGTCATACCACTTTGAGGGCACATACTTCTTTAATGGGAGCTTCTCCATATCACTCGGAATCAACGAAGAACCGGTTTGAAACCAGCCTTTCACGCCGACGTGAATCGAATCCGCTTCCTGCATCAGCAGGTTGTACTCATCCACCTTCCCAAGCATATGGAAATACAGGTCATTCAGCACTTCCTGATATCGCGAGAGCGGCTTGCGAAAATTCTCCTTGGCTGTCTCCCACTGGGCAACTTGGTCCGGCGAGATGCTTTTTCGATCGCCCCATTCTTTCTTCGCGTAATCAACCAGTTCCCGGATCGCCTCGGCGGACTCTTCCACATCGCGGAAGTGGCCGACCATTTCCTGGGTCTCGATATCGCTCAGGAAGTGTTGCAATGGAAGCCGGGCAGTCCCCGCTGTCAAGTGTGGAGTGTCGAAATCGATGTCCTGGATCGCCAGTATTTCCAGCACCCTGGTTTCTTCCCCGATGGCGACCGTCACCCGTCCCTTTTCGATCTTCTGCACAATGCCTTCGACGGTAGTCCCGTCTGCAAGCGTTACTTTGTCCGCGAAGGCCGACGTGTGGAGAAGCAAAGCAAACAGCAACGTTATGGAGTACTTGAGTTTCATAAACCCCTCCTTCATGCCTTCAATTGAGCGAGATATAGGTGCAGCACGTTTCATGCCCTGGGATGACGCAAGAGTTTGCCCGGGACGACATGGCACAAACCTTCCCTAAAAGCCTTGTTTAGTTTGAGATAGGACCGGACGGCTATTGCCGAACCGGCGAAAACCCGTGATAGAAGATGCTTCCTATGAGCCTTCTAGCCCAGCCCAATGCGCGATCTTGCGCAGCAGACAAGTTCAATTACTACGTCTCCGCCGCAACTGGCCCCATCACATTTTCAGAAGCCCGCTAGGCAAGCGGAGTAATCGCACACCTGCCGATTAGTTGACACGTGGGGCCTTCATGCACTACAAGTCTACTGCACCCGACTCAGCTAGGGGTTTGCAGAAGCGCTACTGAATTGGGCGTATGCGCAAACGCTGACGCTCAAGGCGCGAGGCTTGGTTGATGAAATTACGGAAGGCCGGATACTGATCTGGGGCGATTCGGGAAACACGGTAGCTTACCTCGTGAACGGTGGTGAGGACTCCATCGGTAAGCGTATATTCCAACCGCACCGATCCAAATTTCGTTTCAATCGTAACCGGGTCCGGCAGCCTGTCGAGCTCAAACCCGGGCGGCAGCTCAATCTTGTACTCACCGGCGGTCGAGTAGGGCAAGCCAAGATCCAGAGTGTGAACGCGAGGCTTGGCGGAGACTTCCCATGAGTCCATCCCTGACAAGAAAAGGGGCTGGAAGAACCAGCCAGAAGAGGTGGAAGCAGCTGTGAAATTCCCGCGGAACGATATGGTTTCGACGACGTTCCAATGATTCTCCTCGACTCCTTCAATTTCGGATTCGGATAAGACAGGTTGAGTTACATAGCGGGCCAGGCGCTGCTCCAGAGCCTGGCGAATCTCGCTTTCCGAGCGGCCGCGGTAATGGGAATGGCGCACGGCGTTGTTGTTGCCGGTGTATTCGACCCGAACTTGCGCTTCTCCTTCGCCGTTCGCCTGTAGACGCAGGGTGGCTTTGTAGCGCTGGCTGTTGTGCATGGCGCTGCTTTCTGGAGTTCGTAGCAGTTGGCTGCCCTCGCCGGTGACGATCAGAGCATGAACGCCCTGATCCATCGCCGGAAGTTCACCAAGCGGCGTGCGATCAGAAGTCGGATCGATCCACAGAATGTGCTTTTCCTCGTCGTACGCTGGCCAGCCCGATACCATTTGTCGTTGCGGTTCGCTTACCGGCATCGCCACAATGGCGTGGTTGAACGATGTAGTGCTGGGCGTCTCGGGACTGGCTTCGATCACTCCGCGGGTTCCGATGAACGCGGGATGGGCTTCGATGCCGATGTGCCGGAGCATGGAAATCAACAGGATGGCCTTATCCTTGCAATCACCGAAGCGGTTACTGAACACCTGGTCGGCTGAGTGGGGGCGGAAGCCGCCATCACCGAGGAAGATCGCCACGTAGCGGATCCTTCGCGAGACGAAGTCGTTAAGGGCACGAACCTTTAAGAGTGGATCGGCGGCTGACCTTGTGAGTCTCTCAGCTTCTGCCGCGATGTCTGGAGTAATCTGGATGGCCTCCGCGTACATGGGGTACTCAGCGCGACCCACATCTGCCCACTCGGCGACGGCCTGCATTCCGGCAGGGTCATAGTTGACAAAAACCGCGGCCCTTACCGACCAGTAAGGCGGCATGTTGGTTTCCTCAACTATAGGCGGGCGCCGCTCGGCGCGGAAGGTGGCGGTTGTCGGAGCGCCCGTGGCGTTCATCTGTGGAACGGCCTGGACGCGATCCGGCAAATTGACAAAGTAGCGCAATGATCCCGCGGGAACGTTGACCTGAACCTCGCTCAGCCACACGGGGATGTCGCGCTCCAGCGCAAACCGTTCGCTCCGGATCACGGGTTTGCCCTGCCGTACCATCTCATACCCGACGATTGAGCCATCCTGCACGCCTGGGATTGCGACAGACTTAATCCGGGAATCGGAATAGAGAATAAATTCGGCGTAGCCTGCGCGCGTGACCACGTCGTTCTTGTTGGTCTTTTCGACTTTGCCGCTCGGAGAAATCGACCAGGCTTGTAACGAGACAACAGACTCTTCCGAGTTTTCCGCTCCTGCCACGGCGAGCCACCTCTCCGCGGCGCGTCGATTGAGTATGAGCAGCGCCGCCCGTTCGCTTTCCGTGAAACGGCCTGCCGCATCAATTGAAAACACAACCCGGCTCTCGATCACAACCGCAGGACTGCCTTTCCCAAAGTCGCCGAGCTGGACATGGCGAGCGGCTTCCAGCCACTCCGGCACATCTGCCGCTGTTGCCGAGCCTGCCGCCGCGAACAACAGCGCCATAGCGGCCGCCGCTTTCACGCGACTCCGCGTCCGGCACGCTTTTAGGCTGGCCTTACTCCAAATTGAGTAGAATGACTTCCTGGTCATGTTTGGCCACCTGTTCAAAGAACTGCTTGGCTTGCATGTACTCCAGATTGGTTTGGAGATCCATCTTCCTCAGCACGAATTTCCGCTCGCATCTTATTCCGCCGTCTTGCTCGGCGCAAGAGCGCGTAAACTCGCCCAGGTCGTTCGTGATCGCCACTTCTTCCGGCAGTTCTTCGACGCTGGCTCCCTCCGGTAACTTCCAGGTGCTGGTGCTCACCCGGACCTTCGGAAAATCGAAACGGACTGCGGATTTCCGTTCGGAAGACGTGAATGCAGGTGCATAGCTCCGTTCAGCCACCCATGGATTTAGAAGCAACTGGCCGGGGCCGGACTCTTCCACCAATTGAAAGCGGACCTTCGTCTTGAGCACAGTCGGGCGGGCGGTGTCCTTGAAGTCCGGGATCTCGATATCGGAAAACTCGCTCTCGGGAAGACCTGTATCGAGGTAGTCCGAGATAGCCTGCTCAATCTTGTCGGTGGATTCATCATGAAACCGGCGACGGATCGACCGTGCGTCAGCACCCTGGTACGAGGTCTCGATCGAACTTTCCACAGCGCCGTCGGGTTGTAGCTCAGACAGGATTTGAGTTCGGACCACATTAGAGTCAGCCGGATAAATCGGGATCAGCGCCTCTTCCGCCTTCCCGCCGTTCACGGCCACGCCAACGATCCCCTGGTTATACCAACCGACTTCTCCGAACTGTGTTGCAGGATCTGCCGGGTCGGCGATCACGTAACCGAGCGGATCTTTGGGATCCTTGACTTCCGCATTCTTGAAGCGGATGCGCGTAAGAAGGCCGGTGAACTGAACGATATTCGGAAAACTTGCGTTGAGCGACATAGCATCCCGCGATGCCACGAGCACCGGGTCGGCGTCAATCTTGACCTCACGGAGCATCGTCACGAACAAGCCGTTGATTTCGTCCGGATCGCCCTGCCTGTCGGTCAGAACCTCGTCGGCGGCGCGAATATAACCTACGCCTCGATACTCCGTAGAGGCGATATTCTGCTGGATGAAGTAATAGATCGCCTCGGCACGCTGGCGCTCGTCCGTGAGCTTCCCGGCCAGTTCCTTGGCTTTGTTCTTGGCTCCCTTGCTTTTCTTGAGCGACTCCTTGTACCACTCGTCAAAGACTCGTGCCACATCATTCCACTTTTGCAGAAGTGGATAAGTGCTCCCGCTAAACGCGACTTCGTATGGCGAAAAGAGCAGTACGCAGGCCTGGTCTGC
>Ga0326597_10004652_pt1 | contig 19246 bp, 21 predicted proteins | sample RVTome_12_FD_203789 | JGI IMG/M metagenome (GOLD analysis project Ga0326597, IMG submission 203789) | Soil microbial communities from uranium-contaminated site in the Upper Colorado River Basin, Wyoming, United States - RVT100D185 | ecosystem: Environmental > Terrestrial > Soil > Contaminated >... | reverse complement strand
AAGCGGTCGTGCCGCTGCCTTCATCTAGGTTCCAATACCCGGCCAAACCGTCTGCGTTGTGGCTGGCGAAAACCATCTGCACTCCCATGATAAGAAGTACGACGAGAGCAGCTGAGAGGCCAGCTGTCAGCCACGGCGCATGTGCTCGTATAGATGTACGCATATCTCTTTAAAATAAAACTTATAAATATGTACCAATCCTTTTCATCATTATTGATAACGGAAATCCTTGCAACTGTTTTCTGAATTACAAGACCAAATTCCCCCTTTGGCAATATGCAGCAAAAACCCCGCCAGAGCGGGGATTTTTGCTGGATAATTAAGGAGCACTATCTGCTGTCCTTACCCATTTCAACGAAATCGGACACACTGGCCCTGATTCTTGAAACCAAAGTCCTCCCAGCCACCGTTGACATGTCAAGGGTAGCCCTTGACATCTGACGGAGGGGTACCCTCGGGGTATCGGACATCAGTGTAAAAATGTTCTAAAGGACATGTTTTAAAGGACATGTTTTGAGAATAAAAAATATCCACAGGGGATGTCCTTTACAATAAAATATCAAGGGGAACCCTTGATATTTTATAAACTGTTGGATTGGCGGTAATGCTTACGGCACTAGTCCCGCTGGCTTTGACCAAAAATGTAACAGTGCCAAGTGTTTCTGAACTTACGCAGAATTATAAGAAATACCACGAAAATAACACCCTTACAAACCCGAGAATGTAAGGGTGTTGTAAGGGGAAAAAGTATGAAAAGGGTCACGGGGCATAAACCCGCCACCCGGGTGGCGGGTTTAGGTTGGCGTTACCTATTTCTTTGCTTCACTCGGTCGCCATCTTTAAGATACTGTTTGCGGAGGCGCACCGACTTCGGCGTTATCTCTAAAAATTCATCGTCCGACATTATCTCAAGTCCGATTTCAATGGTGAGCGGCTGATGCGGCACAAGGTCAAGCGCCTCGTCAGAACCAGCCGCGCGTACGTTAGTGAGTTGTTTTCCTTTGGTTGGATTTACTGTCATTTCCTCACCCTTTGAGGTGTTTCCAATTACCATTCCTTCGTACACTTCGGTTGCCGGACCGATATAAAGTGTGCCGCGTTCCTGCAAGTTCCAAAGTGAGAATCCAAGCGCCTTCCCCGACGCCATTGATATCATTGAGCCGACAGTGCGTTTCTTTATTTCGCCTGCAAACGGCCGGAAACCAAGCACGCGCGAGCACAAAATGCCCTCTCCCTTCGTATCAATGACAAATTGCCCACGATATCCCAACAACCCGCGTGTCGGACCCTCAAAGATAAGGCGCACGTGGTTGCCGCCGGTACGCATGCTCTGCATGATGAAAGTGCGGTTTGAAAGCCGTTCAATCACTACTCCCTGGAATTCAACCGGCACGTCAACTATGACCTCCTCGTATGGCTCGTAAATCTTGCCATCACTTTCAGTTCTCAAAATTACCTGCGGTTGTGAGACGGCAACCTCATATCCCTCGCGCCTCATGTTCTCAAGCAATATGGCAATGTGCATTTCGCCGCGCCCGAACACTTTAAATCCGTTCGCATCGGAAAAGTCCACCTGTAGGCCGACGTTTACCTCAATTTCCCGCTCCAGCCGTTCCTTTATTTCTCTGCTCGTAACAAGTTTCCCTTCGCGGCCGGCAAATGGCGATGAATTTGGTACGAACAGGAGACCAATCGTCGGCTCGTCAACTGCGATCGCCGGAAACGGTTCTGCATTTTCATCGGTTGTCAATGTGTCCCCGATATTCACGTCGCTAAAACCCGCGATAAGCACAATGTCTCCCGCAAAGGCCTCGTCAACCTGTACCTGTTCTAACCCAGTGAATGTTGATATCTTCATCACTTTCCCCTTGCGGGTTTTCCTGCCAGCGTGTTTTAAAAAGAGAGTAGCTCCGGATGATATTTTTCCTTCATAAATTCGAGCGACGGCTAGGCGGCCAGTGTAGTTATCGTAGCCGAGGTTAAAGGCCTGTGCACGCAAAACACTACCCTCCGCATACGGTAGGGCGGCTGGAACGGTTTCAAGAATAGTGTCTAGAAGAGGCGAGAGATCCTTCATTTCATCCGTGAGCTTCCGCTTTGCGACACCGTCGCGCCCCACTGCATAAACCACCTCGAAGTTCGCCTGGCTCTCGGACGCACCAAGCTCAAGAAAGAGTTCAAGAACCTGTTCTTCCGTTCGAGCGGGGTCGGCGGCTGGTTTATCTATTTTGTTGATTACGACGATCGGCCGAAGCCCTAGTTCGAGCGACTTTTTAAGCACAAAGCGCGTTTGCGGCATCGGCCCCTCCTGCGCATCAACGACCAAAAGCACCGAGTCAATGGAGCGGAGCACCCGCTCAACTTCGCTCCCGAAATCAGCGTGTCCGGGAGTGTCCACAATGTTTATCTTCGTGCCCTTGTATTCCACCGACGCATTTTTTGCATAAATAGTGATGCCCCGCTCTTGTTCAAGCAGGTTTGAGTCCATCGAAACGCCTTCAATCGCCGCACCAGTTTGGCACATCAAAGCATCGGTAAGCGTCGTCTTGCCGTGGTCAACGTGGGCTATTATCGCAATGTTTCTTATTTCCATGATTTAAACGGAAGGTTGCGTTGCTGTTTCTCGCCCCGCAGAAATTTTCTTTTTTGCGTCGCAAAAGAAAAAATGCGCGCACCAATGTGCCCGCACCTAAGCGCACCATTAGAATACGCCTGAAATGCCTTACAGTCAATAAAATATCAAGGGTTCCCCTTGATATTTTACACACCTAAAAACCTTGTTTGCTTATGCTATTTGGGTAGTATGAATGGCAGGAGGGACGGTCATGAACAAAGAGCTGGAAAACGAGAAACCAACATGCCCGTTTTACGGGATGCATCGCAAACGGACTCTTTCACTCTTTTCTGGGTCAGGCGGCAACCAGTGTGGGCTTGTTTCCGACGAGTACATGCCATGCGGTATGGAAATGGAAGGAAATCGCCCCGACTGGCGCACATGTCCTTGCAACGAATATGCGCTTCGGCAGCTTATGCATGAAGACAACATTCTCGGAAACAAGGTCCTTCTATGGCCACCGGAGGGCTCTCCTATTTCATTTCGGGAGCACCTCGCGTCCGTTATGGGTGAGCAGTACACCCTCACGGACGCTTGAGAAATATGTTCGACTTCGTAAGTCGCACATTATTGAGAGGCAATATAACCGGCGGCGCGGACACGCGCCGCCGGTCAACTTACTAACGTAGCGATTGAACCGCTACGTATGTAGAATCGTTCAGTTTTTTCTCTAATTTCTAATTCTTTATATTCTTTATATTCCCCCACTTGCCCCCAATACCTGTTCCGGACCTTTGTTACTATAGCGCGTGATGAAGTCCTTAATGCGCCGCTCTGGGACTGTATTATTTTCTACATTGAATGTGTCGAGTCGCCCCCACGAGGCAAGGGCTATGTCGGTATCATTTGCCTCTCGCGGCGTAATGATGACCTTTGCGCCAGCAAACCTCTTTAGTACATCTTTAACATCGTCTGAAACCCGCGGATGATACGCAATCCAAATATCTCCGTGTTCTAGATTGTGTATGATATTTTGGTCCGGAACGCTGTCCTCTCTAAAACCAGATTGGGCTGTTTGGCCGTAGTGCGGCCCTGATGTCGGTGGATTTGAGTTATATTCCGGAAGCGGCGCATCGCTCGCTATATGATCCTCCCCCATTAACGGAACCGCTCGGCTAAAATCTTCACCCGCTGACCTCGATGAGCGCACCCCAAGAAAAAGTGCGTAGAATAATGAAACAGCTAAAATCGCAAAGAACGCATACCACGCGAGACGCTTCAGATATTTTGCTTGTTGGCGCTTCGTTGATGCCGTGTTTTTTTGCATATCTCGCTGTGCCTTCTTTGCTTCATATTCGCTCTTTCCGGTTACATTTTCTTCATTCATACGTTTTTTTATTAAGATAGATAATTGAATAAAACATTATTTTTTTATAATACATTATTATGTGTCTGCGCGTCAGCCGGAATTGCGCATGCCAAAGGATTCTCTATTTTTCTTAACAGCGCTATCGTTGCGTATACAAGTAAGAGTACGCCGATTATTCCGAACTCCTCACCACCAAGCGGCAAAAATGTGACAATGCCTGCGGCTCCGACAAGCCCAAGAATGGAACTTAGTATAAATGTCCCGCACGCAGCACAGCCGACTCCAAACATACCGCTTATAAGACCTCCGGCTCCTGCTGTAGTCCCAGCGCCGAGTATACGTCCGCGGTGCAGTTTAATGTAGTAGGTTAGGAGCGCAACATTAATTCCAAACAAAATCGCGATTATGATGGTATAGGATGCAGATATTGCGGTAAAATTCGTCCCGATTGAGCCATACAAACTCCAAAGCAGTGACAGTTTATCGGAAAATGCAACTGATGAGGAGCTGGCAATCTGAAACACCAAGCGCCAATTCGGAAGCCAAACCGCAAAAGTGAAGACCGAGAAAGCAACACCCAGCGCGAGTGCGCCAAGAAAAGGCCTTTTGATGATTCTAACGAGCACGCCGAGAGCCATATACGAACTATTTTTCCTGAAGGGCAATTTCTATGAGTTGCTTTACGGTGGAGTACTGCTGTGCGCCGGAGAGTGGATATTTCGTGCCGTTTGCCGCAACAACAATACTCCATGGCGTGCCGTTGCCGCCCGTGGCAGTAGCGTTATCAAGGTCACTTTGAATTTGCTCGTCGTACTTGCCACTTGCTAGGCACGTATTGAATTTGCTCTCATCAAGACCGATTTCTCGAGCAATCTGCGGGAGAATTGTCTGCGTGTCAGTTTGATTGTTTGAAGGTGTCAGCTCGAAAAACCTATCCATATATTGCCAAAATGCATCATTACCACCGAGTTCGCCAGCGCACTCTGCGGCAGCCGCTTCCAAACGCGCTTTTGAATGAATTGAATCGAGTGGGAAATGACGATAGACCCACGCAACTTTTCCATCGTATTCGTCTACCGCTGTTTGCATGGTCGAGTGGAACGCTTTGCAAAACGGACATTCCATATCCGAATACTCGACAATTTTAACCGGCGCGTCTGCATCGCCGCGAATATGGTCTTTCGCCGTTATCGGTGCCATGTTTTCGAGCACGCGCGTATCAAACGCCCCGGCGTCCTCATTTGGCGTCTCGCTTCCACCATATCCTTTTGCATTAATAAATATGACACCAGCAATCAGGGCTCCTGCAATAACTATTGCAATTGGAATCGCTAAGGTACTGTTTTTTGAAGTTTCATTATCCATATGTCTTATTCTTGATTCTTAATTCTTAGTTGTTTGTGTCACCAATATAGCACAAAAGTTTGGCTTTACCTTTACTTCCGTAGCTGAATGAATTGAAGCATTAGTCAGCGTCCGATTATGTTAAAAGCCGCCCGGCAGATGCCGGGCGGCTCTTTAGTTAAGAAATGGTCCCCGGCGGATGCCCACCGGGGACCAAGATTGAATCAGGCAAATTCGCCGAGCCACCGACCGTTTTGCATGAGTTGGGCAAGCTGTACGCCAGTTGCGTCGAGCGCAAAGACAGAAGTTGTCTCGTCCGAGATCATCATGTCGTGATGAATCTCGGAGACATTGCATCCAAGCTTGGCAAGCTTTTGCGCAGATGCCGACGCTCCACCTTCGAGTGCAGCAGAATATGCTCCACCGAACGCCATATGACACCGCTTGTTCTCATCGAGAAGGACGCAGAAATGCGGTTCTTCGTAACTCGAAAGTGGTGAGTCGAGGCCAACGAGTGCAATCTCGCCGAGTTGCGCCGCGCCGACATCATGCGAAGTGAGAGCTCGAAAAGCATCCGCCCCTTTGCTCGCATGAAAGTCAACGATACGTCCTTCCTGGAACGTAACGTGCAGGCCTTCAACGATTGGGCCTTCCAGTGTCGAGGGCATGGTGATTCGCACCTTTCCATCGGTCAGCCGCCAGTCAGGCGTCGTGAAGACCTCAAAACTTGGCCAATTGGGGCCAAACCACGTTCCCTCCTCATCCTGCTTGCGGCCGCCAATCCACCTCGCCTTCGGCGAAAGGCCGACCATGAGGAAGGTCTCGTCGCCCACGAACAGAAGCGTGTGGGCGTGAAGGTCGTTGAGAAGCTTGCAGCGCCGGTGGAGCGTATTGCTGACCTCCAGCGCGTATCCAACTCCAACACTGTCGGCACGCGTAGCACCGGTAATCGTGAAGAGAAACTCCCACAGGTCTCCAACGCTCATGTCGAGCTTCTTCGCCCAAGCAAGCGTTGGTACATCGAGAACACTCCATGGTTGGAGCATCTTCATCCGCCGCTTCGTGAGCGGTTCGTTGGCCTTAAAGTACGCCGACCGAAAGCCGGACGGATACTTCGGATCAACGTCGTCCATGACGCCGAGCGAGCCATTGCCATTGAGGGCGATGCGTCCGCCGCCTGAAGCAACGATTTCCTTTGCGCGGGCCGTGACCCACGGCGGCTCGTAGAGCTTATAAGAGAGACGCTATCATTACCGGCGCCGCCGGAATATAGAAAATTTCCTGATACTTACTTTACGTCCTTATTCTTTTCAACCGCAATGAATTCGTAACGACACTGATACTGCTTAGGGCCATTGCGATGGCGGCGAATATCGGATTGAGGAGAATGCCAAAAAACGGAAAGAGAATGCCCGCCGCAACAGGAATAAATGCAGAATTGTAAAAGAACGCAAAGAATAGGTTCTGTTTGATTATTCTCATCGTCCTTCGTGAGAGCTCTATTGTTTCTGGAATGAGCATCAGGTCGCCCCGCATGAGGGTGATGTTTGCTGATTCCATCGCGATGTCCGTCCCTTCGCCCATCGCAATTCCCACGTTCGCCTGTGTTAGGGCCGGTGCGTCGTTGATTCCATCGCCGACCATGGCAACAATTCTCCCATTGTTTTGAAGCTCGCGTACCTTTTCTGATTTCTGGTCAGGCAAGACCTCGCTCATTATGTTTTCTATGCCGACTTCTTTTGCAATTGCCTGCGCGGTTCTTTCATTGTCTCCGGTAAGCATCCAAACCTCTATGCCTTCTTTCTTAAGGGCGGCAACAGCATCTTTTGACTCTTTCTTCACCACGTCGGCAACCGCAAGTGCCCCTTTCACTCCCCCACCCACCGCAAGTATCATGACCGTTTTCCCCTGGCTCTCCAGTTCCTTTATGCTCTCCTCATACGGTGCTATGTGTAGTTTTTCACTTACGTGGAGCGCTCTATTTCCTAAGTAGGCATCAATGTTATTTGAGCCGACCGTAAGCGAACCGTAGACGCCTTTTCCTGAAATCGCTTTGAAATTTTCTACCGTGTACAGCTCCGCATTATCCTGTTTTGCTCTGCCCAGTATTGCTTGCGCGAGCGGATGTTCCGAGCGTTGTTCAAGGGACGCGGCAATTTTCAGCACTTCGGCTTCGCTCAGTGCAGGCACTTCGGCTTCGCTTTCACCGGCAAATGCGACAATGTCGGTCAGCTGTGGCTTCCCCTCGGTAAGGGTGCCCGTCTTGTCTAAAATCACCGTGTTTATCTTATTTGCGATTTCAAGTGAGGCGGCGTCTTTGACCAAAATCCCCTTGCGCGCAGCGCTTCCAGAAGAAACCATTATCGCCATCGGTGTTGCCAAACCAAGCGCGCACGGACAGGCAATAATAAGCACGGCCACAAAGTTAATTAGTGCAAAATTAAATGCGGGAGCAGGACCAAAAAGGAGCCACACGGCAAACGTCAAAATGGCAATACCAATTACGACAGGAACAAAGTACGAGGAGACCAAGTCGGCCAGGCGCTGAATAGGCGCTTTTGAACCTTGCGCTTCCTCAACCATTTTAACAATCTGCGCGAGCACCGTGTCTTTGCCCACCTTCGTTGCTTCAAAAGTAAACGTGCCGAATTTATTCATCGTACTCCCAATGACCAGAGCGCCCACGCTCTTATGTATCGGCATGGACTCTCCCGTCACCATTGACTCGTCAACTTCCGACTCCCCTTCTGTTATCTTCCCATCAACCGGCACCTTCTCTCCGGGGCGAACAACGATGAGGTCCCCAACTTGCACGTCGTCAATCGACATTTCAACTTCCTTTCCGTTTTTTATGACCTTTGCCGTCTTTGGCTGAAGACCGATGAGTTTTTTAATCGCTTCCGACGCCCTTCCTTTCATCAACACTTCCAAATATTTACCTAGAAGTATCAAAACAATAATGATTGCCGATGTGTCAAAATAAATTTCAGGCAGTACCCCTCCCTCAATAAAGAAATCGGGAAAGATGGTTACCGCGGCACTGTAAAAGTACGCCGACAAGGTACCCACAGCGATTAGTGTGTTCATGTCGGCCGTTTTGTACTTTATCAGCAGTTTCAACCCCGAGTAGAATTCCCACCCGACCCAAAACTGTACGGGAGTCGTAAGGGCAAAGAGGACCCAAAGATTATTCAAAATGCCGGGAACAAAAGGAAACCATTCCGGGAAACTTCCCAAAAATATAAGGACCGAAAGAATACCGCCGACGACAAGTTTTGCCCGAAGAATCTTCAGCCGTTTTTCGCGTTCAGTTTTTTCCTTATCTAAGAAATCTTCCGTCTCCCCTTCTTCTTTCTCCGGCTTGTATCCGGCATCAACGATGACTTTAAAAATCTCATCAATGGTAACCTTTTTGGAATCAAAAACCACCTTGGCCCGCTGGCTTGAAAAGTCAAAGTCGCTATTTTTAATCCCTTCAAGTGTTTTAACGGCGCCCTCAACCACCATCGCGCAGTGAGGCGAATCCATACCGAACACTTTTATTGAAACTGATTCTGTGTTTGCGCCTTGCGCTGTTTCTTTTGCATCCGTTTTCCTCCCGACTTCCATTTTGTATCCAACAGATTGAACGGCCTCGGAAAGCGCTGCCTCAGAAACAACATTCTCGTCAAACTCAATGAGTGTTGTTTCCGTTGCAAAATTCACCGTCGCAGAGTGGACACCGGGCGTTTTTAAGAGCACGCGCTCAATCGTACCGGCGCAACTGGCACAATGCATTCCGTACATTTTGTACGTTTCTTTTTTCATAAGGGATTATTTTATCTAACCGATTTATACCCGCCCGGAACGCCGCTCTTTGAGAGTACAATTTGCCAAAGTTGGGTATAGCGAGCGCGGAACCCCCCGGCATTCGAGAGAAGATAATATTTCCACATACGGTAGAATCGCTCACTGTACGCACCTTTAAGTGTAGGCCACGCCTCGTTGAAGTTTTTGAACCATGCCATAAGCGTTTTGTCGTAATCGGTGCCAAAATTATGCCAATCCTCAACGACAAAGACCTGCTCTATTGCGCCGCCAATCTGTTGTATAGAGGGAATCATACCATTCGGAAATATATATTTATTAATCCATGGGTCGGTTTTATGAACACTTCGATTACCGCCGATCGTATGGAGCAAAAACAAGCCACCTGGTTTCAGCACTGAATCAACGATGTGCATAAAGGTGCGATAATTTTTATATCCGACATGTTCAAACATACCTAAGGACACCACATGATCAAACGTTTCATCTTTGATATCACGGTAATCCTGGAGGCGAAACTCGACTGGGAGATTCCCCGCACGTGCTCTCGCCAAGGCAACCTGCTCTTTCGACACGGTAACGCCGACAACACGAGCGCCATAGTGCTCCGCCGCAAAAATTGCAAAGCTCCCCCAGCCACACCCAACGTCGAGTATGCGCTCGCCCCCCTTGAGGCCAAGCTTTCGACATATCAGGTCAAGCTTTGCCTCCTGCGCCTCATCCAGTGTTTTTGCTTCGCCAGCTGGCGGGCTCCAATACCCACAGGTGTACGTCATCCGTTTGTCGAGCATTTTTTCGTAGAGGTCATTTCCGATATCGTAATGCTCTTCCGCAACCTGAAATGCCCGGCGTTTGCTTTGAAGATTTGCAAGATACGCCCACACAATGTTTGCAAGAAGCTGTGGCGACCGGACTTTCCTATCGAACCCAGCGCGAAGAATTCGGTCAATAAACTCATCAATTCTTTCGACATCCCACCATCCATCCATATAGGATTCGCCGAGCCCCAACGATCCTCCTCTTAATATGCGGCCATAGGTCTCCTCATTGTGTATGTGCGGATCGTATGAGTTACTCCCGTTTATTGTAATGCCTGTATCTTCAAGCAACGACGTTATAATCTCTTTTTCTTTTTTCATACCATATCTTCATTTTTTCCACGGAACTCTCGTTTCAGTAAATTGAGTGACACCCAAGCAAACCAAAATGGTAGAGCGGAGGTCCTCAACCACAACAACCACCTTGTTTTTTGGGATCTACCTTCTCTGTTTCTTTTTTACTCTCTTCAGCGTGTCCTTTTGCACAGATATGCTTACCAACTCTTTCCGCCACGTTTCCTTTTTCCACATCCTGCCCGCAGACAGCACAGCCTGCCCCATTGTTCCCGCCTTGGCGGGATGCCTCTGGGTGTTTTTTGAATAATCTGAAAGCCATACGCAATATAGTACATTATTTTGCTAAGTGAACGTTCACAGAGAACTTGCTCCAATGAACGCCAACAACCACCGGCCACCGGCCACATTGTCGGCATGTCCAATTTCTCTTCCTACCTCACACACCTCAAAAGAAATGTGTGTGGCGGAGCCGAATAGTACCCTCTCTAGGACGCAAGGCCTGCGTCCTGTCTTTTGTGCATTCCTGTGTTAGTCGCAAATGCAAACTTTCCTGCAAAGCCAGGCAAACAGCACACCGATGAGCCACCCATAAATGAACGACTCAACGACACCTATCACAATACCTACAAAGCTCATACTAAAGCCCGGATAGACAATCCGAAGAATGTTCAAGTGGAGCTCCTTCAGAACCGGATCGAGCAGCACCAAACCCCATGCCATACAAAGCCCGAAAATCGCAACCCAAAGCACACCAAACACATTTCCTGATTTAATAATGTTTATGTTATTCATGTTGATTTTATTTCTACATTTTTAACTCGACCTTTATGTACCACAACTATGGTAATCCAGCCCATTCACAATACCCCCTAGGGGTATTGAAGTCAACGTACTGCCATGCCCTGCTGTGGACAACCCCCACACCTATCGGGGTATTGCTTTTTGTTGTGCCCCTCGCGTGTATTGTGAAGTCCTCTGTTTTCTTATCATTAGTTTGTCACTGGTGTTATTTTGAAAAAGCACAACGATACCCCAATAGGTGTGGGGACAACCCCCGCGGCGCTGTGTATCAATTCTCCCAAACGAACACGCGCTCCGGTATGCCTCCTATATCTCGTATTACAATCTTAAATGTTTGCAATTGTGCGGCAACTGCGTTAAACGACAGTATACCTTCTCTATGGTGCCCTCCCGGCGGATCGCCTTCCCATGCAATCGGCTTGTACTGATTCCCCTCTCCATCAACGAGGTAGGAAACCTCTACAAGGTCTTGCCGCAGTTCAACCGAGTGTGTACTAAGAGTAACTGCAAAATTAAGGGTGCCTTCTTGATTTAAGTCGCCAATTGGTACGACTGCAATCGTAACAGCCCCCTCGTTATTTGCTTGCTCTTCCCAACCACCCGCTTGCGCGGGCACGGGGAAATCTTGCCCTTGAGTGGAAGTGTCTGCACCACCAGAGCGAGCGTTGTTTAGAATGTAATAGCCGGACACTACTGCCAAGATAGCGACCAAGCCGATAATGCCTATTGCTATTTTTATAGTACTCATGCTATTTGAGAATGTTTAGTGACTTTTACAACCTTATCTGCAATGTAAAGAATACCGGCCACATTAAACGCAAGCCCGACCCAAAAGAACTCAACTTGGTACTGGCTTATAACGCTCACGAAACCGGTAACTCCTATAATGGGAAGAATGTTGATGAGATAGTGCGAGCAACACGATATCATCGCGCCCGTAGAAGTTACGCCGGACACGGCGAGAACTTTGCCGGACGCGCCCGCATTGTGGATAACGCTCCTTAGATACGTATACAGGCCAATTTGAATGCCAAAGCCAACCGCAAGCGGCACAATAAAGTACCAAAATGTTGCGAATTGCTCTTTGGCAAAATCCCATCCCGAGATAATAGTTATGACAGCGAAATAAAGTAAAAGGAGTGCCAGCGCACCTACCACTCCTTTTATAATCGATCGTGCAATCATATATTTGCTTTGTTACACGCCGCAACTTCCACCACCCTGCTGCCCAACCGGTTCAACTTCCGACAAAACCTGTGCATAGCCCTGTGCGCTTGAATATGCTGAACCCAACACTACTTTTGGCTCGACATCGCTCCAACTCACGCCACGCATATTGAAGTATTCTGCAATGGTCATATACGTATCCGGGAACCAATATGCGTTTACCTGAAGTGCCACCTTGTACATCTCTTGTTCGCTCGCGCCCTGGGAAGCAAGCAACTCCAAGAGCCCCAACATCGCCATTCCATGATTGCAGTCAGGAAAATGGACTGCATTCCCACAACACGGACGGTAAATGTTCTTGGATACCTTCTCAACTAATTGCTGTTGTTCCCCCGTAAGTGTTACGAAAGAGTGCGTACTGTAATGGTCCATGACGCCTCCTTTTGACAATGGCCACCCGCCTGTTGAGGCAAACCTGTCGGCGCCTCCATAGGTAGGGTCCATCATCGGGCCTTCCTCGAGAATTCTATTTTTGTTTGAAAGGCCAAACGCCCATAAGAGGTTCAAGATAGAGTTCGCATTTTCTGTATTTATTTCGAGCTTGCCGTTATCTTCACCAGTCAGAAGCCCTAGGGTAACTGCATCCATTCCACCTCTCTGCGCATAGAGGGACTCAAATTTGTCCTTATCAATAACTCCTGTTTCAACCATCTTTTTACCGAGGTCCCCCCATACAGCAGGCAGGATTGTGCCGGCGGTAGGCAGTACCTCTTTTGCCAGCTCTGCGCCACTTTTCTTTTGCGCCGTATCCGTCTGCCCATAAGTGCCTGCAATAAAGCGCGGTGTTATGTTTATGTCGAACAGTTGCACAAGAACAAAGGCCCCGACAAGAGAAATGGTAAGCCACTTCCAATAGTTGACGTTCTTAAGTGATGTGTCAGGCGACTTATTTTCCCTTGTTTGATTTTGTGAGTCCATATTTTTTATTCGTTTGAGGAATCCTCTTTTATTCCGTTTTCCTTGTTATGAAACCTCTTTCGTATAACAGGGTAAAGGAAGAGTGAGAAAGCCCCGATGATAATAGCACCCCACAGCGCATCAGGAACAACTGCAAGTGTTTCAAGAATGTTTTGTGTCCACATATTGAGCGTGCGGCCAACCTGCACTTGTGAGTGTGGAGACCAGAATGCGTTGTTGGAAAATCCAAGGTAGAGCATGGTACCTCCAATGAGCAAAAAGATAGCGCTTGCCAACAAGTTAGTTGAATGTACGTAGAAGGTTTTCCCCGTTATCTCCATTTTCAAGAGTTTTCCCTGAATAATTTTCGATTGTTCTACCTTATATTTGTCGTAGAAGTAGGCGGTGGCAAACAGAGGGAATGTCATGCCAAACACATACGCAAACACAACGATAATTGCCTTCCAGAAAGCTCCGGATATAACAGCAAGCGTCATTGCCCCAGCAAGTACGGGCGCACAGCAAGAGGTAGCGGCTCCCGACAATACGCCAAGAAGAAAAACGGATTTCACATTTGATGGATCCATTTTCGATTGAAGACGCTTCGGAAGCGGCAAAGATATCCCCTTTCCAAGAACCGACATGACGGCAAGAATGAGCATGAACAGACCTCCAAAGATATACAATTCTTTGTGGAAATCTCTGAATATCTGCGCAAGCCCTGCGGCTCCCAAGCCGATAGGTACGAGCACTGCGGATATCCCAAGGAAGAATATGAATGTCATTTTCAAGATATTCTTTTTCTCCCGAAACGCGGATGCGAGATATGCCGGCAACAGAACAGTGATACAACACGGCGCAAACAGCGCAACCATGCCGGCAAAGAACGCTGCAATGATTGATGCGGAAAAGATTATGTCCATATGTTTTAAGTTTAGAGCGATGAATTTACCGAGTCACCGTTGCGCGGAATTTCAGCTCGACTCTTGGTGACTTGAACGAATTGGTCTCGAGGTATATGGATCTGTCGGCCAATCCAACGCCGGATGGACCATGTGCCGCCGGGTCAAATACTGCCTCTACCGTTGCGGATTCCCCTGCACCAATTTCTATATTTGTACTCGACGTGCCGGCGTGGCCAGGCATGCCAAACAAACCATAGGTATCACCCGAAGCATTGGTAACCGAGGCGGTCGTGCACATGCACGAGGTATACACCTTTCCTATTAGTACCGGCTCCTCACCATCATTCTTTACCTTAAATGCATACGATACATTGCCGTCCTGCATCAAGATTGTCCCGAAGTCAAAGCTGTTATTTTCAACCGAGAGAGAACTCGCCGAATACGTCGCCGGATTGGAGTTAGCGATAGCGTTCGTATTTCCCTTTACCACTATTGCAGCAACAGCGCCAATAACAAGAACTGTTCCCACAACATATACAAGTACTGTACTACTTTTTTTCTTCATATTTGTATAATTAATTATCTATTTAATTTGCGCAGTAAGACACCCTCTTTGGGAGCTTCCCGGGCGCACGGCAGTGAGGTTACGAATGCCTAAGCAGTCCTGATGGTTCAGGTTCTGTCATGCGCCCACTGGCGCGCATGAGGATCTCGTTTGTTATGCAAAGCAATCCAACGCAAAAGTTTTATGCTTTGAATAAAATCGGATTCACTGTCTACGTAGTATCTAACGATAGTATCTGAAATCCGAGTACGGTACTTTTCTAAAATAAGCGAACGGGCAACTAAAAGGAGTATGCGTAGAATCAGGAAAGAAAGCAGGAGTAAAACGCCTGTACTCACGATTGCTTGAGAAACATATTGCAATCCTGATATGTAGTGATTCGCAAGCGCCAGGGAACTGTCGGCAGGAGGACAACCACCGCCCGACAGTATTGAAATTGGGCAAGTGGGTTGTCCAACATGGCTCATTAATCCCATACTTAAAAAGCCGAAAATACCAACAGATAGAATGGCTGTAACGAGCACTACGGGCAGGACCTTTGGGTGTTTACTTAAAAACATATATGAAATATAGCATGTATTTTTACTACTACCACGCGCAACCTAGTTCTACTTCTTCTTCGATATCTTGTAGACAGATAGGATTTCTGCGGCCGCCTTTTTGTGCTTGCCGCTTTTCATCTGTTCTACCACATGTGTTGAAAGATGATTTTCTAGCAAGTTGTCCTCAACCGATGAGAGCGCCTGGCGAACCGCCGAGGCCTGCGTGATGATATCAACGCAGTATGCTTCTTCGTCCACCATTTTTTGTAAGCCACGCACCTGTCCTTCTATTATCTTAAGGCGATGTGTTAATCTTTTCTTGATTGCACCTTTCATATCGGGTATAATACCCCCTACGGGTATTTTAGTCAACTAACAACAAAGCGTATGGAATTTGATTACACGGTTGCTACAAACAAAACATTTGATGATGCGGTTCGCTCGGTAGAGAAAGAAATCGCCGAGGCAAGTATGCGCGTCCTTCATATTCATAACGTACAGCAGACATTTGCCGAGAAGGGCGTTGAACGGGAGCCGTTTAAGATAATTGAGTTTTGCAGCGTGAAATATGCGAAAGAGTTTCTGGAGGCAGACATTAAGATAGGCCTGTGCATGCCGTGCAAAATAAATGTGTACGAAAAAGACGGCGCGGTACACATATCGGGCATGCGTCCAATAATACTCCCCCATTTCTTCCCGAATGCAAACCTAGGTAATATGCCAGAGGAAATAGACAACATTGTGCAAACTATTATTAATAACGCCAAGGGAGTATGAAAATTACCACCTTACCAATAGCCGCCGCAACAATTATTGCGACTGTTGCTGTCGTTTTTGCTTTGCCGCTTATAGCAAACGCGCAAGAGATTGATAACCATACTGCGCAAGAAGAAGCCGCGGGACAAGCGCTTTGGGAAAAACTGCAGGCAGAAGAGATATCCTGCCCCGATTTGTCAGAGGAGGACTTTGCCGCACTTGGGGAGTACTTTATGGGGCTCATGCTCGGCGATTCGCACGAAGCGATGAACAATCAAATGATTCAAATGATGGGAGAGGAAGGCGAGGAACAAATGCACGCCACTTTGGGCAAGCGCATGAGCGGCTGTGAGCCAAACGCAGAGGCAGAGTACGGTATGGGTGGAATGATGTCTATGATGGGAATGGGCGGCGGCTTTATGGGAGGAAGCAGTTCGCCTATGAGTTCGGGATTTAACAGCTTTAACAACAACTCTATGATGGGATATGGATTTGGCGGGTTTTTCGGGGGCTTTATTATGCTCCTTTTTTGGGCCTTGGTCATTGTCGGTATCATTGCTCTTGTACGATACCTTTCAAGTGGCAACCAAAGGGCGGGAACGCCCAAAAGCGCACTGGACATACTGAAAGAGCGCTATGCTAAGGGCGAGATAGATAGGGACGAATTTGAAGCAAAAAAGAAAGACCTCTTGTAGCAGTTCTTATAATTGAACCTTCTTTGGATACATCTTTATAACGAGTATTGGATCGAAAACCCCTCAACAACACAGCGCGAGGGGTCTTCTCCACTCGAATGGCATTTCTTAACGCCATTCGAATGGATTTTGGATTTGGGAAGAGATTCATGCTTCACTTTTGTGTCTGTCGAGTAGGTCAGGCGTCGGAACCTGGTTCCTTAACCCGGACGCGTACGAGCGGAGCGTATAGCTCGGCTTCGTTGCCGCCCACGCGCGCCTTAATGCGGGCAATAGTAACGAACTTCACTGCATCGGGGAAAGTCAGATCCATTTCCCCTATGACTTCTTCGACGGTCACATAAACATGTATAAGTCCGCACTTGCCGAGACCTCGCAGGAGAGACACGAGATAATCCGCAACTTGGTACCCATCTTTAGCGTGGGTGTTGACGATGTCCATCACCGTATTGAGATCTTTGCAGGCCGTGAGACCGACGAGGAACTCGGTTTCCTCGCCGAGAATGACCGTTGTGTCGCCTCGAATTTGAGCGTACTCACGTTGCGCAACGCCACGATCGTGAACGTCGGCGGTCTGGATGATGTCGCCCCAGCCATCAGCACCTGTGGCGGGGTATGCAGCCATGCCGATGAGGAATGCAGTGGCGGTCATCAAGACAACTTCCCTCATTTTTCTCATTTTAAACTCCCGTGTTTGTCGCATCTCGCGAATTGCGCGCGCTTCTTCAAGAACAAGCGCCTGACAATAGCCATCTTGGTTATTGTTCAGGTGCCGCCTCGCCAAAGGTAATCTGTGATGTCCTCTCTTTGGGATAACAAACCGCGAGTTCCATGCAGTGCTGGGAGCAAAAGGTTCCCAGCTCGTTGACCCACACGTTCCCGCCGATTTCCTTATGACACTCGGCGCAGAACAGTATGGTTGGTGCATACGAGTGCCACTTCATTTTGCTTCTCCCTACGAGAATAGGCCGCCTGCGTAGATGACGGCGAGTATTGCCACCGCTGAACATCCAAGGAATGTCAGGCGGGTCACCCGCTTCTCCCGCACACAGTTGGCGCACGGCTTGTCGAACTCCTTGCGCATACTGCACTCCTCACAGATTATTAGGAAAGTTCCTGGTCCGTCATATATCATTTTCTTTCTCCTCCCTTTTCAACGATCAAATGATCAATGACTCCGCCAAAAAAAATGGCGAAATTCAGTACAAAAACACCTATTTTTAAAGTATCACCTCTCGGGTAGTAATCAAGCACGCATGTGCACAACTTTTTTTGAGTTAACTCAAACTGGCTGCCGAACTTGGACTTTTACCCGCACACCAAGTTATGCCTCGTGTCCATCGCTGCCGGACTTGGATTCGAACCAAGATACCATGCTCCAGAGGCATGTGTCCTACCATTAGACGATCCGGCAGCGATATACGCGATGATTTTTTAGAGAACGAACTTGGTGTGCGGGCGTGCCTAGATGACAACATCCAGAGTGTTGCATCCTACCATTAGATGACCCGGCAAATCAAACAAACGTCCCGTACGGGACGTTTGCATAATACCCTGATTCACACCGTATCTCAATTCCTTATACCGCCCTGCTTTTCTTGTAACAGTCGCGACACAGTATGTTGCTCGTCTCACGTGGTTCAAAAGGAAGTTCGGTCACCGTACCTGCACATCCCTTACAGCTCCAGTTTCCAGAAACCATCTTGCGCTCGCCCTGAGCTTCGCGTTTCTTAGAGTGGCAATCGCGGCAAAGCAAATTCTCTGTACCGCGCGGCTCAAAAGGAAGCTCTTTTATACCTCCCCCGCATCCACTGCACGACCAATCGCCCTGCACCATCTTTTTTTCATCTTGGTTACTCATATGCACGAAAGTATACCACAGCACCACCTGCTCTCCCCACTCCCTATCCACTATATCCCTAATTCGTGCGAATTAGGGATATAGTGTTATTGGCAAATGGAAAAAGAATGGAGGAAGAGAGGGGGTCGGAGGTTGCAAGTTGGAAGTTGTAAGTTTGGGATTGTGGCCCGAAATTCATCTCTATTTTCCTTTTTTGAGGAGTTCGGCGTAGCGCTTTTGTATTCTTTCTACCTTTGGCGCTATGATGAGCTGGCAATACGCCGCCTCTTTGTTCTTCTTAAAATAGTCGTGATGATATTCTTCCGCCTCCCAAAACGTCTCGAAAGGAACAACTTGTGTCACCACCTTAACGCCTTCCGCCCTTAGTTCGCGAACGGTTTCTTCCGCTTCCTCCTTCTGTTCGTCGCTCGTATAAAAAATAGCCGAACGATACTGTTCACCAACATCGTTTCCTTGCCGATTAAGCTCCGTTGGATCATGCGTTGCAAAAAATACGGTGAGGAGTTCATGGTAGCTCACCTTTTCCGGGTCGTACGCAATGCGTACCGCCTCGGCATGCCCCGTATTACCCTCAACCACCACTTCGTATGTCGGATTCTCGACATATCCGCCAGCGTAGCCGGGAGCAGTTGACTGCACCCCTTTGAGATTTTTAAATACTGCTTCCGTACACCAGAAACACCCGCCTGCAAATACTGCTGTTTCCATACTATTTTATTGATAAAATGTAAAATCCATATTTATCAATTTCTTCTTTTTGAGAAAAAGTGTCAGGATGAAATTTTCTTACATAGGTGACTTCTTTTTC
>Ga0326597_10004651_pt1 | contig 19247 bp, 9 predicted proteins | sample RVTome_12_FD_203789 | JGI IMG/M metagenome (GOLD analysis project Ga0326597, IMG submission 203789) | Soil microbial communities from uranium-contaminated site in the Upper Colorado River Basin, Wyoming, United States - RVT100D185 | ecosystem: Environmental > Terrestrial > Soil > Contaminated >... | reverse complement strand
TCGGATCGTCCGCGATCGTGCCGTCGATTTTCATTCGCGTGTCTTCGTGATGTCGAGGTTGTGGAGCGTGTTGACGAGCATCGTCCAAGCGGCGAGCTGCGCTCTGCCCGCCGCTGGAATCGAGGTCAGGCCGCTGCAGATCTCCGCGGCCAGCGCCGGCTCTTCGCGGTAGCGCCGCTCGAGGTCGTCGACCAGCCGCGACAGGATGGCGCGTTCCTGCGCGTCCGGCAGCCGTGAGGTCACGGTTTCGTAAGCCATCTCGATCCGGCCGGAAGCGTCGAGTCCCGCTGCCGCGAGCCCGGGCTCCGCGAGCACTGTCTGCGCGAGCACTGTCTGCGCGAGGCTCCGCGCGGCCTTCAGGTATTCGGTCTCGTTGAGGAGCAAGAGCGCTTGCGACGGCGTGTTGGTGCGCTCGCGCCGCGCGATGCAGGCGTCGCGGATCGGCGCGTTCAAGATCGTCATCTGCGGCGGCGGCATCGCGCGTTTCCAGTACGTGTAGACGCTGCGGCGATGGATCGCGTCACCGGTGTCGGCCTCGAATCGCTCGCCGATCATGGTCACGGCCCTCCAGAGGCCATCGGGCTGCGGCGGCTTCACGCTCCGGCCGAACATCGTGGACGAGAGCAGACCGCTCGTGGCGAGGACCTGATCGCGGACCAACTCGGCATCCATCCGGAAGCGCGATCCACGCGCGAGCAGCCGGTTCTCCGGATCGCGCGCGAAGTCCGCGGGGGCGGCGGCCGACGACTGACGGTAGGTCTTCGAGGCCACGATCTGCCGCACGAGTGCCTTGGTGTCCCAGCCGGACTCCACGAACGAGACCGCGAGCCAGTCGAGCAGCTCGGGATGGCTGGGAAACTCGCCTTGGGAACCGAGGTCCTCGGAGGTCTTCACGAGTCCGACACCGAGGAGCTGCTGCCAGATCCGGTTGACCGCGACTCGCGCCGTCAGCGGGTGCTGGCGGTCGACGAACCAGTCCGCGAGGTCGAGGCGCGAGGCGGTCTCGCCTCGCTTCCTCAGCGCGGGCAAGAACGCGGGCGTATCGCGGACGACTTCCGCGCCCGGGTCGTCGTACTGCCCACGTTTCATGATCGAGGTCGGTCGAACCTCGGCGCGTTCCTTCATCACCATCGCCCGCGCCATCGCCCGGTCGAGCTCCTGGCGCTCCCGCTCGAGGTCGCTCTTCCTCGCGAGCAACTTCGTCGCCGATTCGACGAGCGCCAGCCGCGTCTCGGCGTCCGTCGCGTCCTGGGCGGTTTTCTCGGCGTGCGGCACTTCGGATTCGAGCCGGGCGAGCTCGTCGTCGATATCCCGCAGCCGCTGCTTCTGCTCGGGAGTCCCCAGGACCGCGAGGGGCGCTTGCAGCCCATCTTTCGGAGCCCCGTCGGTCTCCGGATCCGCGTCGATGTTGTTGAAGAATGCGAACAGCGAGTAGAAGTCCTTCTGCGTCAGCGGGTCGTACTTGTGATCGTGGCAGGAAGCGCAGTGGACGGTCATCCCCAGGAACGCGGTCCCCACCGCCGTGACCCGGTCGACGACGTTCTTGAAGAAGCTCTCCTCGGGCAGCGCCGTTCCACGGTCGATGATCAGGTGCAGGCGGTTGAAGCCCGACGCGACGAGCTGATCGTCGCTCGCATCCGGGAAAAGGTCGCCGGCGAGCTGGTAGCGGACGAAGTCGTCGTATCCGAGGTTGTCGTTGAACGCCCGGATCACCCAGTCGCGGTACGCGACGGAGTTCCGGTAGAAGTCCTTGTGCATGCCGTTGGTGTCGGCGAATCGCACCAGATCGAGCCAGTAGTGCGCCATGTGCTCGCCGTACTGCGGCGCGAGGAGCAGGCGGTCGACGAGCGCCTCGTAGGCTTCGGGACGGTCGTCCGCGAGGAAATCGCGGATCTCGCTCCGAGTCGGAGGAAGCCCGGAGAGGTCGAATGAGACCCGACGGATGAGAGTGCGCCTGTCCGCTTCCGCCGACGGCTTCAGCCCCGCGGACTCGAGCCGCGCGAGCACGTACGCGTCGATCGGCTGCTGGCCCCACTCGCGGTCCTCGACCGCGGGAATCCCCGCCATCCTCGGCGGCACGAACGACCAGAGCTCGTCGTAGGGCGCTCCCGCCGCGATCCAACGTCGTACGAGCTGCTGGTCGGCGGCGGACAACGGCGCCTTCTGCGCTTGCGGCGGCGGCATCACCTCGCCGGCATCCGGTGAGGTGATGCGGGACCACAGTTCGCTCTCCTCGAGCGATCCCGGTTGGACGGCCGTCGAGCCGTCGCGGGTTCGATACGCGCCGTCGGCGCCCGTGGCCCGGTCCAGACGGAGCTCTGCCTGGCGCTTTCGCTCGTCGGGTCCGTGGCAAGCGAAACACCGACCGGACAGAATCGGGCGGATGTCGCGGTGGAATGAGATCTCCTGCGCGGGGGTGCTCGTCCCACCGCCGGCGAGTAACGCTACGACGCATTCGAGAGCCGGCCATCGCCGCCGGCGCTTCCGTTGCGGAGTCATCGGCCCATCCTGGAGGCGCTGTTGCTCGGAGGTCACGGAGAGGAGCGGCCCGACTCGACCGTTCGCTCCCGGCCGCCATTCTCTGCGACCAGAGCGGTGAAATCCACCGAGGTATCGAGGATGGTGGGGGACGCCTCCCCGCGGCGGCTTCCGGGATTCGTCGGTCGAGTGCGCGACGGTCCTCCCGACACGGTGGTATCCTGAGGCCCGGTGGTCGGACGGCTGTTCCGAAATCGTCAACGGCGCGTGTCGCCCCCGCGTTCGGCGTTCGCCGCGATCGGCGTTCGCTCTGATCGCATTCTCCGAGAGAGTTCGATGAACCGAAGCACCTCCGTGACCGCGGCGCTCGCCCGCGTCGATTTGCCCGTCCTCGTCGTCGTCGTCCTCGTCGGCTTCCTCGCCGCGGCGCCGTCGGCTCGCGCCGGCGAGGCCGCGTTCGAGCTCCGGCCGGGCGACCACGTCGCGTACATCGGCAACACGCTCGCCGACCGCATGCAGCACGATGGCTGGCTCGAGACCTGCATCCAGGCGCTCTACCCCGAGCACGAGCTCTCCTTCCGCAACCTCGGGTTCGCGGCGGACGAGCTCCGTGTGCGCCCGCGCGAGGAGAGCTTCGGCAGCGCCGACGAGTGGCTCACCAGGGTCCAGGCCGACGTCGTGTTCTGCTTCTTCGGTCGCAACGAGGCGCTCCGCGGCGAAGCGGGGCTCGCGGGTTTCCGCCGCGACCTCGCGGGCGTCATCGACGAGATGCTCGCGCAGGACTACGGCGGCCACGGCAGTCCCCGGCTGGTGTTCTTCTCGCCGATCGCGCACGAGAACGTGCGGAGCCCGCACCTTCCCGACGGCTCCGCGCAGAACGCATCGCTGGCTCTCTACACCGCGGCGATGCGCGAGGTCTGCGCCGAGAAGCAGGTCCGCTTCGTCGATATCTTCGAGCCGACGCGTGCGCTCTTCTCGCGCGCGCCGACCCCGCTCACGCTCAACGGCGTGCACTTGGAGCCCGAGGGCAATCGCGCCCTCGCTGGGATCATCGTCCGCGCGCTCCTCGGCAGGGAGCCGCCCGCTGACGGGCCCGCGCTCGAGAAGCTGCGCGACGCGGTCCTCGAGAAGAACTACCACTGGTTCAGCCGCTACCGGGTCGTCGACGGCTACAACGTCTTCGGCGGCCGCTCGAAGCTCGCCTGGTTCGGGCAGTCCAACGCCGACGTCATGACGCGCGAGATGGAGATGTTCGACCTCATGACCGCCAACCGCGACCGGCGGATCCACGCGGTCGCGCGCGGGAGCGACCTCGTCGTCGTCGACGACAACCTCCCGCCGGACCTGCCCGTGAAGCCGAACAAGAACGGCCCACTCGAGGGCGGGCGATTCCGATACCTCGACGGCGAGGATGCGATCGAGAACATGACCGTCCACGAGGGGATGCAGGTCAACCTCTTCGCGTCGGAGAAGATGTTTCCGCGACTCATCAATCCCGTCCAGATGGCGGTCGACACCGACAGCCGCCTCTGGGTCGCGGTCTGGCCGAACTACCCGCATTGGAATCCGCGCTGGCCGCGCAACGACGCGATCTTGATCCTGCCCGACGAGGACCACGACGGCGTCGCCGATGAGTGCATAGTCTTCGCGGACGGGCTCAACAGCGTGACGGGTTTCGAGTTCTGGGGCGGCGGGGTGCTCGTCGCGGCGCTACCCGAGATCTGGTTCCTCGAGGACACGGACGGTGACAACCGCGCCGACCGCAAGATCCGCATGCTCCAGGGCGTCTCGAGCGCCGACACGCACCACTCGGCCAACGCGCTCGTCGTCGGGCCCGACGGCTGGCTCTACTGGTCGCGCGGCATCTTCAACGTCGCGAACTTCGAGACGCCGACGACGGTCTACCGCTCGGGCCAAAGCGGCGTCCACCGGTTCAACCCACGGACCTTCGAAGTCGAGTTCCACTTCCCGATCGGCCCGAACCCCCACGGCGACGCGTTCGATCAGTGGGGCTACCAGTTCGCGTGCGACGGAACCGGAGGCACGGGCTCGTACATCGACATCGGCAAGGGCATAGGCAACAAGGAGTGGTTCCGCAAGCGGGTGAGGCCGGTGCCTGCGATCGGTTTTCTGTCGAGCAGCCACTTTCCCGATGAGTTGCAGGGGAACTTCCTCATCGCGAACACGATCGGTTTCCTCGGCGTCCTCCAGCACGAGGTGGAGTACGACGGCGCCGACATCACGGCGGTCGAGGTCCAACCGATCGTGGTTTCCTCCGACCAGAATTTCCGCCCGAGCGATCTCGAGATCGGCGGCGACGGGGCGCTCTACATCTCGGACTGGCACAACGCGCTCATCGGGCACATGCAGCACAACATGCGCGACCCGAACCGCGACCACGAGCACGGTCGCGTCTACCGGGTCACGTACCCGGGGCGTCCGCTGGTCACGCCGGCGAAGATGCGCGGGAAGCCGATCGAGCACGTCGCCAAGCAGTTCTTCGCCAGAGAGAACAGCACGCGGTACCGCGCCCGGCTCGAACTGTCCGGCCGCGATGCCGGTGCGATCACGAACGAGCTCGGCGCCTTCGTCTCGTCGCTCGACGTGACGAAGCCCGCGGACGCGCAGGCGCTTCTCGAGTGCCTCTGGGTCTTCGAGGAGCAGCGCTTGCCGGACGCCGATCTCCTGCGCACTGTTTTCCGGGCGGCCGAGCCGCGCGTGCGAGCGGCGGCCATCCGCACGCTCGGACACCAGGGGACGCGCGTCGCGGAGTGGGAATCGACCCTGATCGCCGCGTCGCGCGATGAGTCCGCGCTGGTGCGAGCCGAAGCGGTCAAGGCGGCGGTCTCGTTTCCCGGGTTGACCTCGGCCGAAGTCATCTTCGAAGCGGCGACGCGGCCGACGGACGCCGAGCTCGACACCGTCCTGCGCTACGCGAAGGGCCAGATCGACGTCGACGCGATCGTCGCGGACGCGCTGCGCACGAAGAAGCCGCTCTCGCCCGCAGCGCGGAACTACGTGCTCGCGAACGCGAGCGTCGACGATCTCTTGCGTCTCGACCGTTCGCCCGAGGTCTACGAGGCGATCCTCCGCCGCAGCGACGCGAAGCGTGGCGCGCTGCGCGACGCGGTCGACGGGCTCGCGAAGACGCGCAACGTCGCTTTCTGCGAACTCTGCCTCGACCTGATCGAAGCGCGCGACCAGGGCGATGACACGGCGACCATCGAGCATCTCGGCGCGCTCCTCGCGACGTCTCCCGACGCCGAACTGCGGGCGGTGCGCCGGCGCATCGAGGCGCTCGCGACCAGAGGGCGTTCGGCAGAGACGCGGCGTGCGGGCTACATCGCGTGGATCGCTGCCGACGGTTCGGGCGACGGGGCCTTCCTCGCCGCATCGCAGTCGAAGGAGCGCTTGCGCGACATCCTCGGTGCGGTGCCCGCGATGCCGGACGACGCGCTCCGCGCCACGCTCCTCGGAGACGTCCGCGCGCTGGTCTTCGACTTGCCGCCGAACCTGAGCGCCGACCCAGAGGAGGCGCTCGGCCAGAGTGGCATCCGTGTCGACTACTTCCATCCGTGGGCTCGAGAGGTGCCCGCCGAGGCGCTCGAGAAGCTCACTGCGCGCGCGAGCGGCATCGTCCCGCGGATCGTGATGGACGTGCCGCAGCTCGCGGAACGCGACCAGTTCGCGCTGCGCTTCACCGGTCTCCTGCAAGTCCCGACGTCGGGTCGCTACACGTTCTCGACGACGTCCGACGACGGGTCGCGGCTCTACGTCGGCGGTCGCCAGGTCGTCCAGAACGACGGCCCGCACGGCATGGTGAAGAAGAGCGGCAGCGTCGAACTGCCCGCCGGCATGCACCCGATCCTCGTCACCTACTGCGACCAGGGTGGTGGCGACGGCCTCGTCGTCGAGTGGTCCGGTCCCGGATTCCGCGAGCAGAAGATCCCGGCGGAGCGGCTCTACGTGAGCGGCGGCGAGTCGATCCACGACCTCGCCATCCGCGCGCTCTCGAGCCTGCCCGGACACGAGGCAGCGAAGGTCGCCGACCTCGTGCGCCTGATCAAGCTGGGCCGCCATCAGGCGAGCGCGATTCCGGCGTTGCGCGGGATCCCCGAAGCGCACTGGCCCGCGACCGCGGCGGCGGAGCTGGTCGACAACCTGATCGGCTACCTGACCTCGCTGCCGGCTTCGGCGCGCACGGCGGGACCGGCACTCGACGCGATCGCGATCGCCGAGACTCTCGCCGGGAAGTTGCCCGAGAAGCAGGCGTCGTCGGCGCGCGAGCGCCTCCGCGATCTCGACGTCCGAGTCATCGCGATCGGCACGGTGCCGGAGCGGATGATCTTCGACAAGGAACGTATCGCGATCGCTGCGGGCAAGCCGGTCGAGTTCCGCTTCTCGAACTCGGACAACATGCCGCACAACTTCGCGATCACGCTCCCGGGCGCGCTGGTCGAGGTCGGCGAGCTGGCCGAGGCGACCGGCACCGAGCCTGGCGCGGTCGCGCGTCACTACATTCCGAATTCGGAGAAGATCCTGCTCGCGAGCCGACTCCTCGAGCCGGGCGAGCGACAGACGCTGACGTTCGACGCTCCGGAGGCCCCCGGGGTCTACCCGTACGTCTGCACGTACCCGGGTCACTGGCGTCGCATGTTCGGTGCGCTCCACGTCGTCGAGGACCTCGACGCGTACCTCGCCGACCCCGAGGCCTACCTCGCGGCCAACCCGTTGCCGCTGAAGGACGAGATGCTGAAGCTCACCGCTCGCAACACCGAGTGGACTTACGCCGACCTCGCTGCTTCGGTCGACCCGCTGCCGCACGGTCGCGCGTTCGAGGTCGGTCGCAACGTGTTCCGAGCCGCGAACTGCGTCGCGTGCCACAAGATCGGCGAGGAGGGCGTGGCGTTCGGACCGGACCTCATCAAGCTCGAGGGCGAGAAGTACGCGACGACGCACATCCTGCGCTCGATCCTCGAGCCCTCCGCTCTGGTCGACGAGAAGTACCGGTCGAACGTCTTCGTCCTCGCGACCGGACAGGTCGTCACCGGCATGATCGTCGAGGAGACCGACAGCAAGGTGAAGGTCCTCGTCGACCCGCTCGCGAAGGCAGCGCCGGTCGTCGTCGAGAAGTCGGCCGTGATCACGCGGCAGGTGTCGGAGACGTCGATCATGCCCGTCGGACTCGCGAGCAAGCTGACCGCGGAGGAGATCCTGGATCTCATCGCGTACATCCACTCGCGCGCCGACCCGAAGAGCCACCTCTTCGGCGAGCACGCCGGCCACGCGAAGTGATCCGGCGCTCGGAGCGGATGGCGCGAGAGATGTCGGGAGTGACCCGCGCGTTCGACGCGCGACGCCGCGGATGCAGCCGAAGAGCCCGTGCCCGAGCGGCGTACTGGCGATTCCACCGTGCCGGAGGGGCGCGATCTCGCGAACCCTGATCCGCGACCGGCGCGCGCGCGCCGGTGTCGAAGGGATTTGCGACCGATCGCCGTCGAATGGGTGGGACACACCCGAACTCTCGCGCCCTTGACATGGTTTTCCGCGCGGAGCTACGATCGGCGCCCGGAACGAAAGGCGGTGCGACCGATGGCGGGCCTCTCCCACGGGTCGGGTGTCGAGCAGGACGATGGGCTGTCGCGGCGCGGCTTCCTCGCCGCCAGCGGCGGCGCCAGCGCTCTCGTCGCGACCGCGTTCGGCTTCGACCTCCCGCAGGCTTCGGCCGAGGCGAAGGCGCTCGAGATCTCGCGCACCACGAAGACGCACAGCGTCTGCCCGTACTGCGCCGTCGGCTGCAGCGTCGTCATCCACACCCTCGGCGATCGCTCGCGCAACGTGCGTCCGACCGTCGTGCACGTCGAGGGCGATCCCGACAGCCCCGTCAACCGCGGCACGCTGTGTTCGAAGGGGATCTCGCTGAAGCAGTTCATCGTCAACGACCGTCGACTGACGCGGCCGAGATACCGCGCGCCCGGCGCGTCGGAGTGGACCCAGATCGGCTGGGACGAGGCGTTGCGGCGCATCGCGCGCCGGATCAAGGAGACGCGCGATCGGTCCTTCGTCGAGCGCGACCCAGCGGACCGGGTCGTCAACCGCCTCGCTGAGGTCGCTCTGATCGGCGGCTGTACCGACACGAACGAGGTCAACTTCCTCCTCGGCAAGCTGCGCTTCGGTCTCGGTATCCAGGCCTACGAGAACCAGGCGCGCCTCTGACACGGTCCCACGGTGGCCAGTCTGGCCGCCACCTTCGGCCGCGGCGCGATGACGAACGGCTGGACCGACGTCGTGAACTCGGACGTCGTCCTCGTCATGGGCGGAAACCCCGCGGAGAACCATCCGGTGGGCTTCCGCTTCGTCCTCGAGGCGAAGCGCCGCCGCCGCGCCAAGCTCGTCTGCGTCGATCCGCGCTTCAACCGCACCGCCGCGGTGTCGGACCTCTACGTGCCGCTCCGCGCCGGCTCGGACATCGCGTTCCTCGGCGGACTGATCCGCTACACGCTCGAGAGGAAGCTCTACCACGACGAGTACGTGCGGCTGCACACCAACGCGTCGTTCATCGTCCGCGAGGGCTTCGCCTTCTCGGGCGGGCTCTTCAGCGGCTGGAGCGCCGGCGAGCGCAAGTACGACAAGTCGACGTGGAGTTACGAGCTCGGCGATGACGGTTTCGCGAAGACGGACCCGAGCCTCCAGCACGAGCGCTGCGTCTTCCGCCTCCTCGAGGCTCATTTCGACCGCTACGATCCGCCGACCGTCGCGAGGATCTGCGGCTGCCAGCCGGAGGAGTTCCTGCGCGCCGCGGAGATCATCTGCTCGACGGGCTCGCGCGAGCGCCGCGGCACGATCCTCTACGCGCTGGGCTGGACGCAGCACAGCCACTCCGTCCAGCTCATCCACGCCGCTGCGATGCTGCAACTCCTCCTCGGCAACATCGGCGTGCCGGGAGGCGGTATCAACGCGCAGCGCGGCCACTCGAACATCCAGGGAGCGACCGACCTCGGCGCGTGGGACACGCTGCCGGGCTACCTCGGCGTGCCGCGCGCGGAGCACGAGTCGCTCGCCGCGCACCTCGAGGCGACGACGCCGAAGCCTTTGCGCCCGGACGCGATGAACTACTGGTCGAACGCGCCGAAGTTCCTCGTCAGCCTGTTGAAGTCCTACTACGGAGAGAAGGCGACCGCCGGGAACGAGTTCGGCTACCACAACCTGCCGAAGATCGGCCCGGGGGAGGATCACAGCTGGGCCGCGATCTTCGACCGCATGTACCGGGGCGGCGTCCAGGGGCTCATCTCCTTCGGCATGAACCCGGTCGCGAGCGGCCCGAACTCGAAGAAGATGATCGCTGCGCTCGGCAAGCTCGACTGGCTCGTCGTCGCGGAGTGCTTCGAGACCGAGACGTCGACCTTCTGGCAGGCGCGGGACGTCGAGGGCGGCTACTACCCCGAGGCCGCCGATCCGCGGGACATCGCGACCGAGGTCTTCCTCTTGCCGGCGGGGTGCTTCGCCGAGAAGGACGGCGCCTTCGTCAACTCGTCACGCTGGCTGCAGTGGAAGGAGGCGGCGGTCGATCCGCCCGGCGAGGCGAAGCGCGACCAGGACATCATCGCCGGTCTCTTCCTCGAGCTGCGCAGGCTCTACCGCGAGGAGGGGGGCACGGCGCCGGGGCCGCTCCTCGACATCGACTGGAGCTACTCCGACCCGGCGGCGCCGAGCCTCGTCGAGGTGGCGAAGGAGATCAACGGTCAGGACGTCGCGTCGGGCCGGCAGCTCTCGAGCTTCGCAGAGCTCGCTGCCGACGGCTCGACCCGTTGCGGCAACTGGCTCTACTGCGGCTCCTTCACCGAGGAGGGCAACCAGATGGCGCGGCGCGGGCAGGAGGACCCGTCCGGCCTCGGCTTCTTCCACGGCTGGGCGTGGAACTGGCCGCTCAACCGCCGCGTGCTCTACAACCGCGCCTCTGCCGACGCCGACGGCAAGCCGTGGGACCCGCTGCGTAGAGGTATAGAGTGGGATGGCCGGCGCTGGAAGGGCGATGTCCCCGACTACGCCGCGACGCAGCCGCCGGAGGCGTTCGGCTCGTTCATCATGCTGAGCGAGGGAGTCGCCAAGCTCTTCGCGCCCGATTTCGTCGAGGGGCCGTTCCCCGAGCACTACGAGCCGGCCGAGTCGCCGCTCGCGAACCCGCTGCATCCGCAGGTGAGCTCGAACCCGGCCGCGATCATCCTCCAGAGCGATTTCGACCGGCTCGGCTCCTCGGCGGACTACCCGCACGTCGGCATCACGTATCGTCTGGCCGAGCACTTCCACTTCTGGACGAAGCACGTCGCGTCGAGCTCGGGCCTCATGCCGAGCTTCTTCGTCGAGCTGCCCGAGGAGCTGGCGGCGAAGATGGGCATCGCGAGCGGCGACTCGGTGCGGGTGTCGTCGGCACGCGGCAAGGTCGAGGGCCGCGCCCTGGTCACGCGGCGCATCCGACCGCTTCAGGTCGACGGCAGGACGGTCTACCAGGTCGGCCTGCCGATCCACTGGGGCTTCCTCGGTCGGGTCCAGGGGCCGCTCGCGAACAACCTGAGCGCGTCGGTCCTCGATCCGAACTCGCGTACGCCGGAGTACAAGGGGTTCCTCGTCCGAGTCGAAAAGATCTGATGGGCGAGCCGGTCACCGTTGCCAAGCTGATCGACACCTCGACCTGCATCGGATGCAAGGCGTGCGAGGCTGCGTGTCAGGAGTGGAACGACCACGGCTTCCGTATCAGCGACTTCGACGGCACGTACCAGACGCGTCCCGACCTCTCGCACGACTTCTGGAACCTGATCCGCTTCAACGAGCTCGATGTCGACGGCGGCATGGCGTGGCACATGGCGAAGTACCAGTGCATGCACTGCGTCGACCCGGGCTGCCTGCGCGCGTGTCCTTCGCCCGGAGCGATCGTCGTGCGGGAGAACGGCACGGTCGACTTCGAGGATGAACACTGTATCGGCTGCGGCTACTGCATGACGGGCTGTCCCTTCGACGTGCCGCGCCGGCATCCCGAGTCGAAGAAGGTCTACAAGTGCACGCTCTGCTCCGATCGCACGGCGGTCGGATTGGAGCCGGCGTGCGTCAAGGCGTGTCCGACGAGCTGCCTGACCTTCGGCCGTCGCGAGGACCTCCTCGCCGAGGCCGAGTCGCGCGCCCAGACGCTGCGCGAGGACGGCTTCGAGCGAGCCGGAGTCTACAACCCAGAGGGTGTCGGCGGCACGAACGTGTTCTACGTGCTGGCGCGGGCGGATCGCCCCGAGGACTACGGGCTGCCGCGCGACCCGAGGATCCACTGGGCGCTGCGCTTCTGGCAGGGGCCGGTGAAGTGGCTCGGGGGTCTGCTGCTCTTGGGCACTGCGATCGGCGCGTTCTTCCACTACCTGCGCTACGGACCGAAGGAGTCGGGCCATGCCGTCGAGAACGCTGTCGAGCCGGCCGTCGAGCCGGCGCAGGATTGAACGCTACTCGTTCTACGAGCGATCCGTTCACTGGCTCGCCGCGCTGACCTTCGTCTACTCGGCGCTGACGGGCCTGGCGCTCTTCTCGCCGAAGCTCTTGTGGATCGCGTCGGTCTTCGGCGGCGGCGAGGTGCTTCGCGGATGGCATCCGTGGGGGGGCGTGCTCTTTTCCGTCGCGCTCGCTCTGATGTTCCTGAAATGGGCGCGGCAGATGAGGATCGACGCGGACGACCGCAAGTGGCTGCGCGGCGCGCACCGCTACGCTCGCCACGACGACGAGGGGTTGCCGCCGAGCGGCAAGTTCAACGGCGGTCAGAAACTCCTCTTCTGGCTGCAGGTCCTCGCGACGCTCGTGCTCCTCTCGAGCGGTGTCGTCCTCTGGTTTCCCGAGGCCACCGGGCAGGGCCTGCGACTGGCGGCGATCGTGCTCCACTCCTCGACGGCGGTGCTGTCGATGTCCCTGATCGTCCTCCATGTCTACATGGGTACGGCGGCGGTGCCGGGCTCCTTCGAGGCGATGACTCGCGGAGAGGTGAGCGAGGAGTGGGCGCGGGAGCACCACGCGAAGTGGAGCCGCGAGGTCTCGGGCTCCTGAGCGCCGAGACGCGTGGCGCGCGCGGGAACTCGCCGGGCGCTTCCCGTTCGCGCGCGCGGCGCTCGAGTGTTGTCTACGGGCCGTCTTTCCGCCGCAGACGTTCCTGCTGCACCGGCGCGCCGGGGACATCGAGCGCGGCTCGGAACGCGTCGCGGATGCGATCCGGTACGCCGGCGAAGCTGTCCGGCCCCAAGCGCGTCTCCTTCACGTGCGCCGGATCCGAGAAGTCGTAGGTCCGCACCAGGCCCTTCTCGGTGATCCAGAGCTTCGCCGTGCCGCGATCCCAGGCGATCGCGTACGTGAGCCGGCCGTCGGGGAGCGCGATCTCGAAGGGCTCGGCCGGTGGCGCGGTCTTCTGGCCGGCGGAGAAGAAGAGAATGGTCGCCCGGTTCGTGGGGCCACCGTCACTGCGCGACTGCTCGACCTGCAAGCGCTGGTGGTCGCCGAGGACGTAGTAGCCGGGGCCGGTCGCGGCGCGCGGTCTCTTCGCAGCGTCCGGGTCGGCGGCGAGGACGCGGAAGCGGAGGTCGCCCGGCGGCAGCGTGCCGGTGAAGGGTTTGACGCCTGGTCTTTCGAGGAGGCGCTTCTCGAGCGCGGCCTGTGCCGTCGCTGCATCGTCGGCGACGAACGCGGCGATCTCCTCGGGCGCTGGCGCGTCGCCGAAGAGATCGAGCGTCACGCGGCGGATGATCTCGACGCGTTCGGCGGCTGCGGCCGGTAGCGGTGATTCGAGTTCGATGCGCTCGGCGATGATCGTCCTCCAGAGATCCGCTGCGTCCTTCGGATCGACGTTCGTCGGACGTCCGTCGACGAACCGTGTGCCGACCTCGGACGGCGAGAAACGCACTTCGACCGCGTCCGGCGTGAAGCGCACCTCGTCGCCCGCTTGCGCGTCGATCCACGCGCCGACGCGCACGTTGGCCCAGTCCTCGTCGTCGGTCCTCGCGCCGACCCCGATGCCGGGAGCGGGTGATTCGCAGTACTGGCCGGGAGCGAGGCGGTAGGTCAGCTTCCGCGCCAGGGTCGTCCACATCGTCGAGGAGACGTCGATCGCCGCGCCCTTCGCGTCGTGTGCGGTGTGCTCGCCGGACTGTTGCCACGACGGCATGATGAAGAGCACCGTCTCCCGGCCCGAGTTGTGGACGAGGATGCGCGAGCGCAGCGATGTGCCGAGCGGATGCTCGTCCCGGCGTGGCTCGAGAAGCCACGCGACGCGCAGGCCGTCCGGCGAGGCTTGGCCCCACGCGGCGCCCGTGAGCTCCGCCGGCAGTGGCTCGCCGGCGAGGAAGACCCTCTCCGCGGCGGCAGCCAACGCGTTCATCAGCGGAATCCCGTGGATGGCAGCGACGTCGTCGAGGAGCGCGATCGCATCGGACTGCGTCCAGTCGTCCGGCGCGTCGAAGCGGGGGAGGAGCGCTTTGAACTTCACCGCGAGGTCGCGGCCCTCGCCGCTGTCGTCCTGATTGAGCGAGATGAAGTACCGGACCTCCCTGGCGAGCCGCGCGATCAGCGCGCCGGGGATCTTCCCGTCGGTCCGCGCGTGCGCCCGCCAGATCTCGAAGAGCGACTGCGCGTCCTCGTGCTGCGGTCGCAACTCAGGGGCGGTCGCGGCCGGAGGCTCCTCGTCGACCGCGCGCAACATCGCGACCGGGACGGCGAGGCCGGCGCCGAGCACCAGCGCGACGGCCGCGATGGGCGCGGACACTCGGTGGCGCCGGAGCTCCTCGCTGAGGACGGCGTGGAGCCGGCCTTCGAGCGACGATCTGCGTGCCATCGCGAGGCCGCAGGCGGATGTCCAGCGTGCGGGCGCGAGCCTTGTCGCGACGTGGAGCAGGTGCTCGGCGTAGGCCGAGGGGCGCACGCCGCTGGCGAGAACCAGGTCGTCGCACGCACGCTCGCGCTCGACGGAGAGCCGCCACGCGGCGAACCAGACGAGCGGGTTCCACCAGTGGAGCGCGCACGCGAGTTGCGACATCCACTGCACGAGCGGGTCGCACCGCTTGACGTGCGCGAGCTCGTGCAGCAGCACGGAACGGAGCTGCTCGTCGCTCCAGTCGCGCGCCTCGAGCGGAAGGAGCAGATGTGGGCGCAGGACGCCCCACACGACCGGGATCGTGCGGCGGCCATCCAAGAGCAGCGTCACCCGTCGACGGACGCCGAGCTCCGCACCGGCGGATGCGAACGCCGCCGTGATCGGGTCGTCGGTCGTGAGCGTCGAGCTCTTGCGCGCCCGGGAGCGCAAGAGGAACTGCGCGGCGAGCAGGCGCAGGAGGAGCAGCGCGAATCCAGCGGCCCACGCGAGGGCGAGCCACTCGAACGAGGGGCGTGTCGGCGCTGCGATCGGCGGGTGAACTGGAACCGGCGCGATCACCGGCGGCGGTGTCGCGACGGTGGCAGAGGGCCGGTCGACTTCCGTCGCCGCTGCGGGAACGGTCGTCGTCGCACCAGGAAGACCCGCCGCGATGGTCACCGGTTCCGGTGCGAGCGGTTCGGTCGTGGGCGAGGGTGACGCGGCCGTCCATCTCGGCAAGATCCGCCACTCAGGCAGCGCCACGGAGAGCACTGGCACGATGAGGAGAGCGAGCACGGCGACCAGCCACACGAGGTGTCGTGTCGCCGCGGAAGACGTGTTGAGTGCCGACGCCGACACGAGAGCGAGGGTGAGGAGCGCGGCGCCCTTGAGCGTCGAATCGACGACCAGCGGAGACAAGCCGGTCAGAAGTGCTGCGAACGACACGAGCAGGCGGTTCATCTCAGCGTCCTTTCTGCTTCGATTGTTCGATGAGCGCGGCCAGCCGGTCGAGCTCCTCGCGGTCGATGCGATTCTTTCGCGCGACGAGATGCGTCGCCAGGGCTGCCTCGAGCGAGCCGCCGAAGAAGGTCTCGAGCACGCGCTCGAACGCGCTGTTGCCGGCCTTCGCCTTCGCTTCGCGCGGCAGATAGACGACCTCGCGTCCTTCTTCCCGCCGCTTGAGGTAAGCCTTCGCTTCGAGGATGTGCATCATCCGCCGGACCGCCATCGGCGTCGGCGGGTCGGGGATGGTCTCGACGACCTGGTTGACGGTCGCCTCGCCGAGGGCGAAGACGGCGTCCATGATCTGGCGTTCGCGGCGACTGAGCTCGGCGGGATCGGGCATGCGGGATCTCCGTGGACGTTAAAAAGTTAACGCCAAGCGGTCGGGAATCCAGCACTAAATCGTTACTATTTTAACGCTTCCCGGCCGAGATCCGCGGCGAGTCGGGCGGCCCCCAGGTCGCGGACGTCGACGCGGACAGCGTCAACATCGCCGCCGGCGACTCCCGCGGGGCGGCGATCCGCCGGCGCGTACTTGACCCGGGACCTGCACGCCGGTATTTATCTGACTCTTCGGTCAGTGAATTCAGCGCTCTGTCGCCACGGCCTTCCGGAGATCGTTCATGCTCGTTCGCTCGCGCCGGATCTCGACCGCTTCGACGGTGACGTTCGTGCTCTCGGTGTTCGGCATGTCGGCCGGAGTCGCGCAGGGTCCGCCGCCGGCGCCGGTCGAGGTCGAAACGATCGCGGTCGAGGCGCTCGTCCCGTCCGCGCAAGTCCTCGGCGCGACCGAGCCGCGGCGGCGCAGCGTCGTTGCGGCGTCGATCGAGGGCTACGTGATCGAATACCTCGCCGAGGAGGGCGCGAGCGTCGTCGAGGGAGCCCTGCTCGCGCGGATGCGGGACGACATCCTGCGCCTGCAACTCGAGGAGGCGAATGCTGCTCTCGAAGAGGTTCGCGTGCTCCATCAGCGCGCCGCGGCCGATCTCGAGCGGGCGAGACGACTGGTCGAGAAGGATGCGACCACGCAGAAGGTCCTCGATGCGGCGCTCGCCGACGAGCGCTCGCTGGCGTTGCGCATCCCGCAGTTCAGTGCGAGAGCCGGCGTGCTCGCGGCGAACATCACGAAGAAGCGCGTCGTCGCACCGTTCGGCGGCGAGATCGTCCGCGAGCACAGCGAGGTCGGGGAATGGTTGCCGTTCGGCGGCGCGGTCGCGACGATCGTCGACCTTTCGAGCGTTCACGTGCGCGTCAACGTCCCGGAGCGCTGGGTGCGCTTCGTCGCGGTCGGTTCGTCGCTTCCGGTTCTCGTCGACGCGGCGCGCGAGGCGCGGTATCAGGCGATCGTCGCGTCGATCGGTGCCGAGGGGGACACCGACTCGCGGAGCTTTCCGGTGCGGCTCGAGATTCCCAACGACGGTCACCTGCGCGCCGCGATGAGCGCTCGCGTCGAGATCCCGACCGCCGAGCCGCGCTCGGCGCTGACGGTGTCGAAGGACGCGCTGATCCAGCGCGGCGGCGCAGACTTCGTGTTCATCCTCGGTGATGGCGGTCTCGCGGCCGAGCGGCAGGTGCGTCTCGGCGTCGCGAGCGGATCGCGCGTCGAGGTCGTCGATGGACTCGATCCGGGAGATCGCGTCGTCACGCGCGGCAACGAGCGCATTCGCTCCGGGATGCCGCTGCGCGTCATCGCTCGAGCGACGGACACCGCGACGGACACCGCGACGGACACCGCGACGGACACCGCGACGGACACCGCGTCGGGTTCCGCCGCCGGGAAGGCGAGCCAGTGATCGAGCTCGCGATCCGCAAGCCGGTCTCCGTCGGCGTCGGCGTGATCCTGATCGTGCTCTTCGGGACGCTGAGCCTCCTGCGCGTGCCGATCCAGCTGACTCCCGAGGTCGTCAAGCCGGAGATCACCGTCGAGACGACGTGGCCCGGCGCGACTCCTCACGAGATCGAGCGTGAGATCGTCGACGAGCAGGAGGAGCAGCTCCGCGGCGTCGAGGGGCTCGAACGTATCACGAGCGAGAGCTTCGACAACATGGGTCGCATCGTGCTCGAGTTCCCGCCGGGAACCGATCTCGAGTCGGCGCTGATCCGCGTGTCGAACCGCCTCGAGCAGGTGCCGGAGTATCCGGACGACGCCGACAAGCCGGTGATCCTGACCACGAACAAGACCGACAACGCGATGGCCTGGTTCATGCTCCGCCGTCTCCCGGGAAACACAGCGGACATGGAGGGCTACTACCGATTCGCCGACGACGTCGTCAAGCCACGGCTCGAGCGTGTTCCGGGCGTCGGCGCCGCGAACGTGCTCGGCGGACGCGAGCAGGAGCTCCAGGTCATCCTCCGACAAGACGACCTTGCGAGTCGGGGGGTCACGGTGACCGAGGTGATGGCGGCGCTCGACCGCGAGAACGTCAACATCGCCGCCGGCGACTTCACCGAGGGCAAGCGCAAGTACAAGGTGCGCACGGTCGGTGAGTACCTCGAGCCGAAAGACCTCGAGAGCGTAGTCGTCTCGACCCGCGGCGGCCAGCGCGTCCACGTGCGCGACATCGCCGACGTGCGGATCGGCCTCGAGAAACGCGACAACTTCGTTCGCCAGAGCGGAGTGCCGACGATCGCGGTGAACAGCATCCGTCGCAACGGGGCGAACGTGCTCGAAGCGATGGCTGTCCTCCAGGACGCCGTCGAGGAGCTCAACGCCGGCGTGCTCCGCGACGAGGGCCTCGAGCTCGTCCAGGTCTACGACGAGACCGACTACATCGACGAGGCGGTCTGGAACGTCGTGCGCAGCCTCTTGCTCGGCAGCGTGCTGGCGACGGTCGTTCTCTTCCTCTTCCTGCGCAGCGTCGCGAGCACGCTGATCGTCGCGCTGTCGATTCCGATCAGCGTCGTCGGGTCGTTCGTGCTGATGTACCTCCTCGGCCGGTCGATCAACGTGATCAGCCTCGCCGGGATGAGCTTTGCGTCCGGAATGGTCGTCGACAACGCGATCGTCAGTCTCGAGAACATCTTCCGTCTGCGGCAGGCGGGGCGCGGGCGATTCGCCGCGGCGCTCGAGGGCGCCCGCCAGGTCTGGGGCGCGGTGCTCGCGAGCACGCTGACGACGATCGCGGTCTTCGTGCCCGTCCTCTTCGTCGAGGAAAAGGCCGCTCAGCTCTTCCGCGACATCGCGATCGCGATCAGCTGTTCGGTCGGCCTGTCGCTCGTCGTGTCGATCACGGTGATCCCGACCCTCGCGGCTCGTCTCCTGGGCAAGAGCATCGTGGTCGCCGGCGGTGCCGAGTCGCGTCGCGGCGTCTTCGGCCGATTCCGCGACGCGGTCACCGCGGCTGTGGCGCTCGCGGTCGCGAACGTGCCGGCGCGTCTCGCGGTCGTCATCGGACTCACGACGTCTTCGCTGGTGCTCGCCTGGGTGTTTCTGCCGCGGGCCGAGTACCTGCCGGAAGGCAACCGCAACCTCGCGATCGGCATCCTGCTGCCGCCGCCCGGCTATGGCATAGAAGAGTTGTCGAGGATCGGCGAGACCATCGAAGCGAGGTTGCTGCCGTCGGTCCGGGCTGCCGCGGGCGCGCAGCCCGGAGTCGCCGGCGCGGCGAGCGCCGAGGGTGCGGTGAGCGGACCGAGATCCGGATCCGAGCCGATCGCAACGCCGAGCGGCGAGGCCGAGATCCGGCACTTCTTCTTCGTTGCGCGAGAGAACAACCTCTTCCTGGGCGCGACGGCCGTCGATCCGTCGCGCGCGGCCGAGCTCGTTCCCGTCCTCCAGCGTGGACTCGCCGAGTTGCCCGGAATGATCGCGGTCGTCCAGCAAACGAGCCTCTTCGAGCGAGGCGCGACGACGGGTCGTCGCGTCGACATCGAGATCTCCGGACCCGACCTCGAGCAGCTC
>Ga0326597_10004650_pt1 | contig 19248 bp, 18 predicted proteins | sample RVTome_12_FD_203789 | JGI IMG/M metagenome (GOLD analysis project Ga0326597, IMG submission 203789) | Soil microbial communities from uranium-contaminated site in the Upper Colorado River Basin, Wyoming, United States - RVT100D185 | ecosystem: Environmental > Terrestrial > Soil > Contaminated >... | reverse complement strand
CCGGTGCGCCTACAAGCTGCCTGGGCCCTGGCGGAAAAAATGAGTGCATACCCGCGGGAGGGGGGCAATCTCCCCAGTTCCTGACCCCAATCCGACATCCGCCGCAATCCAAAATCCAAAATCCGAAGTTGGAACGTGTTATTCCCCCCGGGGGCTGTGCCGGATGTGCATATGCGTGGCCGGACAACGGGCACCGGAATGTGCGCATTCAGCTCAATCGGCACCGGTGTTTTGCGTGGCCGAGTACCTATCATCCAGGGGGCAATCTCTCGCCATCCTGGGCTGCCGTCGTTCCCCAGACCAACGGCGCCAGGCGCCCACAGGCCCTCATGAACCTCCTGGTCCTCCCTGCCCTGAAATCACCCATTCACGTCGGCACGCCGGTCGCATTGCAATCCTCTCCTGAGCCTGGAGAGCGGCTGCATCGGTGGGCTCAGGAGGCCGGGCGTGGTGGGGGGGGCAGCGAGCGGGATCGAACCCGGGAAAGGGCCTGGTTTCCGACCGAGTGTTTCGTCCGGGTGAGTTTTCGCTTGACACCCTTGCGGGACCGGTGGTACGGTGCCCGCGATTTCAGGCCAAAACTCAAGAGCACCCCCTGGTTCGCCTGCCCGTACTCCCGTAGATCTCCCGCGGCTTCCTGGATGGGAGCCGGTCTTTTCACTCGGCAAGAGGGCAACCGAATTCTTTGCCGGCCGGATCTGGATTCCTTCCGGCGTGCAAGGAGGCGGGAATGGCCAAGCGGTTCTTCACGGTACTCATCCTGCCGGATGCTACCTCACCGGCGCGCAAGCTTCACGTCACCAGGTCCGTCGTCACGGGCGTGTCCGCAGTCCTGGCGGTCTCTGTCCTCGCCTTTGCCTTCTTCCTCTACCAGTACGTGAGCCTGAACGTCCGCATGCTGGAGTTGAAGCAGCTCCGCCAGGAGGCGGGGGATCGGAATCTGCTGGCGGCCAAGGTGAGCCAACTGGAGGGAGAGCTGTCGCGCCTTCGCGACCTGGATCGCAAGCTGCGCGTGGTCGCCGGCCTCGACAAGGGGGACGATCAGCAGCCCGCCATGGCCATGGGTGGGGCCGAGACGCAGAGCCGGTCGGCACTCTTGGATGCGTTGAAGCAGCAGAGCGGTCGCGTGATGGACTGGGTGACGCGCGACCTGGAGGCACTGGGCCAGGAGATCACCTCCCGCGAGCGGAGTTTCCGCGAGCTGAAGGTCCTGCTGGAGGAGAAACGGTCCGTGCTGGACTCGACCCCCACCATCTGGCCGGTGAAGGGCATGGTCACGGGCGGATACGGGTACCGGAACTCGCCCTTCACGGGGCAACGTGAGATGCACGAGGGGCTTGACGTCGCCGCGCCCCATGGGACCCCCATCGTCGCCGCGGCCGATGGCGTCGTCTCCTTTTCGGGCCCCCTGTCCGCCTTCGGGAATGTGGTGTTCATCAACCACGGGCATGGGTTCACGACCTTCTACGCCCACAACAGCAGCAACCGGGTGCAGGAAGGGCAGACGGTCAAGCGCGGGGAGGTCATCGCCCACGTCGGAGCCTCCGGCCGGGCCACGGGGCCGCACGTCCATTACGAGGTGCAGGTCAACGGGGCCACGGTGAATCCCCTGAAGTACATCGTGGACCAGTCGGGGGTAAAGTACGCCAACGAGGAAGACCCCGGCGGCCAGTCGTAGGCCTTGGATTGGAACGTCCGCAGGAGCCCCGGGACCCAGGTCCCGGGGCTCCTTTTTTGTTTCTGATGGGCGGTCCATTCCGGAGACATAGGATGGCCCGCCCTTCCGCGGGCTGCATCCGGGGCCGGGAATTGGATTGCTGCTCCCCAGTTTGTCTGTTACCATACGCCGGTTGAACCGGATCCTTCTCGGAAGGGCGACACCGACCCATGCTCAAGCACCTGGTTCAGAAGATCATCGGCACCAAGAACGAGCGGGAGCTCAACCGCCTCCGGCCCCGGGTGGAAACCATCAACGCCCTCGAGCCCGAGATGCAGCGCCTCCGCGAGGCGGACTTCAAGGCCAGGACGGCCGCCCTCCGCGAGCGGGTCGAGCGGGTCGCCCGGGCCGCGGCGGAGAGCGATGGGGACGTCAAGGCGGTCCTGGAGGAGGTCCTCCCCGAGGCCTTCGCCCTCTGCCGGGAGGTGGGCCGGCGCGTCCTCAGCATGCGGCACTTCGACATGCAGCTCATCGGCGGGATGGTGCTGCACGAGGGGAAGATCGCCGAGATGGCCACGGGCGAGGGCAAGACCCTGGTGGCCACCCTGCCGGTCTACCTGAACGCCCTCACCGGCAAGGGGGTCCACGTCATCACGGTCAACGACTACCTGGCCAAGCGCGACACCCAGTGGATGGGTCCCATCTACCATGCCCTGGGGCTCTCGGTCGGCGTCCTCCAGCACGAGACTTCCTACCTCTTTGACCCGACGGTGCGCGCCACCGACATGCGGTTGGCGAACCTCCGACCCTGCTCGCGCCAGGACGCCTACCGGGCCGACGTCACCTACGGGACCAACAGCGAGTTCGGCTTCGACTACCTTCGCGACAACATGAAGTTTTCGGCCGCGGAGTTCGTCCAGCGCGAGCTGCATTACGCCATCGTGGACGAGGTGGACAACATCCTGATCGACGAGGCCCGGACCCCCCTCATCATCTCCGGGCCCTCGGAGGAGTCCACGGACAAGTACTACGTCATCGACCGGATCATCCCCCGGCTCAAGCGGGCGGCTACCATCACCAGCGGGAAGCTCCACGAGATCGAGGCCACGACCACCGGGGATTTCATCGTGGATGAGAAGGCCCGGACCGTGGCTCTCACCGAGAGCGGTGTCTTGACCGTGGAGAAGCTCCTGGGGGTGAAGAATCTCTACGACCCGGCCAACATCGAGCTGGTCCACCACGTCCAGCAGGGCCTGCGGGCCCACAGCCTGTACAAGCGGGACGTGGACTACGTGGTCAAGGAGGGTGAGGTCATCATCGTGGACGAGTTCACCGGCCGCCTGATGCCGGGGCGCCGGTGGAGCGACGGGCTGCACCAGGCCGTGGAGGCGAGGGAGAAGATGAAGATCCAGCGGGAGAACCAGACGCTGGCCTCCATCACGATCCAGAACTACTTCCGCATGTACGGCAAGCTGGCGGGCATGACCGGGACGGCCGACACCGAGGCGGCGGAGTTCGCCCAGATCTACAACCTGGACGTGATGGTGATCCCGACCAACCGGCCCCTCATCCGCACGAACTACAACGACGTGGTCTACAAGAGCCAGCGGGAGAAGCTGAATGCGGTGGCCGACGAGATCGGGGAGCTGCACACGCTCGGCCGGCCGGTCCTGGTGGGCACGACCTCCATCGAGAAGTCCGAGGTCCTCGCGGCCTTGCTCAAGCGGCGGGGGATCCCCCACCAGATCCTGAACGCCAAGCCCATGTACGCCGAGCGTGAGGCGGAGATCGTGGCCCAGGCCGGACGCCTCAAGGCGGTGACGATCTCCACCAACATGGCCGGGCGCGGGACGGATATCCTCCTGGGCGGGACCCCGAAGTTTCTGGCGACCGATCTCGTCCGCCGGGGGCAGGTGAGCCGGGACGGGTTGGACCCTGCCGAGTACGACGGGGTCCTGGCGGAGGTCCGGGACATGCAACGGTACGGTCTCCTGGAGACCGATGACCCCGAGAGCTATGCGCTGGCCCTGGCGCGGGTCCGCAAGGAGACCGAAGCGGAACACCAGAAGGTGGTCGAGCTGGACGGGCTGCACATCCTGGCGACGGAACGCCACGAGGCCCGGCGGATCGACAACCAGCTCCGCGGACGGGCGGGTCGCCAGGGCGATCCGGGGTCTTCCCGTTTCTACCTGTCGCTGGAGGATGACCTGCTGCGCCTCTTCGCCCAGGAGCGCATCGCCAAGATCATGGACAAGCTGGGCATGCAGGAGGGGGAGCCCATCGAGCACCCCTGGGTGACCCGTGCCATCGAGACCGCCCAGAAGCGGGTGGAGGCCCACAACTTCGAGATCCGCAAGCACCTCCTCGAATACGACGACGTGATGAACACGCAGCGCAAGATCATCTACAGCGAGCGCCGCAAGCTCCTGGAAGGGGAGGACATCCGGGAGGTCGTCGAGGGGATGCTCGAGGAGGTCCTGGACGGCCTGCTGGAGCTGTACACCAGCGAGGACACGTATCCGGAGAAGTGGGACATGGGGGGGCTGGCGGAGGCGGTGAAGCGCCAGTTCGACCTCCAGGTCTCCTGGACCAAGGAGGAGACCGAGGCGCTCACCCGAACCCTGCTCAAGGACGATCTGCTCCAGAAGATCCAGGGGGCCTACCGGGCCAGGGAGGCGCAGGTTGGCACCGACATGATGCGCTACCTGGAGCGGATGATCTTTCTCCAGGTCGTGGACGGGGCGTGGAAGGACCACCTCCTGGCCATGGACCATCTGAAGGAGGGGATCGGCCTCCGGGGTTACGGCCAGAAGGATCCGTTGATCGAGTACAAGCGCGAGGGCTTCGAGATGTTCGAGGCCATGGAGGCGCGTGTCGCCAAGGACGCCATCGAGTACCTGATGAAGGTCCAGGTGGCGGTCGAGCCGGAGCGGGTCGCCCAGGCCGCCGACCTCTCGGAGCTGCCCCTCACGCCGCCCGGCGATGGGCGCCGCCGCCGCGAGCGGGAATTGACCCCCACCCACAGCCTGCGGCCGGCCGCCGCGCCTGCCATGACGGCTGTCCCCCGGGCCAAGGTCGGTCGCAACGACCCCTGCCCCTGCGGCAGCGGCAAGAAGTACAAGAAATGCTGCGGGCTGTGATGGAGACTTGGGCAAATCCAGGAGCGCGATCGGCTGCAGATGCTCATGCGTGAGGAGGACAGCGGGTGCCCGGGAGTTCCAGGTTTCCTGGCGAATCTTGTGCGGGGGGAACGAGCGGTTCCCCCCGCTTCGTTTCTTGTGGCGTGTCCGCGATCTGGACGTGAACGGTAGGGTGGGGAGACGCGAGGAGGGGGCATGCTGACGATTGCGGGGATTCAACTGGCCTGCGGGGTGGACCGGGAAGAGAATTTTGCCAAGGCGCTGGACCTCGCCCGGATTGCGGTGGAACGGGGGGCCAAGATCGTCTGCTTCGCCGAGTGCTTTGCCTGGCCCTGGTTTCCACGCAAGGCGGTGGAGGCCAACCGCACGCTGGCGGAACCCGCCTCCGGCCCCATGGTGCGCTCCCTCCAGCTCTTCGCCGAGCAGCGGGACGTGGTGGTTCTGGCCCCGATCTTCGAGGCGGGGGACGACGCGGCCCACTACAATTCGACGGTGGTGATCGACGCCGGCGGGCCCATCCTGGGGACTTACCGGAAGAACCACATTCCCGACCTTCCCAACTACCAGGAGCGGTTCTATTTCCGGCCGGGGAATCTCGGGTTCCCCGTGTTTCGGACCCGCCACGCCACGGTGGGGATCCAGACCTGCTGGGACAACTTCTTCCCGGAGGGCGCGAGGGCCGTGGCCCTCAAGGGTGCCCAGATCATCTTCTGCCCGACGGCCTGCTCAACGCCGACCGGCGCCTCCAAGTGGGAGCGGGCCATCGTCGGCCACGCCGTCTACAACTCCCTGTTCGCGTTCCGCGTGAACCGGGTCGGCACCGAGGGATCCATGACGTTTTACGGGAAGAGTTTCTGCGTGGACCCCAACGGCGATTTCGTGACGGAGCCGGCCGGGGCGGACGAGGGCGTGGTCCTGGCAGACGTGGACCTGGACCGGATCAAGCTGGTCCGCGACGACTGGACGTTCTTCCCCGACCGGCGGCCGGGGATCTACAAGGACCTGGTCTAGCCATCAGCAATCAGCCATCAGCGCTCAGCCTCGGGCTGCCCGCTGCCCGCTGCCGCCTGCTTCCCGCTCTCTGCCGGCTGCCAGCTGCTCCCTGCCTCCTGCCCCCTGTCTTCGGCGCTATGCGCTATGCGCTATGCTCTTTGCGCTTTGCCTCCCCAAATTGACCACTCGACCAATTGACCACTCGACCCGATCCTCCTGCCTCCTGCTTTCTGCCAGCTGCCTGCTGCCACCTGCCAGCTCCCTTCTGCCACCTGCCAGCTGCCTCCTGCTTCCCGCTTTCTGCTCGCTGCTAGCTGCCAGCTGCCTGCTGCCCGCTGGCTACTATGGGCGCGGGATCGCCCCTTTAATCTCTGTCGATCCCTTCTGGCCCGCATCCACCAGCCACGTCACCTCGTTGCCGCACGCCATGAAGCGCATGCCCTTCTGAATCCACTGCTTCGCCGAAGGCACGTCAAAGGTGTGGACACCGCACGGTATGTTGACCCGCCGGCAGGTCGCCAGGGCGCGCTCCACGTACTTGACCACGTCAGGATGCCCGGCATCGCCGGGGATGCCCAGGGTCTGCGAGAGATCATTCGGGCCGATGAAGACGGCATCCACGCCGGGCACGGAGATCAGCTGATCCAGGCGCTCCACGGCGCTCTTGGACTCGATCTGCAGGACAATCATCGTTTCCTGGTTAAGCCGGGCCGTGAGTTCGGACCCCTTGTACCGCCCCCAGGACGTGTGGACGTTCCGGGTGGACATCCCCCGCTGGCCCATGGGGAAATATTTCGTGGCCTGGATGATGGCCTCGACCTCGTCCTTGGTCTCGGTCTGCGGGCACAGGAGCCCGGTGGCGCCCAGGTCCAGGGTCTGGTACAGCCGCTGCGGCTCGTGGATGCTGGGGACCCGCACGATCGTCGGCAGTTCCACGCCGCGGGCGGCGATGCAGAAGTCCGCCAGGCTTTCCGGGGAGAAGCTCCCGTGCTCGCAGTCCACGAAGACGAAATCCCAGCCGGCGTTCTTCATCATCACCGCCACGGCCGGCAGCCGGAGGTGGACAACCATCGTGCCGATCACAAGGCCACCGGCCTTCAGGGTCTTCTTCAATGGATTTTCCAGGATCATGGCAACCTCCGTGGGAGAGCAGAGAGTCGAGAGCCGCGAGCCGCGAGCCGAGCGGGTCCCTCCGGCTTACGCTTCACGTCTTACGTATTAGTGACTCAGGGTAGCGTAGCGCAGCGAGAAGGCAAGAAAAAAGGAGGGAAAGGACGGTCAGCCGCCCATGAGGATGGGATGCAGCTCGATGAACTGGCCGTCCTTGGGCCGGTAGCTCAAGTACTCCCGGTCGCCATTGATCGAGGCGAGACCGAACTCCATCTCCGGCAATTCGGCCAGGCGGATCAGATCCTGGATGGTGGCATCTTCCGGGCCCTGCACCTCGACCACATCCGAGGGCAGCTTGTAGTAACGCAGGAAGCTCCGCGGGATCTTGAGCACGACTGTCTTGCGGCTCACGCGAAGACCACCTCTTTCTCTTCGGAGAGATCCAGGGCGGACAGCGTCTCGGCCGTCGGCTGCCCATCGGCCGTCCATCCCCGGATCTCGTAGTACTCGTCCATCATCTTCCGGAAGGCCTCGGGCGGGATGTTGGGCATGTCCGCTCCCCGCTTCTGCAAGGTGAGGATCCGGTGGGGCATCTGGTCATCCTCTCGGGTCACCCCGAGGCGGGTGTTGTACAGCCGCTTCAGCGTGAAGATCCGGTCGCCCGCCTGCATGAGGTCCTCCCACGTCCACCGCCACCCCGTCATGTGGTTCAGCGCCTCCGTGAGTGGCGTGGGGCTGAAGGTCCGCGCGTAGAACTTGCACATGCCCAGGCCGTTGTAGATCGCCATCAGGTTGTGCATGCGGGCGGCCAGTAGGGCCTTGCCCTCGGTGACCCGCGGGTTCAGCTTGGCGTTGTAGCCAAACTCGGGCATGGGCACGCCGGTTTCGACGATGAAGGGCAACCCTTCCAGGTGGCAGGCACCCCGCGCCCCCGCAGCGTAATTGATGGACATGGACCAGAAGGCCCGCGGGTCGTGCATGGGAAACTCCAGGCCCTTGACCGTGACCGTGAGCTTCTCGGCATCCCCGCCGATCTTCCGCGCGGCCGCGAGGGACCCGTCCGCCAGCAGATCCCCGAGGTGTTTCCGGAATGCCACCTGCTCCACCATGGCGAGGATGGCCTCGCTATTCCCCCACGCGAGGTTCACGCCCCCGGTGTCCCGTATGGAGATGAGACCACGCTCGAAAGCCTCAATGGCAAAGGCAATGCTGTTGCCGGTGGAGATGGTATCCAGGCCGTAGCGGTTGCACAGCTCGTTGGCCCGGATCACCGAGGGGAGGTCGTCGTTCAGAAGCATGGCGCCAAAGGAGCCCAGGGTCTCGTACTCCGGGTTGTGGCCCACGTTCACGCGGACGCCGTTGCCGTCCTCGAGCGTGACGTGCTGCCAGCAGTGGATGGGGCAGCCGGAGCACGAGCTGGACTTCACCGCGTACTTCTGGTGGATGGTCTTGCCGCTGATCCGAGCCGCGCCATTGGTCCAGTGCCCGTCCTGGAAGTTCTTGATGGGCAGGCCACCCCGCTCCTCGTGGACCTCGATGCTGCCCGAGGTGCCATAGACGGTGAACATCCCGAACTTGGGCGGGACGTCGTTGGTTTTCTGGAGGGCCCAACCCATGAGGCCCGCCGGATTGTATGCCGGGACGCCCCGGGTGCCCCGGACGACGATGGCTTTGAGCTTCTTCGCCCCCATCACGGCGCCCATCCCGGTGCGTCCGGCCGCGCGGGCGTGGCGCCCCTCGACCATCACCGCGGCAATGCGAACCAGGTTCTCGCCCGCCTGCCCGATGGCAGCCACCTTGGCCTTGGGATCGGTGTCGGCCAGCAGGAGATCGTTGGCGTCGTAGGTGTCCTGGCCCCAGAGCGTTTCGGCCGGCCGGATCTCCACGTCGTCGTCATTGATCCAGAGATACACGGGGCTCGTGGCCGCCCCGCGGATCACCAGGGCGTCATACCCGGTGCAGCGGAACTCGGCGCCCCAGGTCCCGCCCACGGTGGCTTCGCCCCAGAGTCCGGAGAGGGGAGAGCGAGAAACAAATGACGTCCGGGTTCCGCCCGGGATCGTCGTGCCCGTGAAAAAGCCCGGGACGATCACCAGGGGATTCTTCGGATGGAACGGATCCACCCGATGGTCGCCTATGTCCATCAACAGGCGGGCGCCCAGTCCGCTGCCCATGAGGTATTTCTGATAGAGGTCATCCGGCAGGGTGTGTTTCTCAACCTTCCGCGACGTCAGGTCCACCAGCAAGATCCTGCCGGTATACCCTCTTTTTCGTTTCGTTCCTGCCATGCTTGCTCCTTTCCGGCCGGCAGAGGCGAATACCAGAGAGAGACGACTGTTATGATGCCGCACCAGAAACGGTCGTGCAAGGGAAAAGGCGAAGCCTTCTTTGGAGGATCTCCCCAGCGGGTCGACCTTGGATGCAGCCTTCTTGGAACCGCTTGAGTGGGAGGAGACGGATGACTCCACGGGCGAAAAGGGGCGGGGCTTCCAATGGCGGTCAGAGTGGTGGGTCGCAGGATGGGGAGGGATGGATTACCTTGGCGTGGGAGCTGGCCGGTGGGACCTCGGCTACTGAGCGGCGGGGCGGAATTCGAAGTCGAGGCGAGGCTGGCCCGGGGGGTCCCGCGGCGCGAAGACCAGGCGAAGGCTCTTGTATCCCGGGGCGGGTAGCGGGAAGTAGACGAAACCCCTCACCTCGGCGCCCGGCTGGATCGGCCCGTCTGCCAGGGCCTGGGGGATGATGTCCCGGGTGTCCGTCCCATACCCTCCAAAGATCATGCCCAGACCCAACCCAAAGGCGGTGGAGCCGCCTGTGGACCCCGAGACACCCACGGAGGGGTACACGCTGGTGCCGGACGCGCGGCCTCCCATGATGGAGACGACCTCCGTCGGAGCCAGGGGAAGGTACTGGCGGTTCGCATCGTCCAGGAGGGAGAAGTCGGTCCGGGCGATGCCCACCTGGGCCAAGCCGGTGTTCCTGAGGATCACGAGAAAGGGCAGGACGTGATCCGTAAGCGACCGCGGCCCGCCCTGCCAGGCCTCTGCCTGAACAGAGACCCGGAGTCCCGGGGCCTCTTGCACGATGGCGCCGGTGCCGGCGGGCGTCGCCGGGCGAAGCGCCGGCGCGGCGCAGGCACCGATCCCCATCAGAGTCAGCGCCAGCAGGCCGACGGTGAGGAGGAGAGACCAGCCTTTTCCCTTGACACCGTGCGGGGGGCCGAGTACGTTCATCGCCGCCGTGATCGCCCCCTGGTATCCCAGAGCAATCCGTCCCCCAGCATCGCGCCTCAAGGTTCCGTGCGCCACGTGATCTGTCTTGTTTCCTCGGACCATCATCATGGCTGAAATCATCCCCTTCCGGGCCTTACGCTACAACCCGCAGTTCGTCCCCGACCTCAAGCTCGTGGTCGCACCGCCCTACGACGTGATCTCGCCAGAGGCCCAGGAGCGGTACCACGCCCGGCATCCCCACAACGTCGTTCGCCTGATCCTGGCCAGAGAGGGAGGGGAAGACGCCTCCGGGCGGGATCGGTACGAGCGGGCCGCCCGGACCTTCACCGCCTGGCAGGCCGACGGCGTCCTGCGACGCGATCCGGAGGCCGGCATCTATCTCTACGAGCAGGAATTCTCCCTGGGAGAAGGACATCGGATCAGGCGGCGGGGTCTCATGGCGTTGACGCGCCTGGCCGGTTACGAGGAGAAGATCGTCTTCCCCCACGAGCGCACCTTTGCCAAGTACCGGGAGGACCGGTTGCGCCTGATGCGCGCGTGCCCCGCGAACCTGGAGCCCATCCTCTGCTTCTACCCTGGACCGGACGGATCCGTCCGGGCCCTCCTGGATCGCTGGATGGAAGCCGATCCCCAGGTCCAGCTCGTGGACGAGGACGGCATCCACCATCGGCTGTGGATGCTCAAGGAGGCGTCCGCCGTGGCGGCCTGCGTGGAGGCCCTTCGGGATCGGCCGGTCATCATTGCGGATGGCCACCACCGGTACGAGACGGCCCTGAACTTCCGGGACGAGCGCCGCGCCGAAGACACCGCCCGTCCCGAGGTGCAGAGGCGCCGTCCGCACAATTCTGTCCTGACCTGCCTCGTCAGCGCAGAGGATCCGGGCCTCGTCATCCTGCCGACCCATCGGCTCATCCGACAGCAACCGGCCCGGGAAGGCGCGGCGTTGCGTCAGGCGCTTGTCCGCCACTTCCGGGTGGAGACGGCGCCCCTGGATCCGGGGAATCCGGTGATGTCGCTGCGGATCGTGCTGGCCGACCTCTCGCGGCGCCGCCGCGAGGCGGTGGTCTTTGGCCTGTACGCGGGGGGCCAGGAGGTGCTGACGTTGCAGCTCAGGGACACGGCCGTGATCGAGGGCCTCGTGGCGGCCGGCCATTCGCCGGAGTACGCGCGGCTGGATGTGGTCATCCTGCATCGGCTGGTGATCGAGCAGATTCTGGGCATCCAGCCGACGGGTCAGGCAGACGACAGCATCTCCTACATCCGGGACGAGGCGCAGGCCCTGGCGGCCGTGGCCTCGGGAGAGGCTCACGTGGCCTTGTTCCAGAATCCGCCACGCGTGGGGCAGGTGCAGGCGGTGGCCATGGCCGGCGAACGGATGCCCCAGAAATCCACTTTCTTTTACCCCAAGCTCCTCAGCGGCCTGGTCATCAATCCGCTGGACCCCGGGGAACTGACTCCCTGAACCGCAGCCGTCCTACCCGCGCAGGACAGATGGACTGCTAGCCCTCAGTCTTGTGAGGCGCTCCGGACGATTCCCTCGAGCTCGCCCGGCTGGTGCCGGGACCGGTCGCCCGCGCCCGAGAGCGGCACCGTGGGAAGGAGCCTGCGCAGCTCTTCGATCGTTCCCTCCAGCTCTGCGACGCGCTCCGCCAGGGATTGCAGGGTCCGCGCCACCGGATCCGGCAGGTCGGTCATGTTCAGGTCAATCTTCTGCTCGACCTTTCGCCCGTCCCGGTGGGTGATGCGGCCGGGAATGCCCACCACCACGGAGTTGGGCGGAACTTCCTTCACCACCACGGAGCCGGAGCCGATCCGGCTGTTCTCCCCCACGGTGAACGGCCCCAGCACCTTGGCACCGGAGCCGATGACGACGTTGGTACCGATGGTGGGGTGGCGTTTGACTTTCTCCAGGCTCGTCCCCCCCAGGGTGACTCCCTGGTAGATGGTCACGTTCTCCCCGACCTCGGCCGTCTCGCCGATCACCACGCCCATGCCATGGTCAATGAACAACCCCGGTCCCAGCCGGGCGCCGGGGTGGATCTCGATGCCGGTGAGAAACCGGCTCACGTGGGAGGTGAACCGTCCGAGGAACTTCAGCCGGTGGGTCCAGCACCAGTGGGCCAGGCGGTGGAACCAGACGGCATGCAGGCCGGGGTAGCAGAAGAGGACTTCGAGGCGGCTGCGGGCCGCGGGGTCGCGTTCGAAGACAGAGCGAATATCACGCCGAAGCGTCTGCAACATCTTTCGCCTCGAGTTGGAAGGCCGAGTGCGCTAGGCCCGGGCGCCGATGCAGGCGTTCAGCTCCTGCAGCAGCTCTTGGGTGTCCAGCCCGTGCACGACGGCCCCATGCTCGACGTTGTCGTACTGGGCCGCCGAGCACCCCACGCACACCACACCATGCCGGGTGAAGACCTGAATCGTCTCCGGGAACTGCTGGACGACCTCCTCGATGGTCATGTCCTTGGTGATCCGCATCTCCCGCTCCTCCATTACCCCCGTCCCATCCGGGACGCCCGCAGGAGGTACCCCATGGTGTTTCGGACGAACAGGTCGCGGTCCCGCATTCCGGCAAACTCGTTCAGGTCAGAGGCGATGCCGATGACGCGCCCGGCGCCCACGCCGACCTCGGCAATCAGGGGGTAGGGAAAGGAACCTCCCCCGGTGCCGCCCGTCCCAGCGGCGCGGCCAGCCGCGGAGCCACCGCCGGCCGCCTGGAGAATTTCTGAGGCGTCCGGGCGGGGATTCATGTCATTCACGGCCCCCACGGTGAGGAAGGTGACCCCCGCCATGATGGGATGCCCGGGCTGTATGGGGACAGGCGGGCGAAACGGCGTGGGCCGCCAGTCGCTGGTCGTTCGGATCTGGAAGGGAATGATGGAGGCGACGGCCTGATACCCGCCGCTTCCGAAGGATTGCGACCCACCGGTGATGAGCACGGCGCCGCCGTTGGTCACGTACTCGACCAACCCCTGCTGGACCGGTCCGGGCAACCCGGCGAAGGCCACGTTGGCCAGGACGATGACGGCGAAGTCCTTGAGCTGAAATTGCCCCATGTCCTGCTTTACCACGGCCCCCGTGGCGGCCTGGATGTCGCTGGCGTTTAACCAGCTCGTACTGCCCAAGGCCAGGATCATCGGAGACGATGGGCGGGGGGCCTGGGCGGCCGCCGGAGAGAAGAGGCAGCCCAAGAACAGCAGCAGACCGAAAATCAGTGCGAGTCGTGCGCGCATCCCGCATTTCCTCCTGTCCGTCCCCTCTTGTCGGAGACTATACACGTCTGATCCGGGGAAGTAAAGTGAGGGAGCAGTCGGCAGTCAGACGATTGCCTACCCCCTCCTATTCGGGATGAGTCGTCGTGCTTTGCAGGCGAGGGAGCAAACAACGAGAGGGCATGCCGATTCTGCTCTCGTTCTTTTTCGGATCGGGGTTGACACCGTGCGGGCAATCTGGTAGGTAAGACGCCGCGTGCGGGTATCGTCCAATGGTAGGGCACAGGCTTCCCAAGCCTGGGATGCGGGTTCGATCCCCGCTACCCGCTCCAACGGGCAGCCTGCAGGGGCTTCGGGACTCTCCGAAGCCCCTCATTACTTTCAGGGTAACGCTGGGCGAAGATGACCATGTACTGGGACCAGGTGCCGTGGTTTTGGGGAGTGGGAATGCTCATCGGCATGGGAGCGTTCGTCCTGTTCTGGGTGCTGGTCCTGGCTGGCGTCGCCCTGCTGATCCGATGGCTATGGGTGCAGGCGCGGCCAACCGCCAAGGCGGAGGAGTCGGCGCTGGAGATCCTGAAGCGGCGCTACGCGCGGGGCGAGATCACGCGAGAGGAGTTCGAGACGATCCGTCGCGACCTCTTGGCTTGAACCCAAGCATCTCACCACCAAGACACCAAGGCACCACTGACCTCATAGGGACAAGGACTTCCAGGGGGCAGACTAGGACGGTGCGATGCGAGAGGTTCCTGGATGCCTTGTCCTTCAGGGCAGCGTCTCTGGGCTGCATCTCCTTGGTGTCTTGTCCCGCCCTTGGTGGGATTGGTGGTTGAACTGCAATTTCAGGGTTGAAGGCAGGTAGGGTAGGGTTGGAAGGTGAGAGTGCGTTCCATCTCTCGAACTTGATTCGTCGCAGCAGGGAGGGCTGGAAGCGATCGTGAAGCATCAACCCGGGGATCTGAGAGACGGGATCGCGGACGCGCTCCGCAGTCGGGTCCCTCGAAGGGCTGACCGTCCGGACTTCCGGCAAGCAGCCGTCCTCCTGCCCCTGTACCAGAGTGAGGCGGGACCCCATCTCATCCTCACGAAACGGACGGAAGAGGTCCCCACCCACAAGGGACAGATCGCCTTTCCCGGCGGCGGCTTCGAGGAGGAGGATGCGGACCTGCTCATCACCGCGATCCGCGAGACGCGGGAGGAGATCGGGCTTGACCCGGGGGATGTAGAGATTCTCGGAAGCCTCGACGACACCGTGACGGTGACCTCCCGGCATGTGGTCCGACCCTTTGTGGGGTTCGTCCCTCACCCGTACACGTACCACCTGGACCCCTTTGAGATCGAACGGCTGATCCACCTCCCAATCCTGCCCCTCTTTGCGGGTGCCCCCTTCCGAGAGGAGACGTGGGAGCGAGATGGCCAGCCGGTCATCGTGTACTTCTATGAATACGAGGGCGACACCGTATGGGGCCTTACGGCGAGAATCCTGAAGCAATTCGTGGAGGCGGTGGGGAAGCCGCTCCGGGAGAGGGGTCTCGTGTCCCCCACGTCCTGACTCATCCCAGACATTGCATTTGAACCGCAAAGGACGCAAAGCACGCAGAGAACCCCCCGGGATTTCCAACCCCCGAGAGTGAAAATCCGAGAAGGAATCCGGGGAATTCCGAACAGTCGAGTCTCTGGGATCTTCTGAAATACGGTGGCCCTTTGCGGTCTTTGTCCCGCCTTTGGCGGGATTTGCGGTGAAAAATCCGGGCTCGTGGGGCAGAGCGGATCCGCCACGTTCCGCGAATCGGTTCCACCAAAACAGAACGGGGCACCTCTGGGTGCCCCGTCTCGATTTGAGTCCGCCGTCAAGTGCGGCCTACGCCTGTGCCTTCCGGGGGTTCCGCTCCCGCAAGAGTGTTCCGAGAGGTCGCCGCTCCACCAGGGTGTAGCCCTCGGTGTCGTCGCGGTATTCCCATCGCTCCAGGAGCAGGGGATGCAGGTCGAGCTGGAACTTGCTTCCGAATTCGGAGACCACCTGATTGATGATGGCGCCCGCCTCGCGCTCCGGGTAGTTGCCGAACAGCCCGAAGCGCACGGTGCGGGTCCGCTCGTCCACGGTGATGGTGGGGAAGTCGCCATGAAACTCGTCCGGCTGGCACACGAACCCGCCAACCACCGGATTCACGGGACCGACGTTGTCGAAGAGGTACTCCATGATGGAGGAGACATCCCATGGCCCCGCAACCGTGTAGGACACACCGAAGCCGCGGGGCTGGGTCTCCTGCGGGGAAGGAGCTGTCTCGGACTCGATCCGGTAAATCTGCTTGCAGCGCATGCACGCCACCAGGTTGCCGTGGCTGCCGTCGCCTCGGATGTGCACACTGAGGCGCGAACTGCAGGTGGGGCAGTTCCCGACGAACTCCGTTCCGTCCGGGGTGGGCTTGACCTGGACGGTTCCGGCGATCAGTTGCTTCGAGTTAACGGCTTTGATCGGGGCTGTCACTGGTTCTTTTCCTGGTGCTCGTATTCTGTCTATTTTGACGGATCTACGTAGTCTGGTGATTCGGTTTGCACACGCCATGCCAGGAGGAATCCCCAACAGCGCTTCTGAGCGTTTCTTGGCTATCCCTTTTATTTACAGTTTGTTACGGGGTTGAAGGATGGTTCAGGTGCCTTGGTGAGCCTCTGGCCGAGGTTGTTACCTGCGACCAAAAAAGTCGCATTTCGCGGCACCAGTTGCCGCATTTGCCTTACCGAAAGTTGGACGGAGTCCCTTCCGGCGGCGCTCTCGGGGGAGCCTAACTTCTCGAGAGGTAAGAAACCCATAGGATTCAATGAGTTACACTCACAGGTACCCTCTGACAGTGTTGGAGTCTCCCGGCTTTTTGCTTGACACCATCCTTTCTGACATATTAGCGTGACAGCGTTTTTCTGCCGGGACCAATTGACTCTGGGTTTGTGGGAATAGGCAGCCTCCTCCACAATAGAAGAGCCGCCTTCCGAAGCCGCCATGTCAATTTTTTTGCCAACAGGTGCCGGATTCTGTCCGTCTCCCTCCCTCGTGAGCCCGGCACAGCTCGCCTTCGTAACCTCCACCCCCCTCTCCGTGGCCGGCGGGAGCGGCACCTACGTTGGCATCAGCGGGCTTGCCCGGGCACTGGAGAATCGGAACGTCCGGATCGAGATGCACGCTCCGGCCTGGCGGTGCCCCGGCTACACGGCCCAGCGCATCCTCTTTAATCTGATCGTGGCGCCGAGGCTACGCACCGGTCACTCTGGCTGGGTCGTCGGGTTCGATCTGGATGGGTTTCACTACGGCCGCAGGAAGACCGTCCCCTACGTCGCAAGCATCAAGGGGGTCATTGCCGATGAGCTCACGAACGAACGGGGCGTCGTCCGCGGCATGCTCCGGATTCAGGCGGCTTGCGAGCGGTTGGCCGTTCGCCGGGCCGATGTGGTGGTGAGCACGAGCCGGTATTCCCGGGCCCGGATCGTCGAGGCGTATGGGGTTCCGGTCGCCAAGGTGGTCATCGTCCCGGAGCTGATCGATCTTCCCGCGTGGGAAACGGAGACCCGACCGCAGGGAGGAACCGAAGCCGACCCACCCGCGATCCTGACCGTCGCCCACATGTATCCGCGGAAGAACCTGGGCCTGCTTCTGAAAGCCTTCGCTCGCCTGCGGGACGCGGGCGTGGCGTTCCAGGGTTGGATTGTGGGGAATGGGCCGAGCCGGCAGGTCTGGGAACGCCTCAGGGACTCCCTGGCGTTGCAGGACCGGGTGACCTTCCTCGGGACCCTCTCCCGGCGACAGCTCGTGGAACGGTATCGGCGGGCGGCCATCTTCTGCCTGCCGAGCCGGCAGGAGGGCTTCGGGATCGTCTTCCTCGAAGCCATGGCGTGCGGCAAGCCGGTCGTCGCCGCGCGGGCAGGAGCCGTCCCGGAGACCGTGGCGGACGGCGAGTGCGGGCTCCTGCTGGACCCGGATGATCCTGAAGCCCTGGCCCGGGCGTTGACCGCGCTGCTCCGCGACCCCGATCTCCGCCAGGAGATGGGCGAGGCAGGACGCCGCATGGTCAAGCGGTATGGCGCCGACCGGGTCGCGGCGTGTTTCCTCGAAACGATCCAGTCGGCCCTGGATGGTGTGTTGGGGCTCCGAGACCGAGCCGGCCGGCACGGGGAGCTATTTCCAGCGCCGGGTGCTCACCGCGTGGCCCGGACGGTCATGGGGGATGGAGAATGATCCTGCTCACGAAACGGGTGGAGTTCTGCGCCGCCCACCGCTACGCCAATCCCCGGTGGACCGAGGAGGAGAACCAGCGGGTCTTCGGGAAGTGCGGCAACGAGCACGGCCACAACTACGTCCTGGAGGTCACGGTCCAGGGTGAGCCCTCCCCGGAAACGGGGATGGTGATGGACCTCAAGGGCCTGAAGGACATCATCACCGAGGCGGTCGTGGACCGCTTCGATCACATGCACCTGAACCGGGACGTGCCCTACTTCAAGGAGAAGATCCCGACCCCCGAGAACCTGGCCGTGGTCATCTGGGAGCTCCTGGAGCCGCGGCTGGAGACCTGTACACTTCACCGGATCCGTCTGTACGAGGACGGAACCTTTTTCGTGGACTACTATGGCCAACGCGGACCCCAGGGCTAGGGAGGTGCCGAGGGCCGCCCGGGGGCGGGAGGCGCCTGTGGTCGAGGCCACGCGGGCCTATCAGTTCTCCGCCGCGCACCGGCTAGACAACCCCCGGTTCGGTCCAGCCGAGAACGCACGCATCTACGGCCGGTGCAACAACCCCAACGGACACGGCCACACCTACCGGCTGGAGGTGACCATCCGGGGCCCGGTATCGCCCGACACCGGCTGGGTGGAGGACGCGCAGCGCCTCGACGCGCTGGTCCGCGAGCGGGTCCTCGCGCGCTTCGACCGGGCGAGCCTGGACGACCTGATCGCCCCAACGGATGGCCCGACCAGTACCACGGAAGTGGTGGCGGGTCTCCTCTGGCGGCTCTTGGATGGGGCCTTGCCGGCGGGCCGCCTGCACCGCCTGCGGTTGGAGGAGACGCCGAACAATTTCTTTGAACTGGAACGCGACGGCGTGGGCCGGTAATCGCCCACGCGACTCACATCTTCCCGGGCGACCGGGGCCAGAAAGCGAGCCCAGCATGATCGACGCGCTCATCCAGGACCTGCTGAAAGAACTCGGAGAGGACCCCTACCGGGAAGGACTCGCGAAGACCCCGGCACGCGTGGCCGAGGCACTCGGCTACCTGACCTCGGGATACGGGAAGACGGTGTCCGAGGTCCTGAACGGGGCGATCTTCACCGAGCCCTACGACGAGATGGTGGTGGTCAAGGATATCGAGGTCTATTCCCTGTGCGAGCACCACCTCTTGCCGTTCTTCGGCAAGGCCCACGTCGCGTACCTGCCCGCGGGCAAGATCCTCGGCCTGAGCAAGATCGCGCGGCTGGTGGACATGTTCGCCCGCCGTCTCCAGGTCCAGGAGCGCCTCACCACGCAGATCGCCGAGGCCCTGCAGGAGGCGTTGCAGCCGGCCGGAGTTGCCGTGGTCATCGAGGCGTCCCACTTCTGCATGATGATGCGAGGCGTGGAGAAGCAGAACAGCCAGGCCATCACCTCGTGCATGCTGGGGGCTTTCCGGGACTGCAAGGAGACGCGCGAGGAACTCCTGCAGCTGATCCGTTCGGAACGGCGCTAGTTCGCATTCTTCCTCGTCAGCCATGGGACGGGGGGGATTCTTCCGTGCTGCCCCCCAAGACTCTCTCAGAAACGCTGTCGCTGTCGGCTTTTCGGCAGAGGGTTGGCGCTTGACACCTGGGTACTGGAATGATATCTAAAGCTACAATTAGCAGTGGAGGTAAAGCTTCCGCTTGAGATGAAAAAACCCCCCGAATCCTCC